>ENA-UERW01001398-UERW01001398.1-human-gut-metagenome-genome-assembly--contig:-NODE-1398-length-16061-cov-141.760511_pt1 | contig 16061 bp, 9 predicted proteins | sample MGYA00242994_ERZ507995 | MGnify/ENA primary metagenome ERZ507995 (study PRJEB26167, sample SAMN06115492) | human gut metagenome | host: Homo sapiens | place: China:Chongqing | collected 2015-04-26...
TACTGAACTACGGTTCGGGCGATGTGAAAATCTTTGAGAACGTATGGGTGCGCGAGCATTACCTGTCCGGAAAGCTGGACGGTGAAATCATGATGCTGACTGCTTCCAGGTATATGGTTAATCAGAATTGGAAATGAGAAAGATGAGAAAGTTTTTGAACATATTATTTTTAATGGCATTTGCTTTAAGTTTCGCATCATGTGAAGGAGATGATCAATACGATGTAGAATCTATCTTTATCGGTCGTGCATGGACAGGAGATGTCGGGATGAATGCGGATAACGGCGAACCTCTCTTCAGTACCTTTACTTTTTGGGGAGATGGATTTGGTGAAGAGTATCAATATTACTCGTTTGACGGAGCTTTATACGAGCGTTTTCATTTTCAGTGGTATTGGGAAGACCATTATAATCGAAATCTTGTATTGGATATGGTAGAGCCGGAATTTCTTATATGGATGATGTAAGAATAAACGGTAATCGGATGCGTGGAACTTTTTACTTGTCTGATGGTGCTGCTCCATTTGATTTTGAACTGAGGATGGAATAAAAAATAGAAAAAAGAAAAACGGCTGTTTCATTTACGTTTTGAAACAGCCGTTTTTCTTTTTTATCCATTACGTTTCAGAAACAGTTTCTTGAACTCTCCCGGATACGGTGTTTCAAACTGCATCAGCTCTCCGGTGACAGGATGGCGGAAGCACAGCTTGAAGGCGTGCAGCGCCAGTCGCCCGATAGGATTTATCTCTTCCAGTCCGTAGCGTCCGTCGCCAATGATGGGATGTCCCAGGTCCTGCATGTGCACGCGGATTTGGTTTTTGCGTCCCGTCTCCAGCATCAGTTCCACGAGCGAGAAGCCGTTGGCGCGTTTGATGGTGCGGTAGTGGGTGATTGCTTCCTTGCCGCCATCGTCCGTGGGGCTGGAATATACGTACAGCTTGCGGTCGGTGAGCCATGAGCGCACCATGCCGGCATTGTTTTCCATTTCACCTGCAACGACGGCTACATAGCGGCGGTCGGTTACGATGTTGTGCCAGTTGTCGCGCAGCGTATTCTGCGTCTTTTCGTCTTTGGCAAACATCAGCAGTCCCGAGGTGTCGCGGTCCAGGCGATGCACGATGTACACGCGGTGCTGCCTGCCCGAACGCTGTACATATTCGTTCAGAATGGTGTAGGCGGTACGCTCTTTCTGCCTTTCCGTATTGACGGACAGCAATCCCTGCATCTTCTCCACCACGATGAGGTAAGCATCTTCGTATACGATTTTCAGTAATTTGTTGTTGAACTCCTTGCGTCCCTTCTCACGGCTGATCTGGACTTTCATACCCGGCTTCAGCGGGAAGTTGTACTGCGTTGTGATGACGCTGTCTACATATACAACCCGCTTGCTCAACAATGCCTTCAACTTGGTGCGGCTGGCATCCGGCATTTTCGCTGCCAGAAATTCCATCAGCTCCATAGGCTCTTTTACCATATAGTCCGTATATTGCGTGCGGGCTCTTGCTATAATTCTTTCTTTTGCCACGAGGATAATAATTTGCGATTAATGATTCAATTCTAAAACAAGGCTTTGCATCGGCTTACCGGAATGCCGTACCGCTTTTCGGGAGTGCGGCTTCCGGTTGCCCAATCTCTGCTTCGGTTTCCTAAGTAGCACTTCACGTTTCCAAAGTAATACTTCACGTTTCTGAAGTAGCACTCTACGTTCCTGAAGTAGCCCTTTACGTTTCCAAAGTAGCTCTTTGCACTTCCGAAGTAGCCCTTTACATTTCCCAAAGTGATACTCACATTCCCGAAGTAGCCCCTTATGCTTTCACGTTCCCGAAGAGCTGCCTCAGTCCTCTGCTTTTTCCGCCGGATTTTTCAACTCAAGCAGCACTACGTTTTCCACATGATGCGTATGCGGGAACATATCCACCGGCTGGACGGCCTTCACCCGGTATTTGGCATCGAGCAACTGTAAGTCCCTTGCCTGCGTGGCGGGATTGCAGCTTACGTACACAATGCGTTTCGGCTCTGCAAACAGGATAACATCCACCACATCCTGGTGCATGCCCGCACGAGGAGGGTCGGTGATGATTACATCCGGACGCCCGTACTCGTTGATAAAGTCCTGCGTCAGCATGTCCTTCATGTCGCCGGCAAAAAACAGCGTATTCCTGATGCCGTTGATTTCCGAGTTGACCTTGGCGTCCTCGATGGCTTCGGGCACATATTCGATGCCGATGACCTGGCGCGCTTGTCCGGACACGAAGTTGGCGATGGTTCCCGTGCCGGTATAAAGGTCGTAAACCAGCTCGTTGCCGGTGAGCCCTGCGAAGTTGCGGGCCACTTTGTACAAAGTGTATGCCTGCTCGGAGTTGGTCTGGTAGAACGACTTTGGACCCACCTTGAAGCGCAGCCCTTCCATCTCCTCGAAGATATGGTCTTTGCCTTTGAACGTGTGCACGTCGAGGTCGGTAATGGTGTCGTTGCACTTATTATTAATAATGTATAGCAGCGACGTGATTTCGGGGAAAGTGTCCGCTACGTACTGCAACAACTGTTTGAACAGCGCCATCTCCTCGTCCTTCTCAATCTTGCAGATGAGGATAACCATCAGCTCGCCGGTGGTGGAAGTGCGCACAATCATATTGCGTAGCATCCCTTCGTGCGTGCGCAGGTTAATGAACGGATAGTTGTGCTCGTAGGCATAGTCGCGCACGGCGTTGCGGATGCGGTTGGATATGTCGTCCTGCAGCCAGCACTTCTCGATGGCCAGTACCTTGTCGAAGGCGTTGGGAATGTGGAAGCCTACCGCATTCATCTGCTCGTACACCACATTCTGCCGGACCTCTTCCGCTGTGAGCCAGCGCTTGTTGGAGAAAGTAAACTCAAGCTTGTTGCGGTAGAACTCCGTTTTTGCGGAACCGAGTATCGGCGATATTTCCGGGAGCTCCACTTTTCCGATGCGGGTAAGGTTGTCCGTTACCTGCTTCTGCTTGTATCTTATCTGTTCCGAATAGGGGAGCACCTGCCATTTGCAGCCGCCGCATACACCGTAGTGCTGACAGAACGGAACGGCTCTTACCGGTGAGTATTGGTGAAACTTCACCGCTTCCGCCTCGGCATAATGATGCTTTTTTCTCTTGATTTGCAGGTCTACAACGTCGCCCGGAACGACGTACGGTACGAAAATTACCAAATCATTGACCTTCGCGATGGCTTTTCCTTCGGCAGCCACATCCGTAATTTCCACCTTTTCCAACAGGGGAAGTTCTTTTCTCTTTCTTGCCACTTTTACACCAGTATAATAAATTCAACGGCAAAAATAGGTATTTTTCCGTAATTTCTCTCTATGAATGGGAATATTAAATTTTGCAATCTCGAAATTGCATTTTGACTTAAAGTTTTTTCTCAAAAAGTTTTCTAGTCTGCGAAATATACTTAGATTTGCGAGCAGAAAAAATGAAGAAATCACAATCAGAAACTTTAAATTGATATTATGGACAAAAAAAGAGTTTACACCTTTGGTAACGGCCAGGCAGAAGGAAAAGCCGGCATGAGAAACCTTTTGGGGGGTAAGGGAGCCAACCTGGCAGAGATGAACCTTATCGGAGTTCCGGTTCCTCCGGGCTTCACAATCACGACAGAAGTTTGCACAGAATATTATGAAATGGGGCAGGAAAAAGTCGTTGCCCTGTTGAAACAGGAAGTGGAAAACGCCATCGCGCACGTGGAGACACTGATGCGCTCCAAATTCGGCGATGTGGAAAACCCGCTGCTGGTGTCCGTCCGTTCGGGCGCACGCGCTTCCATGCCGGGCATGATGGATACGATTCTTAACCTCGGCCTGAACGATGAAGTGGTGGAAGGGCTGATTCGCAAGACGGGCAACCCCCGCTTTGCATGGGACTCCTACCGCCGTTTCGTACAGATGTACGGTGACGTGGTGCTGGGCATGAAGCCGGTGAACAAGGAAGATGTAGACCCGTTCGAGGCCATTATAGAAGAGGTGAAACATGCCAAAGGCGTGAAACTGGACAACGAACTGGAAGTGGAAGACCTCAAGGAGCTTGTCAAGCGCTTCAAGGCTGCCGTCAAGCAGCAGACCGGAAAGGATTTCCCCACCTGCGCCTACGAACAGCTGTGGGGTGCTGTCTGCGCCGTGTTCAACTCATGGATGAACGAGCGCGCCATCCTCTACCGCAAAATGGAAGGAATTCCCGATGAGTGGGGTACTGCCGTAAGCGTGCAGGCAATGGTGTTCGGCAATATGGGCGACACTTCCGCCACGGGAGTCTGCTTCAGCCGCGATGCCGCCACGGGCGAAGACCTCTTTAACGGCGAATATCTGATCAACGCACAGGGCGAGGACGTTGTGGCAGGTATCCGTACCCCGCAGCAGATTACCGTTATCGGCTCCAGACGCTGGGCGGAACTTGCCGGCGTAAGCGAGGAGGAGCGTGCCGCCAAGTATCCTTCCATGGAAGAGGCGATGCCCGAAATCTACAAGGAGCTGGATGCTTTGCAGACGAAGCTGGAAAACCACTATAAGGATATGCAGGACATGGAGTTCACCGTGCAGGAAGGCAAGCTCTGGTTCCTCCAGACACGTAACGGCAAGCGTACCGGAGCCGCCATGGTGAAGATAGCCATGGATTTGCTCCACCAGGGTATGATTGACGAAAAGACGGCGCTGTTGCGTTGCGAACCCAACAAGCTGGACGAACTGCTTCACCCCGTATTCGACAAGGCGGCCTTGAAGCAGGCGAAGGTTCTTACCCGCGGTTTGCCGGCTTCTCCGGGCGCGGCCTGCGGCCAGATTGTGTTCTTTGCCGATGATGCTGCCGAATGGCACGCTGCCGGCAAGCGCGTGGTAATGGTGCGTATCGAAACTTCTCCGGAAGATTTGGCGGGTATGGCCGTTGCCGAAGGCATCCTGACCGCACGTGGCGGTATGACTTCGCACGCTGCCGTTGTGGCTCGCGGCATGGGTAAGTGCTGTGTATCCGGTGCGGGAGCGTTGAACATCGACTACAAGGCACGCACGGTAGAGGTGGACGGCGTTGTGTTGAAAGAAGGCGACTTCATCTCTCTGAACGGTAGTACCGGCGAGGTTTACAAAGGAAAAGTGGAAACGAAGGCCGCCGAGCTGTCCGGTGATTTTGCCGAACTGATGCAACTGGCCGATAAATATACGAAATTGCAGGTACGCACCAATGCCGATACGCCGCACGATGCACAGGTGGCACGTAACTTCGGGGCAGTGGGCATCGGTCTGTGCCGTACGGAACACATGTTCTTCGAAGGTGAGAAAATCAAGGCGATGCGCGAAATGATTCTGGCGGAAAACGCGGAAGGACGTCGCAAGGCGTTGTCTAAGATTCTGCCATACCAGCAGGCAGACTTCAAGGGCATCTTCAAGGCTATGGAAGGTTGCCCGGTAACCGTGCGTCTGCTCGACCCTCCTTTGCACGAATTCGTTCCCCACGATTTGAAGGGGCAGCAGGAAATGGCGGATACCATGGGCGTAAGCTTGCAGTATATCCAGCAGCGTGTGGAAGCGCTTTGCGAACATAACCCGATGCTGGGCCACCGCGGTTGCCGCTTGGGCAATACGTATCCGGAAATCACGCAGATGCAGACTCGTGCCATCCTCGGCGCTGCCCTGGAACTGAAGAAAGAGGGCGTTGAGACACATCCCGAAATCATGGTTCCGCTGACCGGTATCCTGTACGAGTTCAAGCAGCAGGAAGAGGTTATCCGTGCCGAAGCTGCCAAGTTGTTTGCCGAAGCAGGCGACAGCATCGAGTTCAAGGTAGGTACGATGATTGAAATCCCGCGTGCTGCTCTTACGGCCGACCGTATCGCTTCTTCCGCCGAATTCTTCTCGTTCGGTACGAACGACCTGACGCAGATGACCTTCGGATACTCACGCGACGACATCGCTTCCTTCCTGCCTATTTATCTGGAAAAGAAGATTCTGAAAGTAGACCCCTTCCAGGTGCTCGACCAGAATGGAGTAGGGCAGTTGGTACGTATGGCTACCGAAAAGGGCCGTGCCATCCGTCCGGACCTGAAGTGCGGTATCTGCGGCGAGCATGGCGGTGAGCCTTCTTCCGTGAAGTTCTGCCACAAGGTGGGGCTGAATTATGTGAGCTGTTCTCCGTTCCGCGTGCCTATTGCAAGACTTGCGGCGGCGCAGGCTGCAATCGAGGAATAGCACGATATAGCTGATACTCAATAAAATAGGCGGTATGCTTTTCATTTACAAAGGCTTACCGCCTATTGTATTTTTAAAAGGTACGTTCATTCCGCACGGAAAATGAGCGTAATAAACGCAAATGTTTAGAGAATGTTGTTGTGCTTTTCGTTGGGTGTTTAGAGCGTGTTTAGAGCCGTAATTGATGATATGACAGAAAGTTAAGACATTGGAAGCTGTTTGGAATAAATTTAAATAATAACATAATAAAGACATAGAACGATATGGCAACATTTAAAGCGTGTGTTCAAAAAGAACGCAAGGACGGATTTTATCCGGTTTATATCAGAGTTACCCACCATAGGGGGACACAATTCATGAAGACCGACAAGATGGTCACGAAGAAAGAACTTTCCAGAGCGAAAGAAATCGAAGACCCCTACGTGCTTCAGTATTGTGCCGGGCGGATAGTGGAATATAACGAGCGGCTCAACAAAAAAGACATTGAGCATTGGACGGTCAAGGAAGTGGTGGATTTTCTTATGAACGGCAATGACGATATTTGTTTTTCGGATTATGCGAGAGTGCATATCGACAGAATGATTGACCGTGGGCAGGAAAGGAATGCCAAGAACTACAAGCTTGCCCTACAACATCTGGAACGGTTCATCGGAACCAACCAAGTGATGTTCGCTCAGTTGACCTCTACGCAGGTGAACAAATGGATAAAGTCGCTTGAACAGACGCATAGGGCAAAGGAAATGTATCCAATCTGTATGCGTCAGGTATTTAAAGCCGCCATGTTGGAGTACAACGATTACGATAACGGTATAATCCGTATCAAAGTCAACCCATGGGTGAAAGTGGAAATACCAACGGCTGATCGTGCGGAGAAGCTTGCCATTACCCCCGAAGCATGTCGGGAGTTCTTTTCATTCCCTCTGCCGGAAAGTAAGATGAAATATCCACAGACGGAGTTCGGGCGTGATGTTGCCATGATGGTGCTTTGCCTTGCAGGAATCAACACGATTGACCTGTACAATCTAAGAAAGCAGGATTACCGGAACGGAATTATCCACTACCAACGGGCCAAAACGAAGAAGTTCCGTGCGGATGGTGCGTATATGGAAATGCGGGTGCCGGCAATCATCCAGCCGCTATTTGAAAAATACATGAACACGGCAAAAGATGATGAGCGTTTGTTCAATTTCTATCAGCGCATGACTACATCGGACAGTTTTTGCGCCAATGTCAACAGTGGGATAAGGCAATTATGCAAGGCTATGGGAATGCCAAAGGAAGAGTGGTATTCGGCTTACACGTTCCGGCATACATGGGGAACAGTAGCTCAGAATGATGTACGTGCCTCTATCTCGGAAGTGGCGTTTGGGATGAACCACAGCAACGGTCACAAGGTGACACGCGGGTATATCAAGATTGATTTCTCCTCTGCATGGGAACTGAACGAGAAAGTGATTGATTTCATATTCTTCTCCGGCAAAGCTTCCGTGCGTGAGCAAAAGCAGGAAGAAGTGCATTTCCGGTTGTCGTACCGCTACATGGTGAATGCGGCTGCATACCACAATGGGCAAAAGGTGGCGGAACTGACCGATGTAGGCTTCAACAATGTGGACGAGGTGATTGCCCGGCTCGTAACTATGCTGCCGGACGATATTCCGAACCGTTCAATGGTGATGTTCAAAATCGTCAACCTCGACAAAGACCAGACGGTGGTGTACCAACGGCAGAAAGGAAAAGGATTCTGATTTTTTTTGTGACTTCACGAAATGATATAAGCCTGCAAGGTATTTTTCTTTGTAGGCTTTCTTTTTTATTCAACTTTTATTCTTGCCCTAAAATCGAAATTTTCCTCACGTGCGCACGCACGCGCGGTAGACGTAGTAGATATATATACTTTACTTTACGGCAAAATACGGGAGTTTTCGTACATTCTTCCGTAATAATCCTACATTCTTCCCGAATAATTCCGGAAGAATGTGCCATTATTCCGGAAGAATCAAATGGTTAATGAAATAAAACAAATGTAATAAAGAGGGTGTTTTAACTTAAAATTTACGTCTATTAGTGTACGTTTGCGAATTTCGGGCTAAAATTAACATTCATTATTCCGGAATAATCGGCTATTCTTCCGTAATAATTCCCGAATAATATAGCATTCTTCCCGAAAAAAGCCTTATTCTTCCACCATTATTCGGGAATAATCCTATATTCTTCCGTAATAATCCTGCATTCTTCCCGAATAATTCCGGAAGAATGTGCCATTATTCCCGAATGCTTCCTGAACGCTTCTGACGGCTTGCGGACATGAAAAAAGCGACATTCTCTCGAACATCGCTTCAAAGCAAATCAGTAAAATCATCCCCTTTTCGGGTTGGGGTTCCCCTGACATGAAGACAATCTAAAGTAGAGGGTAATAGATTATTCTTCCTCGTCTTCTTCTCCGGCAAGTTTGACAAGCTTGTCCTCAATGGTGAGTTTGACCTCGCCATCGTCTATGCTGATATTCTTAGGCATGATGATTTTAATGAACTCTGTCGACACTTTCACCCTGTCTTTGGGGTCAAGTTCCAGGAAGTCCTGCATTATTAATGGCGTCACATCTCCTTTGGGTACAGCGTTGTGTGCTTCAAGCCATTTCTCAATCATCCCTTTTGCCAGTACCGTTATTTTGTTTGGCGTACCTTTTTGCCGCCCTCCGGTCTTTTTTCCTATTGCCATAGTGATTTGTATGTAAAAAGATAAAATGATGATGCGAAGATAACGGCTTACTTTCGCACGCAAGGTATAACTTTTAATAATCAAAAACTAAAGTCTTATGGGTTTAATAGGAAGTGCCATAGGTGCCGCAGGCAGCATTTTCGGTGGAATCAAGGCGTCCAAGGCCATGAAGAAAGCAAAACGCAATGTTGAGGCTCAACGGCAAAAGAATCAGGACTGGTATGACAGGCGGTACAACGAGGATGCCACTCAGCGGGCTGATGCACAACGCATCCTTACGCAAACTGAAGAGAGTATAAAACAGCGAAACAAACAGGCGACAGGTTCGGCGGCTGTGATGGGCGGCACAGATGAGAGCGTGGCGGCTGCAAAAGCGGCAAACAACCAGGCACTCGCCGATGCGACATCGCAGATTGCCGCTGATGCAGAAGCACGTAAGGACAATATCGAAGCCACTTACTTACAAAACGACAACGCTCTCACAGAGCAACTTAATGCCATTGAGCAAGGCAAGGCCAATGCCATATCGGGAGCTGTACAAGGAGTAACTAACGCGGTAAGTCAAATGCCTTTCTAAACTATTTCAATATGGCAACAATGGATGATATTTTAGGTAACGGAGGTGGTACGCCTCCGCCCAAAGGCTCTAAGGAATGGCACGAACAGCAGCAAGACGCTCTTTCCGTATCATCCCCGGCAAAGGGTACACAGAAATGGACGGAACAACAAGCGGCTGCGGCTCCTGCCGTTACCGGCTCCCAATCTGAAACGGTCGCTGCACCTCCGGCCAAACAAGCCGATGTGAACGGTGGCAGTCTCTCATACACTGAATTGTACAAAAAACTCAATCCCTATACTCCACCGACAGCGGAGGAACTTGAAAAGGAAAAGAAGAAACAGAAGCGAGACCAGATATTTGCGGCTATCGGTGACGGCATATCGGCACTCTCGAACTTGTTCTTCACCACGCAGTACGCTCCAAATATGTACACCGGTAAGAATACCATGTCAGAACGTACCAAAGTGAGATATGACAAGCTGATGAAAGAACGTGAAGGCAAGGAGAAAGAATATTATGAGGGGCTGATGAAGGCAAAGATAGCTGATGAAGAAGGGGATGACCGTGAACGTAAGTGGCAAAGACTGCTCAGACTTGACGATTATAACCGCATGCGGAACGATGCCAAAGAGGAACGCGACAGGCAGATGTTTGAATTGAATCTCCAACTGCAAGGCAATAAAATATCCGCATCCGAAGCTGAAGCCAAACGCAAAGGAATTGAAGCAAAATATGCAGAAGAACTTGAAAAGGCCAAGGTAGATACAGAGAAAGCCAGAGGTGGATCGCAAAGAGCATCCGCTTCGGCCAGCAGAGCCCGGGCAAACTACTACAATGAAGGAGGCGGAAGCGGCAACAAGTATTACGGCAACCTTGGCGGCAAGGATTATAAGACCAAAGCCGATTATGATGAGGCGGTGATGCGAGCAGCAGAAGAACTGGGCATTGCTGTAACAGAAGAACAAGATGATGGTGTGGATGCTTACATGAATCCGAAAAAGAAAATCGTGCGCAGACCAATTTCGGAAGTAGCAGCAGAGGTGAACAGGAAGAGCAAGCAAAAAAAGAGCAACCCGATGGGAAGCAGTCAATCCAACAAGAAGAAAAATCCAATGAGCTGATATGAAAGACAAGAATAATGACAACAAGCGAAAACTGTATGATGCGCTATCGAAAGATTATGAATTGGGCAGCTATGAACAGTTCTGTACCGACATTCAAGATGATACGAAGCGTAAGAAACTGTATGATGTGACCAGTGAGGAATATGATTATGGGGACTACGATAGTTTTTCCAATCAGTTAGGTTTTGGCAAAGCTGATGCTGTGGTGCAATCGGAAAATCCGTTAACAGAACAGGATAAAATACGCTTCAGTGCAAATATGGGGCAGATGAAACGCCGTACGAAGCAAATGATGGACGGTTTCAACGAGCGTATGGAAACCATGCGTGAGTATCACGAAAACGCACCATTGGGCGGCGGACAGACCGCAGAGGGGAAAATGCTGTTCAACCCGGAGAGCGGAAGGTTAGAGAAAACCTACATTACCCCTCTCGGCAACCGATACACCAGCAAGGGACTTGCCGACATGGAGAGTTTCAGATACCGACAGACGGCTGATATGTCTGTAAGCGGCCAGTTGCGCAAGGCAAACCTCCGGTTGCAGGAGTTGAAAGCCAAGCAAGCGGAAAGAGCATCAGAAGTACACAAGGAATGGGCAGAAGAGACAGAAAACAACAAAGCCCCTCTCGCTGCCATACTGGGAGCTGCCACTTATATACCTCGCCAACAATCCGACAAGGAAAATCGTGCATTATCCGTAGCCATTCGTGAAACAGAGGAACTGATTAAGAATCTCGAAGAACAGAAAGACCGTGAAAACGGTGTAGATGTTGGCTTTTGGCGTGGTTTCGGCCGCACTATGGGTGATGTGCGTACTTGGGATTTCGGTATGGGTGATATGCGTGACGCATTGACGATGATAAATGCCGATGACCTGAAAGGAAAAAATACTACCGAGGGTGAACATGAAGCGCATGATGCAATGATGGGCGCAATCCATGAGAAGCAACAAGCAGAGGAAAGATACGGCGGAAATGCCGATTTTTGGAACAGAGCAGGTGTAATGGCAGGCTATATGCCGTCCTTCATGTTGGATTTCGTATTGACAGGTGGAGGATTCAACGGATTGTCCTCTTTCTCCAAAGGAAGTACCAGACTTGCAACAAAGGTCATAGGCAAAGAAACGGCTGAAAAAATGGCTCAGCAGGGTTTCAAGTCCTATATTAAAGAGAATGGAACCAAAGGTTTGGGACGGTATGCAACCGACTGGACTATCAAAGCACTCGGTACAACTGCAGATGATTTGCTTGTACGTGCCCCACTTATGGCCAATACAGTACAGGCAGGGAAAACTACTACTGACATCATTGACCGTAAACTGGGTGATGTGGTTGTTGATGAGAACGGCAACTATGATTTTTCCAATGATAAGACTTGGGGGGATGCCATTTGGCAAAGTGAAGCCAATGCCATCATTGAGAATTATTCGGAAATGTTCGGTGCGCATCTTGATCCGGTCTTTACTCTTGGGAATATGAGCAAACTAGCCAATGTGGTAGGTGCAAAGCGTATCGGCGCAGTGCTTTCAAAGGCTGACGCAAGTGCGTTGAACGGTATCATGGGACAAACTCATCAGATGTTCAACAAAATGGGTGTGAGTGATTATGTCGGTGAGGTTTCGGAAGAATACTATGGACAACTGTGGCGTACCATGCTCAATCTTGATGACGCCTATCAACAGAATCCGGACGGTACACGTACCAATTTGTTTGTCAGTGGTCAATTCCATGGTGACATTTGGGGAGGCATGGCACTCTCTATGGGATTAATGGGCGCAGGAAAACATACTTTGTCTGCTGCAAATTATGCTTCCATGAAGCATGGTGTAAATAAAGCGGACGCAAAAGTGAATGAATTACTCGGCAAAGAGGTATGGGAGCCATTAAAGGCGATGCTTGACCTTACTACCAATGAGAATATCGGTGAAGTTGCGGAACTTATTGCCGGTGATAAAGATTTTACCATCAATGAGAAAGCTGCCGTTCTGGATTATATGGAACGCTCGTTGAATTTGCGAGGATTTAACCTTGCTTCTATGGCTCAATCACGTGGTGGTAACCGAAACGAAAGTGTACAACAAGCAAACGACAGTTATCTCGACGGGTATAATATCATTTCTTCGCAGGAGATGAACGATGCAAAGAACATGTATGAGTATCAGCGTGCAAGGGTTGCGGACCTTGTGGATGAGAGCATGTTTACAATGATTGAAGAAAATCCGATTGCCGCATTAGAGTTTGTGAATGGCAACGGACAATGGAATGATGAAGATAAGTCTTCCGTAATCGATTATATTAATGCCAAGCAAGTGTATAACGGCATGATACAACGTGTACGTGATGATATAGACGGTCGTATCGAGCAGAGCAACTCAATGATAGATGCACGTGTGAACCGTAATACCGGCATGATACAGGGGGCAACCATGAAGCAGGATGAGCGGAAGGTGTATGTAATCAGCGGCAAGCTTATACCGTATGACGATGGTAGCGGTGTGAGCGTAACCGATTCGGACAACAGCATCATCATTCGCGATTCGGAAACCGGCGCACTTGAACAAGTATCACCTGATGCAGTATTGTCTCTTGATGAATCGCAAGACCCTAACGAGCAAAAAGAATTGGCAGAACAAGCCATTGTGGAGCAGTTCGCACGTGAAGCGGCTGATAAGATAGACGGTAAGATTACATTCAATCCGGGTGATGCCTATACTATTACCGGAGAGGATGGTTCACAGATACAAGTACAGGTTATAGCCAACGAGGACGGTGTTGTGGATAATGGGGACGGCACAGTTAACGTATCGGACGGCGTGAACATCTTCCCGTTGGCAAAAGAAACCATACAGCAACAGGCTGATGCGGCAAATTTGGCACGTGTGGCGCAGTTCGAGCAGCAGAGAACCATTGAGAATGCCGAACGGAAACAGGAAATGCAAGAGGCTGAAAGACCACAATACGCCCTCAATGACATTGTTTCGCTTACCGATGAGAACGGCGTTACCGTCCGTGGCAATATCACAGCAGATGCCGATGCGGACGGAAGATATGAAGTGTTTACTGAAGCACCTATCAACGGCAAGCGTGTGAACCTGTTTACCCGTGATGAACTTGACAATATGCTGTTGGAGCATAACGGAGTGGCGTTTGAACGCCCTGCCGAAAATGAGAGCAACAATGGTGCGGAAAATATTCCCGAAAATGATAACAATGCCCCTCAAAATATTCCTGCCATGCAGAGAATACCAAAGGATGAGCAGGGCAATCCTCTTTATGAACAGACCGATAGCGATACCGCTTGGGATGCCATTGTGGAGCAGACCGAGGGCGATGAGGTTATGGCACAGACCGTAGCCGATGGAATGGTTGTTGACAAGGAAGAAGCCTTGAAGAAGTTGGAGAAAGCCAAATCGAAAGGCGGCAACTCCATTGCCGAAAAGATTGCTTCCGAGAAAGAGCGCAAGGCAGCGATTGATGCAGCCAAACAGGAATTGCTCGTTTGGCAGAAGATAGCCGGTACTGCCAACCGCAGAAAAATGGAAGCGGACGCTGAACGCAGACGTATTGCTGATGAAGCTGCTGCATTGCGTAAGGCGGAAGAGGAAAAGTTACGTGCGGAACGTGAGGAAGCGGAACGCATCGAGCGTGAAGCCCTGAACGGAGTGCCGGACATGGTGGACGACAAGCCGCAGGATGCACGGGCAAGAGGTTACAGACGCATGAACGGTCATAAGGTTGACAGGCAAGAACCGATACAGGCATTGCATGGCAAGGATGTATCCGTAAAATTCAGCGATGATGTCCTTGTAGGCGGCCGTGCAGCAGTGATTGATGCGAACCAGTTGCAACCGAGCCATATCCAAGGTGTGCGTAATCCTCTGCACTTCATTGATGAGGCGCAACCAAAAGAACGGAATGACGAAGCCAGCCTGTTATCTTCCCGGAAGATTGCAGGAAACATCCGTCCAGAAGAAATCACATCTTCCGTTACCGCCTATACGGGTGCGCCTACCGTGAACGCACGAGGGGAGGTCATACAGGGCAACAACCGAAGTGACGCTCTCCGTCAGATGTGGGCAGCCCACTCGGAGCAGGCGGAAACATACAAACAATATCTGAAAGACCACGCAGACGAGTTTGGCTTGCAAGCGGAAGATATTGATGGTATGAAACATCCTGTCCTTGTGAATATGGTTGATGTGGATGATGCGGAGGCCATTAATCTTGGTCAGTATGTGGCACAGGACACCGAGAGCGGAGGGATTGAACGCATAAAGCCCAAGAACATCATGCAGAAGATGGGCAATGACATGCGTTCGTTCGCCAACCTGCTGCTTGCTTCAAGTGATGAGGAAATATCCTTTGCCGGTCTTGTGGATGCCAACGGTACAAATGTGTTGAAATGGATGATGCAGAAAGGCTACATCACACCGACCCAATACAGCAGCGCATTTGACAGCAAGGGCAACCTTACCGCCGAAGCCAAGAATGACTTGCGCGGAATCATGTACCAGAGCATTTTCAAGGGTGGCAGTGTTCGTCTTGAAGAAATGTTCAACGCATTGCCTGTAAAGGCTCAAAAGGCTATTCTCGCAACGGCATTCAGGGATTATGACAGCCCAAGTGCAGAGCGTATGGCCCAGGAGATACAGAACTCAATCCGGGCTTATTATGCCTTGTCGCAGGACAAACTGTTTACCGAAGCGAAAAATTTCAAGGAGGCACGGATGGCAGTTGAAAGCTGGAAACGCCAATACCAGATTGATGACGCAACGGGCGAGAGTTACCTTCCTGCCGATAATTTCAGTAACTTCGCACTGCTTCTGGCGGCGATGTACAAGGGCAGCAGCCAAGGATTCATGCAGGGGATGTTTGCGGAGATATACGACTTGGTGCAGGGCACGCAGGAGACAACCTTGTTTGAAGAGCCGGACAACACCCCGAGGACGCTGGCAGGAGCCATAAACGAGGCGGTAAACAAGAGAAACGAATTATTATACGAAAACGAAAAATTTGAATATGATGGACAACGCAGAAGCGATGTATTGGCTGGCGGTAGTGCGCAAAGCCAACGAGGGCAGCAAGGAAGCCGAGGAGATAATCAGACAGGAAAACGAACTGAGAACGGAAACTGGGCAGCCGACAGTGGAAGAAGAATTGAAGAATCTGACGAACAAAGAAGCACGATTGGAGGCAACAATAAACGAATTGAAGCAGATAGTGAAAGCAAGCAAGCGAGATATACGCTAAGTGAAAAGAAATCAGGGAATGGCGAGTATTTCTATCAAGATGAAAACGGGAATATAGACCTTGCCGATATACCGCAAGAAGTCTTTGACGAGATAGGATATACAAAAGCTCCATTCAGGCTGACCCCCGGCATGATGCTCCATATGATTGAGCGACATGGGAAGGAATTGGGAATTTCATCTACAGACGAGGCTGTTTCGTTTGTGC
>ENA-UERW01001400-UERW01001400.1-human-gut-metagenome-genome-assembly--contig:-NODE-1400-length-16016-cov-2.758893_pt1 | contig 16016 bp, 17 predicted proteins | sample MGYA00242994_ERZ507995 | MGnify/ENA primary metagenome ERZ507995 (study PRJEB26167, sample SAMN06115492) | human gut metagenome | host: Homo sapiens | place: China:Chongqing | collected 2015-04-26...
TTCACTGTTAAGCGCCTGAAAGGCCATGGTGGCGTCAACGTCATTGCCCACCTTGGCAATCAGGCATGCCTCCCATCCCAACTTCGCTACGCCCATGGCCTGGTTGGCCCCCTTGCCGCCGGGGGCGGGCTGGAATTTCATGCCGATGACGGTCTCGCCGGAGTTGGGCACCCGGCGGGTGCTGGCGATCAGGTCCATCATAAAGCTGCCGACCACCAGGATACGCGGTTTTTTCAGCATGACTGATTTCCTCCCTGCGTCTTTCTGTAGTTGTCTTTATCATATAATATCGTCTGATATCCTATCTTGATTCCTCTCGGTCCGCCCCTCACCTGCCGCCGGACTGCGGGCGCGAACCCTTGCGCCAAACCTTTTTCTGCGATTTTCTCCCCCCGCGCCCTTTTCAAATTCGGTTTCTATGGTATAATAAAACCAATTTAGAACGGTATGACGTCATCATATTTCTGAAGGGGGTATTTTCATGGATAAGCCGGAGCCGAGTCCGATCAAGGCCATCACCAGAGTGTCGATTACCGATTCCGTCGTAGACCGCATCCGCGAAATGATCGAGTCCGGAGCCTATGAGGTGGGGGAAAAGCTGCCCACCGAGGCCAAACTGTGTGAAATGCTCTCCGTGAGCCGCACCAGCGTGCGGGAGGCCACCCGCGTGCTTCAGACCCTGGGCTACGTGACTCTGGTGCCGGGCAAGGGGGCCTTCGTGGCCGACCTCAAGCCCTCCGACGGCGGGGAGGAGAACTGGTTCGACGTGGAGAACGTGCAGTTCTATGACTTCATGGAGGTGCGCATGGCCATCGAGACCCTGGCCGTCCGCCTTTCGGTGGAGCGGGCCACGCCCAAGCAGATCCGGGCCCTGGAGAAGATCCACGCCGCCTTTCTGGAGGCCAACGAGAAGCAGGACGGCCTCCAGCTCATCATGCTGGACGAGCAATTCCACACCAAGATCATCGAGTACACCAACAATCCCCTGCTCATCAACATCAACAAGCAGCTTCTGGAGTGCTTCCGGGTCTACCGGAGCAGCTCCTTCATGAACAACGCGGTCTATCAGAACGCGGTGGGGCCCCACTCCCGGATTCTGCTGTGCTTCCAGACCCATAACGTGAGCCAGGCGGTGGAGGAGATGCGCCGACATCTGGAGATCACAACGCTGGATATGAAAACCATCCACAGCGGGCAGGAGTCCTGAGGGGCCCTGCCCGTCCGCCATGTCCGGGGACATAAGGCAAACAGGAGCGCCCGCCCGATCATCCATGGATGCGGTTGGCGCTCCTGTTTTGATTGTCGGGCCGATCCGTCTTGTCCGCCCCAGGGGCCCCCGGGCTTAGTTCAGCTTGCCGATCTCCCGAAGAATGGCGGTGGTGACGGCCATCTCCTCCTCGGTGGCGGGCGCCAGGGGGCTGCGCGCGGGCCCGAGGTGGATGCCGGTGACCAGCTCGATGGCGGGGCGGAGAATGGAGTTGGGCAGGATGCGGCCGTTCTGGCCGGTGGACTTGCAGAAGCGGTAGATGGGCACGAAGAGCTCCTTGGCCCGCTGGTTGTCGCCCTCGGCGAAGGCCTTGAAGATGGCCCGGATCTCGTGGCCGAAGATGTGGGCGCCGCCGCTGACCAGACCCATGGCGCCCTGGACGATGGTGGGCAGGAGCATCACGTCGTCGCCGTTGTAGATGGCAAAGTCGGGATCCACGTCCTGGGTGGCCAGGAAGAAGTCGGTGACTTGGGTGGGGTTGATGCCGGCCTCGTCCTTGACGCCCACGATGTTGGGGAGGGCGGCCAGGCGGCGGACCGTCTCGGCCTCCAGGTTCACGCCCACAAAGATGGGGATGTTGTAGAGCATGATGTCGGCTTTGGTGGCCTCGGCCAGGGCCTTGAAGTGGCGGTACAGGCCCTCCTGGGTGGGCTTGTTGTAGAAGGGGCAGACCACCAGGCAGGTCTCGATGCCCAAATCCACCGCCTTGTTGGTCAGGGCGATGGTCTCCTTGGTGGAGGCGCAACCGGTGCCGGCGATAACGGGCTTGCGCCCGGCGGCGGTCTTGACGGCGGTCTCCATCAGCTTCACCCGCTCGTCAAAGGTGAGCAGGCTGGCCTCGCCGGTGGTGCCGGTGACGATGAGGGAATCGCACAGGTCGTTTTGAATGAGGTACTCGATGAGTTCGGCATACTTGCCGTAGTCCACCTCTTCGTTGGCGTCATAGGGGGTGATGAGGGGCAGCAGGATCTGGCCGTACTTTTCCACAAACTGATTCATGACTTGTTTCCTCCAAATGATTCTATTTTCTGTTGTTTGATAGGACCCCTCCGGGGGCGCTCAGCCGGCAAAGGCGCTGCGGATGGCCGCCTTCTCCTCCTCGGGCAGGTAGGTGATGGGGCTCCGGCAGTAGCCGCAGTCCCGGCCCAGCACCTTGAGGGCGTACTTCAGGCGGATGGGGAACTGATTGCCGCCCAGGCACTGCCACTTCTGATAGAGGGACTGCTGGATGGCCAGGCCCCGCTGGTGGTCGCCGTTCCGGGCGCACTCCCACATCTCCACGCACTCGGCGGGGAATACGGAGAGGATGGCGGAGATGGCCCCCCTGGCCCCCAGGTCGAAGCAGGAGTAGATCATATCGTCGGTGGCCGCGTACACCCTGCCCCGGCCGGTCGTCTCCATGATGTCGGCGTAGAGGGCCTGGATGCCGCCCACGCTCTGCTTGATGCCCATGACGTGCTCGGTCTCATCCAGCAGGCGGTGGAAGAGGGCGGGGGAGATGGTGTTCTGCGGGATCACGTTGTAGATGATGACGGGCAGCCCCACCTCCCTGGAGATGGTGCTGTAAAAACTGAACATGCCTTCGGCGTTGGGCACCAGGACGTTGTAGGCGGTGGGGGTCACCATGATGGCGTCGGCCCCGGCCTCCCTGGCCCGCAGTCCGGTGGCCACCGCGTCCCGGGTGCTCATCCGCATGACGCCGCACACCAGGGTCTGCTCCGGGCCGACGAACTCCCGGCCGATCTCCAGCATCCGGCACAGCTCGTCGTCGTGGAGGGTGGGGCCCTCTCCGGTGCTGCCGCCCACACTCAGGCCGTGGGCGCCCGCCTCCATGCACAGCTCCATCTCCCGGCGCAGACAGCTCTCGTTGATCTCGCCCGCCTCGTCAAAGGGCGTGACGATGGGGGGAATGATCCCCTCGTACTTCTTGACCATGCTGCTCTTCCTCCTTCCCAGGCGGTTCCTCGCCCGGCTTGCTCATCCATTTTGTATGATGTATGATTGTATGATTAGTATATACACCCTTTTTCTCCCGCCGTCAATACTCACCCGGGAATTTTTTTCGGTCAGTCGATAAAGCCCAGCAGCCGGGGCAGGAACAGACTCAGCTCAGGGATGAAGGTGACCAGCAACAGGATGACCACAGCCAAGAGGATGAGGGGCATGGTGGACTTGACCACCTGCTCAAACTTCAGTTTTCCCACGTTGGAGGTGGCGTAGAGCACCACGCCCACAGGCGGCGTGATGAGGCCGATGGTCAGGTTGACGATCATGACCACGGCAAAGTGGACGGGGTGGACGCCCATGGCCACGGCGATGGGGGCCAGGATGGGGGCGAACAGCAGCACGGCGGCGGAGGTCTCCATCCACATGCCCACGATGATGAGGATCACGTTGATGATCAGGAGCATAACGTAGGGGCTGTCGGTAATGCCCAGCATGAAGGCGGAGAGCTGCTGGGGGATCTGCTCCACGCCGATGGCCCAGGCAAACACCGCCGAGATGGAGGTGATGACGAAGAGATTGGCGGTGGTCTTTCCGGCGGACCAGAGGGAGTCCAGGATCATTTTCACGGTGATGTTCTTAAAGACGAAGGCGCCTACGATCAGGGCGTAGAGCACGGCCACGGCGGCCGCCTCGGTGGGGGTGAAGAGGCCGGCGGTGATGCCGATGAGGATGATAAGGGGCATTCCCATGGCGATCCAGCCCCGAATGCGGATGTCCTTTTTCTCCGCGGCGGTGTACTGCTTTTCATGCTTGGGCAGGTTGAGCCGCTTGGCGTTGAGCTTGATGTAGAGCATTTGGGAGCCCGCCAGCAGCAGGCCGGGGAGGAACCCGGCGTACAGTACGGCACCCACGGACAGGGCCATGGTGCCGGCGTAGAGGATGGCCACGTTGCTGGGCGGGATGAGGGGGCTCTCAATGGAAGAGGCGGCGGTGATGGCGCAGGCAAAGCCCTTCTCATAGCCGTCTTCCTCCATGGCGTCGATCTCCACCTTGCCCAGACCGGCGATGTCGGACAGGGCCGCGCCGGAGATGGAGCCGAAGATGGTGCTGGCCAGCACGTTGACGTAGGCCAGTCCGCCCCGCCACCTGCCCACCCGGGTGATGCGCACAAAGTCGAAGAGCTTGCTGGAGATGCCGGTCCGTACCATGATCTCCGCCGCCAGCATGAACAGGGGCAGGGCCATCAGCGTAAAGGAGTTGATGCCCGAGAACATGCGGATGGGGATGACCAGCAGGTTGGCGGGGTTGGTGATAAAGATGTAGAAGATGGTCGTCAGGCCGATGGAATAGGCGATGGGGAACCCGACGAGGATGGTTACGATCAAAATCAGAGTGGCGATCCCGAATTCAAGCATCCTTTTCCCCCCCTGTCGTAATATGTTGGACAATCTGTCCCACCGTCTGTATGGCGCAGAGCACGCCGCCCAGGACCAGGGCCATCTGGGCGTACACCACGGGGAAGCCCATGGAGGCGCTGTACTGCCGCCCGCCCACGGTGGGGAAGTATTCGCAGCCCCAGTAGATCACGCCGCACCAGAAGGCGAGGACGGCCACCCGGATCACAAGGTTGACCGCAAAGTTGAGGGGCCCGGGCAGCCGGTCGATGACAAAGTCCACGCCCACATTGCTCCACTGGTAGACGCCGGTGCTGGCGCCGATGAACGCGATGTAGATCATGACATAGCGGGAGAGCTCCTCCGTCCAGTTGGGGTTCTTGACGCCGGGGGTCAGCCGGGCCACCACCTGGATGAGTACGATCGCGGTCATCATGATCATCATCGCCACGCAGAAGATCCGCACGAAATGATTGATGAATGTCAAAAATTCTGACCAAAACTTTCTTGGCTGGCTCATGATTTCCTCCTTTTCCTCTGCTTCCCGTCCCGGCAGGGACGGTCCTGCTTCGCTCTTATCCCCAGGAGCTCACTCCTCCATCCCGTTGCCCTTCCTGCGGGTGCAGAGGAAAACCACGGCCATCAGCACCACCATGATCCCCGCGATGGCAGCCAGGTTCAGCGTGCCCCGCTGGCTGGCGGCCGCCGCGATCTGGGTCCCCCCGCCGCTGGCCGTCAGGCCCTCGTCCTCCATGGTCTCGGCGGTCTCAATGGCGGAGAAGAGGCTGTCCACCAGCGTGGGATCGCTCAGGTTCTTTTTCAAATATTCCATGACGGGCTCCTGGGCCACCTTGAAGGTCTCCAGTTCCTCGGCGGTGGGGGAATAGACCTGGACGCCGTTGGCCACCATGGTATCTACGGCCAGGGCCTCGGCATAGCGGCAGATGCCGCGGGCGGCGATGGTGGCCTCCCGTCCGGCCTCGTCCACCTTGGCCTGGGTATCCGCGTCCAGCCCTTGGTACCACGTGTCGCTGATGACCAGGAAGGCCAGGCCCAGCAGATGCCCGTCCAGCGTGCAGTAGGGCTGTACCTCGTCCAGGGAGGCGCCCAGGGTGGTCACGCAGGAGTTCTCCTGTCCGTCCACCACGCCGGTCTGCAGGGCGCTGTAGAGCTCCAGGAAGGCCACCGGCGTGGCGGAGGCACCCAGGGCTTCCACCATCTCCAGATAGACCGGGCTGTCCTGTACCCGGATGTTCAGCCCCTCCATATCGGCGGCCGTCCGGATCTCCCGCTTGCTGTTGGTGAAGTTGCGGTAGCCGCCGTTGTCGTAGGAGGCCACCACCCGGAACCCGGTCTCGGCGGCGATCTTCTCAAAGAGCTGCCGGCCGAAGTCCCCATCCAGCACATCGTAGGCAATGGTGGGGTTGTCAAACAGATAGGGGATGGTGAACACCTGGATGTCGGGGGCGAAGGCGGACAGAGCGCCGTCCGCCGGGGTGCTGCCGGTGATGGTCCCGGTGAGCATCTGCTCCATGGTGGAGGCCGCGTCCCCCAGCACGCCGTTGGGATAGAGCTCCACGGAGTACTCCCCGCCGGTGGACTTCTCAAAGGCGCCCTTAAAGGCCAGCATCGCCGCATAAGAGGGGTGGTAAATGGTCATATCACCGATCACCAGCGTGGGGGAATCGGTGAACGCCAGCTTGAGGACCTTCCCGTCCTCCGCCGCGAGGGCCGTGGTGCTCAGCGCCGACGCCAGCAGCACGCACAGCAGCATGGAAATGATTCTTTTGCCTGTCCGTTTCATTGCGCTCCTCCTTCAAGACATCGGTTGATTTTCTTCAAAATTGTATGATGTCGTATGTTGACTCTAAGAATAAGCTCCTCTCGGCAATTCGTCAAGTATTTTTATCTTTTTTGCCTTCACTTCTACGTTTCCGACAATTTTTGTTGTAAATATTTAGCCTATTTGCCAACGTTCCCTTTTATCTGTTGATATGATGTCAGGCCGTCTCAGACCGGCTCCCTCCCCCCTTCCTCCCGGTCTTCCGACGTCCAGGCGTATCTGGGATTCTGCACACAGAACTTTCCGCCGGTGATCTCGATGCTGACGCCGTTGATATAGGAGGCCCGGTCCGAGGCCAGAAACACGATGGTGTCGGCCAGGTCCTGGGGCACGCCCAGCCGCTCCATGGGAATGTTGTCCCGCTGCCCTGTGGCCGCCGCCCAGTCGTCGATCCGGGTCATAGGCGTCTCGATGACGCCGGGGATATAAGTGAGCACCCGGATGTGATCCCTGGCGTATTCCCCGGCCAGCGAGCGGGTGAGGCTGCATACCCCAGCCTTGGCCGCGCCGTAGGGGCCGGAGCCCGCCGCCGGGAACAGGGACTGGAAGGAGCCTGCGTTGAAGATGACGCCGCCTCCGCCCTTCCGCATCTCTCTGGCGGCGTATTTGGACCCCAGGAAGACCCCCGTCAGGTTGGTATCGATGACCTCCCGCCAGAATGCCAGACTCACCTGATCCATGGGGGCATGGCAGGTCATCCCCGCATTGTTCACCCACACGTCCAGCCGCCCGAAGCGTCGAAAGACCCGCGCGGCGAAGTCGGATACCTCCTCCTCCCGGGTCACATCCACCTTTTGGGTGTAGATCTCCCACCCCCGGGCGGTGAAGTCCGCCTCCGCCTCCGCCAGCTTCTCCTCCCGGCGGGCACCGATGGCCACCGCGCAGCCCTCCCCGGCAAAGGCCTCCGCGATGGCCCGCCCGATCCCGGTGGCGCCGCCCGTCACCACGGCGATCCTCCCCTTCAGACTCAATTCCATACCGACACTTCCTCTCCAAGATTCTGTATGATATCATACTTTGATTTTATGCCTTTCTTTCCGCAAAGTAAACAGATTTCTTTTTTGAAAAGCCCTTGACATTGGGCAGGTCTGCGCGTAAGATAGGTCTAAATTGTATGATGTCATATATAATCACAGAAAGAGGGATCTCAAATGGAAGCTGTCTCCGCGTTGAAGGTCGGCTGCGGAAAATTCTTTCACGGCGAGGGAGTGATCTCCCTTCTGGCGGGAGAGATCATGCGTCTGGGCGGGAAGGCTCTTCTTGTGGGCGGCCCCACCTCGGTGGACCGGGTGATGGATGCCGCGCGGGAAAGCCTGGACGCCGCCGGTGTCTCCTGTGTGGTCCGCCGCCACACTGATTACTGCACCGTCGCCTGGGCCGAGACCTACGCCGCGCTGGCCCGGTCGGAGGGCTGCACGGTCCTGGTGGGTGTGGGGGGCGGCAAGTGCATCGACGAGGTGAAGTGTGCCGCCCATTTCGCCGGCCTCCCCATCATCACAGTGCCCACCTCCATCGCCACCTGCGTGGCCACCTCGATGGTCTGCATTATGTATAATGAGAAGGGCCAACGGGCCCCGGCCGTCAACCAGAGCAAGGAGGTGGATGTGTGCATCGCCGACACCGGCCTCATCGCCTCCGCCCCCCGCCGCACGCTGGCCGCCGGGATTCTGGACTCCATGGCCAAGATGCCCGAATGCTTCCATCAAAAGAAGATCGGGAGCTATCGGGACTGCACGCTGGAGGAGTACATCCAGGTCGTCAACAGCCGGGCCATTTTTGAATTTCTCATGGGCGAGGGCCGGGACCTCTACAAAAACGGCGGCGCGGCCCGGCGCTTCCAGGACGCAGTGCTCACCAATCTGCTCCACACCTCCATCGTCAGCGGGTTTGCCGACGGCTCCGGGCAGTTGGCCGTGGCCCATGCCACCTATGACTTCCTGCGCACCCATCATACCGAGGCCAGCTATCATTTTCTCCACGGCGAGATGGTGGCGGTGGGTCTGCTGGTCCAGATGGCTTATAACGGCTCCTCTCAGGAGGAGATCCAGGCCGTCCGGAGCCTGATGGCCGACATGCACATGCCCCTGACCCTGGCGGACCTGGAGTACGACTGCTCCGGCGCTCAGCGGGACTTTTTCCTCCAGACCATTGCCGCGGACGCCAACATCACCACGCCTGCGGACATGTCCCTCCTGCGTGCCGCTCTGGAGGAGGCGCTCTGAGCGCGGCTCCGACCTTTCTCACGGCAGAGCGCGCCGCCCATACGGGCGGCGCGCTCTTTTGTCATGTAGCCGCGGCCAGATGCCGCTCCAGGGCGGGCCCCAGTCGCTCCCCGATGTGTCGGGCAAAGGTGCCGATGAGGACCACTGCGATCAGGGTCCCCTCCCGGATTCCCCGGACCTGCCGGAAGCAGAGGAGGGAGACGGCCACCGTCACCGCCACCATGGCGCCGTCGAAGAGCACCTTCCCCGTTCCGAACCGCAGGCCTGTACGGCGGACGACGGCGTTGACGCACCCCTCGGCGGGCAGCGCCACAAAGTCCGCCGAGACGATGAGGAACACCCCCAGGGCCAGCACGGCGCAGCCCAGAACAAAGACCGCCAGCCGGGCCGGGTAGGGCGGAGCCCACCCGGCCATAAAGCCGAAGAGGGCGGCGGTGAGGTCGATGGTCACACTGAACAGGATGCTCATGAGGAACTGGGCCCCCATCATCCACAGGGGGTATTCCCGCCGGAGCAGCAGCCGCTGGAGCAGAAAAAACACCAGGTTTACCAGCGTGGTGCACCAGCCCATGGTGATGGGTGTGATCAGGGAGAGGACGTACGCCACACTGACGATGGGCGAGATGCCCAGCTCACAGTTTTTGGTGACCGCCACCCCGGAGGCATAGCACAGCAGTCCCAGGGCGCAGATCAGGAGCCTCTTCGGAAGGGCGGCCCCGGTGTTGGCCGCCGTGCTCATTTCCCGGCGGCCATGGCCCCGGCGATGACCATGCGCTGGACCTGGTTGGTGCCCTCAAAGATCTGCCACAGTTTGGCGTCCCGCATCAGCTTCTCCACCGGATACTCCCGGGAGTAGCCGTAGCCGCCTAGTACCTGCACCGCATTGGTGGTCACCTGCATGGCCGCGTCGCTGATGAAGGCCTTGGTGACGGCGCCCAGCTTGGAGTCGTAGACTCCCTCGTCCACCATCCGGGCGCAGTGCCACAGCAGGGCCCGGGCGGCGGTGGTCTGGATCTCCATATCCGCCAGCAGTCCCTGTACCATCTGGTGGGCGATGATGGGCTTGCCGAAGGTCTTGCGCTGTTTGGCATAGGCCACGCTCTCGTCAATGGCCCGTTGGGCGATGCCCAGGGCGCCGTAGGAATTCACCCCCCGGCTGCGGTCCAGGCAGGTCATGGCGATCTTGAAGCCCCTGCCCTCCTCGCCCACCCGGTTCTTGGCAGGGATGCGGACGTTCTCAAAGAGGAGATCGGTGGTGTTGGAGAGCACCATGCCCATCTTGTCCTCGGCCTTGCCTACGGACACGCCGGGCCGGTCCTTTTCCACGATGAAACAGGTGATGCCCTTGGTGCCCAGGCTGCGGTCCACCGTGGCGAACACGGTGTACACGTCGGCCAGACCGCCGCTGGTGATGAAGCACTTCCGGCCGTTGAGGATGTAGTCGTCCCCATCCCGCACCGCAGTGGTGCGGGTGGCTCCGGCGTCGCTGCCGGCGTCGGGCTCGGTGAGGGCGAAGGCGCCCAGCTTGCCGTTGAGGAGGAAGTCCATGTAGTAGTGCTTTTGCTCCTCGGTCCCGAAGAGCATCACGGGCTCGATGCCGAACTCGCCGGTGGTGGCGCTGCAGATGAACCCCGCGTCCACCTTGGCGAATTCTTCGTTCACCAGCACCATGTCGAAGGCGCCGAAGCCCTGTCCGCCATAAGCCTCAGGCAGGAACATGGTGTTGAAGCCGGCGTCGCAGAACTTCCGGAACACCTCCATGGGGAAGGGCCCGTGGGTGCGGTCGATCTCGGCGGCAATGGGGCCCAGCTCCTTCTGGGCAAAATCCCGGGCAAACTTTTGCAGGTCCTTCTGCATCTCAGTCAAAACATATCCGCTCATGGCAGTATCTCCTTTCGGGTCGGTCACTGGAATTTTGGGGGGCGCTTTTCCAGGAAGGCAAACACGCCCTCCCGGAAGTTGGGGGAGGCGGCGCATTCGGCCTGGAACTCCTGCTCCAGGGCCATGTAGTCCCCAAAGTCCTTCCAACCGGTCTCCCACTCCATCCGCTTGACGGCCCTGTAGCAGCTGGAGGGGCCCGCCGCCAGTCGGAGGGCAAACTTCATGACCTTCTCCTCCAGCTCCGCCTCAGGCACCACCCGGTAGGCAATGCCGTACTCCAGGGCCTTTTCAGCACTCACGGGCTCGCCCGTCATGCACATCTGGACGGCCCGGGCGTCGCCCACCGCCTTGGCCAGGGCGTAGAGCCCGCCGGTGTCGGGCAGCAGCCCCACACCCACAAATGCTTCGATGAATTTGGCGTTGTCGGCAGCGAAGCAGAAGTCGCAGCACAGCGCCAGGCTGCACCCCGCTCCGGCGGCGGCACCCCGCACGGCGGCAATGACCGGCTTTCCGGAGGTCTTGATGGCCACCGGAAGCCGGGAGGAATTGCGCATGTTGGCCGCCATATCCAGGGTCCCGTTCTCCAGCCCTTCCCGGAAAGAGCCCAGCTCTCCCCCGGCACAGAATGCCTTGCCCGCGCCGGTGAGGACCATCACCCGCACCCCGTCGTCGGCCTCCGCGGCGGTGATGGCCTGGTAGAGCTCCTCGATGATCTCATCGTTGATGGCGTTGAGGGTCTTGGGGCTGTTGATGGTGATGACGGCCACGCCGTCCCTCACCTCATAGAGGATCTTTTTGTATTCCATAGAACATTCATCTCCTTGGTGATGTCAGCAGATGCCGAATGTGGAGGACAGAAACGCCAGGATAAAGCACAGGACCAGGGGCCAGACGGTGTTGAGCCAGAACATGTTAAAATAGGCCTCTTTCTGGGTGAGGCGTGCCTGATTGAACTCGTTGATCAGGGTGGCGCAGCTGGGCAGGGAGTCCAGGCTGCCGGAGGCCACCACGGAGATACGGTGGATGACGCCGGGATTGATGCCCAGTTCCAGGAAGTGTTGGCCCAAATTCTCCAGGGCGATGTTCAGGCCGCCGGAGGGGGAGCCGGACATGGCGGCGGCGATGGCCACGGCGATGACGATCTGATACTCGGCGGTGCCCGGGAGATTGAAGAGCTTCTCGATGATCCAGGCATAGCCGGCAGTGGCGGCCACGCAGCTTCCAAAGCCGATGACCATGGCGGTAACGAAGCCGGAATTGATGGCCTGGCTGGTACCGGTCCCCATCAGGGCGATGGCCTCCTTGAGGCGGAACCGCTTCTGGACCAGGCCGAAGTCGACAAGGGCCACCACGATGCCCACAAAGCAGGCGATGGTGACGCCCATATCCAGGACGTTGAGGACGACGAGGAGTACGATGGAGGGGAGCAGCGCAGCCAGCAGATTCATGGGTTCCGGATTTTCAAACTGCACTTCGGAGATCCCTTTTCCCGTGGGGAGAAAGCCCTCGCCGCTGGCCTTGATCTTCCTGACCTGGATGGTGAAATAGACATGGCCGAAAAGGATGGAAAGGACCACGGCGAACAGTCCCAGCACAGGTCCGGACATCGCGTTGGTGCCCAACCAGCCGGCGGCCACGGCGTTGTTGGCGGAGGGGGAGCCGGGGATCATGGTCATGGACAGGGCGGCGGTGCCGAAGGCGCCCACAGTGTACATCTTCCACGGCACGTTCAGTTCCTCATACATCTCCTTGACGATGGCAATGATGGTGAAGAAGGCCACAAAGATCATCACGCCTCCGTAAGTGATGACCACGCCCACCAGCACGCAGCACCACAGAGCGGCGTAGGTCTCATGGCCGGGAAACTTTTTGGCCAGCTTGGCCAGGGCCAGTCCGATGGAACGGGCCGCGCCGCTGGCTGCCATCAGATTGGCAAAGACAGCGCCGGTGAGGAACATGAGGAAATAATTCTTGATGAAATTGGTGGCGCCGGTCATATAGGCGCCGGTCATGCCGTCGTACACATCCATACCGGCGGTCAGCAGGACCACCATGGCCATAATGGGCGCCATCACCGTTGGGGGGAACCCCTGGTAACACAGATAGATAAAGATGATGACGCAGACCAGCAAAATCAATACCGCAGGAATACCCGTCACAAAAATCCCTCTCTCTACATTTTATTGGGACCGGCGCCCGGAGGGGCCGGCCGCGGGTGTCATTTCAGGGCGGCAATCTGCTCCCGGGTGTAACCCAGGCCGGTCAGGACCTCTTCGGTGTCCGCGCCCAGGGCGGGGGCGATGCGCTGAGCGGGGGGCTCCTCATCACCGAACTGGACGGGCACCCGGGGCACCACCAGGTCGTCGCCGTTCTCCAGCGTGACCCGGGTGAGGTAGTCGTTGGCCCAGGCCTGCTCGTCGTCATAGAGCTCGTTGGGCCCCAGCAGCCGGGAACAGACGATGCCGTTTTGGGAGAAGGCGCTCATCAATTCGTCTGCGGTCATCCTGCCCCAGGCCTCTGCGATGAGGGCGCAGACCTTGTGGTAATTGGCTCGGGCGGCATCCCGCTCGTGGAGCATGGGATCGCCGATGTAGGACTCCAGGCCGATGAGCCGGAACACCTTGGGATAGAGATCGCTCCAGGAGGGGCTGGATGCCATCACCCAGTAGCCGTCCTTGCTCTTGTAGGGGGGTACCAGGGGGTCGGTGTGGATCTCCTTGGGGAATTTCAGCCCGTACCGGGGCTGACCGCAGATGAGACCGATGCTGTTGTACCACAGGGCGGCGGAGTAAAGGGAGGTCTGGATGTGCTCGCCCCTGCCGGTGCGTCCCCGCTTGATGAGGGCCGCCAGGATACCGTCCAGCATGATGGCGCCGCAGGCGCCGTCGCCAAAGCCGGGCTGGGGCTTGAAGGGCTTGTCGTCGGCCAGGGTCCACTCCACCAGGGTGCCGCTCTTGGCCCAGAAGGAGGCGATGTCAAAGCCGGGGAAGTCCTTTTCCGGCCCCTTCTGACCGAAGGCGCCGAAGTGGACATAGATGAGGCCCGGGCACTCCTCCCGGAGAGCCTCATAGCTCAGCCCCAGCTTCTCCAGGGCCTTGGTGCGGGTGTTGGTAATGAATACGTCGGCGCTCCGGATGAGTGTCTTCATGGCGGCCTGGCCCTCGGAGGTTTTCAAATTCAGGGCCACACTCTTTTTGTTGATGTTCTCCACCTCGAAGATGGGGTTGTTGTCCGGCCCGGCCGGCATCTCGTAGCCGGGCCCCACATAGCGCCAGGGCTCCCCCTTGGGGGGCTCCACCTTGATGACCTCCGCGCCCCAGTCCGCCATGATCCGGGCCGCCTTGGGCACGGCCACATGGGTGCCCAGCTCCACGACCCGGATTCCCTCCAGATGATTGCTCATAGGAATACCCTCCTCCTAGAAATTGGATCTGTCCGAACCTTCCGGTCCGGTCGCGTCACACCTGCTATCATGCAAGGTTCATGCCAACTCGAAATTTGTGCAGATCGCCGATTTTCTTTTTGTTTTCGGCGCTGTCCTCCCCCTGTTTTCCCAAAATAAAGGAGATTTCCGTGTTCTGATGTGTCCGGGCATCCGCCGCCATGTCCGAATGTGTTCCAGGCCGGAGGCGCCCGGCCGGCAAGGTCTTTTTTTGCTTTGTCTCACCCTATCCGGCACAAAACAGGACACTTTTGACACATATTGAAACACGTGGACAGGCCGACGTGGTGGAGCGGTTGATTTTTTCCCTCCTGACATGTCATAATGGACTGGAACAGCCGGACTGCGGTTCGGACACAGGACAAAGGGGGCAGGCGGCGTGGAATTTTTCAGGCTGGGCGCAGAGGAAAAGGCACGGTTTTATCAAAAGATCCTGCTGGAGGTGGGGCGTCTGGCCCCCATCATGCTCATCGACGCGGACGGGAACTTTATCTTCGCCTCCGATGCCTTTCTGACCGATATGGGCCTGGAGGCGGAGGACCTGAGGCACAAGAGCGCCTATGACCTGGTGGCGGAGAAGTACTACGACCGCTCTCCCAGCCTGAAGGCGCTGGCGGAGGGGAAGGACTGCGGGGAGCTCTCGGAGTCCAAGGACGGCTTTCCCGTCTACACTGAGACCAAGCTGCTCCGCAATGAGCAGGGCGAGGTGGAGTATGCCCTGTGTCACTCCCTCAAGCCCGCCAGCATCGACCACGAGGTGGAGCTTCTCCGCCATCAGGTGGCCTACTACCGGGGAGAGGTGGCCGAGCTGAAGAACCGGCTTCGGTCCGGCCCCCAGACCATCTACCAGAGCGAGGCCATGCGGCGGAGCATCGTGACGGCGGACCGAGTGGCCAAGGCGGACACGGCGGTGATGCTCACGGGGGAATCCGGCGTGGGCAAGGACCTGATGGCCCGGCACATCCATGAGCGCAGCGCCCGTTCCGGAAAGCCCTTTGTGCCGGTGTGCATTCCCATGATGTCCCCTTCCCTGCTGGAGTCGGAGCTCTTCGGCTATGTGGAGGGGGCCTTCACCGGCTCCATGCGGAAGGGAAAAACGGGCCTTTTCGAGGCCGCCAACGGCGGTACGGTCTTTTTGGACGAGGTGGGGACATCCCCCTGGAGCTCCAGGTCAAGCTGCTGCGGGTGCTGGAGAATCAGGAGATCATCCGGGTGGGTGGCACCGAGCCCACCCATCTGGATATCCGCATCATCTCGGCCACCAACCGGGACATCCCGTCCATGGTGGAGCAAGGGCTTTTCCGGGAGGACCTGTATTACCGCCTGGGGGTCATCCAGCTTCGCATCCCGCCGCTGCGGGAGCGGACGGGAGACGTACCGCTGCTGGCGGACTTCTTCCTCCACAAACTCAACCAGAAATATCACTCTCACAAGTGTCTCGCGCCCGGTGCGCTCTCCCTGATGGAGCGTTACGACTGGCCCGGGAATGTGCGTCAGCTCCGCAATGTGGTGGAGCAGTCGGTGGTCCTCAGCGACGGGGATTCTATCCGGGAGCAGGATATCTCCCGCCTGATCCGGGGCGTGCCCGGCCGGCCCCCTGTCTCTCCCTCCGGGGCGGCGGCCGGGTCCTCCACCCATCCGGTCCCCGTTCCGGAGGCCGCCTCCGCGCCGGATGTGGTCAGTGAGGCCAGCCGGATCGAGCGGCAACAGATCGTGGACGCCTTGGTGCGGGCCCACGGGAACAAAAAGAAGGCGGCCGAACTGCTGGGGATCTCCCGCAGCAAGCTCTACCGCCGCCTGAACACTTTTTGACGCCTTCCTCTTATGGCACACGAAGGCCCGCGGCCTCCCCGATACGGGGAGGCCGCGGGCCTTTCACACGCGCTTCTCTCTTCTCTCTTGTTGAGCTCAGCCGTCTGCGGCGGCCAGCACATCCCGGATGATGGCGTTGAATTTCCGGGCGTCCCAGGCGCTGCGCCCGATGAACAGCCCGTCGATGTTCTCCATCCGGATCAGACCC
>ENA-UERW01001403-UERW01001403.1-human-gut-metagenome-genome-assembly--contig:-NODE-1403-length-15995-cov-3.696067_pt1 | contig 15995 bp, 16 predicted proteins | sample MGYA00242994_ERZ507995 | MGnify/ENA primary metagenome ERZ507995 (study PRJEB26167, sample SAMN06115492) | human gut metagenome | host: Homo sapiens | place: China:Chongqing | collected 2015-04-26...
GATCCTTTGATCCTGATCAATGGCGTACCGGGTAGTATGACCAACCTCGACCCCAGTGCAGCCCAGCTTCATGCCGTTGTCCATGTCCTCGACGCTGCCGATGAAGGAGCCCACGACCACGCAGGCCTCGTTCAGCATGGGCAGCAGAGCGCGGTTGACAATAAAGCCGGGCTTGTCGTCGGCCAGGATCATGGTTTTGCCCAGGCGCTCGCCCACGGCCTTGATGTCGTCCAGGACCCCCTGCTCGGTGAGCAGGCCGAAGATGACCTCGCACCGCTTCATCTTGGGCACGGGGGAGAAGAAGTGCATGCCGACCACGCGGGAGGGACGCTTCGTGGCGGCGGCCAGAGCGGTCAGGGAGATGGAGGAGGTATTGGAGGCGAAGATGGTCTTGGCGGGGCACAGGTCCTCCAGCTCGGTGAACACGGCCTGCTTGGCCTCCAGGTTCTCGTAAATGGCCTCGATGACCAGGTCGGCCTTCTTGGCACCCTCCATGCCGCTGTCCACGGTCAGATGGGTCAAAGCCTCATCCATGGCCTCCTGGGTCATGCGGCCCTTGCTGACCTCCCGGGCCAGGGCCTTTTTGATGACCACCTGGGCGCGCTCCACGGCGGCCTGCTGCTTATCATTCAGGGTGACATCAAAGCCGCTGGTGATGGCGTTCTGGGCGATACCGCTGCCCATCAGACCGGCGCCGACAACAAAGATATTCTGAATCGCCATTGCAATATCCTCTTTTCATTTTTTTGAATTTTATGTTTGGGTCTCTCATCCCGCCCTTCCAGCTGCGGAAAGAGAAACGCTCACTTACATTTGCATATCTTAGCACAGCGGCGATTTCCTGTCTTAGCGGAAATCGGCTAAAAATCGTCTTATCTTAACCTTAGATACTTGGGATACCTGGGAAGGCGGCATTAATAGCGGTTGAGCTGGGCGCTGCCGTCGTCCTGACCCTTCTCAATGGCGCGGACCACGGCGTAATAGCCATAGTCCTTGTTCACCTGCACCCAGAAACGGTCGCCCGCCCGCTTCCCCATGAGGGCTGCCCCCATGGGGGACTCCTTGCTGATGAGGCCCTTTAAGGCATCCTGCCGCAAGGTGGTGACGATCTGCAGCGTCATCTCCTGCTTCGCCAGCTCGTTGTAGATCGTGACCTTGTCGAACAATCCCGCTCGGTCACCCTGGTCCTTCACCTCGATGACCTTGGCAGTGCGGATCATCCGTTCCAGATAGCGGATGCGGCTGTCATTGCGGTTTTTCGCCTGCTTGGCGCATTTATATTCATAGTTCTCGCTGAGATCCCCGAAGGCGCGGGCGGTCTGGACCTCCTCAATGAGCTGGGGACGCAGCTCCCGGACCCGGTAGTTGATCTCCTCCTGCATTTTCTGAATGTCCACCGCCGTCAATTCATCATACATACAAGGTCCTCCGATCCTGATCAATTCTAATGGGATAGTATAGCACAAGCCGCCGGGCAAAAGCAATGCCCCGGAGCCGTTTTCCCGGCTCCGGGGCGCTTTCCCATTCCTGTTCAACAGTTGCCCTGCCGCCCAAGGCTCCGCTCCAGCAATGTCATGAGCCGCTCCGCATGGCGGTATTCGTCCTCGCTCAGTTCATTGAGCAGCTTGACAAGGCAGACATCCGTGGTGCCGTCCGCCGTCCGGGCATAGTTCAGGCCGCCGCACGCCTCCTCATGGTAGCTTCGCCGCAGTTCCTCCGCCCAACGCCCCGGGCAGAACACGCCGCACACCAGATTGGGCCGGTAGGGCTGGCCGGTGATGAGATACCGGGCCGCCATGAGCCGACGGGCGTGGCCGTTCTCCTCCTCCGCCATGTCCCGCAGGGTCTGCCTCGCCCACGAGGGTGCCTGCCGGGACAGCGCCAGATAGCGCCTCCGGTCCTCCAGTTCCTCCTCGATGTATCCCTCCAGCACCGCCAGAAGCTCCATTGCCTCGCTGCCCATGCAGCAGGGGTTCGGCTCCGCGCCGGGAAGCTGGCTCTCTTGCGCCGGCGGCAGTTCCTCCCTTCGCGGCATTGCTTCCGCCGTGGTTTCCGGATAGGGCTCCAGCCCGGGGCCCACCCGCTGCCAGAGCCGGTCATGCTGCCGGAAATCGTAGATCTCCGGCTCGTGGAGATTTCGTTCCATGGGCTCCCCCTCCTTTTCCCTCCAGTCTATGCGGACCCGGAAAAAAAGTGCCGTTTTTACCGAAAAATCCCCCCTTACCCTTTGACAGGTAGGGTAAAATATGTTAGGGTATAACAGTATGCGGATTTCGGCCGCTTCCGACCGTTTTCTGTTGCTTTTGCAACCAATATTTCCCCGTATTTTTGGTATACTACATAAGAAAGACAGGAAATTTTTCCTTTCCCCATAAAGGAGGACCTTCCATGCTGGAATTAAAACATATCAGCTATTCCGTTCGGGAAGCCGATGAGACTCTGGGCATCCTGAAGGACATTTCCCTGACCGTGGACGATCACAAGCTGGTGGTCTTTACCGGTCCCAACGGCGGCGGCAAGACCACGCTGGCCAAGATCATCATGGGTCTGGTGACGCCCACTGAGGGCCAGATCCTCTGGAACGGACAGGACGTCACCCACATGACCATTACGGAGCGGGCCAAGCTGGGCATCAGCTACGGCTTCCAGCAGCCCCCCCGCTTCAAGGGCATCACTGTCCGCGACCTGCTGACCATCGCCTCCGGCGACGACAAGCTTTCCAAGGATAAGTGCTGCCAGTACCTCACCAAGGTGGGGCTCTGCGCCAATGACTATCTGGACCGTGAAGTGGATGTGTCCCTTTCCGGCGGCGAGGTCAAGCGCATTGAGATCGCCTCCATTCTGGCCCGGAACGCCGACCTGATGATCTTCGACGAGCCGGAGGCAGGCATCGACCTGTGGTCCTTCGCCCGGCTGACGGAGACCTTCGAGCAGATCCACAGTCAGGGCAGCGCCACCATGATCATCATTTCCCATCAGGAGCGTATTATTTCCTTGGCGGATGAAGTCATCGTGGTGGGTGACGGCACCCTCCGCCACCGGGGCACTCCGAAGGAGATCCTGCCCCGGATCCTGACCGACACGCTGGGCGGCTGCCCGGTACTGAACAAGGAGGTACACGCCTTATGATGGAATCTCAGGTAGATCGGGAGTTGCTGGAAAAAATCGCGGACCTGATCGGCAAGCCGGTAGGCGCCTTCAACATTCGTAAGGACACCGGCTGCGACGGCCGGCAGTCCACGGAGAACATCCAGATCACCGGCAAGACCGACGGCAAATCCGGCATTGACATCCGCATCAAGGATGGGACCAAGGGCGAACAGTGCCACATTCCCGTCATCATCACCAAGCCCGGTATTCAGGAGTTGGTTTATAATGACTTCTACATCGGTGAAAACTGTGATGTGGACATTGTGGCGGGCTGCGGCATCCACAACTGCGGCGGAGAGGACAGCCGTCATGACGGTATCCACACCTTCTATGTAGGTAAGCACTCCCATGTAAAATACACGGAAAAGCACTACGGTGACGGCGACGGCACCGGTGGCCGCATCATGAACCCCCAGACCGTTGTCTATCTGGAAGAGGGCGCCACCATCCAGATGGAGACCGTCCAGATCCGGGGCATCGACTCCACCAAGCGGGAAACCAAGATCGTCTGCGGCAAGGATGCTGAGGCCGTGGTCACCGAGCGGCTGATGACCCACGGCGAACAGGTGGCAGAAAGCGACATGGAGATCTCGCTGGACGGCGAGGGCGCCCGTGGCCGGGTGATTTCCCGGTCCGTGGCCAAGGGCACCTCCCGTCAGGTGTTCTATCCTAAGATGGTGGGCAACGCCGCTTGCTTCGGCCATGTGCAGTGTGACTCCATCATCATGGATGATGCCCACATTGAGTCCATTCCCGCCATCGTTGCCAACAGCACGGAGGCTCAGCTGATCCACGAAGCCGCCATCGGCAAGATCGCCGGGGACCAGCTTTTGAAGCTGGAGACCCTGGGTCTGTCCCCCGAGGAAGCTGAGGAGTGCATCCTGAAGGGCTTCCTGGCCTAAACTTCCGATTCAATATACGATCAACGCCCCGCCGGATGGCGGGGCGTTGATTTTGTTGGCAATTATCCTCTTTCGGTATACGCAGACAGACGGCGCGCTTATCGAAAATTCTTCGGGCTGGTATGGAAGGTGTTCTGAAAGGCCCGGAGGAAGGTGGAATACTCCGGAAAGCCCGCCTGCTCCGCCGCCTTCATCACCGGAACGCCCTCCCGGATCAGCTCTCCTGCCCGCAGCAACCGTTTCTGCACGGTGTACTGGTGGACGGTGTAGCCGGTGATCTCCTTGAACCGGTGCATCAGGTAGTACCGGCTCATGTAAAAACGGGCCGCCAAGGCGTCCACGGAGAGGTCTCCCTCCAGATTGGCGGCGATATAGCGGAGGATCTCCTCCATTTTGGGGTCCAGATGGTAGCTGTCCGTTTCATTCGGGGCAGTGTTGGCCCGGAGGAAATCCCGATTCACCTGAATCAAGAGCTGCTGGCACAGGGTGTCCGCCATGCGGCGGGCGCCGAACTCCTCGGACCGCAGAGCCTCCTCTAACTGCTGGATGAACCGTGCGTAGCCAAGACGCCCCTCCTCCCCGGTCCGTAGAAGGTGGAACCCCTGCTCCCGGCTTTTGTCCAGACAGGCGTCCAGCGGCTCGCCGGGATCGCTGCGCTGGGCGATCCAGTCCCGCCCCAGCCACAGCACCGCCCGCTCGTAAGGTTCCTCGGCGTGGATGATGGGCCGGTGGATCAGGTTATGCTGGATCAGCACGATGTCCCACGGTTTGAGGAAATAGGTGACGCCCTCCACCACGTAGGTCACCTTTCCGCCGAGGAAGATCACCAGCTTATCAAATTCATGGTAATGGTAGTCGATTTTCTGGGCCAGAGAATCCTTCAGATGCACCAGACGGAAGTCCCGGTCCAGATACCCCCGCTTGCCCACCTCGCTGCGATCCAGCATACTGTCACTCCTCTCGTTTACGATTTCATTTTACAGCACTTTTTGCCGTTTTTCAAGGAATGAACGTTATTTCAGTAGAAAAGCTGTGATTGATTTTCCGATTTTTTCTATACAACATTCTCTGTGGGAGCATCTTGTTTTCCTCTTCATTCTTTGCTATACTGTGTAGAGTTAATGAAAATTTGGGAGGAATGTGTCATGAGCTACGCCGATCAGGTCTTTATGCAAAACATTCGGGAGATCCTTGACCACGGCGTCTGGGACACCGATCAGAACGTCCGTCCCCACTGGGAGGACGGCACGCCCGCCCACACCATCAAAAAATTCGGCATCGTCAACCGCTACGATCTGCAAAAGGAGTTCCCCATCCTGACCCTCCGCCGGACCTACTGGAAAACAGCTGTGGACGAGCTACTGTGGATCTGGCAGAAGAAGTCCAACAACGTCCATGACCTCAACGCCCGAATCTGGGACCAGTGGGCGGATGAGACCGGCTCCATCGGCAAGGCTTACGGCTATCAGCTGGCTGTCAAGCACCACTATCCCGAGGGAGACATGGATCAGGTGGACCGGGTGCTCTACGATTTGAAGCATAACCCCGCCAGCCGCCGAATCTTGACCAACATCTACAACTTTGCCGACCTCTCTGAGATGCACCTGTACCCCTGCGCTTATTCCATGACCTTCAACGTCTCCGGCAACGTGCTCAACGCCATTTTGAACCAGCGGAGCCAGGATATGCTGGCCGCCAACAACTGGAACGTGGTGCAGTACGCCGTGCTGGTATACATGATGGCTCAGGTCAGCGGCCTTGTGCCCGGCGAACTGGTCCACGTCATCGCCGACGCCCATATTTACGACCGCCATGTGCCCATCGTGGAGAAGATGCTGACCCAGACCCCCGCCCCCGCGCCGAAGTTCGCCATAGACCCCTCCGTGACGGATTTCTATGCCTTCACCCGGAACAGCTTTACGATGGAGGGCTACACCCCCGCCCCCTTCGAGGACAAAATCCCCATTGCCATTTAAGGAGCCATACCATGAACGCCATCGTTGTCACAGATAAACAGTGGGCCATTGGCCGGAACGGTGATCTGCTGTTCTCCCTGCCGGGGGACATGAAGCACTTCCGCACGCTGACCACCGGCGGCACCGTCATCATGGGCCGCAAGACCCTGGATTCCTTCCCCGGCGGCAGACCGTTGCCCAAGCGGCGGAATATCGTCATCACCCGGTCCCCGGACCTTCACCGGGAGGGCTGCGAGACTGTCTCCACGCCGGAGGATGCTCTGGCTCTGGCCGGAGATGAAGAAAACGTCTGGCTCATCGGCGGCGGCAGCATTTACGCCGCGCTGCTGGGCCGCTGCCGGCGGGCCTCCGTCACCCGGGTGGACAGCACCGTATCGGATGCCGACACCTTTTTCCCCGATCTGGACGCCCTCCCTAATTGGAAAATTGAGCGGACCGGCGAGGCCGTCACGGAAAATGGCCTGACCTACCGCTTTGTGGACTATGTGAATACCGCGCTGTTGTAAGCCAAGGCTCCGCCGTTTTCTCGGCGGAGCCCTGTTCTTTTCTCTGCCCTCTTTTCAAAACCGCCGTCGCCGTTTATAATAGCCTTATGAAAACTGCGGAAAGGAGGCGGGCGCATGGCGGATCTGAACACCAATGTGCGGTACATCAAGGGCATTGGCGAGGCCAAGGCAAAATCTCTGGGCAAGCTGGGCATCGCCACGCTGGGCGACCTCATCAACTGGTTCCCCCGACGCTATGAGGACCGCCGGGAAATAAAGCCCATCAGCCAGCTCATCCCCGGCGAACCGGCCTGCGTCTCCGCCATGATCGCCTCGGAGCCGACGCTGTCCCACATCCGCAAAGGCATGGATCTGGTGAAGGTGCGGGCCGTGGACGACACCGGCGCGCTGGATGTGACCTTTTTCAACCAGTCGTGGCTGAAAAACCAGCTGCGGGTGGGCGAGACCTACACTTTTTACGGCAAAGCGGAGGGGAGCCTCCTGCGGAAAAGCATGGCGGCCCCCATCGTGGAGCCGGAGGGACGGCGGGAGCACACCGGCCGCATCGTGCCCATCTATCCCCTTACTGCCGGGATCAGCCAGCTGCTGTTGTCCCGGGCCATCCGGCAGGGTTTGGACAGCTGCGCCGATATTCTGCCGGACTGCCTGCCGGACGGCGTCCGTCAGGCGCATCAGCTGTGCCGGGTGAATTATGCCTACGAGAACATCCACTTCCCGGAGGCCCCGGAGGCGCTGGACATTGCCCGGAGGCGGCTGGCTTTCGAGGAGCTATTTTTCTTCGCCATTGGATTGAAGCTGCTGCGCTCCCGGCGGGAGACCGTCTCCGTGGAACCATTTCAGCCGGTGGATATGGCCCCGTTTTACAACGCCCTCCCCTTTACCCTCACCGACGCCCAGCGCCGCTGTGTAGAGGAAGCCATTGCCGATATGCAAAGCGGCAAGCCCATGAACCGTCTCTGTCAGGGGGATGTCGGCTCCGGCAAAACGATGGTGGCCGCCGCCTGCGTGTATTTCTGCATCAAAAACGGCCGTCAGGCGGCGTTGATGGCCCCCACGGAGCTGCTGGCAGAGCAGCACTACCGGGGCCTTGCCCCGCTGCTGGAACGGCTGAATATCCGCTGCGCCCTGCTCACTGGCTCTACCCCCGCCAAAACAAAACGCTCCGTCACCGCCCAACTGGCCACAGGCGAGATCGACTTCGCCATCGGCACCCACGCCCTGATCTCCGGCGGCGTGGCCTACGCTGACCTGGGGTTGGTGGTGACGGATGAACAGCACCGCTTTGGCGTGGCCCAGCGGACGGCGCTGGCAGAAAAGGGAGAGCACCCCCACACCTTAGTCATGTCCGCCACGCCCATCCCCCGGACGCTGGCCCTGATTTTGTACGGCGATCTGGATGTGTCCGTCATCGACCAGCTCCCACCGGGACGAAAGCCTATTGAAACCTATGCCGTCACCTCCGCCTATCACCCCCGGCTGTACACCTTTATCCGCAAGCAGGTGGAGGCAGGGCGTCAGGTGTACATCGTCTGCCCCATGGTCAGCGAAAATGACGAGCTGCCCGACGAGCGGAAAGCCGTGACGGAATACGCCCAAAAGCTGCAAACGGAGATCTTCCCCGACTTGAAGGTGGCTTTTGTCCACGGCAAGATGAAGGCCAGAGAGAAGGATGCCGTCATGTCCGCCTTCGCCGCCGGGGAAACAGACATTCTGGTGTCCACCACCGTGATCGAGGTGGGCGTGGACGTGCCCAACGCCAATCTAATGGTGGTGGAGAACGCGGAGCGCTTCGGCCTCAGCCAGCTCCATCAGCTTCGGGGACGGGTGGGCCGGGGGCAGCACCAATCCTACTGCGTGTTGGTGTCCGATAATAAAAATGACGAGACCCGCCAGCGGCTGAAGGCCATGACGAAAACCGCCGACGGCTTCAAGATCGCCGAGGAGGACCTCCGGCTCCGGGGCCCCGGTGACTTCTTCGGTCTCCGGCAGCATGGTCTGCCGGGATTGCGGGTGGCGGATCTCGGCTGCGACACCCGGCTGCTGGCGGAGGCGCAGTCCGCCGCCGACGGGCTGCTGGCAGAGGACCCGGCGCTGACACACCACCCCGCCACGGCGGAACGGGTGCGAAAGCTGTTTCAGCAGAGCGAAAACAGTCTGAACTGAATCCGGGAGACCGGCCGGATGGCCGCTCTCCTGGTTCTGTGAAATTTTTTCGTCCGTCCGGGTTGACAGCGCCTGTTTTTTGGCATACTATAAATGTGTTATCAAATGACAACCGCATAGAGTTCCGGTAGGTAAGGCTACCACAGGGATATGGATCGCTGCCGCAGAGTGATGGAGACATCATGAGAGGGTTTGAACAGGCGATATCGAACAACAAGGTATCATCTAACGCGATTTCACCGCCCTGTGAAGCTAAAGCTTGAACGGTAGGGATGCTGTCCTTTGAGACGCTTCTGGAAGCAGGACTTCACCGCACCGGAATGGGACGCGGCGAGGTCTTTTATTTTGCTTCGTGCCATGCAGAAATACCGGGTGGAAGGCCCGGAAAGGAGGTCACGCTATGTTTGAAATGGAAAACCGTGGGGAACTGATCGAAAAAATTGAGGATCTGGTGAACCGAAAACGATATACAGAACTGCGGGACCTTCTATTGCCGCTGGAGCCTGCGGACATCGCCATTTTAGCGGACGATCTGGACGATGAAAAGACGCTGCCCCTGCTGTTCCGTCTGCTGCCCAAGGAGCAGGCAGCAGAGGTGTTCGTGGAGCTGGAAAGCGATCAGCAGGAGCTGCTGATCCGCGGCTTTTCCAACACGGAGCTGAAGGAAGTGCTGGACGAGCTGTATCTGGACGATACCGTTGACATCGTGGAGGAAATGCCCGCCAACGTGGTCAAACGGATTCTGAAGCACTCCGACCCGGATATGCGCAAAAGCATCAACGAAATTCTGAAATATCCGGAGGATTCCACCGGCTCCATTATGACCACGGAGTTTGTGGATCTGAAGGAGACCATGACGGTGGAGGACGCCCTGAAGCGCATCCGCCGGACCGGACCGGACAAGGAGACCATCAACGTCTGCTACGTCATTGATGACTGGCGGCACCTCATCGGCGTCCTCTCCATCCGTACTCTGCTGCTGGCGGAGGAGGATGACATCATCGGGGACATCATGGAGCGGAACTACATCTGCGTCCAGACCCTGGATGACCAGGAGGAGACCGCCCGTGCTTTAGGCAAGTATGACTTTCTGGCCCTCCCCGTGGTGGACACGGAAAATCGCCTGGTGGGTATCGTCACCGTCGATGACGCCATCGACGTTTTGCAGGAAGAGACCACGGAGGATATGGAAAAGATGGCGGCTATGCTGCCGACGGACAAGCCCTACCTCCGCACCAGTGCCTTTGACACCTTCAAATCCCGTATTCCGTGGCTGCTGCTATTGATGGTCTCCGCCACCTTTACCGGCCAGATCATCTCCAGCTTTGAGGACGCCCTCAGCGCCTTCACCATCCTCACCGCCTATATTCCCATGCTGATGGACACCGGCGGCAACTGCGGCTCTCAGGCCAGCGTCACGGTGATCCGCGGCCTGTCTCTGGGCGAGATCGAATTTTCCGACCTGATCCAGGTGGTCTGGAAGGAGTGCCGGGTGGCGCTGCTGTGCGGCACCGTTCTGGCCGGCGCCAACTTCGCCAAGCTGATGCTGCTGGACCGGATGGTATTCCACAATCCCATTACCGTCACCGTAGCCGCCGTCATCTGCCTGACGCTGGTGTGCACCGTGTTCGCCGCCAAGATCGTAGGCTGTATGCTGCCGCTGCTGGCTAAAAAGATCGGCTTTGACCCGGCGGTGATGGCCTCTCCCTTCATCACCACCATCGTGGACGCCCTCTCCCTGCTGATCTACTTCCGCTTCGCCTCTTTCCTGCTGGGTATCTGAAAAGTGTATAAAAACGCCCCTGTATGAAAAATCATACAGGGGCGTTGCCATAGCTCCTCGTCAAATGGACGTTCACATTTTCTTTATAGGATGTCTGATAACCGTTTTCCATTTTTCCGGAGCAACCTTTCTCGCATCGGACAGATAGATCTCATGATGTAATCTTTCCTTATTCAGATCATTTGCATATCCGTTCTGCTCCAAATATGCGTCCATAAGCGCGACGGTCGCAGGCTCATCATCAAATGCTCCCAAGTGCATGATCTGAACGCACAAGCCTTCATCAATCGTCATAAGTTCTGCCGAGGAACAATCCAGTTTTTTCTTTTTCGCCGCGGTCTCAACCGCCCATTCAAAACCCTCTTTCATTACGAAATCAGGCAAGCGGATAACGGAGATCCAGTTGAATGTGGACTTATCGGTGTAATCCACTCCATCCGTATTTTCTTGCCACCAGAAGCCTTCAAGCGGTGGAACGACATATTCAAAAAAACCGGCAATTTTATGATCCGTTTTATAACTCATTTTCAGCGTGTAGGCAACTGCGTATAATACGCTGATCGCCTGCTGATATGCCCCGTCCTCTTCATTGGGATCACCCTTTCCCCTCACCGCAATGTAATTCGCTTTGGGAACTGTAATGATCTCCGGTTTGTTTTTCGGCATATAAAATTCTTTGTATTCTTTCTTGAAATCAAAAGCCATGCAGCCTCCATCAAATCCCTGTTTATTCCGCCCGGTGTCTCAGATCCCCTGCAAATGGAAATCCGGGGTATACTCCTCCTTGGCGGAGGTGCGCTCCTGAGTGAAGCCGTCGGCAATGCCGCAGTCCGCCATGTACCGTTCCGCCGCCCGGTATTCCGCCTTTGTCACCCTCCGGGCCAGCTTGCCCTCGGCCCCCGGCTGGGGCGTGTACTGGCTCATGAGAGAAAACAGCACTTCGCCGGGGCGGAAGGTCTCCGCCACCCAGTCGATGACGGCCTTCGTGTTTTCCAGTTCTCCCGGCAGCACCAGATGCCGGATGAGAACGCCGCTTCTCAGCTGGCCGTTTTCCATTCTGTACGGCCCGGTCTGGCGGAACATCTCTAAAATGGCCGCTTTCGCCGTCTCCGGGTAATCCGCCGCACCGGAATACGCTTTGGCCGGCTCTGTCAGGGCATATTTCAGGTCCGGCAGGTACACCTGTACCCGGTTCTCCAAGCGTTTCAGGGTCTCCACGGACTCATACCCGCCGCAGTTCCAAACCACCGGCACCGGCCAGCGCTCCCCGCCCAAGGCCTCCAGCACCGCGTCCGTGAAGTGAGTGGGCGTCACTAAATCCAAGCAGGCCGCGCCCTGCTCCACCAGTTCCTCAAAAATCTCCCGGAGCCGCCGGGGGGTGATGGGCTTGCCGTAGCCTTCCTGAGAGATCACGCCGTTCTGACAAAATTTGCACCGGAGATTGCACCCGGAGAAAAACACGGCGCCCGCGCCGTGCTCCCCCACCAGGCATGGTTCCTCCCACTGATGCAGCATGGCCCGTGCCGCCACCGGCCAAGTGGGCATGGCGCACACGCCCGCCGCCTTGTCCGGCGTTCGCTCCACACCGCAGCGGCGGGGGCAGAGATTACAGATCATCAGTCTCCCGTACCCTTTCCGTTGAAGTCCGGGCCCAGATCCCCGGCCCGCCAGTGGCGGCGGCACAGGCCGATGTATTTGTCATTGGCCCCCAAGACCACCTGGGCGCCCTCCTTCAAAACCTTGCCGTTTTCGTCGAACCGGGCGTTAAACATAGCCTTTTTGCCGCACCAGCAGATGGTCTTGACCTCCTCCAGCTTGTCGGCCATCACCAGCAGTTCGTAGCTGCCGGGGAACAGCTCTCCCTTGAAGTCCGCCCGCAAACCGTAGCAGATCACGGGGACCCCCAGATCGTCCACCACATGCACCAGATAGTCCACTTCCTCCTTGGAGAGGAATTGAGCCTCGTCCACAATGATACAGGCGTTTTCTTTCAACGCATCCTCGGACAGCGCCCGCATTTCGTCGAAGTAGACGCAGGGGTATTCCAGACCGATACGGGAATGGACCATGTGGTCTCCGTCCCGCTGGTCCATCCGGGGCTTCACCAGCAGGGTCTTTTGGCCCCGCTCCTCATAGTTGAACCGGGCCATCAAAGCGTTGGCCGTTTTGCTGGAGCCCATGGCCCCGTATTTGAAATAAAGCTGTGCCATCTTTTTTTATTCTCCCTCTTTTGCTTCATCGCTCTGCGATGCTGTCTCCTCCGCTCCCACGGGGAATGCCGCCTGGTTTCTCTCCGCCTCCGTTTGCAGGTCAGCTGCGTCAACGGTCATCTTTTTGCAGTCCGGGCAGTACCAGGCCGTGTGGTAGGTAGTCAAAAAGCCTTCTGTGTCCACCCGCATGATATTTCCACCTCCGGGACTGAGCCACCGCGCCTTTCCGGTGGGGATGCCCCGGTACCAGAAAACACCCCTGCCGCTCATAAGGAAGCCCTGCTCCATGTCCTCGCCGCACCAGGGGCACTTCTCCGGCGGCAGCCGCAACTTTTCCCGTTTCTCCTGCCATTCCACCTGCATAGCGTCCCAATCCCCCCGGAGGGTATCCAACAGACCGGGGGCTTTTTCCGCCGGTTCCGAAGCCAGCCTGCGCTCGTCGGGGTCGATGTCCCAAGGGTCCTCGCTCTTTTTCCAGAAAGCCATTGTCAGTCCTCCCCGTCAAACTTTTGCACATGAGCGTCAAACCGGCCCCCGTCCCGGCTGGGCAGCCAGCCGATGGGCGGTGGGGTCTCCCGGTCATGTTTCCAGCACCACAGCCATCGCAGACACCAAATCAGCTTCCGCAGCAGCAAAAGCAGCACAATAACGCCGATGACATTAAAAACCTTCAGCATGATTTCTCCTTATAACATCAGGGCGGTAAGCAGGATCATTCCTTGTGCCTGTCATCGTCCTTGACTTCCTTGTAATCCACGGTATACACCGGTCCCTTGAAGTGGGGTTCGTCTTTTTTTGCTGATTCCGAGCGCCTGTGGCCGCCGTATTTCCGCCACAGCCAACGAACGACCAAAATCAGCAGCAAGACAGGGATCAGCACCCGGAGCAGGCCAAAGACCAGCGCCAACAGCTTCAAAGGCAGTCCCAGCAAGAATCCCATTTTACTTCATCTCCAATTCACGCTTTGCTTCTTCATAATACCGGGCAAACGCCGACGGCACAGAGCGCGCCGCAAGGCCTGCCGCATCCACCCATTCCAGTTCCGCAGGGCCGTCGCCCCGGACGGTCAGCGCGTAGCCGGTCATATGCCACTCCACATGGGTGAAGATGTGCTTGGCCGTCAGGCGGCTCTGCCAGTCGATCACCGACAGGCCCATGGCCTCCACCGCCGCACCGGCGGCTGTTTCATCCAGAGTGCCCTCCACATTGGGAAACTCCCAAAGTCCCGCCAGCAGGCCGGTTTTAGGCCGCTTCCGCAGGGCGATCTTTCCGTCTCGTTTCAGCAGGAGCACGGTTTTTTCCTCCACCCGCCGCTCCTTTTTCGTCTTTTTCACCGGCAGGGTCTCTGCTGTTCCCCGCTGTCGGCCCAGACACAGGCCGCTTACGGGGCAGTCATCGCACCGGGGAGCGGTATTGGGCCCACAGACTGTGGCCCCCAGCTCCATCATGGCCTGATTGAAAATGCGGATGTCCGCCGGTTCCTCCGGCATGACCTCCGCCAGCGCCGCCCGGACAGCCCGCTTGGTTTTCGGATCAGAAATGTCATCGTGGCAGTCCGTCAGCCGGGTCATGACCCGGAGCACGTTGCCGTCCACCGCCGGTTCCCGCCGTCCGAAGGCTGCGGCGGCAATGGCGGAGGCGGTATAGTCTCCGATCCCCGGCAGGGCCAGCAGGCCGTCATAGGTGTCCGGAAAGCCGCCCAGCGCCGTGATCTCCCGTGCCGCCTTTTGCAGGTTTCTGGCCCGGCTGTAATAGCCAAGGCCCTCCCACAGCTTCATGAGCAGCTCCTCGTCTGTCTCCGCCAGCGCCTCCACTGTGGGGAACACCGCCAAAAAACGGGCATAATAGCCTAAGACCGCCGCCACGCGGGTCTGCTGGAGCATGATCTCCGACACCCAGATACGGTAAGGGTCCTCCGTGTGCCGCCAGGGCAGGTCCCGGGCGTTTTCCCGGTACCAGCCCAACAGCGGCTCCGGCAGCGTCCGCAATAGATTTTCAGTTGTCGAATCTGTTTGTTTCATGTTATAATCTTACCACAAGGTGAGACGGCTTCCCACCCCCTTTTTGCGAATCAAGGAGAAAATTTACATGCGTGTCACATTTTTGGCCCACGACGGTTTTTTCATCGAACTGGATCAGGTCTGCCTGCTGTTCGACTGGTGGAAGGGCGTTCTCCCGCCCCTGCCGGACAAGCCGCTGCTGGTGTTCGTCAGCCACCGCCACGAGGACCATTTCAATCCGGCGGTGTTCGCACTGGCGGACTGCAAGGCGGACATTCAATTCCTGTTAGGCAGCGACTTTCACCTGACGCCCCACAATTTGACAAAGTGGCAGCTTTCACCGGAGACCGCCGCCAAATGCCGCCGCTGCGGCAAGCATGACACCTTTACCCCTCTCCCCGGCGTCACCGTGGAGACCTTCCCCTCCACCGACGAGGGCGTGGCGTGGATGGTAACGGTCAACGGACAGTCCATCTTCCACGCCGGAGACCTGAACTGGTGGCACTGGGCGGAAGAGGACTTGGCTTGGAACCGCAATATGGAGGCCAATTTCAAGCGGTACACAGAACCTCTCCGTGGCCGCCGCGTCGATTTGTCCATGCTGCCGTTAGACTCCCGGCTGAAAACGGACGGCTATCTGGGGCCTAACTATTTTTTGAATCTGATGGAGGTTCGCCGGTTCCTGCCCATGCACCAGTGGGAGGACTTCGATTTTACCGACGAATTTTTGTCCGCGTACCCTCAGTTTGCCCCCATCACCGAAAAAATCCACCGGGACGGGGAATTTCTCGGCGAGCTGTAAGCAAAAGGAACCCGCATTGTGAAAACAATGCGGGTTCCTTTTGCTCATTTACTTTTGAATCAGCAGCCAGTTTTCCGTACCTTCGGCAGGCTGCTCCGTCAGCTCCGGCACAAAGCCACACTCCGGCGATGCCGCCTTAACCACCGTCTCCAGAGCCGGGACATCCGCCGCCGTGGTGCGGACATAAACGCGGTCCACCAGCGGTGCCAGCGCACTGAGCGCCTGTCCGGCGTCGGTATCATATCCGGCGCGGACCGTTTCGGAGGGCAGCTCCAAGGAAAGAATCACACCCTCCGGCAGCGCGGAGCGCACCTCCCGCAAAAAGCGCGCCAGCACGAGCTGTCGTCCGTCTGTTCCGTCCTCCCCGGGCTGGGCGTTGGAACGGTCGATCTTGTCCAGCTTGCCCGCCGTTGGGTAGCTGACATCCGTGAGAATAAGCTCGTCAAAGCCCAGCTCTGCCGCCTCTCGGGCAATGCCGCAGACATAATCCCGGGCCACAGCCC
>ENA-UERW01001404-UERW01001404.1-human-gut-metagenome-genome-assembly--contig:-NODE-1404-length-15990-cov-3.763841_pt1 | contig 15990 bp, 9 predicted proteins | sample MGYA00242994_ERZ507995 | MGnify/ENA primary metagenome ERZ507995 (study PRJEB26167, sample SAMN06115492) | human gut metagenome | host: Homo sapiens | place: China:Chongqing | collected 2015-04-26...
TCCAGTCTTTCATAGAAGGACCGTCAACTGTTTTCTGAGTAGCAGTTGTAGAGTGAACTGTAGTCATCAAACCGTCAAGGATACCGAACTTGTCGTTCAATACTTTAGCGATAGGAGCCAAACAGTTAGTAGTACAAGAAGCGTTAGATACGAATTGAGTACCTTTTACATATGTTTTTTCGTTTACACCGCAAACGAACATCGGAGTGTCATCTTTAGAAGGAGCTGACATTACAACATATTTTGCACCAGCTTCGATATGAGCCTGAGCTTTGTCTTTGCTCAAGAACAAACCTGTAGATTCAACAACGTATTCAGCACCTACAGCATCCCATTTCAAGTCAGCCGGGTTTCTTTCAGCAGTGATACGGATAGATTGACCGTTAACGATCAATTTGCTGTTTTCAACATCTGCTTCGATAGTACCGTCGAATTGACCGTGCATAGTGTCATACTTCAACATATAAGCCAAGTAGTCAACCGGGCAAAGGTCGTTGATACCTACGATTTGAATATCGTTTCTTTTCATTGCAGCGCGGAAAACGAAACGTCCGATACGTCCGAATCCATTAATACCTACTTTAATCATTTTGTTTAAACTTTTAAGGGTTTTATAATATTTGTTCAAATATCTCTCGACCTGCGCACTTGTTTTATTTTCAAATGCGGTGCAAAATTACAAAAATGTTTTTATATTCGCATATTAAATTCACATTAAATATTGAAAAAAGATGGGAAAGAGCACATTTTTACAGGACTTTAAGGCGTTTGCTATGAAAGGGAACGTCATTGACATGGCTGTCGGTGTAGTTATCGGCGGCGCGTTTGGGAAGATCGTATCGTCACTGGTGGCGAATGTTATTATGCCCCCAATAGGCTTATTGGTTGGTGGTGTGAACTTTACAGATCTGAAATGGGTAATGAAAGCGGCTGAAGTTGGAGCAGACGGTAAGGAGATTGCTCCTGCCGTATCTCTGGATTACGGACAATTTCTGCAAGCAACTTTTGACTTTCTGATTATAGCTTTTGCTATATTCCTATTTATACGTCTGATCACTAAACTGACTACGAAGAAGGCGGCAGAGGAAGCCCCGGCTGCTCCTCCTGCGCCACCTGCTCCTACTAAAGAAGAGGTGTTGCTGACTGAGATTCGTGACTTGCTGAAAGAGAAGAAATAAGTACTTGTATAATAAAATAGGAGATTCTGTTTTGAGTCTCCTATTTATTATATATAAGTCTCTCTGACATCGTTTCCCTTTTCGGATTTTATGTTGTCCGATGATATATTTCTCTCGTAAATTTCGATTTTTCTGTTTATTCTTCTATCTTTTTGCCTACTTTTTTCTACTTTTGCAAATCATTTATTCAAAATCCAACCATTGATATGCAGGAAAAAATAATAATTCTTGATTTCGGTTCGCAGACAACACAGCTGATTGGTCGTCGCGTACGCGAACTGGACACGTATTGCGAAATTGTTCCTTATAACAAGTTTCCTAAAGAAGATCCGACAATTAAAGGAGTCATCCTTTCCGGAAGTCCTTTTTCGGTTTATGATAAAGATGCCTTCAAGGTAGACTTGAGTGAGATTCGTGGTAAATATCCTATTTTGGGTATCTGCTATGGTGCACAGTTTATGGCGTATACTAACAATGGAAAAGTAGAACCGGCCGGTACACGTGAATATGGCCGTGCGCATCTGACTTCTTTTTGCAAGGATAATGTGCTGTTTAAAGGAGTTCGTGAGAATACGCAGGTATGGATGAGTCATGGTGATACAATCACTGCTATCCCTGATAATTTTAAGAAGATTGCTTCAACGGATAAAGTGGATATCGCTGCTTATCAGGTTGAAGGTGAGAAGGTATGGGGCGTTCAGTTCCATCCGGAAGTATTCCATAGCGAAGACGGGACGCAGATATTGAAGAACTTCGTAGTTGATGTTTGCGGATGCAAGCAAGACTGGTCGCCAGCTTCTTTCATCGAGAGTACGGTTGCTGAGTTGAAAGCTCAGTTAGGTGATGATAAAGTGGTGCTGGGATTGAGCGGTGGTGTCGATTCATCGGTTGCTGCTGTTTTGCTGAATAGAGCTATCGGTAAGAATCTGACTTGTATCTTCGTAGACCACGGTATGCTCCGTAAGAATGAGTTCAAGAATGTGATGAACGATTACGAATGCCTCGGACTGAATGTAATTGGCGTGGATGCCAGTGAAAAGTTCTTTGCAGAGCTTGCAGGTGTGACGGAACCGGAGCGTAAACGTAAGATTATCGGTAAGGGCTTTATCGATGTATTCGATGTGGAAGCTCATAAAATAAAAGATGTGAAATGGCTGGCTCAGGGCACTATTTATCCAGACTGCATCGAATCATTGTCTATAACAGGTACAGTGATCAAGAGTCATCATAACGTAGGTGGTTTGCCCGAAAAAATGCACTTGAAGTTGTGCGAGCCGCTTCGTCTGTTATTTAAGGATGAAGTGCGTCGTGTAGGTCGTGAGTTGGGTAGGCCGGAACATTTGATTACTCGTCATCCATTCCCTGGACCGGGTTTGGCTGTACGTATTCTTGGAGACATCACCCGCGAGAAAGTGCGTATCCTGCAAGATGCTGATGATATCTACATTCAGGGATTGCGCGACTGGGGATTGTATGATCAAGTATGGCAGGCAGGCGTTATCTTGCTGCCGGTACAGTCTGTAGGTGTCATGGGAGATGAACGCACTTATGAAAGAGCGGTAGCATTGCGTGCCGTGACTTCTACTGATGCCATGACTGCCGACTGGGCGCATTTGCCATATGAATTCCTGGGTAAGATTTCGAATGATATTATTAATAAGGTGAAAGGTGTAAACCGCGTAACCTATGATATCAGTTCTAAGCCACCTGCAACTATTGAGTGGGAATAAGAGATTTTCTTGATTTATATAAAATTCCAGTATCGCAAGTTACTGGAATTTTTTTATGTAATATACCCTTTACTTCTTATTATGGGCTATTCGCTAGAGATTGTCGGTGAAGGAGAAAATATTATTATATATGGTAGAAATTAAGGTATGCGTTTTATTTCTTATGCATTTATTCTTTTGGGGATCTACTACCTTTTTTATTTAGTAAGTTTAGGAATATATATAGTTGTGCTTGGCTGTTATGATTCATTTTTATATTTAACAGATTGGGATAAGTTGCTCTAGAACTTGGTAATTTTATACCAATAAGTGTATTTTTTCCTGTTTTCATAGGCTTTTCAAAGGTTATTAAGTTTGTGTGCCACTTAAGACGGTGTAAAGTTATTAATAAAATTGGTAAACGCAATGTTTTTTTTATTTTAATTATCGGCAAACGGTATTTTTTTTGATTTTTCATTCTACTACTCAGATCGTAATAAGATAGATATAATCTTTTTATTGATGTATATTATTGATTATCATGATTTTATTGTTTTGATTACCAAGTTCTAGAGCGACTTATTCTAATCGGTCAATTACGACTATATTTCTTAATAATTATTTATGATAATGCGAAATTATAGGCCGCCTCCGGGCTGTGATTAAATTTTTATTATCGTTTCTTCAGCATAGATCAGAACAGTGCTGAAGAGAGATTGAATTCATTAAAAATTTCAATACCCCCAAGAAAAACAAATGAATGATAACAGTCAAACACAACTATATATATTCCTAAACTTACTAAATATTAAGATAAAGCATACACACCCAAAAACAAACGTATTAGAGTAAAAATGCACATCTTATTTCTACCACATTATCATAATGCCTAGATATAGAATAGTAAGTTTTCTACTTATCCATATTAACACAACTAATTATTAACCTTTAATCACAGAAAAACAATGCAAAAAAGAACTATTTTTTTGACATTTTTTGCCGCCGTATTTGTCTATCTGACTTCATGTTCGGATAGTAAGAATATAGGAAGTGCAGTATTCAATCCGGATCAACCTATTGAGGTGACCGGATTTTATCCGGATTCCGGTGGGATCGCTACCCCTATGATCGTCGAAGGCAGCAACTTCGGATCAGACACTACCAATCTGAAAGTTTATTTCGAAGATGCGGATGGGATAAAGCACCAGGCGGGCTTGGTGAGTTCAAATGGTAACAAAATCTACTTGTATGTTCCTTCGGGACTGACGTACAAGAAAGAAATGAATCTTCTTGTTGCCCGAACAATGCCCGACGGAACAGAATATGAAGGACAAGCTGGAAGGCAATTTATCTACAAGACGCAGACGAGCGTGACTACCGTTGTAGGACAAGCTTCGCCGGACGCTAACCAGCCTACGGTAGGAGGAGACATCGCTACTTCTACATTGTCGGCGCCCAACTACATTAGTCTGGATGACGAGGATAATATCTTTATCACCGAACGCCACGTATGGCACGGAGGAAACAATTATCCATCCGTAACCTGTCAAAATGATAAAGGAGCGCAGTCTAACGGAAATATTGTCATGGCTTCCATTAAGAGTAATTCTGTGCTGGTACTTCAGTATGGTACGTCAGCCATCCTGAATGCTCCTGCTTTTTCGGACCTGGATGGTACGATGTACGCTCCTGAAGATGGCGGTATGGGATATTATTCTTTGGCCAAAAGCGTGAGCTATGCGCCGCGCCGCCTGACGGTGCTGCTGAATGATGAAACTAAAGACGTTGCCGATGGTAACTATAAGCACTGCTTTGTAGTGAATAAGCTGGATCATTACATTTATACAGTGATGGTTAAGGGACAACTGGTGCGGATAAAACCGAACACCCGTACTTGTGAACTCCTACTCAAGAAAGTCGGAACTTCTACCAGACCTGATGCATGTGACTCATACCTTGCTTTCAGCCCTGTCAAAGGACAGGAAAATATGCTTTATGTCGCGATGGCAGAAGGAAATCAGATATGGCGAGTGGATGTGGGAAATCTGGAAGGTAAAGACAAAAACACCTATCCCGGTGAAGGTTATGCCGGAAAGGCCATATTGGAAGGACAGGTAGCAGGAGCAGGATGGGAAGACGGTTTGCTGAGGAATGCCAAGTTTGATAATCCCCATCAAATCTGCTTTACCGAAGACGGTAAATTGTATATCGCTGATTGTGGTAACAATTGTATACGAGTAATCGATACCAAATTGCCCTTGGATAGAGCTATGGTAACTACTCCTATCGGACTTCCGGGCATGAAGGGCTATAAAGACGGCGGTCCGGATATCGCGTTGTTCAATCATCCGTTCGGTGTAGCTGTTAGTGCCGACGGACAAATTGTATATGTCGCAGATACCGGAAATAAAGTGATTCGTAAATTGTCTATACAATAACCTTTGATAATACATATATGAAAAAAAATCTTTTATTGATTGTACTGCTTATGACATTGATTCCATTGGCAGGCTACAGTCAGAACGAAACGAGTACACAGTTTACAGTGGCAGGCGTGATTGTGGATGCAACCGGCGAGCCATTGGTAGGTACGGCTGTTTATGTAAAGAACGAACCGGGAGTCGGCGTAGTAGCGGATCTGGACGGAAAGTTCAAGATAAAAGTAACGAAAAACGCTACACTGATATTCCAGTCAGTGGGTATGAAGAATGTCGAGATGCTGATTACCAAAAACGAAGAAAAGCTTAAGATCGTCATGAAAGAAGACGAGACTAAGATTGACGAAGTAGTGGTAACGGGTATGAGTTCCCAGAAAAAAGTATCTGTGGTAGGTGCCATCACCACCATTGACGTTGCGCAGCTAAAAACTCCCGCCACTTCCCTCAATAATATGATCGGAGGTCGAATGGCAGGTGTTATCACTATGCAGAGTTCGGGTGAACCGGGCAAAAATATCTCCAACTTCTGGATTCGCGGTATCAGTACTTTCGGAGCCAGCAGTGGAGCCTTGGTACTGATCGATGGTCTCGAAGGAAGATTGGAAGATATTGATACCGACGACGTTGAATCGTTCAGTATCCTGAAAGACGCCGCAGCAACGGCTGTCTACGGAACACGCGGAGCAAATGGCGTGGTATTGGTGACTACCAAACGTGGTACCAGTGGAAAATTAGAGGTGACCGGACGTGCTACGATGAAAATATCACATATCAAACGTCTGCCCGAATACCTGGGAGCATACGATTACGCACTCCTTGCCAATGAAGCCAGAGCGATGTCCGGGGAAGACGATCTGTACACCCGCCTTGAACTGGATCTGATCAAAAACAGGCTGGACCCGGATCTTTATCCGGATGTAAACTGGATAGATGAAATCATGAAAAGGAATTCTATTCAGCAGAACTACTATGTCAGTGCTAAAGGAGGAGGTGACGTTGCTAGATACTTCTTGTCGCTGGGGTATCAGGATGAAGGAGCCGCCTATCGCCAAGAGGAAAATCTGTTTAAAAAGCCATTGAGCGTAAACAAGCTGAATTATCGTGCCAATATCGATATGAATTTGACCAAGACGACCCAGCTATACTTCGGTGTAGATGGATATGTCAATTCTTATGTCAGTCCGGGCGGAGGGAACACAGATCTGGTATGGTCAGCCGTCCAGCAGTTGACCCCCCTTCTGTTTCCGGTCACTTACTCTGACGGCACGCTGCCCGTATATGGCGGATCACGTGAATTGGCTTCTCCATATGTTATGCTGAATAATACCGGATACATGCAAAGCGAGGACAACCGAAACATGCTGACGCTGAAGCTGACGCAAGAATTCGGAGGATTTCTGAAAGGACTGACGATGTCGGTACAAGCGATGACGGAACATATCGGCTACTTCAGCGAATACCGCAGGATTTGGCCCGACCTCTACCGTGCTACCGGACGAACCGCACAGGGAGTCTTGATTAAAGCGCTGCGCTCAGCACAATCAAGTATGGCATACGGAAGTGGCGAAAACTCTTACAGGCAATACTATATGGAGGCGAAAGCCAACTGGAACCGGTCGTTCGGAGACCATACCTTTGGCGCGTTGCTCGAATACTATATGAAAGATGAGAAAAACTCTCTATGGGGCAAATATGATGATTTAGGTATCGCCAGCATCCCCAAACGCCATCAGAACCTTTCCGGACGTATCTCCTATGACTATAAAAACCGTTATTTCATCGATGCGAATTTCGGTTATACAGGTTCTGCACAGTTCAAAAAAGGAGAACAGTTCGGTTTCTTTCCTTCCATTGCCGCAGGATGGGTTCCTTCCTCTTATGCATGGTGGACAGAGAAACTACCTTGGTTTACGTTCCTCAAAATTCGCGGCTCTTACGGTATCGTAGGTAACGACCAGATTGTTTCTACCAACGATTATACCGGCCAGGGACGCTTCCCTTACCTGACCCTGATAGACAATCATGCCGGATCTGCTTGGGGATATCGTTATGCGGGTATCACAGAAACCCATACCGGAGCCGACAATTTGAAATGGGAAGTAGCAAAGAAGGCGAATCTTGGTATCGATGCCAAGTTCTTTCACGACAAGTTGTCCCTGACAGTCGACATATTCCGGGATACTCGTGACCACATCTTCCAGGACCGTGTGACGTTACCTTCTTACGTAGGTATGGTGACTTATCCGAAGTCGAATGTCGGACGTATGCACAGTGTAGGATCGGACGGAAATATTGAGTTTTTCCATACAATTAATAAGGATATGAGTTTTACGGTTCGTGCCAATTATACATTCTCACAAAATATCATCGACTATTTTGAAGAGAATAAATTACCTTACGACTATCTCAGTGTGACCGGCAGACCCTTTAACATCTTACGCGGATATATCTCCGAGGGACTATTCGCCAGCAAAGATGAGATCAATACCAGCCCCGATCAAAGCGGATTCGGAAAGATACGCCCGGGCGACATCAAATATCGCGATGTCAACGGCGATGGTATTATCAATGAAGACGATAAGGTGCCATTGTCTTATTCCAACCAGTTACCAAGAGTGATGTATGGATTCGGCGGTGACTTCCAGTGGAAAGATCTGACTGTTAGTGTCTTGTTCAAAGGTTCCGCCAAGGTAGACTACTATCGTGCAGGGCTTGGCAACGACAACGGATGGATTCCGTTCTATAATGGAGACTTGGGAAATGTGATCAAACTAGCCAACAATCCCAAGAACAGATGGACGCCCGCATGGTATTCGGGAACTACTGAAACGGAAAATCCGAATGCTGAATTTCCACGTCTCTCTTACGGAGGTAATAAGAACAATTCTCAATTGTCCTCCTTCTGGAGGCGGAACGGTTCTTTCCTGCGCCTTCAGGAAGTTAGCTTGCGATACAGCCTGAAACATCTGCCATGGATTAAAGCGGTAGGATTGTCTTCCGTCGATCTGGAATTTGTGGCGAATAACCTGTGCACTTTCGACAATGTGAAATATTTCGATCCCGAACAAGCATCGGCAAATGGTGCTGTCTATCCGATACCTGCTACCTATTCATTCCAGGTATACTTAAGATTCTAATCACATAACATTGAAAAATTTATGAAAAATCGAATTAAAATACTTTTGGGAGCCGTGATCGGCAGTTCTTTGCTGCTCAGTTCCTGCAATTTTCTGGATGTAGACAATTATTTTCAGGCTACATTCAAGGAAGATTCCATTTTCCACAGCATGAAAAATGCCGAAGGATACCTTTGGAACACCCCGACCCGTTTTCCCGACGCGGGTGCCATTTGGGGAAACTCATGGAATCCGGGAGAAACTGCCTCGGACGAGATTGCCGTCAGATGGCAGACCAACGAGTTTTGGGGAGCGCAATTCAGTGTTGGTACTGTCAACGGAAGAAACCTGCGGCAGGATATATGGTATAGCATGTATGTAGTAGTGGCAAGATGTAACCGGATGCTGGAAAATATCGATAAAGTGTCTGATATGACAGAAGCCGACAGAAGACGTTACATCGGATACGTACACTTTATGCGCGGTTATGCCTACTACCATTTACTGATGAACTACGGTCCGTTGCTCATTGTCGGAGACGAAGTACTAGGTACTTCCGAATCTGCGGAATACTATGACAGGGAACGGTCTACATACGATGAATCGGTGGATTATATTTGCAATGAATTCAAGCTTGCCACACAAGGTATTTATGGACCGACCGAGCAGAGTATCAGCTATTCCGACCGTCCTACCAAGGGGGCAGCTTTAGCGTTGATTGCCCGTCTGCGCCTGTTCCAGGCTTCTCCGTTGTTCAATGGCGGTGATGCCGCCCGCCTGTGCTTTAGCAATTGGAAGCGCAAAAGCGACGGTGCCGATTACGTAAACCAGACTTATGATCCCGACCGTTGGGCGGTAGCAGCCGCTGCCGCAAAGCAAGTGATCAATATGGAATACTATTCACTGTTCACAGTGGCACCGGACAATCAATACCCTTATCCGTTGGCAGATAATGTTCCTACGGCTCCTTTCCCCGATGGTGCGGGTGGTATCGACCCTTACCATTCTTTTGCCGATATGTTCAACGGTGAAGGTATTATTCAAACCAATAAAGAGTTTATCTGGGCAATGGCATCCCAAAATGTGACTAATTACACGCACCACTCGTTCCCTGTTAAATTCGGAGGCTGGGGCGGCATGTCCGTACCTCAGAGAGTGGTCGATTGCTTCCTGATGATGGATGGCAGAGACATCCACAATGCATCGGCAGACTATCCGTATGTAGCGGATCTCAGTCAGACAATAGGTACGAATAAAGTGCTGGGAAACTATCAGTTGAGAGGTGATGTTCCGAAGATGTATGACAACCGTTCGGCACGTTTCTATGCTTCCATCGGATTTCCCGGACGCTTGTGGACTATGAGTTCCGCTTCTTCCGACGCAACCTATGTCAACCAGCAGTTCTGGTATTCTCATGATGATACGCAAGCCGGGTTGGCCGGTGCGGGAAATAACGTCAATGATTACAATATCAGCGGCTACACTCCCGTCAAGTTTGTCCATCCTGACGATTCATGGTCGAGCGGAAAAGGAAGTGTGAAAGGCGCATTTGTTACTCAGCCTAAACCGTTTGCCATCATCCGTTATGCCGAAGTACTTCTTGAATATGTAGAAGCGTTGAACCGGGTGACGGGTACGGTCACCGTTACTACTCCTGATATGACAGGTACGGATGTCGAAGTGACTGTCAGCCGTGATATTCAGGAAATGGCTAAATACTTCAATATGATCCGCTATCGTGTCGGATTACCCGGTCCGGCTTTGGGTGACTTCAACGAGGTGGAGAGATTTGAGCAGATCATCCGTAATGAACGACAAGTGGAACTTTTCAACGAAGGCTACCGCTATTTCGATACCCGTAGATGGGGTACTTACCTTACCGAGGATGCCAATACGTCTAACTGGCAGGGATTGGATGTACAAAAAGACCGTACGGACGTCGCCGGCAATCCGGGATTCTGGAACATCGTGACCATTGACCAACAGAATATCCGCGATCGCGTCGCACTGCCCAAAATGGTATTTATGCCGATCAGTCACTCTGAATTACTGAAAGTACCTTCCATGGACCAGAATCCGGGATGGGACAGATAATGAAAAACAAGAATAACAGAAAGATAATATGAAAAAGATATTAACTATAATTCTTTGCTCTGCTTTGGTTATGATAAGTGGTTGCGATAAGTATGATTTCGATCAGGAACAGTTCCGCAAAGAAGTAAATTTACTCAGTAATTCCAACTTGGTATATGATCGCCAGGTAGCTGAGTTGCAGCAGGGAGGAGATACCCTTTTCGTGGTAGCTTCGTTGAGTGGATCGCAGGCTACCGACGAACCGGTAACAGTGGTGCTGCAACATTCCGATACACTGTTGAGGGCTTACAACAAATCCAATTTTGATATCAATAAAGCCCGTTTTGCAAAGTACTTGCCGGAAGAATGCTATGAATTTCCGACGATGGAAATGAACATTTCCGCCGGCTCTTCCAAGGCTATGTTTCCGGTGTATCTGAAAAATCTGGAAAAGATTTCACCCGACTCCATCTATTTTCTCGAATATAAGATAGATTCATTGAGAACACCGGACTGTAATCCGAAAAAGAGGCACGTGCTGCTTCGTATCCACAAGGAGAATTACTATGCGTCCACGCAGACGGCAACTTACTACAATTACACCAGTAGTACGGTCATTATCCCGAATCCGGATGGGTATAGTGAAGTTCGCCGTCCGACCAATTCCAACCGTGTATTTCCTATCTCTGAGAACTCTGTACGTTTGATGGCCGGTGATGAAAATTTCACTGACTATACCACTGCGCTGGATATCATCAATAAGGGGAGCATCATTCTGGAAATGGGAGCACAGTTGCCCGAGAATCCGTTGGCGAAGGAACTCACTATCCTGCCGTATCAAAGCATCGACGTAGTGCAGCTCACACCCATCGGCGAATATGACAATACGTATTTATTGAATGTCATCCGGACGCCCGACGGACGCTCCACTTATTATAAGGAGTTCCGCCTCCATTACAAATACCGTTTGAAGTCTACCGACCTCTACAGGGAGGTAAATGCCAAACTGAGATACCAATTCAATCCAAGAGTAGAAAACTTGTAATGCATCTAATAATATGAAAAAAAATATACTAATCATCGGACTGACAGGAATCCTGGGAACTTTCGTAGCTCTCTCTTCCTGTGGTCCTGATTATGAAACTGAGTTCAATGTACTGACATTGACCATTCCCAGCGAGAGCCAGGCGGCTGTTGTTTTTCCGCTTTCCGGCGGCGAACATGAGATAGAAGTGGAGACCAACGTGGCGCTCGATAACTGGACGGTAAGTTCGAATGCCGAATGGTGCAAACTACAAAAGCAGGAAGGTAAAGTCACGGTTTCTGCCGATCAGAATGAAGGCTATAAACAGCGTATAGCAGAAGTTACGATAGCATACGGTCACCAGAGTTATTCCATAAGTGTGAAACAGTTCGGCTTGGAACCGGTGATCGATATACCCGGATTGACGGATGATGGAATGAAGGCGGTGGATGCTAAAGCGACTTCACTTTCTATCCAGGTGAATACCAATCTGAATCTGGATGTCATCACTGTACCGGATACCTGTAACTGGGTACGCTTTAACGAACCGAAAGAACTGAAAGCAAAGAAAGGACAAAAAGCTGTAAAAGCGGAAGATATCGTCAAGAAAAATCTGGTATTCAGTTTGGATCAGAATACTGATACCATTGTGAGGTATTGTACAATCACCCTTCAGTCGTCACAGAATTACAACTGTGTCGGCACGTTCATTATCAAGCAGCAGCCGAGAGGATATATTGTTGACATTGACGATGCACACAAGGTCTTTGAAGTGAAAGCAATGGGCGAAACGATCACGATTCCTTTCAAAGTGAACGGTCCTGCGGGTGCGGAATATGAATATGTGATTGACGAAAATGCTCAAACATGGATTAAGCCTGCAACTGCACCGCTCACCAGAGGAGCATTGCGTGATGCTTCCGAAAGCTTCATCATAGAGCCTAACACCGCAGTTGTAGAACAACCCCGTGAAGGAACGATAACGTTCACAAGTAAAGATCCGGTTGATCCAAACAGCTTTACAGTTACTGTGAAACAAGCAGGATTCGTTCCCGTTCCTCCTGTAAATGTGGTGAATGCTACCGCTACACCGGGAGCCGGACACATCACTCTGCAATGGGAAGCACCGGAAGATGTGGATTATAGTAAAGTGAAAATTACGTATTATGATAAGGTCACAAAAGAAAATAAAGAGATAGAAATAGATGGATTCAAGACAACATCGGCTATCATAGATGATACCTATCAGTGTGCTGGTGAATATTCCTTTACTTTCAAGACCTACGGTCCTACGGGAATGGAGACTGAGAGTCCTGTAATCATTACAGGTACTTCCGGCGAAGCTTCCGAGTTGGAACGCGTCATTCTCACTGTTGATATGCTTTCTGCTAATGCGACACAGGACGGTGATGGAGGTGGCTTACCTGCTTTGATTGACGGCAAAGGTGGAACTTATTATCAGTCCAGATGGCAAGATCCAGTCGTATCAGCAGCCCATTACGTGCAGATTAAACTGAACAAACCGTTGCAAGGGCTTCGTTTTGAATATGATGCGCGTCAGACTGGCATAAATAATGGGGGCGACGTAACGATCGCAACTATTTACGGAAGTACCAACGGTGAATACTTTGAAAGCATGGGTACGGAAGAGTTCAATTTACCGACATCAAACGGTGGTCATGCTACCGCTAAAAACAATGTGAATGGTAAACAAGCTTACAACTATATCCGATTTACTCCTACGGGTCGCCGTAATCAAGCCACATTGGACTATACTAACGCTAATAAAGCATGGTGGAATATGGCTGAGATGTATCTCTACAGAGTAAGGCATGATGAAGCCTGGGCCAAAGAGCAGTTAGGCATCTGATAAACTAATGAAAAGACTGGCGGGGAGGAAATAAGATTAGATTAGACACATTTTCCTATAATACTCCCTGTCAGTCATTTTTTTTATTTATATTATCCGACTATTGAGAATCATGTACATGAAAACAAAGAAACTGAATATCATATTACTTGTTTTGCTGCTAATTTGCACAGCCATCGGTTGTCATTCACGGCAGAAACCGGACATTCGTCCCCATCCCGTAAATCTCAGTGCCGACAGTTTTTATCAACAGGCGGTAGCCATCCTGCAATCGTCTTATGATGTCGATTCCACTCGGAAGTGTATCAGCCTTCTGGACCGGGCACTGTCGATTGACAGTCTCAACCCCGATTATTATGGTACCAAAGCTAAACTACTGGCTGAGATAGGGGAGCTGGATTCCGCATTGCATGTCCAGACTTTGGCAATGGAGAGAAAAGCGATAACAGGAGAATACCTGTTTCAGTTAGGATTGTTTCAGGCGGCTAAAGATATGAATGCTGATGCGCATCAAAGTTTCGGAAAAAGTCTGGAAATTCTGCGGGCAGTGCTCGAACAATATCCTGACAGTTTGGGAGCATTTATTCTTGAAGAATCCGCCAATGCGCTTTATCAGGGAGCAGACAGTATTTATATGAAAGACATCGATGGCATTCGCAAACGTTTCCCGAACAGGCTTCTGGAAATAGAGATGATCCGAAGGCTGAAGCCGCATTCGCTGGTGAAGCAAATCAAAAAGATTCAGATAGAGAATGAATATAACATTGACTTCGATTTGGATAGTCTGGTCAACGAAATGGAAAAACAACAAAAATTATAAATACTATGTTATTGGATAAGGTAAAACACATACTATGTATCTTTCTTATTCTGCTGTTGGGAGTCACTACTCTCTATGCTTGCAAGAGTGATGATAAGGAGCTGCAGGGAGAGCCGGTGCTGCAAGTCCAGAAATCCATTGGATTCAAGAAAGAAGGTGGGGAAGTAGCCGTACCTGTCAAATCGAACCGGGAGTGGAATGCATCGGTAACCGAGGGAAAAGAATGGCTGACGGCAAGGAAAGCATCGGATACAGAACTGACGGTTTCGGCAACATCCAGTCCCGAAAAAGGAGTCAGAGAAGGAAATATTACTATCACCAATAATGCGCTGACTGCTAAACTCAGAGTTGTGCAGACAGGCGGTGACCTGATCATTGAAGTGGCTGAAGAGAGCCGTGTCATTCAGGTGGCGGGAACAGGAAACGATCATATAGAAGTCAACTTGCTTTCCAATACAGACTATGAAGTAGTCATTCCGGAGGAAGCCAAAGACTGGATTACCGAGAAAGAAGTACCTGATACAAGAGCCGATCTGGCATCCAGTACACGAATATTCTCCATTGCTTCCAATCCTCTGACTACAGAAAGGAATGCTACGATCAAGTTTGTATCCAAAGAAAATACAAACATTTATGACCAGTCGGAAATCAAACAACAAAAGAAATCGAGTGATATTTCGGGGGTAAATCCGGAGAAGGATGTAAAGTTGAAAGTTACCGGCGGATACGACACCGACCATCAGCCGGGGCAGGATATATCGAAGTCTTATGACGGTCAGTTCGGCGGAACCTGTTATCATTCCACATGGAGTCAATCTGCAAAATTCCCCGTTACTCTTGAATATCAATTCGATCAGAATCAGCTTACGCTAGACTATATCCTGTATCACAGTCGAAATGGTAACGGTAATTTCGGAGCATTCGAACTTTACATCAAGCCTCAAGGAAGTGCGGATTTTGTTCATATACAAGATTATGATTTTAAAGGAGCAGGAGGCAGCCATAGGATATTGCTGAACGATCCGGTTGTACCTGCGGCTGTTCAATTCAAAGTTAAAAGCGGATTAAATGATTTCGTCAGTTGCGACGAGATGGAATTTTTCCATGCTGCGGAAAATCCGCTTGACGAACAACTGATAACTGTATTCACCGATCGTTCATGCAGTGAACTCCGCCCGGACGCTTCCGACGAAACCATCAATCGGCTTCCGGCATTCTTCAATGTGCTGGCAAAGTCTTTGCAGAACAATACTTATCCCGAAGCGGAAAAGAGATTCAGGATACAGTCATATCAGGCATACAGTGTGCCCGAATATTGGGGAGATAAATTGAGAACCAATTACTACTCGCCTCTTTGCAACCCTACCGGTATCATAACCAATGCGGGTGAAGAGATGGTCGTTTTAGCAGACGGCATACCGCAAGGTGAATCCATTTCACTAAGGTGTTGTTCGGATCTGGGGCCCGACGGTGAAGAACGATTCCTGAAAAACGGAATCAACAAGTTTTCATTTTCACGTGCGGGAAATCTGTTTGTCATCTATCAGAAACTTGATCCCCGTGGCATGCCGGCAGTGAAAATACATTTTCCGCCCCAGTATGTGGAGACAACGGAACATGCGCGCGTAGGCTTCAATGTATGGGATCTGACTGTGGATAAAACCGATGATCTGTTCCGTGAATATATCCGGAAGGCAAAATCTGTCACTTTGGACGGAGCTGATAAATGCGTATTTGTATTGAAAGGCAGGAAGATTCTGTT
>ENA-UERW01001407-UERW01001407.1-human-gut-metagenome-genome-assembly--contig:-NODE-1407-length-15948-cov-10.337471_pt1 | contig 15948 bp, 9 predicted proteins | sample MGYA00242994_ERZ507995 | MGnify/ENA primary metagenome ERZ507995 (study PRJEB26167, sample SAMN06115492) | human gut metagenome | host: Homo sapiens | place: China:Chongqing | collected 2015-04-26...
TGGAGATAAAACGGGGTGTTGAAGGTCTCATACATAAACTGCTGGATATATTCCTTGTCGATCCAGGTAGCGCCCAGACGCACCTCGATCTCCGACGCATCCAGGTCTTTGGGCTGGGCGGCGGTAAGAGCTTCCACATTGACTGCAAAAGAAGGGTCCTGCTGTGCCGCCCGCTGCGCCTGACGCAGTTTGCGGCGTACATTACCGGAAAGGTATTCATCAGCAGTCACATAATGGGGCGATCCGTCCTGCTCCAACTGTCCCGGTACACGGAAGATCACGCCTTGCAGTTCTCCGGCCAGTTCTTCTTTTGTTTTTCCGGTAAGCTGGCTCATATAGCCCATATCCACGCAGGCTTTTTCTGAGATAGACACCGCCAGTGCTTCACTTGCCGTATCCACGGTAGCCACCGCCTGATGGGGCTTGATGGTCCGTTTGGTGAACATATCCGCCTTGCGCTCCAGCTTTCCGTCCTCGTCAATGACTTCCAGCGCGCAGAGCAGATAGTAGCTGGAATCATCGGCAAAGGCCAGTCGGTTCGCCCGGTCATTGATAAGACCATATTTTGCGGAAAAGCTGTCATAGAGCCGGTTCAGTTCCGACTGCTTCTCCCGAATGGTGCTGTCCGGAACCGCTGCATCCATCTGAAGGTCGATCAGTTCCTGCACACAATCCCGCAGTCCCACAAGACCTTTCACGCGGGCTTCGGCGGTGGCGTTGAGGTCAGGGCGCACCATGCGGCTGTTTTCCCGGTAGTACACCTGCCCGTCTACAATGGCATAGGAATAGTTCTTCACATTGGGGTCGGCAGGAATGGAGGTGTCAATGGCTTCGCCTTCGCCCAGCTCCGGCAGCTCTGCCTCCTGATAAGTGCCATGAATGTACTTCACAGCATCATGCAGCTGGTCGGAAAGCTCCAGTCCCTTGATGGGGTTCACGGTGTAGTCCATACCATGAGCAGTGCTTACCGGCTCCTGTCTGCCCAGCACCATTTCCGGGTGGTCGATAAAATACCGGTTGATGGCAAACCCGTCCTCCGTCTGTCCGGTCTGGGTCCATTCCGGCACGATGTCCAGCGGGCGATCCCGCTTTTGGAGAAAGATGATGTCCGATACCACCTCGGCACCGGCATTCTTTTTGAACGCGTCATTGGGCAGACGGATCGCTCCCAGCAGCTCGGCACGCTGGGCAAGATAGCGGCGCACGGTGGAATCCTTGGCGTCCATGGTATAGCGGGAGGTTACAAAAGCCACCACACCACCGGGACGCACCTGGTCCAGTGATTTGGCGAAAAAGTAGTTGTGAATACTAAAATTCAGCTTGTTGTAGGCTTTGTCATTGACCTGATACTGACCGAAAGGCACATTGCCGATGGCAAGGTCAAAGAAGTCACGCCTGTCGGTGGTCTCAAAGCCGCCTACTGTGATGTCCGCCTTGGGATAGAGCTGCTTTGCGATGCGCCCGGAAACCGGGTCCAGCTCCACACCGTACAGACGACTGTTTCGCATTTCCTCCGGCAGCATACCGAAGAAATTGCCCACACCCATAGATGGCTCCAGAATATTTCCGGTCTCAAATCCCATACGGCCCACCGCTTCATAGATGGCCTGAATGACCGTAGGGCTGGTGTAATGGGCGTTGAGGGTGGAGCTTCTGGCGGCGGCATATTCCTCCGGGGTCAGCAGCTCTTTCAGCTGGGCATACTCGGAAGCCCATGCCGGTTTCTCCGGGTCAAAGGCATCAGAAAGACCGCCCCAGCCCACATAGCGGGATAGGACTTCCTGTTGTTCCGGGCTTGCCTGCTGTCCGGCAGCTTCCAACTCTTTCAGCAAACGAATGGCATTGATATTTGCCTGGAACTTGGCTTTCGGACCGCCTTCGCCCAGATGCTCATCGGTAATGCGGAAGTTCTGTGCATTACGGCGCAGGTTGGCCTTGTATTCCTCATAGGAGGCTTCCTCGGCAGCTTTGGCATTGGGGAAGGTCTGCCACTGGCCATTGACCTGAATGGAAACCGGGTGTTCGTCCAGCACTTCCTCAAAGGTTTTCTCCGGCTCAGTCACAGGGGCTGGTGGCTCTGGCTCCTCGATATGCAGTCGTTCCACCACCACATCATAAGGCAGATTGTTCTTATCGCCCGGATAGACGGCCATGGTCTCGGAATGGAAGGTCGGGGATTCGGTAGCCGGTTGGGGCTGTTCCTGTCCAAAGCCGTCCTGCTGACGGGCATACATCCCGCGCAGCAAAGGCGCAACCTCATCCCAGCGGAAATACAGCACAGCCAGACGCTTTTCCTCTGCGTCCAGGACTTCCAGCTCCATGCCCTGTGCCGTGGTACGGTAATCGGCAATATCGCCGGTCTCCAGATTCAGTGTCTCGATCTCACCGGAATAGGCTCTGCTCAGCCAGTAGGCGATCTCGCTGTTGCTCCTGCCGGATTGCAGCAGCGTGGAAATCTGCTTTTTATCCGCTTCATCCATCAGTCCATGAGCCAATACATCCCACAAGTCCTGATCTGCCTTGTCCGGGTCAATAGGAAGAAACTCGGTATAGTAAGCATTGCGGCGATCTGCCCGAAGCAGCTGCTCGAACTGTTCTTTGCGCTCTGCCCGGTAGATGGGATATACCATCCCGGTGGGCAGAAGCTGTACGGTGTCCTCCCGCAGCTCTGTGATCTGATAGGCGTCATCCTCGATATACACGGTATCGCCCACGGCATAGACCGGGGCGGCTGGGTCGTAGGAGGTTCTTTGCGGAATTGGGCGGCGAACTGCGTCATATTCCTCATCGGAAATGGAAACTTCGGAAGTCTGCTCTGTCTCGGCATCTGCGATCTGCTCTGCATCTGACATCACCTGTTGGATAAACGGGGCATTGTCCAGTTTTTCCGGGTCTGTCACCTGTCCGTTGACGATCCCTCTTTCTTCCAGAGCTTCCCGGATGGCGATTGGGTCGATGTCGTCAAAACGGTTCTGTTCTTCTTCGGTATAGAACCGGTCCTCCTGAATGAGCTGGGCAATCCGGCGCTGTACCTTCGGCCAGGGCAGCTGCGTTTCCTCCGGGCTGCCGGCACGGACAACAAACAGGCTGTTGCTGTTACTGTCGCCGTATTCCTGAGCCAGCCATGCGGCGGTATCTTTTTCTCTTGCATGGTCTTTCATATAGCGGACAACAGCGTGTTTACTCTCAATATTGCCGTTCCATGCACAAAGGGCGGTATCAATATCCTCCTGAGAAAGAGGGCGCAGAAGCTCATGGAGCTTTGGATAGGTCTCGTCGATCACTTCCCGGTGCAGACGCTGACGGAACTCCGGCACATCGGAATAGAGCCGAATCAGCTCCATATCCTTAGAGCCAAGAACCGCACGGCGCACAGCGGCATTGCCCTCGATGACAGCATTTTCACGGTCGGAATGACCGCAGGCATTTCGATATGCCACATCCTCAGATATGGCGGCAGTCACCACAGGCTTATACTGCTCAAACTGCTCCCGAAGGGTAGGCTTTGGCGTTTCTTCCTCTATCTCCGGCTGCTGGGCATGAATGGCATCTTCTTCTGCCAGATCCTTTTCAGCCTGGATCTTGTCATACTGCGCTTGTTCCTGTTCGGTAAGATAGCGGCCTTTCTGGACAAGTGAAGTAATGCGCTTGGCAACCTTTTCCCAGTTCAAGTGAACATCCGGGCAGTCCTGCTTTTTATAGTGCAGTCCTTTCCCATCGTGATCTTCGCCGCTGTGTGTTGCGCCGGACAGGGCATGAGAGCGTCCGCCAATGCCATACTCGTCTTTAAGGAATCTCACTTTTTCCTTATCCGTATGGTTTTCCATGAAGAACGCATAGATACGGCCCTTTCCTCCGGCAAAACTGCTGCCGCCGGTCATGGCGGCGTCGATCTCATCCTCGGTAATGAAATGCTGGACGGTTGGCACTTGGGAAAGGTCCGAAGAAAAAGTTCTGCGTGGCAGGTCAAGATCCTTCAGGTTCTCCCAAATTTCCCTTGGCCTATGGTAATGAAAGCGCAACAGGTCACGGTCCTGCTGATAGGCAGTCCAGAAGGCGGCGTATTCTTTCTTGAGGGTCTGGCGGAAAGCCGGGTCACTCAGCTGCTCGGCAAGCCATGCAGTTTCTTCCGGGAACCCGGTTCTCTGAATACCGGACAGACAGGACAGATACCCGGAATCTCTGGCTTTATCGCTGAAATCGTGGTACAGATGCCAAAGTTTTTCTGCAAGGAGGGAGCGTTCATAGCCTGCCGCTTCTGCAAGCTCCACATTGGAGGCAAACTGGCCACTTTCCAAAAGTTCCCCGATGCGCTCTGCGGCACTCTCCCAGGAAATGACCTGGGCAGACCTGTCATAACGGACAGACTTCCCGTGGGAAAGATGGATACCATCCTCGGCATACCATACGCTCACGCTGCCAAGGCCGTTGCCGCCGTGGTACAGCGTTTTCAGTATCTCGGCAATCTCAGCGGTGGTTTTCTGCTTTTCAAATGCTGCAACCACACGCTCCCTCTGACGATCTGTATTGCCTCCCAAACGCAGCACATGGTCAATATCATTTTGGGCAAAAGAAAAAGCAGAGGATGTATGCGCTACATTCTCTGCTTCATCTATGGATTGGATCTGCTCCGCTTCGGAGAGGAACAGGTTTAGGGTCAGCTGTTGATAAGCTCCGCCATCAGGATCTCCTCTGCCTGGGCTTTGCAGGTGTTCATCAGGCCCACCCACTTCATGGGATCGCTGGCTTTCAGTTCCTCGGTGGCTCCCGCTTCCTTCGCCAGCTGGAGCATCATCTGTTCCAGTCTGCTCTGGGCGGTCTCGTCGATCTCGATGAGGTGCGGGTACAGCTTCTCGCTCAGCAACATCTGGTTGTAGAGGATGGGACGGTGTTCCTTCAGGTAGGTTTTCCTCATCCTGCCGTACTTGCCCAGGGGTTTCTCCGGCTGCTGGCTCAGCTTCAGGTCGGGAATCTGATAGTCTCCGTTCTGGATGTAGGTCATGGGATTGTTCATCTTGCTTGCTCCTTTCTTGGTTGGCTTCGCGCTCTGCATTTCGGACGGTAACGCCGATCTGCCGCAGCACCTGCTGGTTGATCTGGCTGACCGCTGTTCCCAGCGCCCCGATGGTGGACGGGGTGTTGAAATCAAAGATCGCCATGAAATCTTCGTGGTCGAAGTAGCGTTCCGGCTCCAGTCCACAGCGGGACATCAAAGCGTAAGTGATGCTGACGGTGGCGGCTGCCTTGAACTGCACTCCGATGTTATACTCATCATATTCCTCCAAAAAGGAACCGTCAACGATATAGAAGAAGTCCTGCTGATGCTCCGTCCAGTATTCCTCGGCCAGTTTTCCGGCTACCTCCGTGAGCTGTCCGGCAAGATCATCACCGGAAACATCATAGGTGCGCTCCAGCATGGCCTGCACGGAATCCAGATGGCGCTCCTCCAACTGCCACAGCCAGGGAGTGCGGGAATATTCACGGGTTCCGGTGTCGGAAATGTCAAAGACATAACGCAGGCGAGGTCTGTCCCCGGAATCATCCACCAGAGCGATTCCCTTGGAACCGCGCCTTACATAACGGCCCATCTTTTCATTCCACAAATCGTACTCCGCACAGGCGGTGGCGTCCGGTCGCTGGGCATAGATCATCAGCTGCTCATGGAACGGGTACTTGTAAAGGCGGGAAGCAGTAGTGAGAAAACCTGCCCATTCCTGCCAGCTCCCCGTGAGCTGTGTTGCCACCTTGTCCGCCATCTGTGCATATAGTTCAGCTTTGGTTGGCATAGTGTTCTGTCCTCCTTTCAGTTTTGGGGTAAAAAGGCGGGGTGGCAGATCGCCACCCCATCCCTGCGGTTATGTTGTTTACTGGTCAAAATCCGGGTACAGCTCCAGTTCGGCAAACTTCTCATCAGTCATCGCACAGAGCTTCGTAAGAGCGCTGTCGGTCAATTCCCTCAGTTCCGTTTCCTCCGGCGAAAGCTCGCCGCGCATCTCACGCAGACTGTCAATCAGCCCAGTGCGGCTGCCGGTATTGTAAATGCACATCAGGTTCATTTCCTCAAAAGTAAAGTTTCCCATATCAAATCTCCCTTTCCGCACTCTTTTTGGGTGCTGTCTTTTTGTGTTCTGCCTTGGGCTGGCTTTTCAGCTGCTCCATGACGGACTTTTTCTTTTCCCGTTCCTCCCGATGAGCAGCGGCAGCCAGATCCATCAGGGAAATGGGCTGACCGCTGCGGGCCTGCTGTTCCAGCTCTGCCACCGTAGGCTCTTTTGCGCCATTGTTGATGATCCCGTCGATCATGCCGTAATCGTCCTCCATGGCCATCTCCGCATTTTTCAGCGGATTTTCCGGCAGGAATCCGGGGATCTGGGTAAAACCAACGCTGTCGCAGTAATGACAGGATACCTTACCGTCCTGCCTGATCGCAACGATGTCGCTGACGCTCATGGAGGGACTGTGAAAGTCCACGGGCTTTTCCAGATTGAATTGCTGATAGAGTTTTTCCAGCTGCTCCGGCACCGTGCCAGACGCACTTAGCGGAGCTGTGTAAATGAGGTCATAATTGCTGCGGTCTATGGAAATGTCATGGGACTTTAACCAATCCAGATTCATAAAGCGCACATTCTGCGGATCGTCACGACTTACCTGATAGATGGCAAAGCAATCTCTGTTCTGAGAGAGAAATGCCTGTTCGCGTTCCTGCTGATGTTCCTGACGCTCCATGACCTTTTCGTGGAACTGAGGGCTTTTCTCCCATTCCTCACGGTCCACACCGAAAAGACCGCCATGATCCATGATTTCCTGCGGGTCAAACACCATGCTCTCCGTATTGTCCTCATGCAGCACATAGACGGTCAAACCGGCGGCATCCAGTTCCAGCGCCCGTTCTCTGGTAACAGGGAGCATCCCATCATAGGAGTAGCCATATTCCTGCATATCCGGTGTGGAGACCTGCTCATCAGGCATGGGGTATTCATCCAGTGCCTGCTCCTGTGCCTCCGGCAACTGGGAAGAAGCAATCATCTGACTGGTCTCTGCCTGCATTTGCTGATAGGCCGCTTCCTGCAAGGTCTCAATCATGGACATAGGAGCGTGTCTGAGCGAAGTGCTGTCCAGATTGTTGTCATCACAAATCTGGAGAACTGCATTTTTGCGGGAAAGCTCCGGCATATCCAGCTGACCACCATCCAGCTCTTTCATGGATGCGGCATCGTAAAGGGTATAGTCCCATCCGCTGTCACAGGACTGGATATGAAGATAGGTGGCATCGTTGATCAGAAACAAAGCCTCCTGCTGGTTGGCATCCGCCCCCAGCACTTCCATTTCCGGCATGGCCGCAGCCAGTTCCTTTACCGCTTTTTGCACCAACGGATTATCACGGTAATAGTCGATTGCCTGAATGGTGTCCAGGTCAATGGTCTGTCCAGTCAAAATCGGAAACGGTCCTTCATAGTCGCTTCCATCTTTCAGCTCAAACCCAATCCCTTTGACCCCGTTCATTCGCTCTGCCGGAATTTCCTGATAGATGCGGACCGCCTCCTCCAAAGACAGGTTATCGTGATATTCTCCAAGGTTTGAAAACTCCATGCACTCTGCCACATAGTAAGTCAGATTGCCGGTTGGCTGCTCTATCGGGGCGGTTTCCGGCTCTGCCTTTGCATGGAGATCAATCCCACGCTCTTTGCATATTTCCTTATAGTGGCGCTCAATGTCAGAGATCAAAGTGCCGGAGGTCTTATTGATGGTCTCCAAACTGGCTCTCAGCTCTTTCAGTTCCTTGCCCTGACTCCAGCTTGCAATATAGCCGAAGCTGTTTTCTCCGGTTTCAATGCCAAAATACTTGCAGACCGCATAGGAGATGCTTTCAGCCTCCACTTCCTCCGTGTGGCGGTCTTTCCTCTGTTCTTGCAAAAACTGGGTGAGGGTAGAAAAGCCGCCAACAAAATTCAGCCCTTCTTCCTCGGTCAGCATCAGGCGTCCATCTTCCGCCAGCTCCAGCGGCTCTGTCAGCAGAACGGAACCTGCATGGTTTACAACCACTTGTTCTTCTACACAGACCGGCTCTCCGGGGTCGTAGTCAGAACCGCGCAGGTCATAGCAATAAACGCCCTCCGGCAGATTATCACGGACAATCCGCCCATTGGAGAACAGACCGGGTTTATCAAACAGCTCGATCTCCTGATATTGCTCGTCATTGGCAATCTGGATCTTTTTCTGATTGTGGAGCTTGCTGTGGGCAATCTCGTGTACTGTGGCCGAAACCGTCTGCACCTCGCTCATGCCCTGGCGAATGGCAATTTTCTGATGATCGGCAGAAAAATAGCCGTCCGTATCGGCGGCCATTGCTTCAAAAGTAATCGGCACCGGTGCGCTGCGGCGCAGGGCCTCCATGAATGCCTCATAATTTGGCACATTGCCGGAAAGGGAGGAAGCAAGCTCCGGCAAAGGTTTCCCGTCGGTCTGGCTCACATCAAAGACCTTGACCGGGCGGAACATGGGAATCTCAATTTCTTTTTCCTCTGTGACGATCTTTCCGTCTTTATCCAGAATCGGAGCCTTGGTATCTGGGTCCAGCTTCTGCTCCTCGATTTTCTTCTTATACGGTGTTGGGGCAATGATGGTAATGCCATGCTCGCCCTTTTTTACATGACGCTCAAACTGGTCTTTCCACTTATTGTATCCGGCTACCAATGTAGCGTCCGGCTTCTGCATATAGATGAGCATGGTGTTGTTTACCGAATAGCGGTGGAAGCGGGACATGACGGACAGATAGCGCATATACTTTTCACTCTCAAACAGTTCCTTGATCCCCTGCTCGATGCCATCTGTGATTTCCCTTAGCCGCTCTCGGTTGGTGGGTTTGTTCTCAGCCATGATTTTCAATCTCCTTTCCAAGTGTGTGATTTCTGCTGTGTGTTCTGCAATCCATGCCTTTTGTTCTTCTTCACTTTCATAAAGAAAAAGATCCAGCAGGTACTCCACATAGATTTTCTTATGGATTGCTTCCACAAAGCGGGGGTGCGGTTTCTCCTCCGGTGTCCGGGGAGAATGGTCGCTCTCCCATTTTTTCAGCAGATGGTAGTAATCGGACAGTACGCGATAACACCGCTGCCGATCCTCACGAAACTGCTGTGCCTCGGTTTTCTGCCGGACATACCTCCTGCGGGGAGGGGCCTGACTGTCATAGATCAGGCCAAAGTCCTGTGCCAGTTTCTCCGCCGCTTCTTTTGGGGAGAGGTCAAAGAGCTTTGCAGTAAAGTCGATCACATCGCCAGTAGCTCCGCAGCCGAAACAGTAGAAATATTCCTCGTTCAGCTTCATGCTGGGGTTCTTATCATCGTGAAAGGGACAGCAGGCCATGCCAGTTCGACTGACTTTTATCCCGTAAAACTCTGCCGCTTCTCTGGTGCTGACCGACTGCTTGACTGCTTCAAACACATTCTCTGCCATGTGCCATTAACTGCTGGACTTTCTCACAGGGGGCTGGTATCCGGCGGCTTTCGCACGCTCACTGGCGGCTTTGCGGCGTTCTGCGCTGTATGGCTCCCTGACTGATACACACCGCTTGGGGACGGTAAAGTTATGGGCGTCCTTTCGGGTGATCTGGTCGGGGTGCTTTTTTGCCAGCAGTTCCAGCTTCTCCATCAGACGGGGATCGTGGGTGTAGACCTCAGCCATTGGTTCTGCCTGGTTATAGAGGAGAATGGTTTCCCGTTCCACTAAAGAGAGCTTCATCGGCTGCCTCCTTTCCGCTGGTCAAATTCCAGCTTGAAGTTGGCGTACTGTCCATCGTCCTCCAAAACCACAGTGGCATCGTAGGTCTTGCCGGTTTTCTCCGAATATAGGCCCGTCACACGGACACGGCCATCTTTCAGCAGTGCAGACACCACAGCCTTGGTCGGCTGTTTTTTCTTGGCAGCCCACCATTTGTTGTTTTTCCAGATTGCAAATTTGCAATCTTTGTTCTGACAGAAGAAGCCTTTTTGCAATTCTGCAACTTCACCGCCGCAGCGGGGGCATTTGCCCACCACCTCACGGGGCGGAGTGAACAGGTACTCGGTTCCCTTGATGACCTGATAAGTTCCCACCAGATCTTTCAGCATGGTGCTGATCCCGTCCAGAAACTCCTCCGGGGCAAGCTGCCCGCGCTCGATCTCTCCCAGGCGGTACTCCCACTCGGCAGTCAGAAGCGGCGATTGCAGCTGTTCCGGCAAGACTGTGATCAGGGAGACTGCATCGTGGGAAGGGAGAAGCTGCACCGTTTTCCTGCTCTTTTTTCGTTCCAGAAAACCGGCAGATACCAGCTTTTCCAAAATACCGGCACGAGTGGCCGGTGTCCCCAGACCTTTTCGCTCGGCATCCTCCGGCATATCCTCTTTTCCGGCAGTCTCCATCGCGGACAACAGGGTGTCCTCCGTAAAGTGCTGGGGCGGACTGCTTTTGCCTTCTTTGACGATTGCCGCAGAAACCGAAAGGGTCTGTCCTTCGGTCAGCTCCGGCAGGGCTTTCTCTGCGCCCTCTTTTTTCGGCTCTGCATCCTTCATTTTGGCACGGTAAGCGTCCTCCAGTGCTTTCCATCCGGGGTGCTTCACCGTTTTTCCTTTGGCGGTAAACTCCCCACCGGCACACGCTGCAATCACAACGGTTTCCGAATAGATATGGGGCTGGGCCACGGCGCACAGCAGACGCAGGGCCACCAGCTCCAGCACTGCTTTTTCTCCCGCAGGAAGGGCAGAAAGGTCTGCATCCTTGAGATTTCGGGTGGGAATTACTGCGTGGTGGTCGGTTACTTTCTTATCGTTGATGACCGTCTGCGGATCACAGGTAATGGCGATCCCTTTGCGAAACGGCATAGCATTGGCAACCAGATTCACCAGCACCGGCAGGCTGTCTGCCATATCACCGGTCAGATAGCGGCTGTCAGTACGGGGATAGGTGCAGAGCTTCTTTTCATACAGGCTTTGCAGATAGTCCAGGGTCTGCTGGGCTGTAAATCCAAGCAGGCGATTGGCATCTCTTTGCAGAGTAGTCAGATCATAGAGGGCAGGCGGCTTTTCAGACTTTTCCTTGCACTCCACCTTTTTGATTGTGACAGCTGCATCCTGGCAAGCTTCTTTCAGCTGCTCTGCGCTTGCTCGGTCACTTATGCGCTCCCCGGATACGGTAAGACCGGGCAGCTCCAGCGCCACGGTATAAAAAGGAACCGGCTTAAATGTGTCGATTTCAGCTTCTCGCTGGACAATGAGTGCCAGCGTTGGGGACATCACGCGCCCGATGTTGAGGGTGCGGTGGTACAGCACGGAAAAAAGCCTTGTGGCATTGATCCCCACCAGCCAGTCGGCCTTGGCACGGCAGAGGGCAGCATCCCGAAGTCCGTCATAGTCCGCACCGGGGCGCAGGTTTGCAAAGCCCTCCCTTATGGCGGAGTCCTCCATCGAAGAAATCCAGAGCCTTTTCATCGGCTTTTGGCAGCCTGCCAGCTCATAGACGCTGCGGAAGATCAGCTCGCCCTCGCGTCCGGCATCGCAGGCATTTACCACTTCGGTCACATCTGGGGCGTTCATCAGCTTTTTGAGAATATCAAACTGCTTTTTCTTATCCTTTCCCACCACCATCTGCCAATGCTCCGGCAGGATAGGCAGGTCATCATATCGCCACTTGGCATACTTGGGATCATAACTGTCTGCATCCGCAAGACCAGCCAGATGGCCCACGCACCAGCTGACACGCCAGCCGTTACCCTCCAGATACCCATCCTTACGAGCAGTTGCACCGATTACCGCAGCCAGACTTTGTGCAACCGATGGTTTTTCAGCGATTACCAGTTTATATCTCATCATCTTCAGCCTCCCATTCATTCTGCCAATTATCAGACAGTTTTTTTGCAATGCTGTGTTCTGAGGCAAGTGTAATGTCATAGCCAAAGCGATAATCATATCGGTACAACCTGCCAATCAAATCATTGATTATGATATTGCAGGCCATAATCACACGCTCTTTATCCACCTGCATCAGTTGATAGCGTTGATAATTGTTGTAATATTCTCGATGTCTGTGGGTTCTGCTGACCGTATCTTCCATCAGACAATCTATGGCATCTTTTTCACCATCTTCTTTGCTGCCCTGTGTATAAGACAACAGTTCCTTAACCATGGGAAAACTTTGTTCATCTACCGTTGCTTCTTCGCTCAAAAAACCGATATAAGCTTTTAGTAACAGGCTAACTGCTGTTTTTTCAGCTTCAGATAAAGCGTTCATGGTCTCCGCTGCATCAGGCAACAGTTCCTTTTCCACAAATTCATCTATCTCACCAGAATAAAGCATTCGGATTGAGTCCACACATAAAGAGCGCTTTTGGGGTGCGGTCTCAATTTCAAAATCATAAAGATCCAAGTCATCGTCCTTCTTTGACTTTTTTTGAACTTTGCTGATAGCAGTGAAAAGAATGTCTCCTCCAAAGTAAATTCCGAAGGCGACCAGATCAAAAATAATCAGAAAGTGTAATAACCAGTTCCATGTGTTCATTGTGAGGTCCTCCTTTCTTTGACCATGTGCTGATTTTGGGTGTGGATTTGCAGTAAGAGAGTGAGTAGAGCAGCAGAGGACAGGAATTTCTCCCTGTCCTCTGTCCCTTATCCCGCAATGATTTGAAATACGCTACGCTCAAATGGTTCAATCTGCTCTATCGCGTTCCTCATTAGGGTCAGAACCCTCAAAACCATCCTCAAGGACTTCCTCATCCTCAGTTTCCCATTCCTCGGAATCTTCCTCGCCATAATCATAATCGTCCAGACTGTCATTGCCCTTGGTCTTAGGCTTATTCTTAACGAGCTTCAAGTAGGCAAATACGCCACCGCCGCCCAGCAGAGCCAGCAGAAGGATCAGCGCAGCCGGGTTCAGTCCGGCAGGCTTCTCTTTTTCCGGCTCCGGTGTTTCTGCCGGAGGTTCCGGTGCTTTTCCCGTACATTTACTCTTATCAGTTACACAGACCGGACAGGCCGTATTAACTGCCCCTGCTTCACATTTCTTCGTGCAGCTGCACACAGCAGGCGGCTCCTCTTTGGGTTTTCCATCTTCCATCAGCGCCATCAGGTCCGCTTCATCCACCTGGTTCAGAAAGTGAACAGCAGTCTTTTTATCCTCGTTGGCCCTGTCGATCAGGATATAAAAATAGTTGCCTGCCTTGGTGGTAACGGTAATGAGCTGCTTGTTGCCACCAAAATCATCCACCAGAGCGGCGTTGCCATCCGGGGTCAGCGGAGGTGCTTTTTCCGTTTCTTCCACCACCACATTGCTGTCATTGGTGGTATCCTCTGCCGGGGGCGGAGCTGCGCCCTGGGCAAAAGCGGGAACGGTAAAGCCCAATGCCAGAACCAGCGTCAGGCAAATGGCGGAAAGTGTTCGGAGCAATCGTTTATTCCTCATAGCTGTTTTCCTCCTGTTCGTTGTTGTCATCAGCCAAACTGCCGGGAACTGTGCCTCCGGACAGCATGGCGCTCAGCTGAGCCGGGGTCATACGCAGTGCGCGCACCATCTGGACGATCTCCAGATTTTCTGCCTCGGTTTTCTGTGTCTCCAGCGCCTTGAGCTTTTCCTGATACTCTGCGATCTTCTCGCGGACCTTAGTAATCTCCTGGTCAATGCGTTCAATTTTGTTCTTTGCCATCGTCTATCACTCCTTCTAAAAAATCTCTGTTACCAGTTCATCAGGCCGTAGCCCTTGATACTCTGATAATTCAGGTCATAACTTTTGATCTTGCAGGCATCGCCGGAATTTCCCTCCACGGTATAAACACGGCTGCCATCGGTGCCGACAACAATTCCCACATGGTCTGCGGAACCATCCAGATCCCAATCGAAGAAAATGGCATCACCGGGGGCGATGTTTTCATATCCTCGTGCGCCCCACTGTCCATGAGACTGGAACCACGGAACACCCTGAGACTGACAACCAGCAAAGCGTGGTTCCGTTCGACCGGATTGACCATAGCACCATGATACAAAGCAGGCACACCATTCCACACGGGAGTCAAAGCCGTACCAGCTCCAATAAGGTTGTCCTCCCACATTGCCCACCTGACTTTTCGCCAGTTCCACCAGCTGCGGATTGCCGGGGCGGGTGCCATTGATAAATTCAACACCAGTCAAATCTTCAGAAACACCTGTATCGGGAGAACCGCCACCAAACAACAGCGGCTTATTGCCCATAGTCTGTCGGTAGACCTGGTACATCTCCATCTGCTCCGGAGTCAGTAGTTCTGGCGCAAGAGAGGCAATGGAACGGCTTGTTAAAGTTACATGGAGAATACGATATTCATATTCATGCTCATCCCCATCTTCGTCAGTGTAAGTGCGAATCTGAATTTCTTCTCTCAGCGTGAGCTGATACTGTGCATCAAACACACGCTCCAGCTCTGCCTGTGCGCTGTGGCGTGTATAGCCCTGCAAGACAGCAGAGAGAAACGCCGCAAGCTCATGGGGGTCATGGCCGATCATGCCAAGGTTATAGCGATACTCGTCATACCCTGGGTGGCTGCTTTCGATGTTGTCGATTTTCTCCTGCAACCGAGCTTCTCTGTCTGCATAATCTGCCTCCACCGCCAGCATTTCCGGGTCATCCGATGGATAGGTAGTGCCGGAAATTACAGAACCAATACTCTGTGCCATCATAGAGCAGGAGGACATGGTATTCATCAGCATACAGGCGATGAGGAAAAAAACCCCTGCCATCAGGAAGCCCTTCTTGTGGCGCATGACGAATGCCCCTGCCTGCTGTGCCTTTTCTTTTACCGTCCTTGCGGCTTTTCCGGTTTTGGACGCAGCCTGGGCGGTATTTCCGGCAGTCTGACCGGTGCGCTTGGCGACGGCATACTGCTTTTTGATACTCTGTTTTTGCTGCCAGCGGGAGAGAGGGTTGCTGGTAAACTGAGGATTTTCCCGTAGGGACTTCTGGTACAGGGCATTTACATTTGCCTTTTCCAGCTTCTGCTCGGCCTGGGCTGCTTTGCGGTACGGCTTCAGCTTGTGGCTGCGATAGCCCTCCCGCACCAGATAAGCGCTGGTCTCCACCGCCTCCTCGGACTTGTGGGCGCTTTCCACGCCCACATTGTCCTGTTCTGTTTCCCGGATCTCTTTGTGAAACTTGCCCGCGACCAGATGGACGGGAGCTTCCTTAACCCCTTGAGAAAGTTTGGAAGGTGGTTTTTTCTTGTCCTCAAAGGTCAGCTTCGAGGTCTTTTTCCCGGTGTCCGGGTCAATGACCGTCTGTCTGACTTTTTTCTTTGGAATATTGGCCTGCGCCTTATCTGCTCTGGCCGTAGCTTTCTCCGTTTTGCGGATCGGCTTTTCCAGTGCAGGGTCAGCCCGTTCCTCATCAGTAAAGCGCAGGCGCGGCTCTTTATTCAAACCAATCACCCATTAGGATAGCATCCATCATGTGGTGCAGCTCCACATAGAGGGCCAAACCTTCCGGATCATATAGCGGATGCACGGTGAGATACGCATGGACTTGCGCCAGAATCTCAGAGAGCATTGTGATAGGTCTGCACCCTACAATGGTTGCTGCACCAGAGGCACACATCATATTCGCCCAAATCGAAAAGAGACGGGCAAGACCAATTTCGCCATCCTCATTCAAGGTTTTGAGTTCTTTGTCAGCGGTACGACACTCAACAACAGCGGAGGCCATTACCGGAAGCAACATGAATTCGTGAGCCTCCAATGCCTCACGGAAAAAAATCATGGTATCAAGTTCGCAAATATTCTGTTTCATAGTTATTCATCCTCCTTTTTCAGTTCCTGGGGTTTGGTGGTCATAATGCGGTAAAGCTCAGTATTCTTCGGGAAGTGGTCAACGAAGGGCAGGATGGTGGAGCCATAGAACAGCAGGCCCTCGCCCTCACCGGAGTGGGTCACATAGCTAAGCTGGTGCGTGGAAATGCCCAG
>ENA-UERW01001413-UERW01001413.1-human-gut-metagenome-genome-assembly--contig:-NODE-1413-length-15879-cov-5.967599_pt1 | contig 15879 bp, 14 predicted proteins | sample MGYA00242994_ERZ507995 | MGnify/ENA primary metagenome ERZ507995 (study PRJEB26167, sample SAMN06115492) | human gut metagenome | host: Homo sapiens | place: China:Chongqing | collected 2015-04-26...
ACTTCGGGACATTTTGTCCCGAAGTGGCTCGTTGCGGTGCTTCCCCTGCCGGGGTATTCCTTTTCGGACGGTCATTCATTTTTCAAGGTGCAGTTCATCGATGAACTACCCTAAGTCTACACCTAAAAGACCGCCCGCCCCGTATATCCATAAGGTCGGAAATCAGCACCAAAAACTCTCTATTTCCACGCTCTCGGAATTATGGTAGAATAGAAAAAACGGAACAAGAAATAGGAAATGATAGAGGTGAACTGAAAAATATGGCATGGTTAAATTTAAATAGTTATGAAAGACAAGAATATGTGGAATTGAGATTGAATGCACCAAAAGCCGAAAAAATATTATTAGAATTCAATCCGCTAAAAATCTCTGATACGCCTGATTGGAACCCTGCGTGGGAAGAATGGCATTGTTATAGAAATCCTTTAAGGATTTATCAGCAGGATTATGAGATTTTAGTTGATTATTTCAACAAAATATATCCTATTAAGGATGCATTTGATGGAACACTTGAGCAGGAATTTAGTGTCTGTTTTGATAATTGGATAGGGAAAAATGATTGGATAAAAATTATTTTCGAAATAGAAAAAGACTTAAACGGTGTTTTGGATGGAGAAAGAATTTTTTTGACAGGCTTTCTTGAATGGTTAAAAGAAGCACTCAAATATTCATCTATCATCGTAGTTGAGGGAAATTTATAAATACATACAGAGTTTCTTAAGCATGGGAGGAGGGAGCGCATGGAACTATCCATACAAGAACGATTGAAAGACCTGCGTGTGGAGCGTGGGCTGACGCTGGAACAGCTTGCGGAGCAGACGCACCTCTCCAAGTCTGCGTTGGGCAGTTATGAGGGGGATAATTTCAAGGACATCAGCCATTATGCCCTTATTGAGTTGGCAAAGTTTTATGAAGTGACTGTTGATTATCTGCTGGGGCGTTCTCAAACAAAAAATCACCCAAACGCCGATCTTGCAGACCTGCGTTTGAGTGATGATATGATTGAACTATTGAAAAGTGGGCGGGTGGATAATTCCCTCTTGTGTGAGCTGGCGGCGCACCCTGATTTCCCCCGGCTCATGGCTGACCTTGAAATCTATGTGAACGGAACGGCAGTCAAGCAGGTACAGAGCGCAAATGCCATTGTGGATATTATGAGCGCAACCATTATGAAGCAGCACAATCTCGGCTTGTCCGACCCGCAGTTAAGACAGCTTATCGCCGCCCATATTGATGATGACAGCTTTTGCCGCTATGTGATACAGCAGGACATAAACAAGATAGCTCTTGACCTGCGGGAAGCGCATAAGGACGATTTTTTCAGCGTCCCGGAGGACAACCCGCTGGAAGATTTCTTGCAGACCGCCGAGGAAACCGCTAAAGAGGACAGCGACCCGGAACAAGCGTCTTTGGCGTTTATCTGTAAACGGCTTAAACTGAATTACAAGAAGCTATCCGAGGACGAAAAGAAGTGGCTGAAAAAGATCGCACAGAAGTCGGACTTACTGAAAAATCCAAACCCCCAGCGGGGGAGAAAGTAAGAGAGCGACAAACCGGAATTTAGGCTTGGAGAGGAATCCTTCAAATGAAAGAAAAAATAAATGGATTTTTAATAGAAAATGCTATTTCTATTTTTGCTGTAGGAGATACGGTTGAAAATATATTTCAGTTACATTATGGAGTAACAAAATGCAGTTCAAATGATTTATTCAAGCAACTGATAGAATATGGAAGTGTAGCCACATTGAATGAGTTTTGTGAAGGTCAATTAATGCCTCAAATTTTTTCGCAAGGAAAAACAAAAGCAATATTATGCAAACCAACTAAAAATAAGATAGTAATATTATTCTTGGAATCTGAATTAAATGCTAAAGAAAATTATACGAAAGCAATAGACCTTGATTTGAAAGTTAAAACACTATTTGAATGATTTAAAACTATAAATTTATCGAGGAGATAGCAAAGCCAGCCGAGCCAGTCAACGGTCAAGATGAACGGCGCATTTCATGCGCCGCCGTTGACAGTCCCGCCCGTCTTTGCTGATGGGCAATCAAGGCGGGAAAGCCCTAAAATGGCTTCCCCGCCCATTTCAATTTTGAGAGAAAAATCTGTCTGCTTTTTCGTGAGTGTGTCCACAAGTTCGGGACATTTTGTCCCATAGTCCGGCGTAAGACGAGGGACGGGGGCATTCATATACGCCCTGTCTGCTGATTAAACCAGTCCTGCGCTTGTGGCTTCACGCCACGCAATCACAGATCTGTTTTCCTGCTGCTTCAAATGTGCTTGCCCTCCCCCGGTGGCAACCCCATTTTCGCAGCAACGCCGACAGAGCGTATAACACACTACACTTTGCTACGCAAAGTCGTGTGCCAAAGGGAAAGCCCCTTTGGAAACCCCGGACAACAAAACAGGCTGAACACCTTGCACTTTTCCTGTGCTTGATATTCAGCCTTTATTTGTTGTCAGCAGCCCGTTTCTCGGTCTGCCTTTTGTGTCCTTGTCCATAATGTTTCCATGTAGTAGCCCACCTGAAGGTATTCACGCCCCAAGCGGGAGGCGTCCTTTACGATGAGGTTCGCCACCTGTCCTGCTTCGATCATCTCCACGATCTTTTTCCACGCCGGACGCTCAAAGTTCGTACCAGAGTAGCCGTCATCCGCAAGGAAGATGGTGTTCTCGAAGCCCTTTTCTTTTGCGTATTTCTCCAGCAGGGTGCGCTGGTGCTGAATGCTGTTGGACTCTCCGGCCCGCTCGTCCTCCTGACTGAGCCGCCCGTAGAGTACGGTGTATTGCTGATTTTCTTGACCTGCCATAGTTACCTCCTTTTCGTTGGGGCAGGCCGGTACGGTAACAGGAAGTATACCGCACCGGCCTCCGCAAGTCTACTGAAACTTTACTGCTCATGATGCTCCCGCCCTAACTTCGTGTCGATAAGCTGCAGGAGCTTGTCCGTGGGTGTTGCCGATGCGCCGCCGGGGAATACGGAGGTCACAAGGAAGCACTTCCCACCGACCAGCATCGCCCGTTGACGGGTGAGGTCATCGCCCTCCCATTTGGCTGTGCTGTCACGGAACAACGTTTCCACGCCGCCGTCCTCGGAGCGGCGCAGGATGACCTGCTCCGGCCGGTAGGCGCCGAGGATGCCCGTGTCACGATAAATTTCCCAATCCTGTTTCATTACAATCCTCCCATCGTTTGCTCATGCTGTTGCTTTTTCTGTTCTTCCCGCATGGCCTGTTCATCCAATTTTTCCTTCACCGCCAGAGCCGCGCCTGCGGCGAAGCCGAGCACAGCACCGAAGCTTTCGGCGGCGATCTTCGCCTCCATGCGCCGCCGCTTTTCCTCGGCGTCCTCATCCTCATCCATCAATGTCCCCACAGCGGTCAGCCCGGCCACGGCGGGGATCAGAGGAACAGGCCGCGGATCGCCGCCGCGCCATACCACCCGGCCATCGCCGCTGCGCCGATTACCAAAAGCAGCATGATCCACTTGAGGGCCACCAGCAGGTTGAAGTCCGGGAGCCAGTCGATCCACTTGGAGGAATACTTTTCGCTCAGATTCCCAACCCGTTCCAGCAGTCTGTTCATCTCTGTCAGCGATCTCTGCATCTCCGTGAGCGACTTCTGCACCGGCGTCAGGTCGATGTACGGCTTCAGTTCTGGCAGTGCTTTCCGAATTTCCTCCAGTTCCCAGTTTATTCCGTCTGCCTGCTCCGTCAGCTTGTCCATCGCCTGCGGCAGGTCGCACTGGATCACAATGGGCTGCATTATCTGCGGCGGTGTATTTGCCAATGCGCTGTTCGGCTGATTCATCCGCTTCAATTCCTCCATCGATTTTCGCTGCTCGATGGAATTTTCTCTGGACGAGCTTTGCCCGTATTCTGAATTCATGCTCCATGGCCTCCTTGCAATACTTTTCTTCGTGTAGTTTGTTGTCGCGGCACCTCATGCCGTCCGGTGTGGCGTAGGTGATGTATTTGCGGCTGCTCTCCCACCTCACCTGATAGCCCTCGGATGCCATCAGGGAAACGAAGGCGTCCTTGTCGGCGGCGTATTTCATGCACGCATCAATGGTGTTCATGAGCCGCAGCTTCCAGCTTTGACCCTTCAGAGCCGTGTGGTATTCCGCACCGCTCATGCCGCGGGCCTGCTGCGCGGTCGGCTCAAAGACCGGCAGGCCCATTTCCAGACAGATCGCGTCGTTGCGCCGCATCAGCTCTTGCAGTTGTTCCTTCGCCATGTGCAGCTTTTTGCCGGTCTCAAAGTTGACGGAGTTGATGACGCAGTGGGAGTGGATGTGCTCCCGGTCTACGTGGGTGCAGACAAGTACCTCGCAGCCGTCGAAGTATTCTGCCAGCCGCCGCGCGGCTTCGTGAGCCTGCCGGGGATCGACCGCCGCGCCTTTCGGAAAGCTCTGCACCATGTGGTAGAACATCACGCCGCCGTCCTTGTGGTAGAGCAGCTTCGTGTTCAGGAAATCGTCGCAGACGCTCTGCGGCTGGCAGTTGATGCCGCTGACGAGCGGCTCGCCCTCCCATGTGGTTTTCTTTTCCTGCATGACATAGCGCATCACGCCACACATGGCGGCGCGGGACTGTGTGCCCCGCTTGTAGTTCACAAAATGTATGATGGCGATATCGCTCACCGACCTTCCATGACAGCCCGCAGCGCGGCGCTGACCTCAGACAGCTCACCGGCAGCTTTTTCCAGACCGATGACCTGCACCTTGCCCATGTTGGCGAGGACGGTGAGGCGGTTGATGTTGCTGCCGATGCCCTTGAGCTGGCGGAGCAGTTCCTTCTGCTCGTCGATGACGATGATCCGCTTGCCGAGACAGCAGGCGGTGACATAGTCGCTCATGGACATGTGGGCCTTCGCCGCCAGCGCCCTGATCTTTTCGCGGTCGGCGGATACCATGCGCGTGCTGAATTTGATATCTTTTTTCATAATCAATGACCTTTCTAAAATGATTTCTCTCGTCCCCTCGGAGAGCTGGGGGTTCCTCAAAGGGGGACTGGTCCCCCTTTGAAGCTGCGCCGCCGGAGGCGGGTAAAAGCGTTTCCGCAGAAACGCTCGTAGCTTTGAGTGGGTGTGGGCTTCTGCCCGCAGCTTGGGGGTGTGGGGCCATGCCCCGCCCAGTGCATTTGGCAGGGCAGCGGCTTCGCCGCAGACCAGACAAATGCGATGCTGGCCGTCGTCCGAGCGGACGACGAATCCCTCGCCGTCGTCCGAGCGGACGACGAATCCCTCGTCCCGCCGCAAGCGGCAGGACTCGCTCTCTCTGTCGCTCGTCCTCTTCCCACCGAAACCGCTTCGCTGGGTTTCGGCGGGAACCCTGTTGGGGGCGGTGATAAAAACTCCCATTTCACATTTTTTCGGCACTTCTATGTGGGAGGGGTATCACTACCCTCCGGCCGCTTTGTCTGTGTCGGAACAACCCGGCGCGGGGTTTATTTCAGCAGAAAAAACGGCTTTCTCAGAGTGGGTGCTCTGCGCCGACGAACGCGCTGTTCCCTCCTGCACACAGTGCTTTTTTGGCGTTCCTGCATGGGGGTGGTATCACTACCCTCGGCGTGCGCTTCATGCTGCTGAAACGCTGGACGCGCAGGAGTTACGGCGGCTTATTTGCCGTTTTTATGCCGTCCCGGAATTTGCCCTGTGTGGGCTGAATCTCCCCTCGTCGGGTACACACACCACCCCAGCCCTTAACCGCGCACACAGTGGCTCACACGGCGAAACACGGCGGGTTCTCAGGGTCGATGGTGACGATGTTTTCGATAGCGGAATCATCGACACCATCGACCCTTTTCAGGCAGATCAGCCGGTCGCCGTTGCTCTTGCGGAAGGACACCGTAATGCCGTTTCTCCTTAGAGCGTCAACGCTTTTGCGGATTCGGTGGGAGAAGCTGTTGGGGGTCAGCCACTCCGCACCGGCAGGGTCGATCTTTTCCAGTAGCACCTTGGCAGGGGCGCTGATCTCCGGCTGCCGGCGCAGCAGTTCAGAGAGAAGAAAAAGAATCCGTTCACTGGGCTGCTCTTTCTGTTCGCAGTCATCTGACAGCAGTTTCCAGACATGATCCTCACCGTCGAACTCCAGTGCCAGTTCCCGGTAGGGGATGTCCCGCCCGGTGCAGTAGAGCGTGGCGGTGTTTTCTCTGCGCTTGCTCTTGCGGAGGACGAAGTTGCTGTCGGTAGCGCCGCTGAGTCCGGTGGTGCCGGAGATCATGTTCATGGGATCATCGTCATTCATCTTCCGCAGATGATGCACCAGCAGAATGGCGATGCGGTGCTTGTCCGCCAGCGCTTTCAGAACGCCGATGTCACGGTAGTCGCTGGCATACGGGTTTGCGTCATTGCCCGCGGTGCGGATGCGCTGGAGCGTGTCGATGACGATGAGCCGGGTCTGCGGATGCTCCTTCAAGAATTGCTCGATCTGTTCCACCAGCCCGTTGTGGAGCTGCTGGGACATGACGGCGAAGTGCAGCGTGGGCGGTGCGTCCTCTGTGAGATCAAAGAGGCGGCTCTGGATACGCTGGAAGCTGTCCTCCAGACAGAGGTACAGCACCTCGCATGGCCGTGTGGCGAACGTCCAGAGCGGCTTGCCCTGCGCGGCGCAGAGACACAGCCACAGCGCCAGCCACGATTTGCCGATCTTCGGCGCGCCTGCCAGCAGGTGCAGTCCCTGTGGCAGCAGATCGTCGACCACGAAGGAGACCGGTTCGTAAGCGGTGCTTTGCAGCGTGTCCGCGTCAATGGTTTGCAGTCGGTTCATAAAAATTTCTCCTTTCTGAGTTGGAGTGTTTATTTCTTTCAGGCCTGTGCTTGTATCGTAACATGGGGATTGACTTTTGAAAATAGGTAATGTATCATTTTACTACATACACTATATTGAGGCGAATACATTATCTACTGGGAGAGGGCTTATGTCTGTTTTAGGAAAAGACCTGTTTGATTTTCAGCGTTCGCATACGAACACAAAAGTGGAATTTGGCGCATCCGGCTACTGGGTGGAGATGGTCCCGGAGATGCAGCCCTACGGAACTGTGCTGACGGAGATCCTAAATCTGGATGTCACACCTTTTCAGAAGCTGTTGGACAGGTTGAACACCGCTGTCCACGAAAAGAATTATGATGACGCTCCGCGTGCCTATATGGACATGCAGAAGGGTTTTGGATCTCTGCCGCTCTACCGATTGTATCTGATGGACTTCCGTTATTTCGGAGATATGAAGATCGAGGAATTTGTGGGTGAGGAAGTGCGGGAGGCATTTGCGAAATATGTGATCAATGAGGAGAGCGAAATACCATCCTTCATGCAGCAGCAGATCAAGGACATTCAGCTCATTCAGGAGCGGTACGCGTGGTTTCTGGACCGGGTTTTTGCAAACGCTGTGTTTGAAAAGAAAAAAGGCCAGAGAAAAGAATCTCTGGCGCAGTTGATCTATTCCAGCGGTTATGAGGCTTTTGTCAGCGGTGTCAGCTTGGGGAAGGACCCGGAGGTAGACGCGCCGCTGGTAAGAGCGCAGTACCGCATCCGGGGCGAAAGAGAAAATGCCGAGGTAGTCGAGAAGATGTATTTTGACCGGCTGCTGGATTTCGTCTATGTGGAGCTTATGAAGGGGTTGCAGAAGGGCTTTGTGCCGAAACGCTGTGCCAACTGCGGACGCTGGTTCTTGCAGATGCCGGGTATGACCTACGCCTATTGCGGCGAACCGGCGCCGGGGCAGGACGGCAAGACCTGCCGGGAGATCGGAGCCACCAGCAGCTTCCGCAGCAAGGTGCAGAACAACGATGTTTGGAAGGCTCATCAGCGGGCCTACAAAAAATATTTTGCCCGCACCCGAAAGGGGACGATGAGCAAGGGCGTGTTTGAAGTGTGGTCCCGAAAAATGGAGACGCTGCGGGACGATGCGCTGATGGAATATGACAGAGCGAAGAGCGAAGAGGAACGTCAGCGCATTGTGGATGAGGTCACGCAAAAACTGAATAAGCTGTGAGCGAAAAAGCAGGAGGGAACTGCGTCCGCAAATGCGGATGCAGTTCCCTCCTGTGCCGCAGTACCGAAGCACTGCGTAGTCCCATTACGGACAGTGAAGCACTTCGCAGACTGCTCTGGATCATACTGACAACAGCTTGTGCTTGATTTGCAATGCAAATCTTGACTTTCTATCCAACAATCTGTACTCTTAAATCGTATTGTTTTAATGTGAGATATTGAAATATGTGCTCAGATTTCGTCCGCATTGCTCTCTGCGACGCTTAGAGCGGCTTCAGCAGAGGGTTTCGCGCATTTTTTCTTCTTGAAAAGAGGTGGGCGTTTGGAACCGTCCACCCGCTCGCCCCGCATCAGCAGGTAGAAGGGAGGCACCAGGAACATGGCCAGCACCGTGGAGGCGATCAGGCCGCCAATGACGATGTAGCTCATCTCCTTCATCATCACAAGGTTGGGGCTGGTGGCGAAGAGCATGGGGATCATGGAGATGATCGTGGTGAGGGTCGTCATGAGGATGGGCCGCAGACGGGTGGTGCCCGCCTCAATGAGAGCCTGTTCCAAGGGCATAGTCTGGCGCAGCTGGGTGGTGCCGTCCACCAGATAGATGCCGTTATTCACGGAGATACCGATCAGCATCATGAAGCCCATCAGTCCGAACATGCTCATGGGCCGTCCGGTGAGGAACACCAAAGCAAAGGAGCCGATGAGGCACAGGGGGATGCAGATCATCACCATGATGGACATCTTCACGGAGTTGAACTGGACGGCCATCACCAGGAACACTAAGAACAAACTGGCAAGCAATGCGGATGCCAAGGTAGAAATCTCGTCATTCTGCATGGAGGTCTGGGCATCCGTGCCGATGGACACACCTTCCGGGAAGTCCAGTGCCTTTGCCCCGGCGGAAATGGCGTTGGCGGCGGTGTACTTGGCGTCGTCGGTGGTGGTGGCGGTGAGGGTCACGGAGTAGTCGCCGTCCTGCCGAGTCAGCACCGGGAGGGTGGAGTCGTAGGTCACGTCCGCCACGTCATGCAGCGTGACCAGCTTGCCGGTCTGGGTGCGGATGGGGTAATCCATCACGGCGTTCACGTCCTCGTACTTGCCCTTGGGGTATTCCAGCACGATATCGTACTCCTGATCACCGTCGTCCACGGTGGCAGCGGTGAGGCCGTTCAAGAGGTAGCGAACCTGCATGGAGATGGCGGCAGGGGAAGTTCCGGCATTCTGGGCTCGCAGAGGATCGATCTCCAAATGGCCCTTGACCCGGCTCTGGTCAAAGGGATTTTCCACCCGGATGACACCAGGGGTCTGGGCCATCATGTCCCGCACCTGCTCGGCCCCCTCCCGGAGGGCGTCCATATCGTTGCCCAGCAGCATCACCGTGGTGGTGTTACCGGTGCTGCCCATTTCACTCATGCCGGAGATGGAGGAGGTGGGGGACACGGACACATCCATGCCCGGATAGTTGGAAAACTCGGTGGTGTAAAGCTCAGCCGCTTTCTCGCTGCTGCGCTTGCAGTTGTCCACGGCGTAGGCCGTGAAGGAAGCGGAATCGTCGGAGATGCTGAGGGTCACGTTTTCAAAGTTCTCGTCCGCCAGCAGGATGGCTTCCAGCTGCTGAACCCGTTCGTCCATGACCGCCAGCTTGGTACCGGCCCGGAAGGAGACGTCCACGGAGATGCTGCCGTCATAGTTGTTGGGGATGAGGACGAACTCCATCTGGCTTGCCAGAAGGATGGCGGCCAGAAAGCTGCCAACGCCGATCAGCATTACCTTGCCGGGACGGCGCAGCAGCTTGGGCATCACATGGCGGTAGAAGTTCTGGAACTTATGGAGCAGGCGGTTTACCGGAATATCCTCCTTGGCCTTGGGGGTCAGGAGGGTGAAGGCCAGCGGCACCACCACAATGGCGCAGAGGAAGGAGGCCAGCAGGGTCAGGATGATGGTCCACAGCAGGGGGCCGAACATCATGCCGGACATGCCCTTGCTGATGGTGAGCGGGATGTACACCACCACGGTGGTGAGGGTGCCTGCCAGAATGGACATGAGCATGGTGCTGGTGCCCTGGGCGGCGGCCTCCTGAAAGGAAAGGCCCTGCTGCCGGAAGCGGAAGCAGCTCTCCAGAATGACGATGGAGTTATCCACGATCATGCCGATAGCCAGGATCAGGCCCGTGCCGGTGAGGACGTTCATATCGTAGCCGATGAAGTTCAGCACGATGACCGCCAGCAGGACGGACAGGGGCATACTGATGCCCACCACCAGACTGCCCTTCCAGTCACCGAAGAACAGGAACAAAACCGCCATGGCCAGCACCACGCCCACCAGCAGGGTCTGGAGAATACTCTGCAAGGTGTCGGTGATATTATCGGCCTCGTTGTTGATGATCTCATAGCTGATCCCCTCACCGGCGTAGCCGTCCAGCGCGTCAAGAACCTTGCCGCACACGCCCACAGCGGCGGCGCTGTCCTGCTTGGTGACGGAGAGGAGGACGCTTTCACGGCCATTGTAGCGGCTGATGCTGTCAGCGTCCTTCTTGTCCAGCCGCAGGAACTGGGCGATGTCACCCAGTCGGATGAGCTGGCCGGAGGGGGTCTGGATGGGGAACTGGCGCATCTGGGCGTCCACGGTGAGGTTGCCCTCGGAGCCGAGGGCGATGTCCTGCGTCCCCATAGTCACGCTGCCCAGCGGGATCTCGAAGTCCGCCGCGCCGATGGCGGAAGCCACAGAGGAGATGTTCAGACCGTACTGCTGCATCTTTTCCTCGTCCAGCACCACCCGGAAGTAATCGTCCCGCGTGCCGCTGACCTCGACCTGCGCCACGCCGCTGATGCTCTGAAGGTCGGGCTTGATCTTGTCATCCAGAACGCTGGCGATGTCCACGCCGCTGTCCGCCGACACGGAGAGCGTCATGGTGGACATGGCGTCGGCGCTGATCTGCATGATGGTGGGGTCGTTGCAGTCGGAGGGGAGGGAGGCCTTCAGGTTGTCCATGGCGCTTTTCAGGTCGGAGTAGATGTCGTCCTCGTCAGCGCCGTAGTTGTATACCAGCTGCACCATGGCGTAGTTATCGTAGCTGTAGGTCACGGTGCTGGAAATGTCGGAGAGGGTCTCGCACTTGTCGGTGATGGGCTTTGCCACCAGCTGATCCACGCTTTCGGCATCGGAGCCGGGCCATGTGACGATGACCAGCTGCACCGGCATACTGAAATCCGGCATGAAGTTCAGGGGCATCCCCGTCAGGGCCGCACCGCCGAAGACGATGACCGCCAGCAGCAGCACCAGCACGGAGACGGGCCGCTTCAAAAGGCTTTTGACGAATTTCATGCCTGGGCGTCCCCTTCCTGAGCCCCGTCGGCGGTATCAGCGGTATCGGCCGCGTCAGCCGCACCGGTGGCATCGGAACCGGCGATGCGCACCGGCGCGCCGTCCCGCAGGCCGGCAGACCATGTGGTGATGACCTCCTCGCCCACGTCCAGACCGCCGGTGATGGCGGTGGTTTCGTTATCGTACAGGCCCACGGTCACGTTCCGGCGGACGGCGGCGCCGTTTTCCACCACGTAGACATAGGAGCTGTCGCCGCTTTCAAAGTACAGCGCGTCGCTGGGAACCAGAATGGCGTTGGACTGGGAGTAGGCGGTGGTGGTCAGCTCCACGGTCTTGCCGTTGGGCAGATCCAGCGCATCCTGAAGCACGGCCTCCATCTTGAAAAGGCCGGTGGCGGCGTCCACCGCCAGACCCACCTGAGACACGGCGCCGTGGTACTCCTGGCCCTGACTGGTAACGGTGACGGCCTGCCCCATCTGCATTTCCTTGGCTACGTCATCGGTGACGTAAAACACGGCGGTCTTTTCCCCGTCAGCGGAGATGAGGAAGGCGGGAGCGCTGGGGGAGGCCATGTTGTTCTCAGAGACGTTCACCGCCTCCACGGTGCCGGAGATGGGGGCCGTGAGGGTGAAGTTGCCCATGGCGTTCCCGGCGCTCTGGACGGACAGCTGGGCGTTGCGGATCTGGGTGTCCAGGGCGTCGGAGACGATGGTGCACAGGGATTCCCCGGCGGAAACGGTGCTGCTGGCCACCTTATTGAAGCCGGAAATGGTGCCGCTGGCCTTGGCGTACACCGTATCGGCCCCGGTCATGTGGAGGGAGGCCTGGCCGTAGCTGCTGTTATTGCCGATGACGGCGCTGGCGGTGTAGCTGCCGGTGTCCGTCAGGTTGCCGGGGTTCTTCATAGTGACCCGGACGGTGCAGGCGCTCATGCCGTTGGAGGTGGTGGCAGAGGTGTTGGGCACGGAGGACACCGTTCCGGTGTAGGACCCGGCGAAGCCGGTGATGAACACCGTGGCAGTCTGGCCCACGTAGAAGTCGCTGGGGGAGGCGTAGGGGAAGAGAAAGTCCACGGAGATGTCCGTGCTTGCCACGATGCGGGCGATGGGGCTTCCGGCACTGACGGCGTCACCGTTATGGACGTATACGTCGCTGATGGTGCCGGCGATCTTGGCCTTAGGGTGCTTGGAGTCCGCCAGCTCCTTGTAGTTCAGCTGGGCCTGGGCCTGGCTGACGCCCACGCTGTTGGCGTCCTCAAAGCGGCAGAGGACGTCCCCGGCCTTCACCGTGTCGCCCACCTCTACATTTAAAGAGGTGACCACGGCGCTGACCTTGGGGTACACGCTGGCGGAGCTGTCGGCGGAGACGGTGGCCATATAGGTCTGCTCCAGAGACAATGTGTCCAGCGCGGCGGTCTGGGTCTCCACCGTCACAGTGGGGTCCAGCGTGGGCTGGGCTGCCTTGGCACCGCAGCCTGCCAGCAGCGATGCCATCAGCAGGCAGGCCGCCGCGGCCTGCCCCAGTTGAGAGATGTTCTTGTTCATGGGAAAACTCCTTTTGGTGCCGCCTGCCCGATGGGGGCGGCAAAATATTCAGCGTTGCAAACTTTACCAGTCTCAGGTAAACTGAACGTAAACAATCCGGCGAAAATTTTCACCGAAAAGTTTACGCTGAATTTACTTGACAGCAGTATCATACCATGGAATTTTGCGGAAAAGGAGAACCTGATGGCAACGATTTTACTGGCGGAGGACAACGAGGCCGTCCGCCTGCTGACCCAGGCCAAGCTGCGCCACCAGTTCACGGTGGCGGCGGCGGCCAACGGCCGGGAGGCCCTGGACATTCTGGAGCGGCAGCACGTGGACCTCATCGTGGCGGATGTGATGATGCCGGTGATGGACGGCTACCAGATGGTGCGGACCCTCCGGGCGGAGGGGAACGACATCCCCGTGCTGTTCCTCACCGCCCTGCAATCCATGGACAGCAAGCGGGAGGGCTTTTCCTCCGGCATCGACGATTATCTCACCAAGCCCGTGGACTATGAGGAACTGATCTGGCGCATCCAGGCCCTGCTGCGGCGGGCCCACATCGCCAGCGAGCAGTGCATCACCGTGGGGAATACCCGGCTGGACTCCGCGTCCTACACCGTGGAGCATGACGGGTGGACCATGGAGCTGCCGAAGAAGGAATTTGAGCTGCTCTACAAGCTGCTGTCCTACCCCGGCCAGATCTTCACCCGCAGCCAGCTGCTGGACGACGTGTGGGGCTATGTGTCCGAGAGCGGGGAGGACACCGTCAAGACCCACGTCAGCCGCCTGCGGAACCGTCTGCGGGACGTGGAAGACTTCCGGATCATCACCGTGAAAGGCCTGGGGTATAAGGCGGAGCTGGCGAAGGAGGAAACCCAGTGAAAAAGAAACGCTCCAAATACCGGAAGGCCTGGCTGCTGTGGGTGACCATGGAGGGGCTGGTGGTGACGCTTGCCATCATGCAGAGCTTCCTGATCCTCCGGGCCATCTACCTTTCCCAGGGGGATGTGCCCCACATCACCGCCAGCGCTGCCAGCTACATCGCCTCCGCCATCTTCTTTCCGGTAACAGTGACGCTGGTGCTGACCACCTGCCTGCTGGTGCATAAGCTCAACCGGCTGGTGGAAAAGCTGCTGGACGGCTTCCGGACCGTGGCGGGGGGCGATTACACCGTCCGGCTGCCTGTAAAAAGGAGCCAGCCCCTGGATGATGTATATAAGGATTTCAACCGCATGACGGAGGAATTGCAAAGCGTCCGCACCTTGCGGGAGGACTTTGTCAACAGCTATTCCCATGAATTCAAGACTCCCATCACTGCCATCAAGGGCTTCGCGGAGCTGCTCTCCGAGCCGGACATCACCGGGGAGGAGCGGCAGCAGTACCTGCGCATCATCCAGGAGGAGTCCGCCCGGCTGGCGGAGCTGACCAACAGGACCCTGCTTCTGACCAAGCTGGAATCCCAGCGGTTCGTGCCGGACCGGACCGCCTTCTCCCTGGACGAGCAGATCCGCCGGTGCGCCATCCTCTGCGCCCACCGCTGGGAGGAGAAAAGCCTGAACTTCTCGGCGGAACTGGAGGCCGTGGACTACACAGGCAGCGAGGAGCTTTTGCGGCAGGTGTGGATCAACCTGCTGAACAACGCCATCCGCTACAGCCCGGCGGGGGGCGAGATCGGCGTGGAACTGAAGAAAACCGGAAAAGAAGCGGCCGTCCGGGTGTGGGACACCGGAGCGGGGATGACCCCTGAGGTCCAGGCCCACATCTTTGAAAAGTACTACCAGGGGGACACTGGTGGGAAAAAGCAGGGCCTTGGCCTGGGACTTTCCATCGTCCTGCGGATCGTAGAGCTGTCCGGAGGCCGCATCGAGGTGGCCAGCCAGCCCCAGCAGGGCAGCAGCTTCACCGTTTACCTGCCGCTGAACCAAAAGGGAGCGTGACGCGGTGGGCCCGCCATGCAGAATGTTCGTTTTGCTTTCTGTATTGACCGAAAACAGCACACTCCAGTAAATCTCCAAGGGAGGACGATCATGATCGAAAATCAAAACGCATATCCCATAAACCTGCTTGTCACGTTGGATCGGAATTACGTTCCTCAGTTGAATGTCATGCTGTTTTCCGCACTCCAAAGTGACCCCGCCGCATTTTTTGACGTATATATCCTGCACGATGAGGGGCTGTCAGCCTCCGATTTAACGGCGACCCGGGCGCTGCTGGGACAGCGGGGTGCGCTGCATCTGATCCGTGTGGATGAAAACGGGCTGACGGACGCGCCAACGTCGGACCGGTATCCGAAGGCGATCTACTACCGGATCTTTGCCGGGAAATATCTGCCGCATACGCTGGACCGGGTACTATATCTCGACCCGGATCTTATTGTGCGGAAAAGTCTGCGGACGTTATATGAACTGCCTATGGACGCAGCCTTCTTTGCCGCGGCCTCCCACATCAGAGCTTTTCTGCACCGTTTCAACGAACTGCGTCTCGGCATGGGAGAGGATGACCCCTATATCAACTCCGGCGTCATGCTGATGAATCTGGAAGCATTGCGGGCAAAGGAGGACACACAGGCGGTATTTGACTATATGGAGCGTCACAAAGGACGGCTCATGCTGCCGGATCAGGACATCATCAGCGCCTTGTACGGACAAAGCATCATCCCGCTGGACCCGATTCGATATAACATGACGGAAAAGCTATTCACCCTTCACCGGTTCAACGGGGATGGCATGACGCTGGACGATGTGCGGCAGCGCTCGGCTGTCATTCACTACTGCGGGCGGAATAAGCCGTGGAAGCCCGGATACGTCGGTGAATTGGACGTGTTCTACAACGAAACTGTTTCTCAAATGGAGAAAGCTCTGCCATAAAAGTATCAGCAGCCTTGCCGGAATACCGGCAAGGCTGCTGTTGACTATATCTGATCGGAACATTGTTGCTCAGATAAGCTGGGGATCAAAGAAAAAAGTAAGTCGAGGGAATTACCCTCGACTTACTTTTTCGAGGCTGTCGATAAAGTAGTAAATTCTCCGCG
>ENA-UERW01001428-UERW01001428.1-human-gut-metagenome-genome-assembly--contig:-NODE-1428-length-15737-cov-2.738889_pt1 | contig 15737 bp, 8 predicted proteins | sample MGYA00242994_ERZ507995 | MGnify/ENA primary metagenome ERZ507995 (study PRJEB26167, sample SAMN06115492) | human gut metagenome | host: Homo sapiens | place: China:Chongqing | collected 2015-04-26...
GTATTCGGACACGGGCAACAGATCGCCGATGGTGGCGTTGGCAATCATGCCGTCGGACGTCTGGACCTGTACCACACCCTCGCGGTTGACGAGGAACGCCGTCAGATCGAAATCGAGCTCGAACGAGGCGAGGATCTGCTGCAATTCACGCATCTTGACCCCGACGCCCACCACGCCCATGAGTTCGCCGTGATCGTCTTCGATACGGCAATTCACGAACACGGTCAGCTCATTGCGGACCATTTCGTCGGTGTCGACCTCAAGCCGGTGGGGGATCCCGGAAACGACGAAGTTGTAGTACCAGACGTCGTGGGAGTCATCCCTGCTGACAACCTTATTTATCCCATTATAATGATAGTAAATATTCGTCTTTGCCGAAACAAGGAACACCGAACTGTAGTCGTATTTCCTCTTCAGGCCGTTGAGGTAGTCTTGCAGTTCCGCGATTTGTTTCGGTGAGTCGTTTTCTTCCCGGAGCCAGCTCTTGAGGAAGCTGTCGTTGGCCATTGTCAGGGAGACGAAAACCGGCTTGGTCAGTTCGTTACTGATGGAAGAAAAGATGTTCAGGGAGGTAAGGCGGGAGATATTTCTGATGTCATCCCTGATGACGATGCCGTATGTGCAGTAGTTAATGATAGTTATACAAATGAACCCAATGAGCACGATACCCGTGATGAAGGCGTGGGTCCTGAAGAGGTTCTTTTTCATAGGATGCCTGATTACGGGTAGTCGGTGCGGAATGGCGGAGACCGACGTTCTGTCGGTGGGATATTATGACACTGTTCGTCTAACCGATAGATTCTAATGGGATCCTATGACTCTGGCAACAGAAAAATGGCGGTACTCTGATAGGGTTGCGCTATGGGCTTAGGCCTCCTCCGGAGGTATGTTTCCGCAGGAGGCATTCCATCATGTGCTGCCTTTTTCCAGTTTTTCGGCAAGGGCTTTGATGCTCGGGGCGACGGGGAAAGGATGTTCTGTCCCAAAGGCCAACGCCTCAAACTGCGGGATGGGCAGGGGGCGCGAATAGAAATAGCCCTGCGCATAGGCGCATCCGGCCTGAAGCAGGAAAGCGGCCTGTTCCTCGGTTTCCACGCCTTCGGCAATGACCTTGATGCTCATTTCTCGGGCGAGGGAAATGCTGAACCGGATGACCGTCTTGCCGCGTTCGGTCGTGACGACCTCGTTGAGGAATCCCCGGTCGATCTTGATGAAATCCACGGGCATACTCTTGAGCATGTTCAGGGACGAGTAGCCTGATCCGAAATCGTCCATGGAGAACTGGAACCCGAAGGCCTGCAAGGCCTTCATGGATTCGAAGAGCCCGCTTTCGTTCTCGAGGAAGGCGCTTTCGGTGAGTTCCAGTTCGAGGAGGTGCGGCGGCAGCTCGTAGCGGCGCATCAGGTCGAGCAGCTTTTCACGCAGGCGCGGATCGTGGATATGCATACGCGACATGTTCACGGAGATGGGCGTGGGCGTGAGGCCGTGGTCAATCCAGCGGCGCAAGGTGATGCAGGCCTGCTCCCAGATGTATTCATCCAGCCGGATGATGAAGCCGTTCTTCTCGAACAAGGGGATGAAACGGTCCGGCGGCATCAGCCCCTCGGTGGGGTGTATCCAGCGCACCAGCCCTTCCGAGCCGATGATGCGCGATGTCGGGATGTGCACCTTGGGCTGAAGGTACAGAACGAATTGCCCCTGCAGAAGGGCGTCGTGCATCTGGTTTTCGATCTTCTTTTCCTCAAGGATCCTCTCGCGCAGCTTGCCGTCGTAGAAGGCGTAGCTGTTCAGGTAATTCCCCTTGATCGTCTTGAGGGCGAGGTTGGCCCAGTCGCAGAGCACGTTGATGGGCGTGTCTATGTTGTCGACCTCGCAGATGCCGAACGAAGGCACGACCTTGTACGGCAAGGGGTAGTCGGCGAGCCTGTTCGTCAATTCCTTGATGAGGGCGAGGATACGCTCACGGGAGTAGTCCACGCACAGGCAGAACACATCCCCGCCGAGGCGCCCGTAGACGCTGTGGGTCCCGGCCATCTTTTCCCGCAGCAGATCCGCGATGGCGATGAGGAGCTTGTCGCCTTCCTTAAGGCCGTACAGGTCGTTGATGACCTTGAAGCGGTCTATGTCCATGCGGACGATGCTGTAGCGGCGCTCGGGGTAGGCGTGCACGGCCTGTGCCGCCTGCGAGTAGAAGGTGTGCATGTTGTACAGATCGGTCAGGAGATCGAACTCGGCCCGGTACTTGAGCGCGAGCACGGAACGGGTCGCGCTGTCGACGTCGTTGAGCGTGCCGATATAGCGTTTGGGATTGCCCTTGTCGTCGTGCAGGCAGGTGAGGGCCGCCTTGCACCAGATGTACACGCCGTCGCGCTTGCGGAAGCGGGCGGTCATCTCGGTATAGCGCTGGATGCGCGAATCCTTGAGGAAGGCGGTGAGCAGGGGCAGATCGTCAGGATGGATCACGAGGTCTTCCCGCCAGACGTGCATCAGATCACGGTGGTCGTAGTTCCCGGCGAAACGGGCGACGATCTCCGGCGAGATGTAACGGGTATCGGTTTCGAGGTTCCACTCGAAGACGAGGGTGTCCGTCTGCTCCACGATGGTCCGGTAGCGTTCGTCGTCGAGGCGCTGGCGCTCAAGGAGGATGTTCTGCTGAGCGACTTCCTCCGCCTGCTTCTTGTCCCCGATATCCATGATGAAGGCGAGATAGATCTCGTCGCCGCCGTCGGGCTGGGCCACGGGGAACATGGTGATCGACGCCCAGTGGTACTCCTGGTCGTGCCAGAGCTTGCGGAATTCGCCGATAAGGTATTCCCGGCCCGCCGCGAAGTTCTGCCGCAGCGCATCGAGATTAAAGAATTCGAGGAAGCGGGTGCGGTCTTCAGGAAAGAGCATGTTGCGCGATACGAGATCGATGCACTCGCTGAGGCGGCCCTGCTCGGGCGGGGTCACATACTTGCCCTTCACGTGGTACACGATACGGTAGCTGTCCTGCGTGATGTTCAGTTCGTACAGCTCGTCGTAGATGTTGCGCAAGGCGTGATCGTACTGCTCGCTGATGCGGCGGCGCTGCTCCTCTTCACGCTGTTCGGAGATGTCGCGGACGAGGAGTATCCCCTTGTCGGTACGGCAGGAGTCGTGCCCGCACAGCGGAACGATGAAGGCGGAAACCCAGTACCATTTGCCGTCGCTGCCAAGGCGGCGGTATTCGGCGGGGACTTCCATGCGGCCTTCGCTGAATTCCTTGCGGATGTTGCTCCCGATGAAAGCGGTGAGGAAGCGTTCCCGGTCCTCAGGGTGGATGAGGGTTGCGGCTATGGTGTGGATATTGCCGTTCTTGTCGTGATCCACGGGGATCATGGGCGTGTCGGCGGCGTAGACAAGGTGGGGCGTATCGGCGCTGAGGTCGATTTCGTAGATTTCGGTATACGTGTTGCGCAGGGCGATGTTGTAGCGCTCTTCCTCAAGGGCGCGTTCCTCTTCGACGCGCTTCTGCTCCGTGATGTCCCGGATGATGAAAAAGGCGGTCATATCGTCGCCTTCTTCAAGGAAAAACACGCGGTTTTCGAGCCACAACTGTTCGTTTTCGCCAAAGAGCACCCGATATTGATCGACGAGGGTGCGGGAATGCGCTCGGCAGGCCTCGAGCAGGGCTTTGGGCGTGGTGGTGCGGTTGATGCGTTCGCGGTCGGCGGGATGGACCATCGCTATTGTTTCGGCGTGGAATGTGCGGTAGTCGCCGGAACGGGGTTCGCTGGGCAGGCTCGGCGCGGAGGCGTTGCGGTGGAATTGCCACGTGCGCAGGTTGATTTCGATGATGCAGTCCCCGGACTGGCGGAACACGGTGCTTTGACGGCGTTCGAGCCGGGCGGCGGTTTCTTCCATCCTTTTGCGTTCGTTGATGTCCTGCCAGAGGAGGAGCAGGCGCCCCGACGATCCGGGCATGGGCAGCACCAGTATCGAGATCCAGTGATAGGTCCCGTCGACGGCAAGGACGCGGTATTCTGTGGACAGCCGGGGATCGTCGGCCACTTTCCTGCTGACGTTCTCCGGGGAGAAAAGATCAAGGAAGGACTCCCGGTCATCGGGGTGGATGTACCGGTTGGCGATGGTGCGGGTGTCCCGCGAATACGAATGGGTCAGCTCGGGTTTCGCCAACGTGGAATCTTCGTCCCGGTGCACGATGCGCATGGAATCCGTATCGAGCATGACCTCGTAGATTTCGGAATAGCTGTGCTGGAGGGCCTTGTAGAAATCGGCTTCCTCGTTGAGCCGTTCGGTGATGTCGCTCAGCAGGAGCAGGGCATGGTGGTACGCTCCGGGGATGGCCCGGATGGTGGCGTTGACCCACCGGTAGGGTTTTCCGGCGTCCTGCCGTTTGCGGTATTCGAGCTGTGGGGCCTCGCCCAGGTCGAGCCGGGCCATGATGTTCGGCACGTCGTAAAAGGTGCGGACGCTTTTGAGGTTTTCTGGGTGCACGCGGTTTTTGCCACGATCGAGGACGAATTCCTCGATGGGCATCAGGGTCGGCGAAATGGTGACTTGTTCGCTGTTGTAATAGAGGGGAGCGATAAGCCCGGCTTCAAGATCGAGGCGGAAAATTTCCGTATAGTTGCTTTGCAGGGCGAGGAGGTAGTTGTTTTCCTCTTCTTTCTTCTTGGTGACGTCGCGCAGCAGGATAAGGGCGTGCCCCTCGTTGCCGGGGACAGGCTGCGCCGAGGCCGCGATCCAGCGGTAAGGGCCGTTTTCCGACGAACGCTTGCGGTATTCACATTCCGGGCGGCCGCCGCGTTCCAGTTCCCCGAAAAGGCGGCGCTCGTAGAAATCGAGCACGCTTTCGAGAGATTCTGGGGCCACGCGGTCGACGGCGCGCCGCTTGACGAACGCGGAAAAATTGGCTTCCTCCTTGACGATGGGCACCTGCTCGCTGTTGTAGAACAGCGGCGTGACCGTGCGGCTCCTGACGTCGAGGGAGAAGATCTCGGAATAATTGTTTTGCAGGGCGAGGAGGTAGTTGTTTTCCTCTTCCTTCTTCTCGGTGACGTCGCGCACGAGGAGGACGGTCTCTCCCCGGTTGCCGGTCGGCAAGGGCACGATGAGCGCCAGCATCCAGTGATAGGTCCCGTCAAGGCCGAGCTTGCGGTATTCGACGGAAAGCTCTTCCCCGGCGTCGAGTTTCCTGAGGATGGTTTCGGCGGTGAAGAAATTCCGGAAGACCACCCGATCCCGCGGATGGACGCGGGTTTTCATGACCGTGATGATGTCCTTGTCGAATTCGCCGCTGACATCGATGGGCGCGAGCAGCTTGGTGTTGCAGAACAGGCAGGTCAGCTGGTTGGCGGCGAGGTTCATCCGGTAGATCTTGGCGTAGCTGTTCTGAAGGGCTACTTGAAGGTTTTCTTCGTCCCGCCTGTGGGTGAATTCCGCGCATTTCTGCTCGTTGATATCCCGGATGCATTGGAGGACGTGGCACGAGCCGTCGTCCTGCGTATAGGCGAAGGCGATGCGGGTACGCCAGCGGGGCCCGGCCTCCTCGGCAAACTGGTATTCGAGATGGATATTCCTGTCGTTTACGCCTGCCGCGAAGGCTGCCCGCAGCCCTTCGAGGGAGAAGTGTTCGCGGAAGGCGTCACGGTACTGTGGGAGGATATGGCCGAAGAACAGCTCGAAATGGGCGGCGTAATCGCCCGAAGTGTCGGTGGCGAGGTCATTGCGGTTGGCCAGAAGCTCAAAATGGCCGGTGCCGAGATCCACGTCCACGACATAATGATAGCTCTCGCAGAGGGCGCGGGCGAAGGAATCGCGCTTGGCCTTGGCCTTGCGCTCCTCGGGCGTCAGAAGGCGCTCTGAAATGAGCACGACGTGTGCGGGCTCCTTGTTTTCCCAAAGGATACCGGAAACCGAAATTTCACAGATGCCCTTGAAGGGCGGGTGCTCATGCAGGGTGGTGAACGCCTCCCCGCCGCCGTGTTTTGTCACGGGACAGAAGGAGCAGATATCGGATTTGCCCCAAAACACCTCGAAGCAGGTCACCCCGAGCTTGACATTGGGATACGCGCGGGCGACCGTATCGTTGAAGTAGACGATGCGGTGGTTGGCGTCGATGACGTAGACCGCCGTATTGGGCAGGCTGTTGAGGATGTTGCGGGTGGATTCGTAACTTTCGCGCAAAAGGCTGGCGGAGCGGCGCTGCCGGATGTACTCCCCGATGATTTTGGACATGAGGATGAGGGCGTCCACTTCCTGCTGCGTCCATATGCGGCGGTTGCCGCGCTCCTCGAAGCCGATATGGCCGACCACGTGCCCGTCGCGCACGATGTCGCACTGGAGGAGCGAGGAGATGGTGCCGTCGAGGATGAACATTTTTTCTTCCGGGGGGACTTCCGAAAAATCGCTGCAATAATAGATGCCGCTGGAGTCCCGTGTTTTGGGCAGCTCGATTTTGTCGACGGGGACGTTTTGGAACTGCTCCTTGGTGCTCCATTTCGGATCGGAGCACCATTCATGCGCGATGCTGACGGCCTTCCCGTCGAGCGAGTATTCAAAGATGAGAATCTTGTCCACGCGCAAGGCGTTTCCGATGAAATGCAACGCCTTGTCGATCCCTTCGTGCATGTCGTACATGCTGAAGAGGATATCGATGATGTCCACCATGATGCTGTTGCGGACGGTGTTGACGGCGAGGGGCGCGGATGTCTGGACGCCGTCGGCGTCTCCGCCGGAGGACTGGCCGAAGAATTCGTAACGGTTTTTGCCGTTCCCTTTGGCGTGGTACAGGGCGACGTCGGCCTGCCGGAACAGATCCTCATAGGCGATGGGGCGCTCGGTAACGGCGATGCCCACGCTGACGGAGACGGCGTTGTCGATATTGCTGTTTTTGAACAGGTTGCGGATGGAGGAGCAGAGGGACTGCGCGCGTGTGCGGATACCCGCGATTTCAGAAACGTCGCGCATGTAGACGTGGAATTCGTCGCCGCCCACGCGCCCGATGATGTCGTCCTGCCGGAAGGTGCGCCGAAGCTGGCGGGCGATTTCCATGATGATGGAGTCCCCGGCGAGGTGCCCCATGCTGTCGTTGACGTCCTTGAAATTGTCGATGTCGATCATGAACAGCACGCCGGAACTGCCGGGCCTTGCGTCGCGCAGGGCGATGCGGATTTCCTCTTCGGTCGTGACCTTGTTGTAAAGCCCGGTCATGGAGTCGGTGCGGCTCTTATCAAGGAGCCTGAGCTGTTCGCGCTTCTGCCGGTCGATGTCGCGCAGCGCGCCCACGGATTTGACGGGCTTGCCGAGGGTGTCCAGGATGTTGGTGCTGTAGAGGGCGAACCAGCGCTTGCGGCCTGAGTGGGTGGGCAGGAACCGTTCGGGTGCGGCCTCGGTGGAGGCTTTTTCGGCGTCGAGGGCGAGAAAAGGTTCACGGAACCCCTCGCTTACGGGATCGATGGCCTCGCCTCTGCCCAGCCGTTCGCGGAAACGGGGAATAACGGGTTCGTGCCCGAAGACCTTATGGTACTTTTGGGTGTAGGCGATGGTATCCGTCTCAAAGTCGTATTCAAAGGGCAGATCTTCGGAAATGTCGGCGATGAGGGCGTATTTACGGCGCTCGTATTCGGCGCTGCGCAGCATCTCCTCCACGCAGGCGAGATCGGTAAAGGCGGAAAGGTAAACGGGGTACTGGCCTTTGTGGAGGACGCCTTCCATGCGCGTGCCGGAGAGGCGGATGCGGACGGAGGTGGCGTCTTTGCGGACGAGCACCCCTTCCCAGTCGAAAAGGGGAGGGTGCCCGGCGAGGAGCCCGATGAGGCGCACGGCGGAAGATTGTTCGATCCAAGGAAGGAGGGAGTTGCCCTGTTGGTGGCACGACTCGGCGGTTTCCCCGACAAGCGTATAGAGGGCCTTGTTCGCCGCGATCAAGGTAAGTTGCGGATCTGCGGCAACGGTGGCAGTTCCGGTGATTATGTGCGGGTTGTCGAGGAATTCCTGGAGCCTGTTCATTCCACTGTTCTCTTGGATAGGGTGTGGAGACACTCCGGGGGATGCCCCCCCCGCATGTCGGAAAAAGTCCGGCACGCATCGTATCAAAGAATATAAAAGCCGGCAAAACATCCGATAGCATAGAGTATAGGCTTACGGGTGCCATTCATCAAGCGGAAATGCCGCTTGATGCCGGAAGTTATTCCACAACCGTTCCCGTTGCGGAGGGATACGGTTCTTGGGCGGAGGCAGCAGGGCGGTATCCTCAAGATGCCGCCCGCTTGTTGTGGTCAAGAGACGCTTGGCTTGCTGATGTGCCCGCTCTGCGCGGTAGAGCCGGGTGCTCTGGGGGTATGATCGGCCCGATTGAAAAGGTTTCTCCGCCGGGCGAAACAGGGTGGCGGGTTTCCGCGTATGGGGTGGCGTCGGGAGCTGCACAATGCATCCAGCCGAAAGAGGTGTCCCCTTCGGGGGGCGGGCCGCCCTTTCCGCTTCCCGATTCTGAATAACATACCATCATCTCCGCAAGTTGTTTCGTTCTTTTGTCATGTGAAGAAAAGATCCTTGCTGAATGACTCCATTCCACTCAAAACCTTTGTGGCTCAAGGGTTTTCGGCCAATCGGAGCGTTCATTTTTTTATCATAAAAAAGCTAATGAACATATAGTATTATACTTTATAAACGGCCCTGTTCCGGCTTCTCGATTCCTCCGGAGCTTTCGTGAAAAAAATCGGAAAAGGTGAAAAGTGTCTCTTGGGAGACAGAAAATGTCCCTGAAATCCGTATTGTGAATGCAAGAACAAGGTCGCACAGCGACCCTCCAACCCTCTCTACGGAAGGAACCGCCATGAAAGAAGACCGCAAGATCAAGAACGTCGTGCTGATCATGCTCGACACGCTCCAGTTCAACTATCTTGGCTGCTACGGCAACAAGGTTGTGAAGACCCCCAATATCGATCGCCTCGCCCGTCAGGGCTTCCTCTTCGAAAACGCCTACAGTGAAGGCCTGCCCACGGTGCCCGTGCGCCGCGCCCTCATGACCGGCCGCTTCACCCTGCCTTACGGCGGCTGGCAGCCTCTCGCTCCTGACGACACCACCGTCGCCGACATCATGTGGGGCAAGAACATGCAGACGGCCCTCGTCTACGACACCCCGCCCATGCGCCTGCCCAAGTACGGCTATTCCCGCGGTTTCGACTTCGTGAGCTTCAACCCCGGCCAGGAGCTCGACCACACCAGCTTTGCCGATGTGCCGCTGGATCCCGCGCTGAAGCCGGAAGACTACACCTCCCCCACGATGGTTTTCAATGAAAAAGGCGAAGTCATCGACGACGACAGCACGCAGCTCCTCGACGAAATCGGCTGCTTCCTGCGCCAGCAGCAGTTCCGCAAGCCCGAAGACAGCTATATTTCCCGCGTCATGACGGATGCCCAAAACTGGCTGTCCAACCGCCGCGACAAGACCCGCCCCTTCCTGCTCTGGGTGGACTCCTTTGATCCGCACGAACCTTGGGACCCGGAATCCGTGTGGAAGGGCGAACCCTGCCCCTACGATCCCGAATACGTCGGCAACCCGCTGGTGCTCGCGCCGTGGACGCCCATCGAGGGCCGCATCACGGAACGCGAATGCGAGCACATCCGCGCCCTGTACATGGAAAAGATCACGCAGGTGGACAAGTGGGTGGGCGAACTGCTCGACTCCATCCGTGCTCAGGGGCTCTGGGACGAAACCCTTATTGTGCTGATGTCCGACCACGGCCAGCCGATGGGCGAAGGCGAGCACGGCCACGGCATCATGCGCAAGTGCCGTCCCTGGCCGTATGAGGAACTCGTGCACGTACCTCTGATCATGCACGTCCCCGGCATCGAAGGCGGCAAGCGCATCAAGAGTTTCGTGCAGAACGTGGACGTGACCGCGACCATCATGGACGCGCTCGGAGAGCTCGGCACGCCGCAGAAGGCGAGCGATTTCGGCTTCCCGACCTACGACACCTCGGAAATGCAGGGCATCAGCCTCCTGCCCGTGATGCGCGGCGAGACCGACACCGTGCGCGACTGCGCCATCGCCGGGTACTACGGCATGTCGTGGTCCCTCATCACCGAGGATTACTCCTACGTGCACTGGCTGGTGAGCGAGGACGTGAAGGACAGCGTGGACTGCATCGCCGGTTCCGGCACCGAAATGAAGGAAGAAATGTGGACCTGCACGGCTGGCGCGAAGGTGCAGGTGCCCGATCATGATGAATTGTACGACCGCAAGGCCGACCCCTTCCAGCTCAACAACATCGCGGATCAGAATCCCGACAAGGCCCGCGAGATGCTCCAGCAGCTCAAGCTCGTCATCGGCGAAATCCGCACGAGCTGAGGATAGGAAGAAAGGGAGAACTGGGGGAAGGGTTTCCCCTCCCTTCCCCCCACCCCCCAATCCCTCCCCTTCCTAAGGTTTTTGTTTTTAGCGAACCCTTGTTCACTGTGTTGGGGAGGTGCCGGATCCTTGCCGGGCTGCGGGGCTTCCTTTTCCATATATCTCACTCTATTCCATGCACTGCGCGGAGCGCATATGACAACTGCCGTTGCGACCAACAAGCTGTCCGGAAAGTGGATAGGCTGGCTGACGAGCCTGCTCGGTGGCCTCTTTGTGGCTTGGTGCTTTTATGACCCGAGCACACCGAAAGTGAACCTCTACTGGTTCGGGACGATCATGGCGATCGGCATGTTCGCCTTTGACCTGCTGCCGAACTTCGTCACCGCCGTCCTGCTCCTGATGTACTACATCCTGACGGGCATCGCGGCCCCGGATGTGGCTTTCGTCGGCTGGACCACCCCCATCCCGTGGCTGTGCATGTGCGGTATGCTCATCGGCGTGCTCATGGAAAAGACGCGCCTCGCCAACCGTATTGCCCTGTTCACCATCAGCCGCGTGGGGACCACCCCCATTCGCATGTACATCGCGTTCCTGCTCGCCGGATTCATCGTCAGCGCGATCATCCCCGACGTCATCACGGTCGACATCCTGTTCATGGCCATCGCCACCGGCATGTGCCAGAGCCTCAACCTGTCCGTGACTTCCCGTTCCGCGACCACCATCGTCCTTGCCGCCTTCTTCGGCGCGACCATCTCTTCGGCTGCCTACCTGCCCAACAACACGGGCATCATCGGCCTGCTCATGGTCAAGGACATGGGCGTCCCGTTCACATGGCTGGGCTTCTACAGCGAAAATCTGCCTTACCAGATCGGACACGCGCTGCTGGCCTATACCATCCTGCACCTTTTCGGCGGGCGTGAGCTTGGAGCACATTTCCCGCTGCCGCGCTTGTACCGAAGCGGAACTCGCCACTCTCGGCAAGATGAGCCGCGACGAAAAGAAGACCCTCGTCCTGGCCTTGCTCGCGCTGGTGGCTTTTATCAGCGAACCGTGGCACGGTATCCCCGGCTACTTCGCCTTCTGCAGCATGGTCCTGCTTGGATTCACCCCTATCTTCAACTTGATGGAAGCCAGCGATCTCAAGAAGGTGCAGTTCCCCATCCTGTTCTTTATCGCGGGCTGCATGGCCATCGGCATTGTGGCGGGAACCCTCGGCATCCCCGCATGGCTGGCCGGGAAGCTGGTGCCCTACCTCCAGCAGATCGACAGCAATGCCGGTTCGTCCATGTTCGCCTATTGGGTGGGCGTCGTCGCCAACCTCGTGCTGACGCCTGTCGCGGCGGCAACGTCCCTGAGCGTGCCCATGGCCGAAATCGCCACCTCGCTGAACCTTGGGATCAAGCCCATCCTGTACAGCTTCCTGTACGGGCTTGACCAGTTCTTCCTGCCGTATGAGCTGGCCCCGGCCTTGATCATGTTCGCGACCGGATACGTCCGCGTCCGTTACCTTATCGGTATCATGCTGACGCGTATGGTTTTGGCCAGCCTGATCGTGGCGTTCGTCGCCACCTTTATCTGGCCTATGATGAACCTGTAGGGAGGGGTGAAAAGGAGGAAACATGAACCGTTTCGGATTCTGCAAGCAGGAAGGCCCGGTTTTCCGCATCCGGGATCTCAACAGCCCGTGGCGTTCGGTCCTGCATCTAGGCCAGCGTCAGATGGTAGGCAAGTCCTACCAGTGGGAAGACGATCCCGAAACCTCCACCTTCTCGTTTTTGGAGAAGGGCAGGGTACGGCTCCTGAATCTTTCCGAAACGGGCAAGGAGCGCATCGTGCTCTATATCGAGCCGGGGTGCCTCTTCCGCGAAATCGTGTTGCTGCATGTTTCCCCTTCGCATCCCGCGTCGCTGGTGGCGCTGGAACCCTGTGAAGTCTATAATTTCCCCCGGACCCTGCTGGACGATGCCGAATTCGTGCGGCGCCATCCGGCGCTGATGAGCAATCTGGTCCACTCGCTCGGAGCCAAGGCCGGGGCCTTTTACAGCCAGATAACCGAAAGCGTCGAGCTGGACCCGCAGACGCAGGTATGCCGGTATCTGCACCGGCTGGCCGATGAGCGCCGGACCCGCGTGGTCAACCCCGGCGTGTCGCAGTCCGAGCTGGCCCTTGTGCTCGGCTTGCATCGGAGCACGGTATGCCGCATTATCCGGACCCTGCGCGATCGGGGCGTTCTGGGGCACTTTACCCGGTGTTCCCTTGAGATCCTCGACCGCGAAGCCCTCGCGGAGTTGTGCAACCCGAGCGAGGGAGGAAAATAAGATGAACCGGGGAGAGGGAGCTTTCGGGGAATTCCCGCACGGTTTCTCCCTCCCTGGATACACCGCCTTCCCCATGTTTTTCGAGTGAAGGCAGGCGGTACGGAGGGGAATCCCCTTTCGTGACGAGAGAACCGCATGAAACCCATTGGAGTGACATTATGATCGAGATCATCACCGAAGCTGACTACAAGGATCGCCTTGCCGCGACGCAAAACGGCGTGCTGCTGTTCTTCAAGAAGCTCTGCCCGCATTGTAAGAACATGGAGAAGGTGCTCGAGAAGTTCGGAGCCGCCAAATCCGGCATCGCGCTGTACGGCATCGATATTGAAGAGAACGCCGCCGCTGCCGCCGCGCTCGGCGCGGAACGCCCGCCGACGATTTTCGTCATCAAGGGCGGTGAGGTCAAAGCTTCCAAGGTCGGCCTCATGAACCCCCGCGAAATGGCCGCGTTCTTCGAGAAGGCCTAAGTTGCCGAATGGGGGGAAGGGGGATTCGAGAACGGTGCGCTGATGCGCGCTCCCCCTTCCCTTCACATTGTCTTTTTCTCTTGTACATCCGTTACGATGAAGGCTTCGATAATCGCTTGTTTTTGCCAATGATTGCGTGAGCCGAATCCCCTTCGGCGGCAAGGCATGGGCAAAGGCGGGCCGGTCGTCGCGTCGTTTGTCTCGGAAAAGGCGGCGGTTCCCGTGCGGGAAAGCCGTGGCGTCATCTCCTCACCAGCCGAAACGTTTTGAGGTGGGGGCCGGGAAGGAAGGCTTTTTATAAAGGGCCTTTTCCTCGGCAAATCAGGAGTTTCCATCAGGAGCTTGCAATGGAAGAACGTACTTGTGACATCATCGTACTGGGCGGCGGGCCTGCCGGGATGACGGCGGCGATCTACGCGAAACGCGCGAACCTCGATGTGGTGCTCCTCGAGACGAATGTGACGGGCGGGCTGGTGAATTCGACGTATACGGTGGAGAATTTTCCCTCTTATCCTGAGATCCACGGTATGGAACTCATGGAAAAGATGCGCGAACATGTGGATCACATGGGCGTGGAAGTGGAGGAAGTGTTCGAAGTCACCGGCCTTGAGCTTGGCGAAGACGAGAAAGCCGTGCATGGGGACGGCATCGTTTACAAGGCCCCGGCGATCATTCTGGCGACGGGCCGCAAGCCCATTGCGCTGGACCTGCCCACCGAATGCGATCAGATGCACTTCTGCGCGATCTGCGACGGCGCTCCGTACAAAGGCAAGCGCGTGCTCGTGGTCGGCGGCGGGAACAGCGCCTTCGACGAAGGCTTGTACCTCCTGAATCTCGGCGTCGCCGAGCTGACCGTGGTGGAAATCATGGATCGCTTCTTCGCGGCGGAGGCCACGCAGGACGCCCTGCTCGGCGATCCCCGCGTGAAGGGCTTCAAGACGACCAAGGTCGTGGACGTGGAAGTTACGGACGGCAAGCTGTCCGCCGCCATCCTCGAAAACGCGCAGACCGGCGAACGCACCGCGCTGCCCGTGGACGGGATTTTCGTCTTCCTCGGCCAGTCCCCGAACAACGAATGGTTCAAGGATGCGATCGCCCTCGATGACAAGGGCTACATCCTTGCGGGCGAAGACATGTCTACCAATATTCCCGGCGTGTTCGGCGCGGGCGACATCAACCACAAGCCGTACCGCCAGATCACCACGGCGGTCAGCGACGGCACCATAGCCGCTCTCGCCGCCGAGCGTTGGTTGCGCAGCCGCAAGAAATAAGGTTATGTATGACTCCGGGGGAGGATGTTTGGGGAAAGGCGTCCTCCCTCGCCATGCCGTCCGCATGAACGGGCGGCGGGGAGAGACGTTCCCTCGGGGGGACGCACGCATATTCCATCCGCTTGAATACACTTCTTTATCCTCAATAACGTGCGGTTAAAGAGCGTGTAGCTGGGTGTCGGGATATGTGTCCAAACTCCCCCTCCTGGTTTGCGCCGGGAGGGGGAGTCTTTTGTGTACCGAGCTGTTTTTTCCAGAAGCGGGGCCTGAACCCGTGCCTCGGCAAACGGAAAGGGATTTTACGGGCGGATGACCTTGTCGGCCAGTGCGAGGCTGGTCACGACATCCAGCATGTTGGTGGTCTGTCCGGCCTGCTTCGCCTCAAGGAGGCCGTAGAAATCAAGGCAGGTTCCGCAGACGAGGACGTCCGTCCCCGCGTTTTCCAGAGCCTTCAGGCTGTCCAGTGCTTTTCCGGGGGTGGCGGCGAGCTTCACGCCGCCGTTCAGCAGAATGACGCGCCACAGGCTCTCCCCCAGCTCGGGCAGGGTGGACAGGAAATTCCCCATCAGTTTTTCGCCCAGCTCATCATCGCCGCGCCCGAAGGTTTCGGTGGTGATGAGGACCAACGTCTTGCCGGGCGTGAGGGTTGCGGCGGCGGGTTCCGGCTCGGTGACGCGGCATCCGCACGCTGTGGCGGAAACGCACCACAAGTCGGCTCCTTCCTGCCGTACTTCCACGGAATAGCCGGTGCGGCCGAGAAAGCGGCCCACATTTTCCGAAGCCGCCGTATTGTCCACAAGCACGCGCAGCGAGGCGGGTTTTTCTTCTTCCAGCATCCTGCGGCAGCGGATGACTGGTTCGGGGCAGGCCAACCCGCAGCAATTCAATTCCTTGGTCATGTGACTATCCTTTTCTGTTTTTTCATGAAGCGGCCGCCGTCCGCACAAACGGCTGGACGGCGCTTCCATGCCGCCGAGAGGCTTAGTTGAGCATTTCGAGGAAGGCTTCGATCCGGACCTTGAGCTGTTCGGTATCCGCCTCCGAGTAGTCCGTCACGATCTGGAGGAACGGCAGATCCAGTTCCTCACGCACGAACTTTTTGACGGACCACGATTCCACATCGTACGTCTGGCATCCCTGCCAGGTGAGATCGACCACGGCGTCCGTCTGGAACGCTTCCGTCAGCTCTCGCAGCGCCGTGTAGCGGTTGGGGTTGGGCGACATGACGGAGCATGGCGTGTCGAGATACCGTCCGGCGAGTTCGGTCAGCGGATCGGCGGTTTCATCCATCATCAGGCGCACTTTTTTATAACAGGTGCAGTTGTCGATGCAGACGATGCTC
>ENA-UERW01001435-UERW01001435.1-human-gut-metagenome-genome-assembly--contig:-NODE-1435-length-15681-cov-2.551718_pt1 | contig 15681 bp, 12 predicted proteins | sample MGYA00242994_ERZ507995 | MGnify/ENA primary metagenome ERZ507995 (study PRJEB26167, sample SAMN06115492) | human gut metagenome | host: Homo sapiens | place: China:Chongqing | collected 2015-04-26...
GGCCGGCCTTCAGGGCGGAGGTAGTGGACTCCATATTGTTTTCATAGATGGTCACGCCGGAGGGCAGGGACACCGAATAGGCCGTGGCTCCGGTGAGATCGTCGTTGAGGGTGAGGATCAGCGCGCCGCCGCTGCCCTCGGCGGGCGTGGCCGCGATGACGCCCTGCTGGAAGGCATAGCTGGTGTACTCCGGCAGGTCCGGATCGGTGCCGTGGGCGTCCATGTAGCGAATGGCCCGGGAGAGCATGGTGGCCATAATGGCCCGGGTGACCTGCCCGTCTGGGCCGAAATCGTTGTTCTGATCCCCCTGGACGATGCCGTACACGCTCAGCAGATAGACCGACGGCTTGGCACTCTCACTGATGGAGGCGGTGTCGTCAAAGCTCATGGGGTAGGAGGAGAGCCGCTCGGACATGGGGCCGAGCTGCATGGCGCGGATCAGGTAGACCGCCAGATCCTCCTTGACGATGGGCTTGGTGAGCGCGCCGGACTGGGTAAGGCTCTTCAGATCGGATTCGGTGAGGATCCCCGCGGCCAGGCAGATGGCGAACTCCCGGTAGAACCAGGACTGGCTGCCGTCCAGTACGTCGTCCACCGCCTCTTTATAGTCGTCGGCGATCTCGGCACTGGTGTTCTCATCCAGTCCCACGGCCCGGGCGCAGAGAGCCAGCGCCTCCGCGGTGGTCAGCTTGTTCTCCGGCTTAAAGGTCCCGTCCTCATAGCCCTTGAACATATTGGCGTCGGTCATTTCCTCGATATAGCTCTTGGCCCAGTGGCTCTGGATATCGGGGAACGCGGTGGCGGCGGACGCGGGCAGCGCCAGCGCGGACACAGTCACGGCCAGCGCCAGCGCGCAGGAGAGGAGTCGGTTCGTTTTCATTCAGCGCACCTCCAAGGAGTGGACCGTTACAAACGGTATACATAAAAATCTACAGCAGGTATTATTATAAAGTATAACGTTCCCGTCCCAAAAAAGCAACTGGAAGTATGCCGCTTTTGACCAATTCCATTTTTTGAGCATCCCAAAGCGTCGGACACCGGCTGAAAAAGCGGGCCCCGGAAGTAGTTCCGGGGCCCGCTGAGGCGTCACTCCCGTCCGGTCACGCCGTCGGCATACCGCACGTCGCTCATGGCGTCCTTGCCGTAGAAATCCGCGCCGATGCGCCGGGCGTACTCCTCGGTGAGCACCGCTCCTCCGGCCATGATCCTGCACCCAGGGGCTCGCTCCCGCAGGAGCCGGATGGTCTCCTCCATCTTTCCCACCGTGGTGGTCATGAGGGCGGAGAGCCCCACCAGGCCGGCCCCCTCCCGGACCGCCGCATCGGCCACGGTCTCGGGGGAGACGTCCTTTCCCAGGTCAATGACCTGATACCCGTAATTCTCCAGCAGTACCTTGACGATGTTTTTGCCGATGTCGTGGACATCACCCTTGACGGTGGCCAGCACCACCTTGCCCTTGGAGGCGGGAAGGCCGCCGTCCCCCTGGCTCATCCGCTCCCGTAGCAGCTCAAAGACGGCCTTGGCCGCCTCGGCGCTCATGAGGAGCTGAGGGAGATACATCCGGCCCTGTTCAAACTCGGTCCCCACATGGTCCAGGGCGGGAATCAGCGCGGCATCGATGATCTCCATCGGCGTCTTTTCCGCAAGCGCCGCCTGTGCGGCCTGGACGGCGCTCTCCCGGAGGCCCCGGATCACGGCAGAGGGCAGATCCGGCGCGGCGGAAGCCGCCGGTGCCCGGTCCGGCGGCGCGGAGGTTTCTCCCGCCATGGCCGCAATGTACGCCTGACAGTTGGCGTCCTGGCCGTTCAGGGCGCAAAACGCGCGGAACGCGTCCATCATGGCCGCGGAATTGGGGTTGAGGATGGCCGCCGAGAGCCCACGCTCCAGCGCCATGAGGAAAAAGGCTGCGTTCACCTTCTCCCGCTGGGGGAGCCCGAACGAGATGTTGGAGACCCCCAGGGAGGTGTGACAGCCCAGCTCCGACCGAATGAGGGCCAGGGCCTCCAAGGTGGTCCGTGCGGCAGTGGGCTCCGCACTCACCGCCATGGCCAGCGTGTCAAACACCAGGTCCTCCTTGGGGATGCCGTAACGCGCCGCCGTCTCCACAATGCGCCGGGCGATGGCCAGACGTGCCTCCGCCGTGGCCGGAATGCCCTGTTCGTCCAGCGTCAGGGCAATGGCCACGCCGCCGTACTTCTTCATCAGCGGGAATACCGCTTCCATGCTCTCGGTTTTGCCGCTTACCGAGTTTACCAGCGGGCAGCCGTTGTAGAGCCGCATCCCCCGCTCCATAGCGGCGGGATCGGAGGTGTCGATCTGAAGAGGGAGGTCGGTGACGCTCTGAAGCTGCGGGATGAGGAGGGCCATCATCTCCGGCTCGTCCAGCTCCGGCAGGCCCACATTCACGTCCAGCACCATGGCCCCGCTCTCCTGCTGGCAGACGGCCTCCCGGAGGATATAGTCCATATCCCGCTCCCGCAGAGCCTGCTTGAGCCGGGATTTACCGGTGGGGTTGATGCGCTCGCCGATGAGCACCGGGCCGTCGCCGAACGGTACGGTCCGGGCGTAGGAGGAGACCCGGGTCCGCCGCTCCGCGCACAGGGGGCGCGGCGTGATGCCGGAGCAGGCCTGTACGACGGCTGCAATGTGGTCGGGGGTGGTGCCGCAGCACCCTCCCACCACCCAGGCGCCGGCCCGGGCCAGCCCGGCCAGATCGGCGGAGAACGCCTCCGGCCCCACACCGAAGCGGGTACAACCGTCCACGCACTCGGGAAGCCCCGCGTTCGGGTTGAGGATGATGGGCAGGCGGGTATAGGCCCGCAGGGTGGGGAGCAGCTCCGCCATCTGGTCCGGCCCCAGGCCGCAGTTGAGTCCCAGAGCGTCCACCCTCAGCCCCTCCAGCAGCGTGACGGCGGAGGGGATGTCGCCTCCGGTGAGGAGCCGCCCCTTTTCATCCAGCACCAGGGTGACAAAGATGGGCAGGTCGCTGTTCTCCTTGGCGGCCACCACCGCCGCCTTGGCCTCATACAGGTCGCTCATGGTCTCCAGAAAGACCAAATCCGCCCCCGCTTGTACGCCCGCCCGGATCTCCCGGGCATAGGCCTCCACAGCGGCCTCAAAGGGCAGGTCCCCCATGGGCTGAAGGAGCCGTCCGGTGGGCCCCACGTCCAGGGCCACCCAGCCGCGGCCGGCCTCCTCCACCGCCTCCCGCGCCAGGCGGACGGCGGCGGCGACGATCTCCTCCAGCGGGTGGCCGGAGAGCTTCACGCCGTTGGCTCCAAAGGTATTGGTGGCAATGATGTCCGCTCCGGCGGCCAGATATTGCCCGTGGAGGGCGCGGACCACCTCGGGACGCTCCAGGTTCCAGAGCTCCGGCTCCCGCCCGGCGGGCAGGCCGGCGGCCTGGAGCATCGTGCCCATGGCTCCGTCGCAGAAGAGGATGCGGCGGCCCAGCTCGGTTCGGATATCCATGAAAAGTCCTCCTTGGAATGTTGTTCAGGGTCTGGCTGCTGTGCTCTGCGGATGGGGCCAGGCCCTCACTCCAGACGGAAGGCGCAGTCGGCCTTGCCGCAGGCACGGCAGCCGCCTGGCCGGCAGGGAGCGGCCTCCGGAGAGAGGCCCACCAGAGCCGTGACCGATTTGGTAGGGGTGAGCATCATGGTCTCCGTGGCGGTGAGGCCGATGCGCTTCGGGGCCTCCAGCGCACGCAGGAGGGCGCGCTGGCAGGAGATGGGGAAGTCCCCGTAGCCGGGGCTGAACCGGGGGCGGAGGGTGAGCCCTTCGGCGGCCGTCTGGGCCGCGATGGCGGCGCAGCACTCGTCGCAGTAGACCTCCAGCAGGGAGGCGGCGCAGGCCTGGATCATGACCGCCCGGCTCACGTCGGTGACCGAGGCGCGGTGGAGGAGCCGGTCCACCTCCGGTCCCAGTGTGGCCGCGAAGAGGCAGACCGCCGTGCAGCCCTCCAGATGCCGGCGGAGGTGGAGGCTCTCCACCTGCAGGCCCGCCGTCTCCACCCGGCCCTCGCCCAGCGCCAGGGGAAAGCGCCGCCAGACGCTCCTGGGACGGGCACAGGCCATGAGCGCCCGTCCGCAGTCCCGCAGGCCGGCCTCCAGGACCTCGTCCACCGTACCGCCGCCCCTGTGGAGCCCCAGGTAGCGGCGCGCCTCCTTCCAGTCGATCTCAGCCACGGGGCCGGATGATATCCGAGAGGTTGGCCATGATCCTGGCCGCCACATCGGGCTTGTTCATCGTGTAGATGTGGATGTGCTCCACCCCGTGGGCGACGAGGTCCACGATCTGTTCTGTGGCGTAGGCGATGCCCGCCTGCCGCATGGCGGCGGGGTCGTCGCCGAAGCGGTCGGCTATGCCTTGGAGCCGCGGGGGCATCACAGTGCCCGAGAGCTCACAGGAGCGGCGGATCTGCTTGACGCTCATCACCGGCATGATGCCCGCGATCACCGGCACCGTGATCCCCTTCGCCAGCACCCGGTAGAGAAAACGGTAGAGCACATCGTTGTCAAAGAACATCTGGGTGGTGAGGAAGTCCACCCCCATGTCCACCTTCCGCTTCAGGAAATCGATATCGTCCTCCCGGTGGGGACATTCCACGTGCCCCTCGGGATAGCAAGCCGCGCCGATGCACAGCTCCTTTCCGCCCTCCAGGCTTCGGATGTGGCCGATGAGCTCACTGGCATAGTGGTAGTGTTCCGGGGAAGGGAAGTCCGCATCCCGGGGGATATCCCCCCGGAGCGCCAAGATGTTCTCGATCCCCGCGGCGCGGAGGGCAGCCACCATAGAGGATATCTCCTCCCGGGTGGAGGACACGCAGGTGAGGTGGGCCAGGGCGGGGACATGATAGGTGTCCTGCAGCCGTACGGCGATCTCCTGGGTGCGCTTGGACGTGCTCCCGTCCGCCCCGTAGGTAACGCTGATAAAATCGGGTCTCAGCGCGGCGGTGTCCCGGAGGACGCCCTCCACCTGGTCCAGCGTGGTCCCCACCTTGGGCGGGAAGAGTTCACAGGAGACGGTGGGCCGCCCCCGTGAGAGAAGTTCCGACAGCTTCATAGCAAAAACCCCTTTTTTTCGTTGGGGGTTATTTTACCACGCCAAAGCCCAATGTGCAACGAAAAAATCCTACTTGACAAATGGGAGCAGCGGTCTTATACTGCAAAGCATAGTATTTTAATATGAATTTAATGCGCAGAGAGGGGGACGCCGCCGTGAACCGGACGGATCTGGAGCTGGAAACCGGGCTGTGCCGGTGGCGGAACAGCCGAATGTACCGCGCCGCTTTTTGAATGGACACCAAAAAATCAAAACGCAAGCGGGGCTTTTTTCTGAACCACGACACCTCTCGCTTTGAGACCCTCCAGCTCCACGCGGGTCAGGAGCAGCCCGATCCCGCCACCGGCGCCCGGGCGGTACCCATCTATCAGACCACCTCCTACGTGTTCCGCGACTGCGCCCAGGCCGCGGCCCGGTTCGGACTCTCCGACGCGGGCAATATCTACGGGCGTCTCACCAATCCCACCCAGGACGTGCTGGAGCAGCGCGTGGCGGCCCTGGAGGGCGGCGTGGCGGCCCTGGCGCTGGCCTCCGGCGCGGCGGCCATCACTTACGCCGTCCAGGCTCTGGCCCAGGCGGGGGAGCATATCGTAGCCCAAAAGACCATTTACGGCGGCAGCTATAACCTTCTGGCCCACACCCTGCCCCAGTTCGGGATCTCCACCACCTTTGTGGACGCCCACGACCTGTCCCAGGTGGAGGGAGCAATCCGGCCAAACACCAAGGCAATTTACCTGGAGACGCTGGGCAATCCCAACAGCGACATCCCGGACATTGACGCCATCGCCGCCATCGCCCACAGGCACGGTCTGCCCCTGGTCATCGACAACACCTTCGGCACGCCCTATCTCATCCGTCCCATTGCGCATGGCGCCGATATCGTGGTCCACTCGGCCACCAAGTTCCTGGGCGGCCACGGCACCACCCTGGGCGGCATCATCGTGGACTCCGGCAAATTCGACTGGAAGGCCGCGGGGAAGTACGCCCCCATCGCCGAGCCCAACCCCAGCTATCACGGCGTATCCTTTGCGGACGCCGCCGGCCCCGCCGCCTTTGTCACCTATATCCGCGCCATTCTCCTGCGGGACACCGGCGCCACCATCTCTCCCTTCAACGCCTTTCTGCTGCTCCAGGGGGTGGAGACCCTCTCCCTGCGGCTGGACCGCCATGCGGAGAACACCAGGAAGGTGGTGGACTACCTGAGCAGGCACCCCAAGGTGGAGCGCGTAAATCACCCCTCCCTGCCAGGGCACCCGGACCACGCCCTGTATCAGAAGTATTTCCCCAACGGCGGCGCCTCTATTTTTACCTTTGAGATCAAGGGCGGCCTGGAGGAGGCTCAGCGGTTTATCGACAAACTCAAGATCTTCTCCCTGCTGGCCAATGTGGCCGATGTGAAGAGCCTGGTCATCCACCCGGCCACCACCACCCACTCTCAGTTCAGCCCGGAAGAGCTGCTGGACCAGGGCATCAAGCCCAACACCATCCGGCTTTCCATCGGCACGGAGCATATCGACGACATCCTGGAGGACCTGGCGCAGGCCCTGGGGTAAATTTGCCCCACGAGAGAGACACCCCCCTGTACAGCAAAACGGCGCTGCACAGGGGGGCGTTTGCGCATGGGCTCACTCCTGCTCCAGCAGCACCGCCCCCGCGGCCCGGGCGAACATACGCGCCGCAGCCAGGGCCTCCTGGAGGGTGTTGCCGTGAGAGCCCACCTCCACCAGCAAGGAGCCGGTGGTGAGCTGTTGATTGTAGCGGTTTTCCCGCAGGCCGATGGGCCGGGCCAGGGTGGGCCAGAGGGTGTTCATCTCCTTCTGGATCTTCACCGCCAGGCTCAGGTTCTGCTGCCATTCCGGGTGCGTGTACTTGGCGTCTGAGCCCATGACCAGCATGACCTGGGCGCATTTCTCGCCATTGATGGTGGTAATGGGCTTGTAAATGGTGCCGTCCTCGCCGATCAGCGCGTCCCGGTGGACGTCCATCACCACCTTGATGGTCGGATACCGCTCCAGGTAGGTCTCCACCGCCGCCAGGGAGCGGTCATAGGAGCCGTTGTACTCCGGGTAGTCATAGAGCTCGGTGTCATGGATCACCGAGAGCCCCATCTCGGTGAGCACCTGGGCGATCTCCTCTCCCACCCGGACCACGCTGTGGGTCTTGTCTGTCGTGCGGCATTCCCCGCTGGGAGTGTAGACGTCCTCGCCGTCCGGGGTATAGGCCTCGCTGCCGTGGGTGTGCATGATGAGCACCTGCGGGCCCTCCTCCGGAAGGGTGAGTTCCAGTTGGGCGGAGGCCAGCGCGGCCACATCCAGGGGCAGTCCGGGCCGGTTCTCGATGTACACCCCCTGGGCGGCGTCATAGCCGTCGGCGCTGACCGGGAGGAGGGTCTTTCCAACGATGTCCTCCGGGGCCGTCGTCACCTCCGGAAGCTGGTGGGGGTCCTCCGGGTCGTCCGGCTCCATGGAGGGGGCCTGCGTGGCCCCCGGCTCCTGCTCCGGCTGTTCCCCGGAGAGGTCCGGCCCGCCTTCAAACGCCATGAGCGCCGGGGATTGGCGGAGGATCAGCCGTTGCCAGCCTTCCAGGCCGTTCATGGGGTCGTCCTCCAGCGGGAGGTTCCCCAGCTCCGCCCGGAGGGCGGCGGAGACAAAGGCGGGGCTCTCCGCCAGTGTCTGGAACGTCTGGGCCGCCGCTCCCATGTCCGCTGTCAGCGACAGCACCCACACCGTGACCGTGGTCAAAAAGAGGGCCGTCCCCCGCCGGAGCATTTTTGACCACCGGCCTTGTCCCCTTCTCATCGGCATCCCCGTCCTTTCTTCTGTTCTCTAACACCATATGCGGACCTGCGGGACGCTATGAGTGGGATTTGAAATTTCTGGCACACTATGATATACTGTACAAACTCATTTCAAAACAGAGAGGCAGGCGAGAGGATGAGGCGGCTGTGGGAATCCGCTGGGGTGCGGTTTGTGCGCGAGATCCTGGAGGTATATTTTGACCGTCGGGTATCCAGGTCCGCCGCGGAGCTGGCCTATTTTCTCATTCTCAGCTTCTTTCCGGTGCTGATCTGCGTCAATGCTTTTGTGGGGCTGCTGCACCTGGACGTCAACCTGATCCTCGCCGGGACCGAGGAATTTCTCCCCAAGGAGAGCCGCTCCATCCTGGGGGACTATATCCTCTACATCACCGATAACCAGTCCAACGCCATGCTCTTCGCGGGCCTCACCATGACGCTCTTTTCCGCCTCCGCGGCCTTTCGGGCCCTCATGAACATCATGGCGGACATCTATGGGCGCACCACCTATCGGGGGTTAGGCCAAGTCGTGGCCAGCGTGGCTTTCTCCGTTCTGTTTCTTATCACCATCTACCTCTCCCTGGCGGTCCTCCTCACCGGAAGCTGGTTCCTCCATCTGGTGGAGACCTATCTGCCCTGGGTGAGGCAGGTGGTGGGGGACTGGCAGTGGATCCGCTTTTGGGTCCTCTTCTGTCTGGTCATGCTCTTTGTCCTGCTCACCTATCGCATGGCGGCCCCCAGAGGCAAGCCCCGGCCGCCCATCCTCACCGGCGGGGTGCTGGCCTCCGCCGCGCTGGTGTGCGCCTCCATGCTTTTTTCCTGGTTCATCGGTATGTCCTCCCGATATTCTCTGGTGTACGGCTCCCTAGCCTCGGTTATCATCCTGCTGGTGTGGCTGTATCTGTGCGGGAATATCCTGATCCTGGGCAACGTATTCAACTACGTCTGGTATCGGCGGAAGAAGGTCCGCTATGAAACATAGCCCAGGGCGCCATTCTTCCCCCCATCCATTCGCTCTGCGCGCGGACGCCGTGCGCTCAGCTCCATGGCGCGCATTGCCGCGCCATGGAGTTTTTCTAAAAGTCCGTTTTATGGGACATGTACTCCGATATACTGATACCATCCTGAAGGAACAGAAAGGAGCGGTACGAAATGGAGTACACGATGAAATGGGTCAGGGGGCATGTGGAGGTCTACGACAGAGCGGGCCGCTTCCTCTTTTCAGCGGACAGCGAGGCCGAGGCCTACCACGAGCTGGAGGACGCCGCGGCGTAAAAAAACGTCGGAGGGGCATTGGGCGGCGTCCGTGAAACAGTGAATCCTCCGTATGCTGCAATCATACGGAGGATTGTTTTCTGCATGATATTCAAACTTGCTGACGGAGAATGAAGTTGCGCAGGACGTACAATACTCCTGATAGGAGAGTATAGAAGTGCGTCCTTTTGTTCCGAAAGGATTTTGCAGCATCCCGACAAACTGGAATTGTCGAACTCTTTATAACTAAAGATATAGCAATCCCGCGCCGAAACGCGCACATGAGCATAGCTGATGTTTTAAGTCATGCCTGTTTGTTTGATAAAATTATTTCACTTATTCTGAGCTTCCACATTACAGACAATCCGATTGAGTGTATCTTCAGAGAATTGGCTGCCTATCACATCAGGAGAACACCATGGGAAGATATACGTACCCAAACAGAAGGCCAAAGAGGATTCGCAGAATTTGCAGAACTGCATTTGTACCAGTTCCGTATTGTTTTCCCCTGGTCCCTGACAGGAAACAATCAGTCCCACGGGCCTATTCTCAATAAAGGACTTGATTTCCATTTCGTCCACAGCCTTGTCAGAGCCTCCGACAAATTTGAACAGCGCTACATGACGATCCATCAGAAGCTTTAACTGCCCTGAGTAAGAGTGCCCGTACAGCGGCGTCCATGACCTTGCCCAACAGCCGGGTCACATCATCATCCTGCACACAGCCGGGTTTATCCAGAACGCTTTGGCAGTGATTGCAGCCCAAACAACCGTTGATCTGATAGTCTGTGATGCGGCAAATTTCCACGTTGTGGTTTGTCTTTAATCTTTCGGCGACCCGTTGCACAATCGCATTGGTATTTCCATTCTTTCTGGGGCTTCCAGAAAGAAGTAGTATATTCATATTCAATCCTCAAATTTCGATTTTTCTCACCCTTTTGCTGAACAAAGTATATCAGCAAAATATGGAAAGCCTATCATTCACACAGGGAAACGCCCGAAGAAGTTTAGGATTCTTCGGGCGTACTCAATGCTGTCTTACGCACGCCCGCTTATGCCTCTCCGACGTTTTTTGCATTTCAGTCCGGAATGTATTCCCGCACCCGGAGGGTGGCCCCCAGGCGCTCACACATCCGGCGGCAGGCCTCGATCTCCTCCGGCGTCTTGTCCTTGTCCACGATGGTCATGACCACGTGGGGCACGTACTCCCGGCACTCCCGGGCAAAGTCCAGCATGGCGTCCCACGCCTGCACGCCCTGGCGGGGCTTGGTGACGGCGCAGTACTCCTCCGGCGTGGAGCCGTTGAGGGAGATGGAGATGGTGTCAATGCGCCCCTGGAGCAGGGGGGCCACGTCCCGGCCCAGGAACAGGTTGGCGTGGCCGTTGGTGTTGATGCGCACCGGGGGCAGGTTGGGCACCCGCTTTTTCAGCTCGTCCACCAGCCACACGATGTCGTCGGTGCGGTACATGGGCTCTCCAAAGCCGCAGAACACCAGCTCCCGGTACTGGGAGAAGTCCCGGGCCAGCAGGTTGTCCAGGGCCTCCTGCCGGGTGGGCTCGTGCTCCAGCCACAGGTCGTCGGCGTAGATGGAGCCCTTGTGGCCGTTGTGGCGCAGGCAGAATACGCAGGCGCAGTCGCACCTGTTGGTGAGGTTCACGTAGAGCGCGCCCTCATACTCATAGGAAATGGTCATCATAGTGGATTACCTCCCTTATCAATTCAGATCCAGGACGGACGGGCGGCCGGGGGCCGTCCGCCCCTCAGGCGATGCCGAAGAACTTCTTGCCGTTCTCCAGGGTAACGGCCTCCACCTCGTCCCGAGTGAGGCCCCGGAGCTGGGCCACCGTCTCGGCGGAGCGGGCGATCATGGTGGAGTCGCACCGCTGGCCCCGGTACGGCTCGGGGGCCATGTAGGGGGCGTCGGTCTCCAGCATCAGCCGCTCCAGGGGCAGCCAGCGGAGGATGTCGGGGGCCCGGCGGGCGTTCTTGAAGGTGATGTTGCCGGTGAAGGAGAGCATCCAGCCCCGGTCTACCAGCACCCTAGCGTCCTCCAGGCTGCCGGAGTAGCAGTGGAACACCCCACGGACGCCGGGGTGGGCGCGGACGATGTCCAGGCAGTCCCGGTGGGCGTCCCGGTCGTGGACGATGGCGGGGAGGTTGAGCTCCTCCGCCAGGGAGAGCTGGGCGTCGAAGAAGTCCCGGGAGTTGGCCCGCTCCTCCGGCGTCTTGAGCCAGTAGTAGTCCAGGCCGATCTCCCCCACCGCCACCACCTTCGGGTGGGCGCACAGGGCCCTGACGGCGTCCAGGTCGGAGAGGGCCGCCCCCTCCAGATTCTCCGGGTGGTATCCGGCGGCGGCGTAGAGAAAGCCGTACCGCTCCGCCAGGGCGATGGACTGGCGGGAGGACTCCGGATCGCAGCCGGGGCAGACCACCAGGGCCACCCCCCGGCCGGGCAGGGAGGCGAGCAGCGCGTCCCGGTCGGCGTCGAAGGCCTCGTCGTAGTAGTGGGCGTGGGTGTCAAAAATCATAGGGCAGACCTCACAGTGTTGGGATGGGTTCTCCCTCTATGATAGCGCGGAACGGGCAAAAATACAAGAAGGCGGCGCGGAAAACCGCGCCGCCTTCTTCAGAGGGGCAGGGTGAGGGCCGCCCGGGCCCCCCGGCCGGTGTTGGACAGCTCCAGCGTCCCGCCGTGGCGGCGGGCGGTCTGGTGGGCGAAGGTGAGACCCATGCCCATGTGGCCCTCCCGGGGCCGGCTAGCGTCGCCGGTGTAAAAGCCCCGCCCCGCCCGGGCCAGGGCCTCGGGGGAGAAGCCGGGGCCGGAGTCCTCCACGGCCACGGTGAGTACGGCCTCCTCCACATACGCCGACAGGCGCACCGCGCCCCCCTCCGGGGTGAAGCGGGCGGCGTTGTCCAGCAGGTTGAGCACCGCCCGGTCCAACTCCGACCGGAACAGGGTACAGGGGCGGGAGGCGGGGCAGTCCAGAGAAAAGCGCAGCCCTCTGGGGGCGCACAGGCCGCGCCCGGCGGCCGCCCAGCCCTCCGCCAGCGCGGACAGCTCCGCCGTCGCCCGTCCGCCCGCCTCCGCCGGGCCCCCGGTGGCGGTGAGGGCGCGCAGCTGCTCCATATAGTCCCGGATACGTCCGGCGCTGCGGAGAATGGCGTCCACGCGCTCCCGCTGGGCGGGGGAGAGGGCGTCCTCCTCCAGCAGCTCCGCGCTGCCGCTGACGATGGACAGGGGGGTCTTGAGGTCGTGGGCCAGGGCGGCCAGCGCCTGGGTGCGCTCCTGCTCCATGGCCCACTGCTCGGACAGAGCCCGGGCCAGGGCCTTCCGGAGCTGCTCCATAGCGGCCAGGCTCTCCCCCAGCTCCCGCACCCGGGCCCCGCCGTCCAGGGGGAGGTCCAGCCGCCGGGCGGCGATGGCCCCGGTGGCGGCAGTGAGGAGGGCGGCGTCCCGCCGGAGCCGGCCGGCGAAGTGCCGGGTGGAGAGGGCCCCGGCGGCCAGCCAGGCCGCCAGCAGCACCGCCGTGGCGCAGGTCTGGAACTCCGGGAGGCTCTCCTGGAGCGCGGGGGAGCCGTAGGGCATGGAGTAGTCGAACTGGAGCAGGCACACCGTGCCGTCGGGGAGCTGGGCGGAGCGGTGGTACTGCTGGTAGGGGAAGCCGTGGAGGGTGCGGTCGCCCTCCAGCGCGGCCCGGGCATAGCCCAGGCGCCGCCCGTCCATGCCGCGCTGCCCCACCACCTGGGCGGAGCCGTCGAAGGCGGCCCAGCGGTAGTAGTGGGGCAGCTCCGCCGGGGTCAGCTCCCCGGCCTCCAGGGCGCGGACCAGCCCGTCCGCCTGCCCGGCGGCGGTGCCCGCCGGGAGGACAAAGCCGCTGCGGAGCAGGGCGGACAGGCCGCACCAGAGGACGGCTAGCAGCACCACCGCTCCGCCGGTGACGAGCAGGTAGCGCCAGAACAGGGCGGTGAGCCCCGTCCGCCTCCTCATGCGCTTTCCCATTTGTAGCCCACCCCCCACACGGTCTGGATGGGGGAGAGACCCACGGCCCGCAGCTTGGCGCGGATGTTCTTGATGTGCTCCGTGATGGCGGAGGAGTCCGCCGTGCCGTCAAAGCCGAATACCGCCTCGTAGATCTGCTCCTTGGTGAAGGTCTGGGCGGGGTGGGCGGCCAGATGGGCGCAGATGGCATACTCGCCTCGGGTCAGGTGCAGCGGCTCCTCCCCGCAGTAGACGGCCCGCTCCTCCAGATCGAAGTCCAGCCCGCCGCGGCGGATGCGGCTGCGGGGCGCCCGGGACTCCCGCCGCAGGTGAGCGGCCACCCGGGCCCGCAGCTCCGCGATGCGGAAGGGCTTGGACAGGTAGTCGTCCCCGCCCAGCCCCAGGCCGGTGAGCACGTCGGCCTCCTCGGTCTTGGCGGTGAGAAAGAGAATGGGGCAGGCGGCCAGGGCGCGGATGCGGCGGCAGGTGGCAAAGCCGTCCTCCCCCGGCATCATCACGTCCAGGAGAATGCAGTCTGCCCAGCGGCAGTGGGCCTCGCTCACCGCCCCACCGCGGTCGAGGAGGGAGACCTGGTGTCCGTCCCGCTCCAGGGCGGTTTTCAGCAGGGCGCGGAGATCCCCGTCGTCGTCCACCACCAGAATATGGGCCATGGATACCACCTCAGTTCAGCAGAAGATAGAGCCCCCACGACAGGGCGTAGAGGATGTAAATATGGGCGGGATAGAAGGCGTAGAACAGCCGCTTGTGGCCTCCGCCCCGCTGCCCATTATAGCACAGCATGAGGGGCGCGGCCAGGATGCCGTAGATCTCGTAGTACCGGGTGAAGAGCTGGCTCCAGGCGAAATCGGGCATCTGGGAGGCCATGAGGCCCATATACACCACCCCGTAGAGGAAGTAGAACACGGCGAAGGCCAGTACCTGCGCCCTCCGGTTCCGGCGGAACAGGTAGAGCACCAGCCCCATGGCCAGCACCGGCCAACTGCTGTCCCCGGTGGTGCCCCAGGCGGGGAGGACGGAGTAGGCCGCCAGGCCCACGGGGGTGGCCAGGGCGGGGACGGCCAGGGAGAGGGCGGAGGCCAGGAAGGGCCAGGCCAGGGGGAGAAGAAGCGCCGCCAGGCCCCGGACAATATGCCGCCGGCCCAGCCAGTCGATGCCCTGGAACATCACCATGAGAATCACAAAGGTGGTCATCATGCCGTTGGCGGGGTAGAACCCGTCGGGCCGCACCAGCACGTGGGCAAAGGCCATGAAGAAGAACAGGAGAGACATGGCGGTGGAGAGGACGTAGACCCTTGCGAAGTACCGCTTCCGGCTGCGGGTGTGGGTGAAGCCCTCCACCAAGCAGAACAGGAACAGGGGCGCGCCCAGCCGCCCCACCATACTGAACCACTCGGGGACGCACCCGGTAAAGCTGAAAAAGTAGTGAATGTGGTCCAGCACCATGGTGACCAGGGCGACCCATTTCAGCCCCGTCTCGGACAACCCCCGGGCGGGGGTGATATGATGTGTTTCCATTGCGGACAGCTCCTTTTTGTGGTCTGTCCACAGGATAGCAGGTAATTCGAAGGAATCTTTAAGGATATCGAAAAAGGCGGTCTTGACAGGGGAAGGGATGTATGGTAGGATAGCAGCCGGAACACGGGAATGAGGTTCTCCCGGGGCGTTGGCCCGAACCGCCGCTTGGCTGATGACTTCTGCAAGAGATTGCAGGGGGCATTGGCTTTTTTTCTGCCCTCTGGAGAGGAATGATTTGTTATGTTAACCAGCCTCGCCTATGTGCTGCTGCTGGGCATGGCCCTGGGGGCCATGGCCAGCAGGCTCCGCCTGCCGTCCCTGGTGGGGATGCTGCTGGCGGGGATTCTGCTGGGGCCCTGCGTACTTAACCTGCTCAGCCCATCCCTGTTAGGTATTTCCGCAGACCTGCGGCAGCTCGCCCTGGTGATCATCCTCACCCGGGCGGGCCTGTCCCTGGAGCTGGAGGATCTGCGCCGGGCCGGGCGGCCCGCCGTGCTGCTGTGCTTTGTGCCCGCTTCCTTTGAGGTGCTGGGCATGGTGCTGCTGGCTCCCCGGCTGCTGGGGGTGGACGTGTTGGACGCCGCCATTATGGGCGCAGTGGTGGGGGCGGTGTCCCCCGCGGTCATCGTTCCCCGGATGCTCAGGCTGATGGAGGAGGGCTATGGCGCAGACAAGGGCATCCCCCAGATGATTCTCGCCGGGGCCTCGGTGGACGATGTGTTCGTCATCGTCCTCTTTACCTCCTTTACCGGCATGGCTCAGGGAGGCAGCTTTTCCCCTGCGGCCCTGGCGGGGGTGCCGGTATCCATTGTGCTGGGTGGGGCGGCGGGCCTGGGGCTGGGATACGTCCTGGCTAAATGCTTCACCCGCTTCCACCTGCGGGACTCGGCCAAGGTGGTGGTGCTGCTGGCGCTGGCTTTCCTGCTGGTTGCCCTGGAGGACGCGGCGGAGGGGGTGGTCCCCTTCTCCGGGCTGCTGGCTGTTCTGGGGACGGGCCTGGGCCTGCGCCGTTGGCGGAGGCCGGCGGCGGAGCGGCTCACTGCCAAGTTCGGTA
>ENA-UERW01001450-UERW01001450.1-human-gut-metagenome-genome-assembly--contig:-NODE-1450-length-15545-cov-2.767649_pt1 | contig 15545 bp, 17 predicted proteins | sample MGYA00242994_ERZ507995 | MGnify/ENA primary metagenome ERZ507995 (study PRJEB26167, sample SAMN06115492) | human gut metagenome | host: Homo sapiens | place: China:Chongqing | collected 2015-04-26...
CGATGTAAGAGAGGATGGTGTGTTTGTATTCGAAGCTTTCGGCATAAGTGTTGGCGGCATTCTGAAGTTGCTGGTTATTCTGGCTGGGTTACGGTAATAGCACTCGCACAACGTTGTATATTTAATTTGGCTCCCAGTATATTAGGCGTTCTATCTGGATCGACAGCTATTGCTATATTAGGAATTGCTATTACCCTTGAGGGCTATACATATACATTTGCAAATGCTATTAATGGAATGTTTCTTCCCAAAGTTTTAAGAATAGTTGCCCAAGAGAATGGAAATGTTTTGCCACTTATGATAAAAATAGGGCGTCTTCAACTTTATATAGTTGGCTTGGTGGTTTTTGGCGTTGTTTGTTTAGGTGCAGACTTCATCAGACTATGGGTAGGGCCTGATTTTAATGAAAGTTATTTGTGTGCAATACTAATTATTGTGCCATCCTTGTTCCATCTTCCTCAAATGATCGGAAACGAGACAATATTTGCAATGAATAAAGTAAAGAAACTTGCTGTAGTTTATACAATTATGGCTGTAATTAATCTTATAGGAGCAGCTATATTAGCTAAACCTTTTGGTGCCATTGGCATAAGTGTATCTGTTTGCTTTGCATATATAGTTAGAACTATCGGCATGGATGTTATTTTTCACAAAGATTTGCATATCGATATTAAGCAATTCTTCAAAAAAACGTTTGGTGCTTTGTCTGTTCCTATGACTTTAATTTTATTAATTGGCATTGTATCAACCATTTTTCTACCTTCTAATAGCTGGTCACTTCTGATTGTTAAGGGTATAATATTCGTGTGTATTTATTGTTTTATATTGTTCTTGGTTTCTATGAATGAAGAGGAGCGGCAACTAATCTTAAAATCGATAAAAAAAGTAATGGGAAAATGAAAATAGTACAGATAAATGCAAATTATAATAGCAGTAGTATAGGGCGAACGACATCCGAACTGCACAATTGGCTAATGGAACATGGTGAAGAGTCGTATGTCTTCACCACTCAAAAGGGAGTAATCGACACTAATGTCTTTCCTATAGGCAATGACTTTGATCACAAGGTTCATAGCTTATGTTCTCGGTTGTTTGGATTACAAGGTTATTTCTCTTTTTTAGCAACCCAAAAAATGCTCAGGAAACTGAAAGAGATAAAGCCAAACATCATCCATCTTAGAAATCTACACGCCAACTATATCAACCTTCCGATGTTGCTGAAGTATATTGCAGAAAATAACATTGGATGTGTAATAACCCTCCATGACTGTTGGTTGTTGACGGGGCATTGTTGTTACTATGTGAAGGCTGGTTGTGACAAATGGAGGGTAGAGTGTCATAATTGTCCAATGATGAAATACGACAACAACAGTTGGTTCTTCGATACTTCAAGGAAATGCTTCAGAAATAAGAAACGTCTTTTCGGGAACGTTAAAAGAATGGCTGTTCTTGGAAACTCAAAGTGGACATTCGAACAGGCGCAACAATCTTATCTGCAAAACTCGCCTATAATTGATTATGTTTATAATTGGATAGATAGAGAGACATTCTATCCTATAAAAACATTCGACTATTGGGGAAAGCTAAAAATTAGGGATAGAAAATTTGTTGTTTTGGGAGTGTGCGAAGGGTGGTGTAGAGCCAAAGGGCTTCATGTTTTTGTAGAACTTGCAAGAAGGTTCCCTGATTATACATTCCTCCTAATTGGAAGTGTTGTCGAGGAAATGGGTTTTACAAATAACATCATTTCAGTTGGAACAACACGCAATAATGAAGAACTTTGTGAATACTATTCTCATGCAGATGTACTATTAAATCCATCTGTTCAGGAAACATTCGGAAAAGTGTCAGCTGAGGCGCTTTGCTGTGGAACCCCAATTATCGTTAATCGAGCAACAGCAAATCCAGAGCTTGTAGGTGATGGGTGTGGGTACGTAGTTGATAACAATGACGTTCAGCAATATGCAGATTACATACAGGAGATAAAGAAAAACGGTAAAGAGAAGTATTCAAAAAAATGTGTAAAATTTGCAGCAGCTAATTTTGATAAAGAGACAAATATTAAGGCAAATGTTTCCATATACGAGAGGCTACTGAATATATAAATAGCAAAGATGAAGAAAACGATTAAAATTAAATTTTCAGATCGCTTTGACAAACGTGACAGAGGGGATATGATGGCTATCCTACAAGAGCGGTATGATGTAGTTATATCAGATGATCCAGACTATTTGTTCTATTCAGATTCAGAGTATGGGTATTTGAAATATGACTGCATTCGAATTTTTTATACTGGTGAGTGTTGGACACCTAACTTTAATGAGTGTGACTATGCCATAGCATTTGATCGGTTACAGTTTGGAGACAGGTATATCCGATTGCCATTATACAATTTCATTCATTATAAGAAGGCATATTTGACGTTGCAGAATCGTCCCGCTTTTACAAAAGAGGAGTTGAGAAGTAAAACAGGATTTTGTAACTTCGTTGTATCTAACTGTTTTGCATCTGACGTACGCTCTATCTTCTTTGATAAACTCAGTAGGTATAAGAAAGTGGATTCCGGCGGTCGTTACAGAAATAATATCGGAGGAGCTGTAGCTGATAAATTCAAATTCCAGCAGAACTATAAGTTCTCTATGGCATTTGAGAATTGTACTTATAGAGGCTATTGCACAGAGAAAATAATGGAGGCTTTTGCAGCAAGAACAATCCCCATCTATTATGGAGATCCTGAAGTAGCTAAGGATTTTAATCCGAATGCATTTGTAAATGTTCGTGATTTTGCTTCCATGGAAGCTGCCATCGAGCGTGTAATGGAGATAGATAATAATGAAGACCTCTACCTCCGGATAGTTAATGAACCTATCATCAATCCAAATGTAGAGATGGGCGATTTAAGAGAATTTCTATTTTATATATTTGATCAGCCTTTAGAGATAGCTGTAAGGCGACCTCATTCTATGCTTTCCAAGACAAATGAACAGATGCTGAAAAGGCATACGCCATTCGAAAACCATATTTATCGAAGATATAAGAAAATTATCAGTGGACTTCATAGGCTTGCTAATGGATCCCTATTCGTTAAACGTAATAAATAGAAAATATGAAAAAGATACCTCTTTTTGTTACCCTTGATGCAGAGGGCGATAATGGCTGGGGAAGACCCCGAAATATTACAACCGAAAATGCAAAAGGGGTTGATCGATTTCAATCCCTGTGTGAAGGGTATAATGTAAAACCTATATATCTGACATCGTATGAGATGGCTTCAGATCCCGTCTTTGTAAGTGCTCTAAAGCAGAAAAACTTGGACGGGAAATGTGAGGTGGCTATGCACATGCATAGTTGGTCAACCCCCCCCCCTCTACAATTTGACAGGTGATGACCTGAAGAATCTTCCTTTTATAACAGAGTTCCCTCATGAAATAATCAAGAAGAAGGTAAAAGCAATGACACAACTTCTAAAGGATAATTTTGATTTAGATCCTGTAAGCCATCGTGCCGGTCGTTGGGTTGTAAATAAAGATTATCTTAATATACTTGTGGAAAATGGATATAAAGTGGATTGCAGTGTGACACCATTGTATGATTGGAGTTGTTCTATAGGTGACCCAAAACAAAATGGAGGTGCGGATTACTCTAATTGTCCGTCCAAACCATATGAGATAGTAGGCAAGTCTGGAAAAATATTAGAAATACCTATGACTACCATGAATAATCCACTTTATAACAATCCACTTGTAAACTTTGGCTTACTTTTTTTTCCAAAATCGTCAAGGGTATATAATGGAGTTAACAGCCGTCAGACTGTAATGCTGAGACCTAATCTCCGCAATAAGTCATTCCTTATGTCTATGATTAAGAAGCTTAGTATGATGCAGGATATTGAGCATGTTGAATTTATGATCCATACATCTGAGGTTTATAAAGGAACTTGTCCACACTGCAATACAGACGAAGAACTGAATGCTTTATATGATTTGATGCGTGAGATGTTTACTGAATTGAATAAATTTTGCGTATCAAAAACGTTCCGTGAATATGTAAAATAATCCTATCGTGCAATTATCAATTATAATACCTATATATAAGGTCGAAGACTATCTAAGAGAGTGTATTGATAGTGTACTCTCGCAAACTTTCAAAGACTATGAGATTCTGCTCGTTAATGACGGATCTCCAGATTCATGCCCACAAATCTGTGATGAATATGCTTCGAAATATGATTTTATAAGAGCATTGCATAAACCAAATGGAGGTTTATCAGATGCAAGAAATTACGGATTAAGAAATGCTTCGGGTGATTATGTTATTTTCCTGGATTCTGACGATTTCTATCAGCATAATGATTTCTTGGAATCGGTAATGTCTGCAACAGCGAATGGTTCCAAAGATGCGGTATTTTTCCAACGAACAGTGTTTTATGACGGAGTTGAAAAGAGTTATAGAAATCTACCTCTATATGATGTTAACTGGATGTCTTTATCAGGCGATGTAATGTTTTATGCTTTGGCAAGCCATGATCGTTTAGATGCTAGTGCATGTATGAAGGCTACAAAACGTTCTATACTGTTGAAAAATAATCTTTTCTTTAAGAAAGGTATTTATTGTGAAGATATTGAATGGTTCAGTCGATATGTGCCATGTGTCAATAATATTGCCATAATTAACAAACCTGATTATATGTATCGCAAGCGTGTAGGTTCCATAACTGCATCACTCAAAGAAAAGAATGTTCGGGACCTTTTCTATACTATTGATACCCATGCAGAATGCATAAAAAATAGCAATCTTTCTGATTGTAAGAAGGTCGCTCTTCTTTGTTATTTGTCATATCAGTATTATATAGTGTTAGGGTTATGCGTGTTCGTTGGGATGAAAGGAAGAGCTAAATACAGTTTTATTAAAGCTTGTAACAAATATAAATGGATCTCAAAATACAGTATAAGTCCAAAGACAAAAAAATCAGGTTTGGTTTTTAAACTGCTTGGCACATATCTGTCATCATATTTTTTTGGTTATTATATTAAGAATAAGTAAAATATTGATAAAAATCATCTCGTTTATGTTAATTCAATTATTGATTGCTGTATAGTGGTTTATAGAAAAAAAGTTTTATTGTATTTGTAGGCTAATTGAATGACTTATGATGTTGCTTTGTCCTGCTCACATTCCGTGTAGAACTAAAACAATCAGGATAAAACTTCTAGCAGATATAGATTTTGGACAGTCTTATTTGGAGGTTGTTTGTTTTCTATTATAATAGAATATTTTATCTGTCCGATTGGACGATGATTAATAAAGTTGATATATTGCATGAATGTCATGGCTGCGATTTTACCCGCTATGCGGGTGAAAAGTCCGCAGGATTGCTTTGCATAGTTACGTATCATCATGAGATTGTCGTTGAGTTGGGAAAAGATTTTTTCGATGCGCTTTCTGAAATGCCCGTATGTCCACGAAGGTGGTCGCTAGTTTTTTGATTCGACCGGTATGGGACTTCCAAGGTGACACGGGTAGCCTCGAAGAGATTCTGCTGTATCTCGGCGCTGAGATAACCTTTATCTCCGAGCATCATGCAATTGATATTCCCATCGGGCATCGTTGAGGTGGTGGATGTCATGGACACTTGCCGTCATCATGTCAAAGGAATGGACGACACAATTTATTCTGCAGACAGCGTGCAGCCTATATCCATAGTAATGCAACCCTTGCGAGGCGCAATAGCCCTAGTCTAGAATGACGTTGCTGTTATCACGTCCCGTGGTACAACGTCTTGCCCTTGCGTTTTGGTAGACCTTGATCAGCTTGGAGTCGATATAGAACACATCCTCGCAGCCATGTCCTTTCGGATTTTTTTTGCAAGGCATGCTGTCTGTTTGCGTCTGGCATTGAACTGCCGACAGCTGATAAGGTTTGACAAGTCGTCTTTACACTCTTTGTGCAGTCGATGAAACAGAAGATTCTCACTGTCGAAGCCAAATGCCTCGGCTGTGATGCCGAGAATCACAACTTCAAGGTCAGAGAATTTAGATACAACACCACATCTTGGAACATTTTCCAGATCGTTGATACGATCGATTTCCTGCGAAATCCTTGCGGATTCTGATGAAATTTAATATGGAGTTGCGTATAAGCAGGGAAATATTAGTTAGGTCACCTCTAAATTACTAAAAGTCAGAAATATGTGCAACCTTTTCATTTATAAATCTTTAGTAGATTTATTCAACCAACGAGTTTTTTAGATAAACTATAAATGTTTTATATATGTTGAATTTGATGTATATAACAAAGCGTCCAGAAATAGCACGGATAGCCGAAGAGGCTGGTGTGGACTGGATCTTTGTGGATATGGAATTTATAGGTAAGGACCGCCGTCAGGGAGGACTGGATACCGTTCAAAACCATCATACAGTGGAGGATGTGAGGAACATAAAGTCTGCTGTAAAAAAGGCTAAGGTGCTGGTAAGGGTTAATCCAATACATGATACACTGCCTTATTATTTCTCTTCTGAAGATGAGATTAATGCCACCATCGAAGCAGGTGCAGATATCATTATGTTGCCTTTCTTTAAGACTGTTGCGGAAGTTGGTCGATTCTTGAAGATTGTGGATGGTAGGGCTAAAACTTGTCTGCTTGTGGAGACACCTGAGGCAGCTCTATTGATTGACGAGATACTTGAACTTAAAGGTATCGATATGATACATCTTGGATTAAATGATCTTCATCTGGCACTTGGCATGAAGTTTATGTTTGAACTTCTTGCTGATGGTACCGTTGACCGTCTAAGCGCTAAGATTAAAGCGAAGGGTATTCCTTTTGGTTTTGGTGGTATTGCAACATTGACTGGAGGTGCCGTTCCTGGAAGTATGATCTTGAAGGAGCATGTTCGCTTAGGTTCTTCCATGGTTATTGTTAGTAGAAGTTTCTGCAATACAGACATTATTACAGATAAAGATGAAGTTCGAAGGATTTTTAATGAAGGTATTGCCGCTATTCGCCAACAAGAATTTGAGGCTATTAATGTTTACAATTATTTTATTTCCAATAATAATGCTGTAAAAGAAGCAGTTTCAAAAATCGTTAAGTGATGGCAAAGAAGATGTTCCATTTCATTGTGCTTATTCGTGCATTGGCTGCTATGATCATTACGAATGCGCACTACACCGGAGTATATCCGACAGACCTAATAGCTAATGGAGGTTTGCTTGGCGATGTGTTGTTTTTTGCCGTCTCCGGTTTCTGTTTGGCAAGCACAAATGGCAGCTTTGAGAAATGGTATCTGAAACGTTTTTTTCGCATCTATATTCCTACTTGGGTTATGACTTTAATATACATAGCTTTAGGGGTTTATGTGTTAACAGGTTGGCAAGACTTTGTCGAATTCTTTGTATGGCCTACACATTGGCATTTTGTTGCAAGCATAATAATTCTCTATGTTCCATTATTTTTTGTTTCTAAATATGTAGAGATGAACTTGAAGAATTATTGGTCGTTGGCTTCTGGATTTTTTGTTATCCAGTTAGTCTTATATCTTATGCTATACGATAAGAGCTATTATCATATCGATATAGTTAGAGAGCCGATGATTGAATTTCTATTCTTCCAATCAATGTTGTTAGGACTTCACTACAGGTGGAAAAGTAATAAAAATGATGGAAGTTATAAACCTCTGAAACTATTAGAAATTATTCTGTGTATAACTTTGCTTGGGCTTTATTTTGCGTCAAAGATGGTGTTCGTTAAAGTTCGGTCCTTGGCAGAATTGCAGATTGTAAATCAATTGATGTTGTGGGGCTTACTATATATTTTGTTTGACGTATTTATGAAACTTGAGCCAAAACTACATAATGTTGAAAATACAAAGTTTTGGTGTTGTACAAAATTTATCTCAGATAGAACGCTTGAGATTTACCTTGTACAATATGTAATCTTAGATTATTGTAAGGTAGGCTCTTTTCCAATAAATTGGATAATTCTTACAGGCACAATCATGGGTAGTGCTGTTATTCTTAGATGGCTATCTCAGCAAATTATTACTAGAATTAAAATATAATGAACTTACTTTTAACCGGATGCTTTAATTACTCTGAGGAACAGATGGCTGCATTACGCTCTTTGGGATATAATGTGTACTTTATGCAGCAAGAAAAAGATGATTTGCCTATTGATACTTCTGAATTGGATGTTATAGTATGCAATGGCCTTTTCCTCTCGCATGATATTGATGGATTTACTAAACTTAAATTCATCCAATTGACAAGTGCTGGCTTTGATCGCGTACCGGTAGATAAAATCAAGGCACGAAAGATTGAAATTTATAATGCTCGTGGTGTATATAGTACTCCTATGGCCGAATGGGCCTTGTTCCGTGTCTTGGAGCATTACAAGAAAGGATGGTTCTTTAAGCGGGAACAGGAGGCTGGTCGTTGGACAAAGCATAGAGGTTTGCGAGAAGTTGCTGGAACTAAAGTGGCTGTGGTTGGTGCAGGAAATGTGGGTCAGGAAGTAGCAAAACGCTTTAAGGTATTTGGTGCAGAGACTACAGGTTTTGATATTCATGAAAACGAGACTCCATACTTTTACCACATGGCATTGACTGAAACATTGAAGGAACGTGTTGGTGAATTTGATGTGGTGGTAATGACTGCTCCTCTGTTACCTTCAACAAAGGGGCTAATTAGTCGTGAGGTTCTTATGGCAATGAAAAAGGATGCAGTACTTGTGAACATTGCACGTGGAGGACTGATTGACGAGCAGGCAATGTGTGAGGTTCTTGCAGAGCGAACGGATTTGTTTGCTGTATTGGATGTGTTTGAACAGGAGCCATTGGCAGAAGATAGTCCATTGTGGAAGTTGGAGAATGTGGCTGTGAGTCCACACAACTCATTTGCATCTGACGGAAGCAATAAGCGTATGTTTGATGTAATGTATAACAATCTAAAGGCATTCATAGAAAAGAAATGAAGAAGTTTATATTGATTTCTCCTAAGAATAGAACTGTATATAATTTCCGTGGTGATCTTGTAAAGGACATCATCAAGGCTGGATATGAGGTGGTGGTAACAGGCCCTAACTGGATAGATGTGGACAGGATTGAGGCATTGGGCGCTCGATTTGTTGGGATACCAATGGAGAAGAATGGAGTGAACCCTCTGCATGACTTAAAGTACACTTGGAGACTGTACAAACTGATGAAGAAGGAGAAGCCTGATGCGACTTTGGGTTATACCATCAAACCTGTAATCTATGGAGCAATAGCTGCAAAGTTGGCTGGTGTGAAAAATATCACTTCGATGGTAACAGGTGCTGGTTATCTGTTTACAGCAAAGACAACGAAAGCCAAGGTTGTAAAAATGATTGGCTTGATGCTGTACAGAATGGGTATTGCATGTGCTGACCGTTTGATTTTCCAGAATCAGGATGACCAAAAAGAATTTGTAGCCAATGGATTGCTGAAGTTGGAGAAGAGCTGTATTGTGAACGGATCTGGCGTGAACATGGAGCACTTTGCAAAACAGTCATTGCCAAAGAAGATTACATTCTTCATGCTGTCACGTGCTCTTTACAGTAAAGGTGTAAAGGAATATCTTGATGCTTGCCGAATTGTGCACAAAAAGCATCCCGAGGTGAGACTGATGTTTTTGGGGGCTGTAGAGAAGATGCCTGACGCATTGGCTTGGGAGATGGTACAGTCATATATTGACGATGGAAGTATCGAATATTTCCCAGAAACAAATGATGTACGTGTATTCACAGGACAATGTTCGATGTTTGTGCTGCCTTCATATCGCGAGGGTACCCCAAGAACAGTACTGGAGGCAATGGCAATAGGTAGGGGCATCATCACAACAGATGCACCTGGTTGTCGTGAGACAGTAAAGGAAGGTGTGAATGGTTATCTGGTGCCAGTAAAGAATGCAGAAGCCGTAGCAGAAAAGATGTGTTATGTGGCTGAACATCTTGAACTGATTGAGAAGATGGGTGAAGAGAGCTGGAAATATTGCAAGGAGAAGTTCGAGGTTAAGAAGGTGAACGGCTCTATGTTGGAAATCATGCAATTGCGTTAATATGCTGAAGAATACAGAAAAACTATTTTGAGGAACTGACGGTGATGGCGATGGAAAGTCGAGATGGTCTGACAGCTGCTCCCACATAAATGGAGCGGAAAGAAATCTTTGACTTGACTGAAGCGCAAGGATTGGCTGGAATAGTATTCTTGGTGATTGAGAAGCTACCCAAAATAGATATATCTCAGATGGATATGTTGATGGGTTGGTTGAGATAGACAAAATATATGAAGACCGACTATGATACCTGTCAGCAGCAATAGTAAAATTGGCAAAGTTGTATAACGCCCAGTACTTGAGAGTGATGATAAGGACGTGAGGAAGTTTATACTCAGTTTTCTGACAATCTGGTACACTTGATGCTTTCTGTGGATGTAAGATAAGGAACTGAGGCACCACACTCTGTTTTGATCTTGAGAGCTTCTCAGTAGAGAATCACAATACAACTCAGGAAATCCATACTCACAAGTTGAGTCGTGTGTTGAACGAAATGCTAGAAGGTATGGTGATAGATAGCATACTTGTTACAGTATGCGGACAGGAGATCTGATTGTCATCAGTAAAGTTCAATTCAATCCATCTGCTTCGTTACATGGCAAATGACTTTGTAACATACAAGACAAGTATGAGGCATGTTTTGGATTGGACAACTTTTGTTGCGGCTTCGACTATTGACTGGACATTTGTTCAGGGACAGCCAAGAAAGCAAATATGCACAAATTCTTGAATGCAATCAATACGATTTATGTGGAATATCTAGGGTATTCATTCGAAAAGTTCTCTGTTACAGTTCAAAACAAGAAACTGACTGAACGTGTTGGGGCAGATATACTGTATCCGGAATTTAATGACCAGATTGATATGCCAAAGAAGGGTATGTCGCGTGCTGATTTGCTGAACTATGGTAGGGTAAAGACAAGAAGACTGTGGCAAACAGATGGAAATATCGGATTGTGTAGAACGAGAGCCTGTGACAGTCGTTCTAGTGGTTGATAAAGAACAGAATCAAAAGTCAGATAAGTCTGGCATTTCTGAACGTAAAAGCAAGATTAAAAACGAAATAAGTATGTACAAGTATTGTAAAAGATTTGTGGGCTTTATGATTGCTCTGGTAGCTTTGATCATTCTGTTTATTCCACTGGTGATTGTAGCTATCCTGATCAAGTTGGACTCGAAGGGGCCTGTTATCTTCAAGCAGGAGCGTTTGGGTAAAGATGGTGTACCATTCAAGATTTGGAAGTTCCGTTCGATGTGCGTTGGTGCAGAGAAGCAGGGAACTGGTGTGTACAGCTACAAGGGTGATGCGCGTATCACAAAGGTTGGCAAAATTATTCGTGCTACTTCAATTGATGAACTGCCGCAGTTGGTGAACATCTTGAAGGGCGATATGGCTTTGATTGGGCCTCGGCCTGCTTTGACTTATCACCCATGGCCTTACGATCAGTATACAGATCACCAAAAGCACATGTTTGACGTGCTCCCTGGTGTAACAGGTTGGGCTCAGGTGAATGGTCGTAAGGAGGTGCCTTGGCCAGAGCGTATTGAACTGAATGTATGGTATGCCAAGAATATGTCCATGTGGCTTGATATCAAGATTTTCTTCATGACTATATTTAAAGTTGCTACTAACGCCAATAACGAAAATGTTGGTGAGACAGGTGTAAAAAGTAAAACTGGAAGACAGAGCGGATGAACTACTAAACATATCAATTTTTTTTCTAGTCTCTGTGTGTTATGACAAGAAGACTCGGAAGGAGCATCTGCTGATGGCCGATGAACTGCGAGAATTGTTTGTATCTCATCTCGATTTCGTCCTGAAAAAATCTTGGAAGGAGGAGAGAGATTTGGCGGTAATCGGATATGTCGGTTGTTCAACTCTCAAAAATAGATGGAGATGACTTTGACGGAATGACACCGGATGATATGTTCCAACGCTTTTTTGAGCATATCTTGGATGATGACCTGCTGACTGCCGGTTACTTTGATGACGATGAGCCTGACGATCTAGATGATAACCTAAAGCTTTCTCAAACGACAAAATATTCAATGACCTCTGATTTTGGTGAAGGCTGTTCGCGACCTTCATTACAATTCCTAAGTTAAAGTGTTTAGGGCTTCTATAAATTCATTAAGAAGGAAGATATGTTCTTGAAGCGTTCTGAGGAGAGTTATGGTAATGTTCGCCTTAATGGTGAGAAAGTTGACTTTTGACTCTTTTGAATGGGACTATTTGCTGTATTAGCTAGGAAAAATGGGGGTATGTCTGATAAAATATGTATATACTATAAATGAAATATTAATAAATAAAATGAAAAAGATAGCTTTAATATCAGGAATCACCGGTCAGGATGGTTCATTTTTAGCAGAGCTCTTAATTGAAAAAGGATATGAAGTCCATGGTATTCTTCGTCGTTCTTCTTCTTTTAACACCGCACGCATCGAGCATCTTTATTTGGATGAATGGGTACGTGACATGAAAAAGGAGCGTTTGGTTAATCTTCATTATGGAGATATGACAGATTCCAGTTCTTTGATCCGTATTATCCAGCAGGTACAACCGGATGAAATTTATAACCTGGCTGCACAAAGTCATGTGAAAGTATCTTTTGACGTACCTGAATATACAGCCGAAGCGGATGCCATCGGTACACTTCGCATGCTGGAAGCTGTCCGCATCCTTGGAATGGAGAAGAAGACAAGGATTTATCAGGCTTCCACTTCTGAACTATTCGGTCTGGTACAGGAAGTTCCACAGAAGGAAACTACACCTTTCTATCCTCGTTCCCCATATGGAGTAGCTAAACAATACGGTTTTTGGATTACCAAGAACTATCGTGAAAGCTATGGAATGTATGCAGTGAACGGAATCCTGTTTAACCATGAAAGTGAACGTAGAGGCGAGACTTTTGTAACCCGTAAGATAACATTAGCTGCTGCCCGTATCGCACAAGGGCTCCAAGATAAACTTTATTTGGGAAACCTAAACTCACTTCGTGACTGGGGATATGCCAAGGACTATGTTGAATGTATGTGGCTGATCCTTCAGCATGATACTCCTGAAGATTTTGTAATTGCTACGGGGGAATATCATACCGTACGTGAGTTTACTACATTAGCTTTTAAAGAAGTTGACATTGAACTTCGTTGGGAAGGTGAAGGAGTGAATGAAAAAGGTATTGATGTTGCTAGCGGTAAAGTACTGGTTGAAGTCGATTCTAAATATTTTCGTCCTGCTGAAGTAGAACAGTTACTGGGTGATCCCACGAAAGCGCGTACGTTACTTGGCTGGAATCCCACCAAGACTTCTTTCCCCGAACTGGTAAAAATCATGGTATCGCATGATATGAAGTTTGTGAAGAAGCTTCACATGAAAGAACTGATGAATAGAGAAGAAGGATAAGAATGGATAAAAATACGAAAATCTATGTAGCAGGACACCATGGCTTGGTGGGTTCTGCTATCTGGAATAATTTGCAGAGTCGTGGTTACACAAATCTTGTAGGACGTTCTCATAAAGAGCTGGACCTTCTTGATGGTGTGGCCGTAAAACAATTCTTTGATGAAGAACTGCCTGATGCTGTTGTCCTTGCCGCTGCGCATGTCGGTGGAATTATGGCTAATTTGCAGTATCGTGCTGATTTTATCTATCAGAACCTTCAAATTCAGCAGAATGTGATAGGGGAGAGTTTTCGCCATAATGTAAAGAAGTTGCTTTTTCTGGGCAGTACCTGTATCTATCCCCGTGATGCTGCACAGCCGATGAAGGAAGACGCTCTGCTGACTTCTCCTTTGGAATATACGAACGAACCTTATGCCATTGCCAAGATTGCGGGTTTGAAGATGTGTGAGAGCTTCAATCTACAGTATGGTACGAACTATATTGCCGTGATGCCTACCAACCTTTATGGTCCGAATGATAATTTCCATTTGGAGAACAGTCATGTTCTTCCTGCTATGATTCGCAAGATTCATCTGGCTAAATGTTTAAACGAAGGTGACTGGAAGGCAGTTCGCAGAGACCTTGACTTGCGTCCTGTGGAAGGCGTGACCGGCAGTAATTCTGATACTGAAATGTTGGATAAATTGGCTAAGTTTGGTATTACTTGTGAGGCTGTAACTCTTTGGGGGACTGGTACCCCTATGCGTGAGTTTTTATGGAGTGAAGAGATGGCTGATGCGAGTGTGCATGTATTATTGAATGTTGATTTCAAGGATACTTGTATGGAAGGTAGTAAAGACATTCGTAACTGTCATATCAATGTTGGTACAGGTAAAGAAGTCTGTATCCGTGAAGTTGCCGAAATGATCATGAAGGAAGTTCAATTTAAGGGTGATTTACGTTGGGATAGTTCTAAGCCTGACGGTACGATGCGTAAGTTGACGGATGTATCGAAGTTACACAGTTTAGGCTGGCATCATAAGGTTGAGATTGATGAAGGTATTGAACGCCTTTATGAATGGTATTTGAAGGGTGTCTAAATTTATAATTTATATGTTATGGAAAAATTAAACGGAAAGAATGTCTTAATATTGTTGTTGCCTCTGCTTCTTACAGCTTGTCAGTCTTATAAAAAAGTACCTTACTTACAGGATGCGGAAGTCGTACTGTATAGTACTCAGAACGAACAGTTGTATGATGCAAAAATTATGCCAAAAGACTTATTGACTATTGTGGTGTCATGTACGAGTCCCGAACTGGCAGCGCCTTTTAATTTGACAGTGGCCACACAGAACAATGCCGCTTTGAACTATACAACTAGCCAGCCTGTATTGCAACAATATCTAGTGGATAATGACGGTAATATCAACTTCCCAGTATTGGGTGAACTTCATGTTGGTGGCCTAACCAAGAAGGCAACCGAACAAATGATCGTTGAAAAGCTGAAACCTTATATTACTGAAACTCCTATTGTAACAGTACGTATGGTAAATTATAAGATTTCTGTGATCGGAGAAGTTGCCCGTCCCGGTACATTCACGATTTCCAATGAAAAAGTGAATATTCTGGAAGCTTTGGCTATGGCAGGTGATATGACTGTCTATGGTCTACGTGATGATGTAAAACTAATACGGGAGAATGCTAATGGCAAGCAGGAAATAATTCCATTGGATCTGAATAAGGCTGAGACTATTCTTTCCCCTTATTACTATCTGCAGCAGAATGATATCATATACGTTACTCCGAATAAGGCGAAAGCACGAAACTCAGATATCGGAAATAGTACAAGTTTGTGGTTCTCTGCTACTTCGATCCTTGTTTCTATTGCCAGTTTATTGTTTAACATCTTGAAATAAAAAGAAAGAGTTATGAAGGAAGAAAATCAAAACGTGAAGGAACGTGAAATGGCTGAGGATCAGATCGATTTCCGGGCGTTGCTTTTTAAATATATTATTCAATGGCCGGTTTCCAGATGGAAGTGCAGCAAAACTCAAGCATGTATGCGTATAAAGACGGAGTGATGAGCGATGAT
>ENA-UERW01001452-UERW01001452.1-human-gut-metagenome-genome-assembly--contig:-NODE-1452-length-15516-cov-2.634886_pt1 | contig 15516 bp, 9 predicted proteins | sample MGYA00242994_ERZ507995 | MGnify/ENA primary metagenome ERZ507995 (study PRJEB26167, sample SAMN06115492) | human gut metagenome | host: Homo sapiens | place: China:Chongqing | collected 2015-04-26...
GCTTCATGCCGCGCCTCCCGGGCATTGTCGAAGATATATCATTATTACGTAACACCGTCTTATATCAAGTATTAATATCTATCCCATTATATTCTTTTTTCGATGAACAGTTGCTGCTAATCACATTTTTCTCTATAACTCCATCTACATCATAATTCAGATAAATCGCTTTACTCCATTGATTCCTGAACGTATTTCCGATAATCTTCGTTCCTTTATTCGTATCTGTCGGATTTGCTCCACCTGCCTGAACCGCAATATAACCTCCTTCAAAAAGGTTGCCCTCAACGGTCATATAGGTATCCGGAGTATTTTCTACAGCTTGATTTACAAAATTCGTATGCAATAATTTATGAGGATCTGATGTAACAGGTTCAGAAGTCATGACCTCTCCTTTAAAATAACAATTCCGAATAGTAACATAATTACTTGCATTTTTCACATCCATCAAATAATAATATGTATTATCAGGATTAGTAAAAGTAATTCCTTCTACCGTCAAATAATCAGCTCCGAATATGGTCATTACAGCCGAGTTTTGTTCGTCATATCCTCCGGAATGGTTTTCTGCCGTAATCGTCACATCGCTATAATTTCCACTTTTAGATTTCAATGTAATCGTATTCGCAGCAGAAGCCCCCGGAATTTCCGGAATTATCACTTCCTCATTATAGATTCCGTTTTCTAATTCAAAAACGACAGCACCATTTATACCATCTTTCATTGCTTCGACTGCAGCAGTAATAGTTTTATATTCTCCATTCTCTCCGATAGTATGCGTACCATGGAATCCATCTTTAATTTTCAGATTTGCAATTTCTGACGATTCTATTGCAAATGAATTTCCATTAACTTTGATACCGGATTGAACAAAGCTCAATGCCGTTCCGATTGCAGCATCGCTTCTTATATCACAAGTCAGCCAGAAATAATAAGTTCCGGGTGCTGAAATACTCTGTTCTCCCGTAAATACCGGAGTATCGCCTGTTTGTTCTGTGCCGAACTGACTTTCAGGACTGAATACATCACTCGTACCGGTAAAATAAACTTTCGTATTCATCAAACTCTCCGAATTCGTTACTCCGAATGAAAGTTCATCAACAACAAACGAACCTCTATCTCCGATAGCTTCAACGGCAACCTTAAGCATTTTTTCATTCAGAGAACCACCCAGAAGTTCACTTTTTTCATTAACAGATGTCGCCTTCACTGTACCACAGCTCAACGGTTTCAGCGTATAAGAACTCACCTCTATCTCCCAACCGTCATTGACTATGTATCCCGTTCTGTTAAATCTGATTGTCAAAGAACCGTCTTCTGCCTTAGAGATAATCGATTCCGGTAAACTTTCATTCAGATCTCCATCATATTTCACCGATAAATTTTCATTCTCGACTCCTGTACCATCGTATATTTCCAAATAATCACGGACACTGGTCTTGAACCGTTTGAATGTCAGCTTTATTACATCTCCCGGTTTCGGAACAAATGTCAGAGCACCTTCTTGGGTCTCACTATATTCTCCGTCTGCACCTCCGTCATCATAACAAACATAAGGAAAATCTCCCACATTGATTGTATCATGTCCCGATACCGGTAACAGACAAACATTCTTTATTTCTCGATCGCCTTCCGGATCTCCGTTTTCGACCGATTGCAAAACATTATTTATGGTAACCGACAGTAATTTTGCATCTAACTTCTGTGATGGTGTAGCTCCGACTTTGACATCGTAAGTTATCCAAAAATAAGTATCTCCTTCTTCCAGAATAAAGTCAGACGACACAGGAATCTCCAGATTCCCGACAGAACCGTCAACATCGACACTGCCGATTTTATTTGTTGTTGCAAACGTATCATTCTTACCTGTATAATAAACGGAAACTTTATCTACACAAGATTGACTGTTTTTCAGATCGACAGCAATTTTATTTAAAGACAACGGGTTTTTATCGCCTCCGGTCACTATCTTAAACCGCAAAATTTCCTGATCGGCAGTACCTCCGGCTACAAAGTCCGAACTTGCCTGCACGACATCTATCCCGTCGAATGACATATCTTTCGATTGATATTCTCTTACAAAAGCATGCCAGCCGTCTGCATTATAAAACGAATCATTGGCATTGAAAAGGACAGTAACAGCTCCATCTTCCGATTTAGAACGAATACTAGTTTCCGGCCCGTTTTTCCGCTTATCTGCGGTATTTGCTTCCCACAATACATCTCCGGTCGTTCCTTTACCGCTATAAATTATATAAGTAGCATCCACTCCATAATATCCAGAGCTTGCACTCACGGCAAAATCCTGATACTCCAATTCTATAATTTTACCTTCAGAATACGGAATAAATGTAACGATTTGATTCCCCTGTACAGCTTCATATCCACTACCATACTTTTTGGGGGTATGCGTATAAGTCCAACTACCATAAACCGTTTTTTCAAATGTTCCTACCATAGAAACGTATTCATTTTTTATCGTACGGTCGCCTTCCGGATCGGGATCGGCAATAATCTCTTCCTTACCCGACAAGACAACAGCGGTGCATCCCGCATCGATTTTATTTCCGGCTACAGCTCTCGGATCTATATCGTATGCCAACCAAAAATAGTTGTTTCCTTCTCCCAGCTCCTGAGTACAACCGGTTATTTCAAAATCAGAACTACCGTTTAAAATAACCTCTCCTATTTTATTGGAAGAACCGAATTCCGCTTTTTTACCCGTATAATAGACCGATGCTTTTGTCACATCTGCAGTATTGGTCGTTCCGGATGTAGTAAACTTAAAAGTCTGCGCTATTATAGGAAGGATATTCTCTGTCTGTATATTCAATGACAATATAGGTTGCAAAACATCTCCAGCCATAATTGTTCCGTCGATATATTGGGTAGCAACAATAGATTTCACAGTCATTTCTTTGGGATCGACCTCAGAAACTACGGCTTCAAAACCATCCCCGAACAATGCACCCGTTACACTGGTCAACGCAACAGTCAATGCTCCGTCGTCTGAAGAAGATGTTACGGTAATTATATCTCCATTGGAAATTTGAATATTCAAGTCAGTCTCATTTTCCGATTTACCGTTATACACCTTTAGTATATCGCTTTTATCGCTGGTCGTGGTACTGAATAATGCCACTTTCTTGAATTCAATTTGAATCCGCCTACCCGATGTCGAAGGTATAAAAGTCGTCTTCCCTTTAAAACCCTCCGATATTTTTCCGTCAGGCCCGCCATCATCATAAAAATTCAAAGATGTCCGGCCTACATAACAATTCTGCCACATCGCAGACATGTTCAATTCACTGCCAATATAAACTTCTCCTACAGAAGCAATCGGGGTCTCAAGCACCTCGTTTCCGGCAACCTTTATCGACGTACATTGTGCCGCTATTTTATTCCCGACAACAGACGCCGCCGTTACATCTCCTACCAACCAAAAATAATTATTGCCCGATGCAAGTTCTTGCGAGCCGGATACCTTAATATCGGAACTACCTGACGATTCGGAAGCATAAAGATGAGCATCATTAAACTGTAATTTATTTCCCGAATAATAAACTTTTAAATTCTGTAAATCCGAGACAGAAACCGTACCGTTAAGATTAAAAGATAATTCACTTACCGTTAACGGATTAAGGCTTCCTTCCGCCTTTACGTTAATGAGCATTACCGGTTGACATTCTGCACCTACTGGAACGGAAGAAACACCCGTAGAAAGAGCGATGCATTCACCGATTATCATATCTTTAAGAGATACGCTTTTCACGACCGCTTTCCAGCCTGTACCCGACATTCCCGGACAATAATAGCCGACTGTCATCTTCCCGTCAGGAGAAGCCGACTGAAAAACAGAATTTGCTGCAATTACACCTTTGTCTCCGTCGGGTAAATCATCATAACCGACATCGACAAAACCGTCATAAATTCTAAATTGAGCAGATTTTACATCGACTGCTTCAAAAGAGACTTCTATAACTTCGCCTGCATTTCCCGGCACAAAACACACTGATGCGGGATAATCGCTCCACGATTCGGCATTGCCTGAGCTTCCGCCACTATCATAAAATGTTATCAGATCGGTTACCGTAACGGTTTTTGTTTCTCCGTACGGCATTGTAACGGCAGTCGTCTCGCCCCAAACCTGCCTCGCCTCACATAAAAGAGTAAAAGCAATCAAGAATGTAACAATTCTTTTCATAAGCATTTTAAATTAAACAATTATTTGAATCAAAACATAATATTCAAATCACCGAATAACTTATACTTACAAAAAGTTATAGGAAAAGATACAGTATAGAGCCAGCGTAACCCGTTAACGTTACATTTTATACTTACCTTTGCTTTAACCCCCGAAAGCATAAGATATTCTGAAAATGTACGGCAGGTCTTCTGACTTATCTCTCCTCTTTCGGACGTCTTCCCAGCATAATCGAAACGAGCCTTTCGATTTTCCCAGTGACATGAATGTCCGGAATCAACGAGAATTACAGCAGCGGGACTGTTCAGGACTTACACCTGATTCCCTTTTAATCACCTGAGCAGAAAAACGCAGGCGAACCAATACGAATGCAAACTTACCTGTTTAATCTTTGTTAATCGGATTTACTATGTTAAAATAATAAAATAACATATCGTGCCTATAATTAAAAAATTTATTTATTACTGTTTCTCTCTCGATAGAACTCTTATTAAGAGTATGAAGAAGCTGTCCATAAATTTTCCAATAAGAAAATATTATCAGAACATATTTCCTTTACAGATTAATCTTTACGCTATGTTTATGTTTGTTTCGTATTAGAAGTTAAAATTTTATGCGTTTTTACACATCTTTTATCCCCTATTGAGCGAGTATGTCCCCCCAAAAAGACATTACTTATGAGACTTCTTCCTGATTTTCCTTCAAACAATAATCCGTAATTTGGTTAAACAAACCGATAATTTATCTACAAAAGTTCTTTTTAAGACTCTCTATTTTTGTCATACAATAATGAACGAAAACATAAACTTAAAAATTTTCCAAACTCTACCTCAAAACATAAGTTGAATATTAACTACAAAAATAAAAACAATGAAAAAAAATTTATCAATTTTATTTCTGCTGTTTATTGTTCTATCAATAACAGCCTGTGGAAAATCAGATGAATCGTTTATTTCGGAACAAACAGAAAACAGAAATGAGAATAACGATAAAACCGATACACCTATCTCCGGAAAAAATGGACGTTATTTAGTCCTTTACAGTTCACGTACAAATAATACCGAACATGTGGCACAAACAATTCAATCAATACTCGATTGCGATATTTTAGAGGTTGAACCTCAGATTCCCTACGATGATGACTATAATTCTATGCTCAATCGAGCACAAAAAGAATTAGAAGAAATCCGCCAAGGTAATTATCCGGCTATCAAAACTTCTGTCGATAATTTTGACAATTATGACATTATATTTATCGGCTATCCGATCTGGTACGGAAGCATGGCAACACCGATGCAGAGTTTTTTGTATCAACATGCTTCAAAACTTTCCGGAAAACAAATAGCCCTGTTTGCTACAAGCGGCAGCAGCGGTATTACCTCCTCTGTTAACGAAGCACAATCGATCTGTACCGAGTCTATCTTGATTGAGCAGTCATTACTATTGACCTCTTCAACCCTTCCGCAAATGGAGAGCCGTATTACTGAATGGCTCGACAGAATAGGTGCTGATCGGGAGGAATCGGATATACCGGAGAGTTCTTCCCCAATTATAAACATCAAGATCGGTGACCGCACCATTACCGCAACAATGGAAGACAACGCTGCTGCACGAGATTTTCTTTCCCGTCTGCCATTGGAAGTAACGTTAAATGACTACAATAATATAACCGAAAAAATCTTCTATCCTTCTCCAGCCTTGACAACTGAAGGTGTTACTCGCGGTTGTACTCCCATATCCGGTGACATTACTATTTATGTTCCATGGGGAAATGTCGCCATTTTCTGCAAAAATTGGTCACATAGTAATGATCTGATAAAAATAGGACATATAAACGGTAATGGTATCGAGGCTTTAAGCATTGATGGAGACATACAAGTAAAAATCGAGCAACAATAATATGACTAATTAATATGACTATCGAAAGTTTCAAAGCATATGTAAAAGCACGTAAGGCTCTTAATACAGAGGAGATTCACCACTTCATGGATGATATGAGCAATGAAGCGAGACGCATCACATTCCGGCTGAATACGGCATATCATGTTCCCGATAAAGTCAGAGAATTACTTTCCGAACTGTTTGGCTATTCTGTTCCGCAGACACTTCGAGTGTTCCCTCCATTTTATACTGATTTCGGAAAGAATATTTCCATAGGTGAGAATGTATTTATCAACGCTTGTTGCCATTTCCAGGCATTGGCCAGAGTTTCTTCGATAGGAACTTCGGCTTTCCATCCCAATTCCTGATTAGCCAGGGTAGTATCTGCCCATACTTTCTCGATATCTCCGGCCCGTCGTCCTACGATTTTGTAGTTTACTTTTTCGCCGGTAGCTTTTTCAAAAGCTTTGATCAAACCCAATACCGAAAGCCCGTTTCCTGTTCCGATATTGAAATATTCGTAATTGGCTTTATTTTTTCCATCGAGTAAACGCCGGATAGCCACAACGTGAGCCTTCGCCAAATCGACCACATCGATATAATCCCGGATCGGAGAACCGTCAGGCGTATTGTAATCATCCCCGAAGACACTCAATTGCGGACGGATACCTGCCACCGTCTGGGTCAGGAAAGGAATCAGGTTATTCGGTACACCGTTAGGCAATTCCCCGATCAGAGCAGAAGGATGAGCACCGATCGGATTGAAATAACGCAGTGCCAATAAGTTCATGCCAGACTCTACTTTCGCAAAGTCCCGCATAATATCTTCACACATCGCTTTTGTATTTCCATAAGGAGATTCGGCTTGTTTACGGGGTGTTTGTTCGGTAACCGGCAAAACATCGGCTTGTCCATACACCGTACAGGAAGAGGAGAAGACGAGATTCTTTACTCCGAACTCACGCATTCCGGCAATGACGTTCATTAATGAATTCAGGTTATTCCGGTAATATTCCAAAGGTTTCTGCACCGATTCGCCCACAGCCTTCAAAGCGGCAAAATGGATAACCGCTTTTATATCCTGATGCCGGCGAAAGAAATCGCGCACCTGTTCTCCTTCTGTCAGATCGATCTGTTCAAACTCAGGCCGGATGCCTGTAATCTTTTCAATTCCGTCTAATACGCCGATATTGGAATTACACAAATTATCCACAATAACGACATCATATCCATTCTGTTGCAACTCCACCACGGTATGCGAACCGATATAGCCGGTCCCCCCTGTTACAAAAATCTTCATAAGGCTAAAAATTTATTGTTTTATTCTGTATTTCATGCAAAGTAAGTAATAAAATATTAAAATTGGTCGCTTCAACAGGGTGAAATTAATTTTTTCGGGTTATTGGCGGATATCCGTTTTTTTCTTACTTTTGTACTATGCATAAATTTATTGAATACATATCCGATTTGCTATTTTTACACGATTGCGTAATCATTCCGGACTTCGGGGGATTTATCTGCAACTATAAAAGTGCTTATATCGACGACGAGAGTGGTTTGATTTGCCCACCCTCTAAGGATATTTTATTCAACCGTAACCTGACCCACAATGACGGATTGTTGGTCAGTTGGATTGCCGGCAAAGAAAATATCAGCTATGAGAAGGCTACTTCCCAGCTGATGCTTTTCTGCGAAGACCTGAAAATTCGGCTAAACCAACGACAACGGATCGCTTTCGGAGACATCGGTGTATTTTTTACAGACCGCCGTTTTAATATCATTTTCGAACCCGGAAAACATAATTTTTTTGCAGAAACCTTAGGAATGGAGCCACTTCCAGTGGTGAAGGTCGGTTTATCCGATAAAATAAAACCCGCCGTATCGGGTACCAGCAGGTCAACCCAAAACCCGGATATTCCCAAATATATCAATTTAGAATCTTCCGGTAATATTCTGCACCGTCTTTTGAAATATGCTCTAGGAGCGACAGCTATCGCAGGTATCGTCATCATTACCCAACTGGATTTCTTCCACACGGCTTCCGATCCGAACCGGGATGTGAATAGTTCCGGCGTACAACCGGTCATTCCTGCTATTCAGTCATCTGCATCCGGAAAAATCACTTGTAACAAAGTAATTTCCCCTTCGCAAGACTACGTTGACTACGATCCGGTCAACGATTTGAAGTGGTAATTTTTATCAAAGCCTCTACGACAGAAAAAAGGATATATAGGGGGATGATAAAAATGAGAATCCCCTTTCCCCAAATACCTGCCGATATAATCAAACATATAAAATAGCAATAACGAATCTTATTCTCCCGCCAGCCGAATCCCGAAATCTTCAACGAAAACATCGGTAATTCACTGATCAAAAGAATAGACAGGATAAGGGCACTGCTTGCCAATACCCCCGGCTTTCCGAACAAGGTCATATAGAGTTCCGGAGTATAATAACTTCCGAAAACCAGGCATACCCAAAACAATGCATTAGCAGGCGTAGGCATACCGATAAACGAAGTGGCCTGACGTACATCGAGATTAAATTTAGCCAAGCGGTAAGCCGAGAAAGGAGCGATCACGACCGGCATGACAGCTGTAATCTGCTGTCCCAGCGTCCAGGTGGCAAAATGCAGGAAATCACCTCCCGGTAATTCTCTAACGATCAGAAAATACGCCAGAATAGCAGGAGCAACCCCGAAACTGACCATATCGGCCAGCGAATCGAGTTCTTTCCCTATCTCCGACTTGACATGCAACAGACGGGCGGTCATCCCGTCGAAAAAATCGAAAACCATCCCCACCAGGATCAGGATAGCAGCAGCGGTCAACAGTCCGTACATAGCCAGAAAGATAGCCAGCGTACCGGAAATAACATTCATACAAGTGATCAGGTTGGGGATTTGTTTTCTCATAACTAATATATTAATAATTTCAATCAATATTTCCGTAAAAACGTAAAGTCAACTCAGGATTGGCAGGTGCATTACTAATCACACTGATTAAACAAGTCACCTTCCCGGCATCGGCTCCTGATTTCGTATTCACCTTCAAAGCAGCCGCTTCTCCCGGTTTCAGTTCCTTCCGGGTCATTTCGACAGTTACCCGCTCATCGTTGGAATATATACGATGAATCGTCAAAGGAGTTTGGCCGGTATTTTTTATCTGATAAGTACAGGAAACCACTTGAGCAGCAGGAGTATGCCCGAAGTTATGATATCGTTTGTCCGCTTCAATCCGAGGGGCTGTCGCCGGATCGATATTTTTAAAGTCTTCTTCGATGAAGACCGAAACCGGCAAGGTGTATTTTTTCCCCTCGACCACCATCGTCACCTGCTCTTTATTCAATCCATATTCACCGTTCATCGCCGTATTATAGGCCGCCTTGATCGTCGCTTTCCCTTTATCGGGAATAGGCTGAGGCTCGATAGCCATTTTAATATAAGCCGGTAAGTCCGTAAAAGAAACGGCAACTGATTTACCGGCATTGTTGAAAACTCCCACAGACATACTTTTCACCTCTCCTTTGTGCACTTTCATCAAAGAGATATGCTCCAAAGGCAAACGTAAACCGGAAGCCAGCTCATAAGGATAATCATCGAGCACTGTCCGGGCTTTCCCCTCGACTGTACCTTTAATCTTCAGTTCCACTACGGTCGGTTTAGCATTCGAATATACCGTTATTGTCTTATCGAAAAATCCCGGCCGGTCTTTCGGATCGAAAGTAGCCTTCACAAACCCTTTCTGTCCGGGTAAAACCGGTTGTCTACTCCACTGCGGAGAAGTACAGCCACACGAAGATTCTACATTTTTGATCAATATCGGAGCAGTCCCGGCATTCACAAACTCAAAATCATAAGAAACAGCTCCATTCACTTCCTTAATCGTCCCGAAATCATGTGCCCGGTCACTGAAGTTGATCACTGCTTGCGAAAAAGTTGCCAAAGAGGCAAACAGAAAAACAATCGATAAAAGCACTTTCATATCACAAAAATTAGCATAAAACAACATACACTCACTCAAAAATATACATACATCAAATTCTCTTTTCTTTTATGAATTCGGAATACGAAAATAATTCTTTTTACCGAGGATTTCGATGATTCAAGAATAAATTTTAACTTCGTTAGCTCAAAACCACCTGAAAATATAGTTTGAATTGTAAATAAAGCTTTATGATAAATATACCCCCTGAGCTGCTCACGAATGCCCGAATGCATTATACCTATTTGCACGAACATCCGGAACTAAGCTTTGCAGAAGAACAGACCGCAGCCTATATCCGCCGTACTCTTGACTGCCTGCAAATTCAGTATACCAACGCAGGCCCGACAGGGATCATCGGTTTTCTGCCCGGTAGAGACACTTCCCGGACAATTGCCTTACGGGCAGACTTCGACGCCCTGCCGATCTCCGAAAAGGAAGATCATCCTCTTATTTCCCGTAACCCGGGCATTATGCATGCCTGTGGGCACGATCTGCACACGGCCGTCTTATTGGGAACGGCAGAAATACTGGCCACCCGGTCACTGCCCTTTAACCTGATGTTCATCTTCCAACACGGAGAAGAGGTTTTGCCCGGCGGAGCCCGGGATATCATCGGAAATGTTTTTTTCCAAACCCATCTTCCGGAGTGGATCATCGCTTTACATGCAGAACCGGACCTTCCGGTCGGCCAGCTCGGCATCTGTCCGGGTCAATATATGGCCTCGGGAGACGAGATATCCATCACCCTGCACGGCCCGGGAGGACATGCCGCCTTACCCGACCAATCGGCAGACCTGATCCTGATCGCTTCCCATATCGTCGTGGCTCTGCAGCAGATTACCAGCCGGAACGCCTCTCCCTTCATTCCTACCGTCCTGACTTTCGGTCATTTCAGATGCCACAGCATGATGAACATTATCCCCAAAGAAGTCCGGTTAGAAGGGACTTTCCGCACTTTCGACGAAACCTGGCGCCAAGAGGCTAAAACCCGTATCCGCCGGATAGCCACAGCGATTGCCGAAAGTATGGGAGCCCGCCCGGCGATAGAAATAATCGAAGGGTACCCCTGTCTCTGTAATCAGCCGGAAAAAGCAAAACAAGCGATCGAAACATTAAAAACAGAATTCGGAGAAAAACAAGTGATCCGGTTGAGCCGGCGCATGACCACGGAAGATTTCGCCCGTTACAGCCAAATCCTCCCTGCAACATTCATCCGCTTGGGCGTAAGTTCGACTACCCACTCTGCGGGGAAACTGCATACCCCCGAATTTTTCCCGGACCTAGCCGCTCTGGAAACCGGTATCCGTGCCTTATGTTCGCTCATTCTTAATAACGATTAACTATGCCCAAATTTCTGATCATCCGTTTTAGCTCGATAGGCGATATCATTCAATGTATGGGAATCATCGACGGTATCCGGGAACATTTTCCCGATGCAGAAATCCATTGGATCGCCCGAAAAGATATGTCTTCTTTCCTGGCCATGGACAAGCGCATCGGTAAAATATGGGCTTTCGATAAAGCACTCGGCCTTAAAGGCCTGTTAAAAATCGCCCGGCAACTCCGGGAGGAGCATTACGATTATATTTATGACGCCCATAGTAATATCCGGTCTAATATCTTAAGACTAAAATTATTACCCTGGTGGAGCAAAGGTCCGCATTTCACCCTGCGTAGCAAAGAACGCTGGAAAAGGTTTTTACTTTTCAATTGGGGTATCAATCGGTTTCCCTGGCCTTTCCGGGGTGTCGTTTCTTACCGGAAACCACTTTTAAAATGGGGGATCGACCGTTTCCCGGATACTTACGACGACTGGTATTTCCCGGAAAATTTCCCGGAAAAGCTGAATTCCCGTATACAGGCCCATACGATTACCCTTGTCCCTTCTGCCAACTGGATAAAGAAAAGATGGCCGGTCGAACATTGGAAAAAGCTGATCACCTTACTATCGGAATACCACTTTCTGATCCTGGCGGGTCCGGGCGATACCTTCTGCGAAGAAATCAGGACCGAAGCTCCTGAACGGGTAGAAAACCTGGCAGGTAAAACAACCTTATTGGAATCCTGCTACCTAATTCACCGTTCCCATATCGTCGTCAGTGCCGACACCGGTTTCATGCATGCCGCCGATCTCTTCCGAATCCCGACTCTGGCCCTTATCGGCCCGACCGCTTTCGGTTTTCCCACCGGTCCGACCGCCGAGATATTCGAGACCGCCTTGTCGTGCCGGCCATGTACGAAAGATGGAAGCGGGAAATGTAAAAAAGGTGTTTACCAGCAATGTATGGTAGATATCCGCCCGGAAACCATCGCAACCCGTATCCGGCAACTCCTGCCTATAAAGTGACAGGAGAAGCCGTCCGCATTTTTATCCGCATCCGGGTCTTGCGTTTTTTCAGGGTTTCCAAAGTCAGCCCCATAATCCGGGCCATGGTTTTATTATCCAACTGCATTTCACACATCAGTAATAACAACACATCCTGAGTAGAAAATCCGGCGTATTTATCCAATAAATCCCGGACATATTCTTTTTTATTGTGACTAAAAATCTCGATCAGTTCCCTAAAATACAATTCTTTCTGCTTCTTGACCAGATTCATATACTTGTCATAAAACTCAGGAATTTTCAGATTTATTTTATACTCCAGCATCAGATAACCGACATCCATCGCCGTATTGATATTAGCCAACTGTACCATATCCCGGAGCGGAATCACTACCCTACCTTTATCCTGAACTTCCTTTTGCCGTTTCCGTTTTTTCTCCATCCAATACCACACTCCGGCCATACTCCCTTCCCCCACGACAAATCCAATCAAAATCCACACCCAAATCATAGACGACACCAATTTGAAATTATGCTCTTACAATATCCAATATAATGAAAAATTCCGTACCGCCCCCTACTTCGCTCACAAAACCGATCTCCCCGCCCATACTTTCGATAATCCGTTTACAGATAGCCAACCCCAATCCCATGCCACTGGATTTGGTGGTAAAATTCGGCTGAAAGATTTTCTCCCGAAGATTTTCCGGTATGCCTTGCCCATTATCGCGGATACGGATTTCCACTTTCCCCTCTTTTTTACGGACTGTGATCCTGATAACTCCCTGCCGGCCTTCGGGGATACTCTGTTCTGCATTTTTCAACAGATTGATCAACACCCGCCTCATCTGTTCCCTGTCGGCCAATATCCGGATCCCTTCCTCCACATCACATTCCAATTCTTCTGTATTATTTTTGAAAAGTAACGAGCAGTTGCGTACTAACTCATCTACTTCGAAAGTCTCATTATGTGCCTCGGACATCTTGGCAAAATCAGAGAAAGCAGAAGCAATGGCAGCCATATTATCGATTTGCTCGATCAACATGCCGGAAACGGCTCTGAAACGTTCCTTAAATTTCTCCGTATCTTCCATCTGCAAAGAACGCAGCATAAACTGGATATTCAACTTCATCGGAGTCAGCGGATTTTTAATTTCATGAGCAATCTGCCGCGCCATTTCACGCCAGGCACTCTCTCTTTCCGATTTTGCCAGCTGCACAATACTTTCATCCAGCTTATCCACCATATTGTTGTATTCTTCCACCAAGCGGCCGACTTCATCGGCATGGTTATAAACAATTTTCTCATTTTTCCCTCCGACATGCATTTTCTTCAATTTATCGTTCAGCATCTGCAAAGGCCGGGTAACACGTTCCGCCACCAAACCGGATAAAATAAAAGCCAGGACCATCATCACAATAGCGATATTCACCGTGATGACTACCATAATAATAATATCCAGATTCAGTTCGTCATTTTGAGCGAAATAAGGGATATTCAGTATATAAGATTTTCCATTGTCCAATACCAGCGGCATATAAGCCGACATATAAGTCAGTTCGCCCACTTTCCCGTTTGCGATATAACTGGTCACCCCGAGCTTTTCGATCTGTTTCAAGGCTTCAGGATCGACCAAAGTACCCTCGAATCCATATTCAAAAATTTCCGGGCGCGAAGTAGCTATCAATTTCCCTTGTCTGGAATAAATATTGATATCGATCAGCAGTAATTCGGACATATCGGATAGCCGGCCCGTAACTTCGGGACATTTACGGGCATCCACACAAGGCAAACGCTCTAATTCTTTATTGACATATTTCAGCAATTCGATCGCTTTAGCATTATGCCGCCCTTTAAAACTCACGGTATTCATATAAATACTCAAGGCTGTCAGGATAACAAAAAGGATAAAAATCAAAGATATAATACTGTTTTTTATCCGGGCCCTCAATGTACCTCGCCTGAAATTGATATTCCGGTTAACATTAAAAAACAAACCATAGGAGGAAGTCAATATACAAACGAAGAGAGCATACAACACATTCATGTAATAAAGAGCGAAAGTATTCTCATGCAAACTGATGACCAGGGTACTGTTGTTGTCCACAGGGATCAGCATATGCGAATATTTGTCTTTATTGAACAGGTCGAAATTACGGGCATCTTTACCGAATGCCGATAATTTTTTATAATACACAAAATTTCCCGAAGAAGACACCAACTCCCCGTAGCTATATTTAGCATAGGAGTAAAAATAACCGTCCTCTTTCCCATCGGCAGATTTACGGGACAGGATTTGCGGATACCCTATGCCTTCGTCGTCCTTGACTGCATCGAAACGAAGATAAAGATTTACTTCCCCGAAACGATATCGCCCGATATAAGTGACATATCCATCAAAAACACCGATGGAATAGAAACCGGAGTCGTCGATCCGGTGCCCGTTTTTACGTATAATCCATTCGAAATACTCCCGGCATCCCCATTGTTCGCGGGTATCGGTCAGCCAAAGACTGTCACCGGCACGGCAAAAAGTGATTTCGCAAGAATAATTATATCCTCTCAAATCTAATAGCTCTCCACTCAACAAAGCTTCCGCTTCCTGTTCCTCACCAACCTCGATCCATCCTTTCAGTTCCTCCGAACCGCGTATGACCCGATCGATCTCCACCAACCGCTTTTCGAAATTATAATCCCTTTCTTCTATCAGCTCGGTGGCATAGTTCATACGCTGGCGTTGCTCTTTATAGCTTTCATATTTTTTAGTCACCATCACCACATAGATGGATAATAAAAATATGACAAGGATATAAATACTTCTTTGTATATCCCGCTTCAATAAATACCTGTTAACAGCCAGTAAAACCGTAACGATCCAGATAAAAAAACAATCCCAGAAGTTCGTATATAAACTGAACATATAACTGACCAGACTCAACAGAACACACATGTAAGTGACGACTTTAATCACCGTTATGAACGACATCATGTGCCAGAAAACAGAAACAGCACCATAGATAGTGATCACGATCACCAATCCTCCCATAATAATCGCGACAAACGAAAGAATAGAAGAGAGCCCCACATGTACCAACTGCGCGATATTCAAATGAATATC
>ENA-UERW01001469-UERW01001469.1-human-gut-metagenome-genome-assembly--contig:-NODE-1469-length-15386-cov-2.734274_pt1 | contig 15386 bp, 9 predicted proteins | sample MGYA00242994_ERZ507995 | MGnify/ENA primary metagenome ERZ507995 (study PRJEB26167, sample SAMN06115492) | human gut metagenome | host: Homo sapiens | place: China:Chongqing | collected 2015-04-26...
CAGCCTGTGGGACGCGGTGCTCCGCATTGCGGGGGTGCTGCTCCTCCTGCCCAGATGGGGGATGAAGGGCTTTTTGTGGGTGATCCTGCTGTCCAGTGCCTATACCTGCCAGATGAATACGGCCCGTCTGCTGCACGTCAGCGGGCTGCAGCCCAGGCTCTGGCGGTGGCTGGGGGCTCCGGCGCTGGCGGCACTGGTCTCGGCGGGGGTGGGCGAGGGCCTGCGCGCCCTGCTGGCGGGGTGGCTGAGCAGCGGGAGCACGCCCATCCGGCTGGCGGCGCTCTGCGCGGGCGGCTTTGGCATGGCGGCAGTCTGCCTTGCCGTGCAGTGGCCGCTGGGGCTGGAGAGTTTTTTCAGGCGCCCGGAAAAGGGGCTGGCCTCCGCCGAGCGCAGCAGCCGTTTGACGTCGGTGCGGATTTCGCTTTTGAGGCGCAGGGAATAGGGCCGGTCATGGTGCATGGACAGCAGGAGCATGGCGGTGAGCACGTCGGAATAGGCGGTCTTCCAGACGTTGAAGCCCGGATCGCCCGGCTTCATGCCCGAGGCGTACAGCTCCCGCTCAAGCTGCGGCAAGTCCGCGTTGAGGGTGCGGATACGCTTTACGAGTCGTTCCGTGTTGCGCAGGTTGTCGATGCGTTGGGCGACGGCCTGGTTCGTGCCCGCAAGGATTCCGTTCAATTCATTCAAGTTGTTCTTTATCTTTTCTTTGACCCCAGGATCGACGGCAAGCGCTTCGAGGCTTTCCAGCACGTTTTCGGGAAAACGCCGGGCCTCGATTTCCTGCACGACTCCGAGGTGGACGAAACGGTCGCGGCACAGGATGCTGTCGTGGAGGATGCCCTTCGCCCACTCGCTCTCCTTGCTGATGTAGGAAGCGATGGCCATGTTGGGCAAAGCGACGTTGACGGTTTCGTCCGCCTCTTCGGACAGCATCTTGAGGAGCTGGAGCAGCGAAATGAGGAACGCGCACAGCACGAGGCAGAACAGCCCGAGCAGCAGGGCGATGCGGGAGGCGATGCTCTTGTCCATGATGCTCATGGGCGTTTCCAACAGGCTTCGTCCAGCGGTGAAAGGACGCCGAAAGGCTGATCCGCGACGTGCAGGACGTTGCGGTTGCGGATCGTGGCGTAGGGGATGGTGCAGAGCCAGAGGGCGACGTGCTCGCGGGAAAGGCGCTCCTGAAGCGCGGCGTACAGCGCCTTGCGCCCTTCCGGGTCCTTTTCGGCTGAGGCGGAGCGGAAGAGGGCATCCACTTCGGGGTTGCTGTAATGGCTCATGTTGGACCACAGGATCGCCGCCGTGTTGGTCGCGTAGATGCGCTCAATGCCGATGGCGGGGTCGTGCCAGCCGTACAGCTCGTCCATCGTCACGTCGAACGCGCCGCTTGTGACGCGGTCCGCCCATGAACCCGGGTCTTCCGCCGTGCGTATCCGGAAATAGACGCCGATGGTCCGGATGAACTGGCTTTGCAGGTATTTGAGGATGGACAGCGAAAACTGGGCGGAAGGCTCATAATCGATTTCCACGGTAAAGCGGATGCCGTTTTCGTTACGCGGATACCCCGCGCGGTCGAGGATACGGTTGGCCTCATCGGGATCGTAGGGCGTGGATACGGGCGAATGCCACTCCGAGCCGGGCGGGATGGGGCCGTACATGGGCCGGACCCCGCCGGGCACGGCTTGAGCCAGCGCCTTATTGTCGATGCTCATGGCGAGGGCCTTGCGGACTTCGGGCGAGCGGAAAATCGGGTTGCGCACGTTGAAGGTCAGCAGGGCGAAGGGATGGAGCAGGGAGAACTCGTCCCGGGTGACTTCAATGGCCGGATTGGAGCGGAAGATGCGCTCTTCATCCGACAGGGAAGAGAAGGCGTAGAGATCGGCCTCGCCCTGCATGATCGCAAGCGGGATTTCGTTTTGGTCCCAATAGACGCGGAAGGTGATCCGGTCGAGGCGCGGCTTGCCGGGGAGGAAAAAGCCTTTGTAACGTTCGAGGACGATGGTTTTCCCTTTTTCCAGCGAGGCAAGGCGGAACGGGCCGGAGCCTACGGCCCGCAGGTTGGCGGGGTGGGTGTCGATGGGCGTGCCGTCCCCATAGATGTGGGCGGGCAGGACAGGGACCAGCGCGGGGATGAAGCACTTGAGCAGGGCGGGCTGCGGGATGGACGTCTCCAGATCGAGCGTCAGGTCGTCTACCGGGGCGACCTTGTCCACGGCTTCGAGCATGGAGCGGAAAGGATGGTGCCGTTGCGCCGCCCGGATGGAAAAGGCCACGTCATTGGCCGTGATCGGGGTGCCGTCATGAAAGGTCGCGCCTTTGCGGAGATGAAACCGGAACCGTTTGGCTTGGGAATCGATTTCCCATGACTCCGCGAGATAGGGTATGGGGCCGTCCTTTCCGGTACGGACCAGCCCGGCGAACAGCTGCGCCCCGATTTGGCTGGTCAGGCTGCCGCTGGCTACGGCGGGGTTGAAACCGGGCGGAAAACGTTCCAGCGCCACAATGAGGCTGTTGTCTTCCGGAGAGGCGGAGGCCGGAGCCGCGTACAGGGCGAGAAGCAGCAGGGCCGCGGACAAGAAGGCCGTCAGGTATGCATGGCCCGTGCGGACGGGGCGTCCCGTTCCGGGCGGGAACGGAGAGGCCGCCGAAAGGCGCGGGGCGGCGCGGCGGAGTCGCTTAGTCAATGCCGTCCCCTACAAGCCCGTTCTGCATGGCGAAGCGCGTAACTTCGCGTACATTATGCAGATCAAGCTTTTTCATAAAGCTGGTGCGGTGGGTGTCGATGGTCTTGACCGACAGGTTCAGCTTGGCGGCGATGTCTTTGTTGCTGTTGCCCTCGGCAATGAGTTTCAGCACCATTTTTTCCTTTGGCGTCAGGGAGTCGGCTTTCGAGGCGGCTTCGGCGTTGCCGTCCACGTATGAAATAATCATGGACCCGGTGAGCTCAGTGCTGATGTACTTCCTTCCCTTGAGCAGGGCCCGGATGGCGACGAGGAACTCGTCCTCGTCCGCCGTTTTGAGCAGGTAGCCGTCGGCTCCGGCTTTCAGGGCCGCGCGTACATGCCCGGCTGTGGCGTGCATGGAAACGATAAGGATGCGCGCTCCCGGCGCAACCTCCCTGATACGGGGTATGGCCTCCACGCCGCTGAGTTCGGGCATGGAAATATCCAGTAGGATGAGATCGGGCCGGAGCGACTGCGCGAGCCGGATGCCTGCGAGCCCGTCCCCCGCCTCGCCCGCGACCGTCAGGCCGGGCTCGATGCCGATGAGCTGTTTCAGGCCGCTGCGGAACAGGGCGTGATCTTCGACTATCAATACAGATGGCACGTCGTTTCTCCGTGTGCGGACGCTTTGCGTCCGGGATGCGCCGGTGCCGAAATGCCACGGCTTTTTTGAGTATAATGCAGTGCCGCAAAAAGGAAAAGGAGGCGCAGCCTCTATAGGCTGAGGGATACGGGCATTCCTGCGGCAGGCTTCCCTCCGCGTGGTATCGGCAAGGCCGCCCCCATTTTTTTCGCTGATCATGATGAAGTTTATCCGGTGGACAGATCTGGCGATCCGTTGTCCAGGGAGACGGCCGCCCCACGCCTTTCGCCTCGGGACCGGTATATCCGAGCGGCTCTCGCTTGCCGGGAGGGGGGCATTGTGACATCCTAATACTCATGAAGATGAGGAAGCATACCGCCTGGTTCCCTTTCTTTTCCGGCAACGAACCGAATCCGTACGCATCCCTCTGCCATCTTCGATCCCGCTCCGGCTGAGGAGCGCGTACGGGAGGAAGCATGACATCTCAGTTACGAAAAATAAACAACGTCATTGAACACTTTTTGCTGCCGTTGGCGGAAGCCGTTTCCGGCTGGTCCACGCTGGCGGCGATCCGATCCGCGCTCATCGTCACCCTGCCGCTCATGTTCCTCGGCTCTCTTGCCGAGCTGCTGATCAGTTTCCCGTTGGATGCCTACAAGGAATTCATGTTCCGGCAGTTCGGCCCCGAGTGGCGGATGTTTGGGCAAATCCTGAAAGACGCCACCTTTTCCGTGATGTCCCTCATCATGGTTTTCTCCATCGGTCACCATCTGGCGGACCAGTTCAACCATGACAATCCGGTCCTGCGTGCCAATCCGGTCATCGCGGGTCTTGTGGCCTTTACGGCGTTCTTCTGCCTGCTCCAGCAGGACGGGGACGCGCTCAACCGGCGTTGGCTCGGCGTCGCCGGGCTGTTTGTGGCGATCCTCGTCGGCGTGTTCGCCACCCGGCTGTTCCTGTATTTCTTTTCCATCAAACGGCTGCACCTGCATTTGCCGGGGGGGACTCCCGATATCGCCATCCCGCAGGCCTTCAACGCCTTCATCCCCGGCATGTTGACCGTGCTCGTGTTCGCGGCCCTTGGCGCGGCCATGCAGACATTTGTGGGCATGTCTCTGCATGAGGCGCTGTATCAGATCATCCGGATGCCTTTTGACGCCATCGGGGAAGGGCTCGGGCGGGGCATGTTGTATATCCTTTCGCTCCATGCCCTTTGGTTCGCGGGCATCCACGGGGCCAACGTCCTTGATCCGATCACCCACGACATCTACGGCGCGGCCATGCTCGCCAACGAAGTGGCGGCGGCGGCCGGGGAGCCCCTGCCGCACATTATGACCAAGACGTTCATGGACACCTTCGTATTCATGGGCGGGGCCGGGACAGGCATCAGCCTTGCCGGAGCGCTGATCCTGTTCGGCAAGACGCAGGCCAGCCGTAAAATCGGGATTTTTTCGCTTGTGCCGGGCCTGTTCAATATCAACGAAGTACTGCTGTTCGGCCTGCCTATCGTGCTCAATCCGCTTATGCTGATCCCTTTTCTGCTCACGCCGGTCCTGCTGGCGGCGATCAGCTACGTCGCGGTCGCTACGGGGCTGGTCCCGGGGACCAACGTGGCGACGGAGTGGACCACCCCCATCCTGCTCAACGGCTACCTGTCCACGGGTTCTCTGAGCGGTTCGGCGTTGCAGCTGGCGAATCTCGTGGTGGGCGTGCTCATCTATGCGCCGTTTGTCTTTATAGCCAATAAAATCAAGGTAAAACAAATCAACGATGCCTTTAGGAGCCTGCTCCGCCGCTCCTGCGCCACAGCGGATTCTTCCCGGCGCTGCCTTGACCACAACGACGATGCGGGGTCCCTTGCCCGGAGCTTGATTACGGATCTTGAGTACGACTACCGGCATGGCGAAGGGCTGTTCCTCGAATTTCAGCCGCAGATCTGTTCCCGAACCGGCAGGGTTGTGGGCGTGGAATCGCTTATCCGCTGGAAGCACCCGTCCTATGGGCTGATCCCGGCTCCCATTACCGTGGCGCTGGCCGAGGATTCCGGGCTCATCCGGCCCATCGGGCTGTGGGTCTTCGAGACGGCCTGTCAGGTGCGCAAGAGCTGGCTCGACGCAGGAATCACGGATCTCACGATGGCGGTCAACGTTTCGGCCCTCCAGCTGGAGCGTTCCTTCCCCAAGCAGCTTCTTGACATCGCGGCCCGTTACGATTTGCCGCCCTCTTTGATGGAAGTGGAAGTTACGGAGTCGAGCGCGCTGGATTCCGATAAGCCGGAAAGCCATATCCTCTCCCGTGTCTACGACGCGGGGTTCCCCGTGGCCATCGACGATTTCGGCATGGGGCACAGTTCCCTCAAGTATTTGAAGCAATTCCCCGTCAGCGTGGTCAAGATCGACGGCGCGATCAGCCGGGAAGTGGTCACGAACTCGATCTGTTCGGATATCGTGGCTTCGATCACCCGCCTCTGCCGGGCGCGGAACATGCTCAGTGTGGCGGAGTTCGTCGAGAATGAGGAACAGGCCGCACTCCTCCGCGAACTCGGCTGCGACGTGTTCCAAGGTTACCTGTACAGCAAGTCGCTCCTGCCTTCCGATTGCCTCCAGTTCATCCAAAAGAGGAACGGCGGAAACGGTGCGTAAGGTCGGCCTGAAGCAACGTGTTTCTCGAGGGGACATCCTGCGGGCGGACCCAACGTGGGGAGGGCAATCCGGCTCTCCCCTCGCAAACCCCTTTGGGCGGGGGGCGCAATCTCTCAAGTTTTTCTTGAAGTTTTTGTTTCGGCTGACCGGGCGCGCCCCATCATGCCTTTCCGTCCGGGTGCCCCGTCTGCCTGCTTTTTCGGCTGGCCGGGAAATCGGAACGCTTGTTGCCGGAGTCATGACGCGTCTGCGCCTCTTCATTGTGGCGGTTGCGTACACACTGCTGGCTGTCCTGACCGGTGTTCCCGCTGCGGCGAACGAAGATCTCGCGCCTGAAACGCAAGGGCTGGACTCGCGGGAAGCCTTCCGTACCGGGACGCGCTTTTTCGATGAAGCGGAGGTTTCGGGCGGCCTGTATTTCTTCCGGCGCGACCGCAGGCGTTACGACGTAGACAAAGGCCGGTACGGGACGAACCTCAATCACGCCTCGGTGCAAGCGAACGCGGATTTTGTCTCCGGATTCGCGGGCGGCTGGCTCGGATTCGATTTCGGCGTGTTCGGCTCGCACGATCTCATGAACAAGGGAGCGGTGGATCACGAAATGGGCTTCGAGCCGTGGGGCGATCCGTGGCACCCCGACTGGAGCAAGCGCCGCACCGACGACGGCGTATCCGTGTACAAGGCCGCGCTCAAGGCCAAGGCCGGTCCGGCATGGGCCAAGGCGGGATGGTTCCAGCCCACGGGGCCGGGCGTGCTTGGGGTCAACTGGTCCATCATGCCGGGCACCTACAGGGGCGTGAACGCCGGGGCCGACTTTGGGCGGCTGTCGCTGGCGGCGGCGTGGGCCGACGAATACAAATCCCCGTGGTTCGTCAACATGAACCGTTTCCGCAAGAACGACGGCGAAACGTCCGTACCGTGGCTGTGGAGCGCCGGGGTACGGTACGCCTTCGAAAGCGGACTGACGCTTGAACTTGGATACGGCGCATCCAAAGATCACCTGCAAAACGCGCATTTCAAAAGCAGCTATCGAACGGGAGGCGGCGCGGGCCCCCTCACCGTGGGTTACCATGCCTATTTCATGAACGACAGCGACGATTCAGGAAAAAGCGAGAACGACAATTTCGACGGCCTCGCCTCGCTGCATTATCTGTTCGGAAAATACGAGGTTCCGCCGTGGACTTTCCGGCTGGAGGGCACCTACGTCCGCGCTCCCATGTCCGGGCCTCAGAGCCAGGGGCAATTCGCGTACCGCCTGACCGACCGCAGCGGAAGCTCCAGCGGCGCGTTCGACGTGTGGTGGGATGCCCGTTCCGACTGGAATGCCGACAACGAAAAGGCCGCCTATTGCGGTGCAATGCGAACCCTCGACGATCTGCTTCCCATAGCCGGCTTTTCGGCGGGCGCGGGCGCGGCTTTCGGTTTCGACGGCAGAGGCTACGGTACGGCGGAGCACCTCAAGGAATGGGCTTTCACCTTCGATCTCAATTATGTGAAACCCGACGGCCCGCTTGAAGGGGCTTTCGTCAAGCTGCATTACACCGAATACCGCAACGGTACGGCCCAGCCGAGCTGGGGCACATACCGGAACGCCTTCCAGTCCGAACGCGATCTCAAGCTGCTTATAGGGATCCCTTTTTCGCTGTGAGCCTTGTAATCCCGAAAAAAGCAGCGGCTCTGCCGGAACCGCCCGCTTCCGGGAACGCGGCGAACAGGGATTCGATAAAAGTGAAAGCCGTTGAAGGGGGAGAGGGGAAATGTTTTTGAGCGTTTCCCCTCTCCCCCTTCCCAAATGTTTTCTCCGCTCAGTCCGTGCGTCTGTTGAGCGAGACAAGCAGGAAGGCGGCCACTGTGCCGATGACGGCTACAATGGTCATGCTCTGGATGGCGCGGGGCAGGCCGTAGCCGTCGGCGATCCAGCCGAGGAGCGGGGCGACGATGCCGCCCATGCTGGTGGCGAGCCCGAGGGTGACGCCGGAAGCGAAACCAATGTTCTTCGCCAGATATTTCTGCCCGAGCACGACCATTGAACTGAAGGGCGCGTACAAGGAAAAGCCGAGGGGCAGCAGGAGCGCGAAAGCGGCATAGAGATTGTCCACCAGGCCGAAGAGGACGATGGAGGGGATCAGGACCACGTAGGAGAGCCGGATGATCCGCAGGTAGCCGAAACGGTCCGAGAGCATCCCGCCGATGAAGTTGCTGATGACGCCGAACGTGCAGAAGCAGGTCAGAGCCGCGGCCCCGGCAGCTTTGGACTGGCCGAAGTTATGGATCCAGTAGAGCGGGATGAAGGTGTTACAGCCCACAAACAGGACGGACCGGGAAATGATCGCCAGCGTCAGCTTGGAGAATTCCTTCCAATTGTTTTTCACCTCTTCGGTTTCCCCGGCAGCTTTCGCGCTTTCGGTTTCGGTCTTCTTCATGCCCGAGAGGTGCGAGATCTGGTAGAGCAGGATGACCGACATGACGAGGGCTATGAGGCCGAAAACGGACGTGCCGGGCATACCGAACGCGCCGATGGCCGCTACCGCGAGCATGGGGCCGAATACGAAACCGCTGTTGCCGCCTATGGAAAAGAGGCTCAAGCCTGTGCCCTTGGAAGCGCCGGAAACCTTATTGGCGAAACGCGCGCCCTCGGGATGGAACAGGGCCGCGCCCACGCCGCTGAGGGCAATGGCCGCGAAAATGGCCCAGTAGCTGTGCAGGAAGCCGATGGAAGCCAGCCCGCCCCCGGCCAGCAGGACGCCCACGGGAATGAACCACGGCTTGGAAAGCTTGTCGGACAGATAGCCGAAAGCCGGTTGAATAATCGAGGAGAGGCAGGAGAAGGCGAACATCAACCCGGCGGCGGCTTGATAGTCGAAACCGTACGCGGTGATCAAAAAGGGCAGGATGGCGGGCAACGCGCCGCCGTTTATGTCGCACGACAGATGCCCGAGCGACACAAGGAAAATTTTCTTTTTGTCCATGACGATGACCTTTGTCCGCAGGCGGGGACGGATGAGGGGAAGCGGGCGTTCCCGGCGGCGCGAAGGGCCGACGCGGCAGCCACGGCACAGTGGATAGTGGGAAATCTCAGACGAAAAAGCAAGGCTCTTTCTGGTAAAAAACAAAGGTGCGCCGGGGGATTATGGAAGGGCGAAAGGGGTGATAGCGTCTATTGTGCCGGGGTGACGCCTTGTTGCGTGTTCTTCTGGACGTTCTGGCCCCACGAAAAGAGTAGGGGATAGGGAAGGCGCGGGGGCGTGAGAAGGCTAGTCAGGGTGCGAAGCTCACCGCTCCAGCGCGTTGTGGGGCGGCTATGGAGGGGGCGTCCTTTCCCTCTTCATCAGTGAAAACCGCCTCTCGGATAAATCCTGGAGGCGGTTTTCGTGCCGGGCCGCGTGGAGGCCCGTTTATGGAAGGAAGATTACGGCCTGCTCATGTCGAGCCGTTCAAAGGTATGGGAACCATCCGTACCAACGCGGATCTGCATGTCGAGGATGAGCGGCAACGCCGGATCGGACGTGATGTCCACGAGGACGGAGCCGTCCTGCTGTTCCTTGGCGGAAACGGAGAAATTGCCGTGCTCGCTGAACTCCACGCCGGGGAAGCATGTACTGAGGACGCGGGGCATGATCAGCGGCGCTTGCGAGAAACACTGCATGACCCGGGCAAGCTGCCCTTCGGAGTGGGTCATGCCGCGCACCCGGCCGATGATCTCCGTGAAATGCGGGTTTTCCGATGTATTTTCCTCATCGGAGATGCTGAACGGGCTGGTTGCGAAGCCGTTCCCGTTGCGATCCTCGAATTGCATGACTGTATTCTTGCCCCGGCGACGGAAGTCCGTCACGAGGCCATACGCCGTTTCCTCATCAATGCCGCTCAGGGATCCCATACCCGTAGCCACGGAGATGTCTTTCAGAGAGATATGCGCATGGGGGCGGGTCAAGGCGATGAGCTTTTTGGGGCTCAGGCCGAAACTGCTGCTGTTCATAAGTGCGGCGTCCATTACCGGCTGAGGCATATCCGGTGCCGCGGCCTGGAGCAGGCCCACATACATTTGGGAAACGGACTTGGTGAGATCAGCGCCGAAGTGTTCGGCGCTGATGCCCCTGGGCATGGGGCCGCCGACCATGGCATCCCAGATCTGCCGGTTGGAAAGCGGCTTGCCGCGGTTGGCCTCCAGAGCGGCGAGCAGGTCGGAAACCGAGGATTCTACCCAGTACGGAAGCAGGAAATCCTGCGCGCCCTGAGCTGTCTGGGCAAGCTGCGTATGGATGTCGCGAAGCTGTTCCCACTGCTGCGGCGTGAGCCGTTCGGCATGGCGATTCATCTGGACGTCGAAATCGGTGATGACGCCGGGGGCAAACCGGCCGAGACGGCTGAGAGGGGATTCCGCGTCGCCGGGCATCTCGCACAGATGATTGATTTCGTCGTTAAAATACATGGGATCGACCTGCGGATTGTGCCCGAGCCGGTATTCGGCGTTCTGGCGCAGGTTGTTCATGATCTGCGTCGCGCCCATCAGCGGGGCGGTATCACGCGGGGCTCTCGGGTGCCCCACAATATGGAGGCAGGCCCCGGCGAGCTTGTGCGCCATGTCGGACTGCATGTTGGCGGAGACATTGGCGAGTCCGTCCGGCGTCATGCCTTCGAGGATGAAGTCGCACATCATGGGGAGCAGATCTTCGGATCCGGGCAGTTGCGCATAGCGCTCATGAAACGCGCAGAACCGTTCGGATACGTCCATGACGGCCTGCGTGAAGCGCCCCGGAGTTTGATCGAGCCGCGCCAGATTGACGAGCCCGGTCGGCACGGGCAGTTCCTTCGCCGCAGTGAAGGCCTCGGCTATGGCTCCGGCATCGCGCACGCCGTAGCGCTGGGCGATCTCCTTCATGACATCCTTGTCCGCATCGCTGAACCGTTCGGCGGGCAGCGCGCCGATGTCGTCCAACGTGTCCTTGAGGCCCAAGAGTTCGGCTCCGATGACGTCTCCGGCGAGCTGGCGCAGTTGTGCCGCGTCGACGGCGTTCCCTTCCTCATTGGCCGCGTTGAGCAGGGGTGTAAGGGCCTGGCTGACGCCCTGATAGAACGGCCTCGGATTGATGGCGTCGGGCCTCAGGCCCGCGAGCGCGCCATCTTCGTTGATCGAATCGAAAACGGCCCGGAAGGCGTCCGTGTTGGCCTCGACGACGTGTCCCTGCTCGGGGATGAGCTCGTCCAGGACGGCGTTGAAGGTTTCCCGGTTGGCGCCGGACAGGGCGCTGTGCTGCGTAGTGCTGAGCCGGGGGATGTCAAGGCCGTGCGAGCGGGCGAACTCCCGCAGCATAACGGGGATTTGTTCCGTATCTCCAAATACCTCGAACTTTGATTCGAGGAATTCGCTCAAGAGCTCCCCATCCTGCCGTTGGATTTCTTCGGACTGCGGATCGACGTCACCGGGCGTTGCGATCCCCATGTCGACTTTCTGTTCGCGGGACATGAGGCTGATGAGCGCTCTGGCGTGTCCTTCGAGGCTGCGGAACTGGGTCATGCCTTCCTTGAGGAATTCCAAGCCCCGCATCCCGCCGAGGCCGCGTTGGATGGCCCCGTTGAGCGTGGCGAACTGGTTGGCGAGAGGTCCGAACTTGTCCACCGCGTTTTTCATGAGATCGGGGAGCATGTCCTGTGTGACCCCGCGCCGGGCCAGCAGCATGGAGACGGAGTTGCGGAGCACGGCGGCGATGTCGTCCGCGCCGTAATCGCCCTTGAAGCTGTGAGCCGCAGAATTAAGCGCGTCGGCATGGTCGGCGATGCGTTCGAGGAAGGCGGCATCCATAGGCACGCTGTCGTTGAGGAGCTGCTCCACCATCACGTCGCCCGCGAGCATGGCGTTGATGTAACGGGGCATGGTTTCCGCAGTGACCGGCGGATTCAGGTCGCCCGGCGGGTCCTGCGCCATGAGCGCGAACTCGCGGAGCAGGGGCAGGTTGTCTTCCACAAAGACTTGTACGGCGATGTCCATCGCCTCGGCCACACGCTCTTGAGACGGATAGACGCCGGGTCCGGGATTGTCGTTGAGCAGCGCCGTGCAATGTTTGATCACGGCAGGGTTGTTGGCGAGGGCGGAGCTGAAGTTCTGGGGCAATCCGGCGAGGGTCATGGCTTGGCGTATGCCCTCCGCCTTCCCGGCTGTCCGCATCATGAAGCCGCGCACGGCATCCTGCCGTTCGGCGGGCGTCGCAAGCGTGGGCATGTTTGTGGCGAAGCTCATGGCCAGCCCCTGCATGTTGTCCCGTCCGAGCGTCGGGAGGGCTTCCTTGAGTGTGGCGATCATGTCCTTGCCGTTGGGAAGCTGCGGCAACAGGCCCACCATATCGTCTTTCAGAGAGGACAGGATGTCGATGGTTGCCGCGTTGGCGTCGCGGTAGGCCGTCTGGAGCCGGGTAAAGGCCCCGTCGGTTCCGTGGGCTTCCATGTCGGCCCGCAACTGGTGGGCGAAGAAGCCGTTGGCGCCCGCGAGGGGCTGGTTGAGGCGAGTGAGGGCCGTGGTCATGGTCGCGCCGCGCGTTCCAAGGCCGGGAAGCTGCGTGAGGACACCGACATTTTGTGGGATGACCTTCTCGCAAAGATACGTCCGTACGGCGTCACGTTGGCCCTGCGGACTGCCGAGATCCAGATTGCGGACCAGCGCGAACTGGGCGAAGGAGGTGGCGTGCCCGGCAGGAAGCGCGTTGCCGTCGGCGAGCTGGCGGCCTGCGGCAAGAGCTTCGTCATACAGGACTGAATCGCGCACGAGTTTGACGTCTTCCGCAGTGAGGGGCTTGCCCCCTTCAAGCTTCGCGTTGAGCATTCCCCGTATATCGGCGTTGATGTTGCGGAACTGCGGGGATTGATCAAGGGCGTTCAAGAATGCCGTGACCGTGGCACGGTTTTCTTCGGCCTTGGCGCTGCGGGAAAGCTTATGGATTCCGTGCAGCGAGGAAGTATCGCCGACGGATTCACCACCGTTTTGAAGAAAAAGAGACGCGGAATCGCCAACCGTGTTGGCACTATTGAAGAACTGCTGAAGGGAAACAGGCATACGGCCTCCTATAGCTGAAACAAGATGCGGTGTCCGGTACGAAGCCGAGAGCGGTTACCTTTGAACTGCGCGCCGTTTTATGGCTTTCCTGCATCAATATCGTTTTCGGCTGGATGCACGCCATATTGCGGCGCACCGGAGATTCCGGCGTTGGGGCACTTCTGAAACGCTCTAGACGCGGAGGAATTGCCCGGCGGTGAAAGACGGCTCCGGGGCTTCCCCTCCTTCGAGGACGGCTTGCTGCGCCTGTTCCGTAAGGGCTTCCTGTTCTTTGTTCATGGCGTCGAGGCGGGCTTTCCATGTTTCCGAGAACAGGACGATGTTGTTGACGGTTTTGAGGAAATCCCCGGTGTCGAGCCCATAGGCCGGGATCGGGAAGTTCAGCCCCACCATGCCGGTGGCGTCGTTATAGCTGAGCGCGCCGCCTTGCGTGTCCGCGAGGAGGAAGTTCGAGGCCAGCAGCAGACGGCAGATTTCGCCGTTGCGCCAGCCGCCGAGAGCGCCGACTTCAACATATACGATGAAGGAGTGCGTCGCTTCGATCCATTGGATCAGCAGGTTCCGCCCTCCGAGCGAAAGGGCGGCGGCCCCGGATGCGGACAAGGTGATGTCCATGCCCGTTTCTTTGCCTAGTGCCTCAATGTACGGCGTCGCGTTCATGGTTTCTCCTAAACGGTGAGAGTACGGCATTCTGGGATGCCAATAATGTTGATGAACGTATCCTTTGAAAGGGAATTAGCAAAAAGCGATCCAAAAAATCGGAGGAATCCGCTGCAGCGCAGAAATTTTGTTTGAGGGGATACCGGTTCCGGGCTGCGGAGAAGTGTTCACGGATCGCCACGTGATTATGCCTGTTTTTGGGATGGACGTGAAGGGCCGGGGAGTGGCGGCGGCTTTATCGGAGGAGAGGGCCTCCGCCGCACCGGGACAGGCTTCTGGCCTCTTGCCGTGGCTGCCGGCCCTGTGGAGGCCCGTCGCGGGAACATTACGGAAACGGCCCGCCACCACGGAACGGGCCGATGCAGGTTGGGCTCCGGATCAGGAGCCGATGACATACCTTGAGCGGCGGCCGAGCAGTTTTTTGATGCCCATGATCAGGAGGAGGCAGAGGGCCACTTCGCAGAAAAACGTGAACAGGGACACGAAGAACAGGCTTTCCGGCAGGAGGATGCCGAAAAAGGTGAACAACAGGTTCTGGAACGTAAACAGGATGAAGTCGTGCAGGAAGTACAGGGCGAAACTGTACGTGGCGATGAGATCGAGGAGCGTGATCCGGATGTGTTTGATCTTTTCGAGGAAGTGGACCACGCACGCGCCGATGGCTATTTTCTGCATGTAATAGGCGGCCTCGATGTTCGGCAGGATTTCCTCATAGGCATTGATGCCGAGGAGTGCGGTGAAGACGGGCGAGAAGGCGACGAGGATTTTGATATGCTTGGCGATGAACGCGAGGATCAGGTCCCGGTTCATGGAGTAGAACATGCCGAGCAGGTATGCGGGAAAGAAGAATGCGTAGTTGTGGAAGAAACTTGTCAATTCCGTCCGGGGGATGAGCAGGGGGATCCAGACGGTGAACAGCGTGAGCAGGGCGAACCGTTCCTCACTGAGGCGCAACAGAAGCGGGCTCACGAGGAATATCGTGGCGATGAACGGGATGTACCAATAGGTCAGGACCACGTCGCCGTACAGCAGCGCTTGGAAAAATTCCCGGCATCCCGTCGCCAGCTTGGTGAAACGGGGCACCTCTCCCGTATAGGAATACCAAAAGAAGGCGTATCCTGTGAAAAAAACGGACAGGATCACATACGGAACAATGACGTTGAGCAGTTTTTTTCTGTAGTATGTCCGTAAGTCGAATTTCCTTTGAGCCAAAAAATGAAACAAATAACCTGAAATGAAGACAAAATACAACGTGCTCGAATGAAACAGGACGCCACGGAGCATATCCAGAAAACGGCTCATGGATTCGTGGCCTTCAAGAGGCGGTACGATCCACATATGAACGCTTATAACGGAAAAGATGGCGAACGCCCTGAAATAGTGCATCGCCAGATCGAAGCCTTGTTTTTCCATAAAGAGCTCTCCTGTATACCGTGAAGCCCTTTGTTGCACAGGGCTTTGATTGGTACACCATATACTGGAGAGGGTCCCCGTGTAAACAAGGGAAACGGTCGGGTTTCACGGCGGATTTTCGGGGAAAAAAGCGCATCGGCCAGAGGCTGAATGCCCGCCGGTACGTGTGTTCAGAGAGGGGGAAAGGTTCGAGCCGTGGAGAGCCCCGTTCCATCCTTTTTGATGCGTATCGGAACGCCCCGGAGTCAGTTTCCCACCATTCGGAACCAGTTGGAAAAGAAGGAGGCCGGGGGAAAGGATAACCTGGGCGGGTGTTCCCCGCT
>ENA-UERW01001489-UERW01001489.1-human-gut-metagenome-genome-assembly--contig:-NODE-1489-length-15172-cov-2.770918_pt1 | contig 15172 bp, 14 predicted proteins | sample MGYA00242994_ERZ507995 | MGnify/ENA primary metagenome ERZ507995 (study PRJEB26167, sample SAMN06115492) | human gut metagenome | host: Homo sapiens | place: China:Chongqing | collected 2015-04-26...
CTAGGCTAGGCGCAAGCCCCTCCTGCTCTTTCTCCCTCAGCCTTCCCTCCCCCTCGGGTTTCCTCCTCCCCCAGCTTCTTTTTCCTACGGTACCCGCCCGGTTCGCTCCTTAATCGGATCATTTGCTTCTTCTCCGCCTTCTTCTCTTTTCCCGCAAGCCTCATCGATTTGCCGAAGAAGGGCTTTAGATGCTGTGTCCGGAAGTAATGCATCACTTTTAGGCGTGTTGGGAAATACTTCCCTCCCAAGGGCATTGGGGGGCGCGTTGTTTCCGAATGAAAAAGAGATGAGAAGGTACAGCATAAGATGAAAAACCGTATGGATTTTCCTCATCATGAAAATACTGTACAAGCGAAACTAGTGCAGGAAGAGTATTCCCAAAGCGGCGAGTACTGTCAGTATGAGGCAAACACCGAGGCAACCCTTTTCTTTTCGTTTTTTCTCAGGGTGTGCCTTTTTTGAAGGGGTTGTAGGTTGATACTGGGGCTTTTGCTGATTTGACGAGGCCGCTTTCTCAATCAGGTCTTTCTTTTCGAAAAACTCTTGCATCTCGTGCGTAAAACGCTGCCTCCAGTCTTCAAACCAGTGTTCAGGGTGCTGGCGCTGATATTCCCGTTCAAGGTGTTTTGTGAGGTCGTCCGGATCAGAGATTTCCGCTGGAATGGCTGACGTATCCAACGGATAGAAGGACGTCGTGATTTCCCTAGCGATCTGAACGAAATATTTCATGCTGTGTTTGTCATCAAGCATGACTCCGGAAAGGTAGAGGAGCTTGGCGCACGCCTCGATGTTTCTTCTGTTCAGATGGCACTGGGTAAGGTTTACATAGAAATTGCCGGAATTCAGTTCAATGAACGATCCCAAGTATTGGCAGCAGCCGGCTACCCACGTGGAAAATTCTTTGTTGAACTCCTTTTTGATCTGGATGAAGGTCACAACAGGATGCTCATCCAGCTCATCCAGAAAACTGCCGGGAAGGGAGTAGGGCGCAGGGAAGGACGGAAGCTTGGCCGGAGTGCGCTTCATGACGCCGGCAGCGTTCAGGGATGCTTGGGCCATTTTTTTGATGGCCTCAGGATCAATGAGCGTTTGCTTGTATTCGTGTGGCAACGAATCGAAAGCTTCCCTTTTTTTTTCCGGGAGGCTGTTTCGGAACTCTTCAATCCGCTCGTCCAGATCCATGCGTGCACCTTGTTTGCTTGGAGTGGTGGCCAGCCGCGGTACGGGGCCGTGGGGAACGCCGCAAGTGTTCTATGCGGGAGAATATGATTCCAGCAGCATATCTGAGAATCATTTCCGTGACAACAGATGTCTTGAAAAGGTGCGTTGCTTGGGAATGTTTTCTCACACGATCGTTGAAAACGTGAAACGAAGAAGAGTGGGGAGAACCGGAACTGAGCGGCAAAACGGCCGGAAAGCACACGTCGTTATGTGCAGTTGGGGCATCGGAATTGCGGATTTACAAGGCATTCTCGGTATGCTAAGACTGAAGTCCTTATTGTTCGGCGTTGTATCCGTCCGTATGTAATCACACAAAGTGTAACGAAATTGTTAGGTTGTCTAGATGGACCTTCTCACGGAACTTGAAAGCCTGATCCCGGAACTTGAAAAGGGTTTGGATCAGGCTTCTTCGTTGCAGGAAATGGAAGCGCTCCGGGTTGAATTCCTCGGACGCAAGGGCCGCATTGCCCGCATCATGTCTCGTCTTCCCGAACTTGAGCCTGCGCAGCGTCCTTTGCTGGGGCAAACCGCCAACCGGGTGAAGGAAAGCCTGACAGCTCAGTTCGAAGCCAAGAAGACGGCTCTCGACAACGCCGAAGAGGCCGCCGCACTGGCACGCTTTGACGCGGGCCTGCCCGGCCGTTTGCCGTGGCGCGGTTCGCTGCATCCGGTGACCATGGTGATGGAAGAAATCTGCACCATCTTCAAGGGGCTTGGCTACGACATCGTGTCCGGTCCGGAAGTGGAGACGGATTACTACTGCTTTGAAGCGCTGAACATTCCGCCGGAACACCCCGCGCGCGACATGCAGGATACCCTGTACGTATCCGACGGCATCGTGTTGCGTACGCATACGTCCCCGCTTCAGGTGCGGACCATGCTCAAGCAGAAGCCTCCCGTCGCCGTGGTTGCGCCCGGACGCGTCTACCGCCGCGACTCGGACATCACGCACACGCCGATGTTCCATCAGGTCGAAGGCCTGCTCGTGGACAAGCACGTGACCATGGCCGATCTGCGCGGGACGCTTACCGCGTTCATGCGTGAAGTGTTCGGTTCCGACACCCGCATCCGTTTCCGCCCGAGCTTCTTCCCGTTTACGGAACCCAGCGCCGAAGCCGATATTTCCTGCTGTATGTGCGGCGGGAAGGGGCATGTCAACGGCACTACGTGCCGCGTGTGCAAGGGGACCGGCTGGCTGGAAATCCTCGGGTGCGGCATGGTCGATCCTGAAGTCTTCAAGGCCGTTGGCTACGACCCGGAAGAAGTGACCGGATTCGCCTTCGGGCTTGGCGTGGAACGTATCGCCATGCTGAAGTACGGCATCGGGGACCTGCGCATGTTCTTTGAGAACGATGTGCGTTTCCTCGGTCAGTTTGCCTAGGGCCAGTATCCCTCCTTCGGACAGGGAATCGGGATCGGACTTCAGTTCTTCTTTAAAAGGTATTTCTTCGGCTCATTCCGGAAAAATGCTGTTTGCGGTCCCGATCAAGAGAAGAATGCGCCGTCGTTGTGGGAAGGCTTTCCTCGGCGGTTTTTGGGGCGATGCCCCGAGAGGATTGAGCAATGCTGTTAAGTCTGAAATGGTTGCGCGAATTTGTTCCGGTGGAAGACGGGGCTCAGGAAGTCGGCGATCGCCTGACGATGCTTGGGCTGGAGCTGGAAGACATCATCCATCCGTATGATGCCATCAAGGACATCGTCGTCGGGCACGTCCTGACGAAAGAGGCCCATCCCGATTCGGATCATCTGGCCGTATGCACGGTGGATGCCGGACAGGAAGAAGTGCTGAACATCGTGTGCGGCGCACCCAATGTGGCCGCCGGACAGAAAGTGCCGGTGGCGCTGGTGGGCACGACGATGCCCGGAGGTATGGTCATCAAGAAGGCCAAGCTGCGCGGCGTGCCTTCGTTCGGCATGATCTGCTCCGAGCGTGAGCTGGGGCTTTCCGAAGATCATAACGGCATCATGGTGCTGCCCGAAGGCTTCAAGGTCGGCACGCGCCTCATCGACGCGCTGGATCTGGATACGGAGATTCTGGAAATCGGCATCACCCCGAACCGCGGCGACTGCCTGTCCGTACTCGGCCTTGCCCGCGAAGCGGCGCTGGCTTTCAAGCTGCCCCTGACGCTGCCCAAGGTGCATGTGGAAGCACAGGGTGCGGATTGGTCGTCGGAATGGGCCGTGAATATCCCGAATCCCGACCTGTGCCCGTTCTACCAGCTGCGTCTCGTGGAAGGCGTGACCATCAGGCAGTCGCCCATGTGGATGCGCCACCGCCTGCACGCTGTGGGCGTCCGCCCCATTTCCAACATCGTGGACGTTACCAACTATATTTTGATGGAGCTGGGGCAGCCGCTGCACGCCTTTGACCGCGACAAGCTGGAAGGCGGACGCACGGAAATCTCCGTGGCCCGCGACGGTGAACGCATTGTGACCCTTGATGGGCAGGAGCGTGTGCTGACCTCCGCCGACCTGTTGATCCGTGACGGCATGAAGCCTGTTGCGCTCGCCGGCGTCATGGGCGGGCTCGATACGGAAATTTCCGACGCCAGCCGCAACGTCATGGTCGAGAGCGCGGTGTTCCGCCCTGAAACCATCCGCAAGACGGCCCGCCGCCTTGCCCTGGCCAGTGAAGCCTCCTACCGTTTTGAGCGCGGTGTGGATCAGATCAATTCCCGGTTCGCTATGGACAGGGCCGTCAGCCTGATGGCGGAACTTTCCGGCGGCGTGGTCCGCACGGGCGCCTGCACGCAGGAGCCCAAGCTGTGGGCAGCCCCGCACCCGCGTTTCCGTGTTCAGCGTACCGTGGATCTGCTCGGCATGGATGTCGAGCCCGCGTTCTGCGCGGATACGCTGGAACGTCTGGGCTGCGGCCTTGACCGCTCCGACGGGGCGGACTGGAAGGTCACGACCCCGAGCTGGCGTTCCGACCTGAGCCGCGAAGTGGACCTCATCGAAGAAATTGCGCGCGTGAAGGGCATGGACACCATCCCGGAAACCCTGCCCGCCGTTTCCCGCCCTCTCGATCGTTTCGGCCAGCCGGAATCCCGGTACGGTTTCCTGTCCCGCATCAAGGCGTGGGGACGTGGCCTCGGCCTGAACGAAGCCGAGAACTACAGCTTCGTCGGCCACAAGGATCTCGATCATCTCGGCCTTTCCAAGGAAGGCCGCATCGATATCATCAACCCGCTGACCGAGGAACAGAACGTGCTCCGCACCGAGATCGCCCCGAGCCTGTTGCAGAATGTGCGTACCAACATCGCGCACGGCAACATGGGCGTCCGCCTGTTCGAAGTGGCCAACGTGTTTGAGGCCGATCCCGCTTCCCAGACCACGGCGAAGGAAAGCGCCCGTCTCGGCATGGTGATGTACGGTTCCCTGTACGACACGGCGTGGCCGAATGCGGAAATCGACGCCGGATACGCGGACATCCGTGGGCTGGTGGAACATTTCGCGGCGTTCCTGAATCTCTCCGCGCCCGTGTTCACCCGCGACGAAAACACGCATCCGTTCCTCGCTCCGTGCGTGCGCGTGACCGTCGACGGAAAGCCCGTCGGCGTGGTGGGGCAGGTCAAGACGCAGCTCGCCGACGCCTACCATGCCCGCAAGCCCATCTGGCTGGCGGAATTGGATCTGGAAACCCTATGTGATCTGCACCGGGCGGCCCGCATCGTGTTCAAGGCGTTGTCCGTGTTCCCGGCGTCCAGCCGCGACGTGACGGTCATTGCTCCGCTTACCCTGTCCGTGGCCGCCGTTGAGAAGCACATCCGCGACATGCGCATTGCCATCCTCGAAGACGTGACCCTCATCGACCTGTATGAGCCCAAGGATACGGAAGAACGTAACCTGACCTTCCGGCTCACGTTCCGCAAGGCCGACCGGACTCTTAAAGATGCCGAGGTGGACAAGGAGCGGGAAAAGGTGGCACAATCGCTCATCAAGAATCTGGGCGTCCGCATCTGATCGTGACGCATCGATGACGAGGCATGTCTTTTTGTCTGTAATCAATGGAGCATGACGCGTTCCGCATGGGAACTCTATGACTGGACGGACGTATCGCATCGGGGAAGCGGCTCGGCTGCTGAAGCTGGAAGGTTACGTATTGCGTTTCTGGGAAACGGAATTCGAGCAGTTGCGCCCCTTGCGTACGCCGAAAGGGCAGAGGTTGTATTCCGATGCGGACCTCGTCGTGCTCCGGCGCATTCGCACCTTGCTGCACGAGCAGGGTATGACCATCGAAGGGGCCAGGCGCGTTCTCGAACGGGAATGCGCCGAGTCCGGCGACGGAAAGGCCCGGACAAGCGCGGAAGACATGCTCCGCCATGTGGAAAGCGAACTGATGGCCCTGCAGGCATTGCTGGGGCGGCAGCGTCTTAAACCGACAAGGTAAGCTCCGATGATTCTTTCTCCTTCTCTTCTTTCCGCTGACGTGGGCAACCTTGCGGCGGAACTTTCGGCTTTGGAGGCCGCCGGTCTCCGGTGGGTGCACTGGGATGTCATGGACGGGCGGTTTGTGCCGAACATCACCTTCGGGCAGCACGTCATCAGGCAGTTGCGCAAGCGCAGCATCTGATGATTGTGGAGCCCGAAAACTATCTTTCCGAATTTCAGGCCGCGGGTGCCGACATGCTGGTCGTGCACGCCGAGGCTACCCGGCATCTGCAGCGTACGCTCGCGGAAATCCGGCGTCTGGGCATGAAGGCCGGAGTCGCGCTCAATCCAGCCACCCCGCTGTCCGCGCTGGAATACGTGCTGGAGGATGTCGATATGATCCTCCTCATGAGCGTGAACCCGGGATTCGGCGGGCAGAAATTTTTGCCGATCACCTATGAAAAGATCCGCCGTCTTCGCCGGATGCTGGACGAACGCCGCCTTGAGACGCTCATCCAGATCGACGGCGGCGTCACGCCCGACAACACCGCCGATCTCGTGCGTGCGGGTGCGGACGTGCTGGTGTCCGGTTCGGCGTTTTTCTCGGTTCCACCCTATGAGGCCCGTCGTCTGGCGTTTGAGAGCAAGGCGGAGGAAGCCCGTTCACTGACTTTGTAAGCTGACGGAGAGTAGTCATGCGTTCCCGTAAAGAACTTGCCGATGCCATTCGTATCCTTTCCATGGACGCCGTAGACAAGGCCAAGTCCGGCCACCCCGGCGCGCCCATGGGCATGGCCGACATGGCGGAAGCCCTGTGGCGCGGCGTGTGGCGTCATAATCCCGCCGATCCCCATTGGGCCAATCGTGACCGGTTCGTCCTGTCAAACGGCCATGCCTCCATGCTGCTCTACAGCGTGCTGCATCTCACCGGCTATGACCTGAGCATGGACGATATCAAGAATTTCCGCCAGCTCGGCTCCCGTACGCCCGGCCATCCCGAAAAGGGTGTGACCCCCGGCGTGGAAACCACCACCGGGCCGCTCGGACAGGGCTTTGCCACCGCCGTGGGCATGGCTGTGGCTGAAAAACTGCTCGCCGCCGAGTTCAACCGCGACGGCTTCCCCATTGTCGATCACCACACATACGTGTTCCTCGGCGACGGCTGCCTCATGGAAGGGCTGTCGCAGGAGGCCTGTTCCCTCGCCGGGACTCTCGGCCTCGGCAAGCTCATCGTCATGTATGACGACAACGGCATTTCCATCGACGGCGACGTCCACCAGTGGTTCGGCGACGACACGCCCGCCCGTTTTGAAGCGTGCGGCTGGCACGTCATTTCCGGAGTGGACGGTCACGATGCCGCCATGCTCGATGCGGCGCTGGTCCTCGCCCGCAAGGAAACCGAGCGTCCGACCCTGATTTGCTGCAAGACGACCATCGGCTACGGTTCTCCCAAGAAGGGCGGGACGGCATCAAGCCACGGCTCGCCGATGGGGGCGGATGAAAACGCCGCCGTGCGTGCCGCGCTCGGCTGGAAGGACGAACCGTTCGTCATGCCGCAGGACATCAAGGATGCGTGGGACGCCCGCGAGCGCGGCGCAGCGCTTGAAGGCGAGTGGAAAGCTCTGTTTGCCTATGCGAAAGCCTACCCCGGTCTCGCCGCCGAATTCGAACGCCGGATGGGCGGCACATTGCCTGCCGACTGGGAAAGCGTTTCCTCCTCCGCCATCGCCCGTTTTGACGCGGACAAGCCGAAGGTCGCCACCCGTATCGCCAACCGCGACGTCTTGAACGCCATCGCTCCGCATCTGCCGGAACTGTTCGGCGGTTCCGCCGACCTGACCGGTTCCGTGGGCACGTGGCACGAAAAGGCTTCCCGCATCGGCCGCAACGACTGGAACGGCAACTACCTGTCCTACGGTGTGCGTGAATTCGTCATGGGTACCGTCATGAACGGCCTTGCGCTGCATGGCGGGTTCATCCCCTACGGCGGCACGTTCCTTGTGTTCTCCGATTATGCCAGAAACGCCATCCGCCTGTCCGCGCTCATGAAGCAGCGCCTTGTCTGGGTATTGACGCACGATTCCATCGGCGTCGGAGAGGACGGCCCCACGCACCAGCCCGTCGAGCATGTGAGCAGCCTGCGCCTTATTCCCGATCTGCTCGTGTGGCGTCCCTGCGACGCGGTGGAAACCGCCGTGGCGTGGAAGGTGGCTCTTGAGTCCGCCCAGCCTTCCTGCATGGTGCTGACCCGTCAGGGCCTGACGCCGCAGACCCGCACGGAGGAACAGCTTGAAGCCGTGAAGCGCGGCGCGTATATCCTCAAGGATTGCGAAGGCACCCCCGAGGTAATCCTCATCGCTACGGGTTCCGAAGTGCAGCTCGCCGTTTCCGCCGCCGAAGCGCTGGCCGGGAAGGGCCGTAAGGCACGCGTGGTTTCCATGCCCTGCGCCGAGCTTTTTGACGCGCAGCCTGCCGAATACAAGGAAAACGTGCTGCCCCGCGCCGTGCGTGCGCGCGTGGCGGTCGAAGCTGCCTCCGTGGACGGTTGGTGGAAGTACGTGGGGCTCGACGGCGCGGTGGTCGGCATGTCCGGCTTTGGCGAGTCCGCCCCCGGCGACGTGCTGTTCAAGCACTTCGGGTTCACCGTCGATCATGTCGTTGACGTTGCCGAAGGCTTGTTGAAGTAGAAAAACGAATCGGGGGAGGGAGCTTTTTGCAAAAAGCTCCCTCCCCCGTACCCCCACCCGCAAAAACTTCGACTGGTGGGGAGGGGACACGGAAGGAGTTCAGGAAGGACGAGCGTTTTTTCTGTATTGTCGACGTGTCCCGTTTTTGTGTCCCGTAGTATTCTCCCTTTTTTCCATATACGGGAAACCTGCGGACAGGGATTCGATAAGGGCGAAAGTCTTGGGAAGAGAGGGGATGGGGTTTGGGGAAGGGGGGAGAAACCTTTCTTCAGAAAGGTTTCTCCCCCCTTCCCCAATCTTCATACAAAACAAAGCAATGCGAATTAATATACTGACTCTGTTCCCGGAATGGTTTGCATCCCCGCTGGATACGGCGCTGCTCGGCAAGGCGCGCGAGGCGGGGCTTGTCGAATTCGCTCTCCTGAACCCCCGCGACAGGACGGAAGACCGCCACCATATCGTGGACGACCGTCCTTATGGCGGCGGGCCCGGCATGGTCATGATGCTGGAACCGCTGGTAAAGACCTTGCGGGAACTGGAAACGGAGCGGGGCGGAGCGGGGCGGATCATCATGCTCGCCGCCGCCGGTAAGCCGCTCACGCAGTCGCTGGCCCGCGAGCTGGCGCGGGAAGAGACGCTGACGCTGGTGTGCGGCCGGTATGAAGGCATCGACGCCCGGCTCATGGACATTTTGCCGGTCGAGCAGGTCAGCGTGGGCGAGGCAGTGCTCAACGGCGGGGAGGCCGCCGCCATGATGCTGGTGGAGGCCGCGACCAGGCTCATCCCCGGCTTCATGGGAAAAGAGGAATCCGGAGACGACGAAAGTTTTTCGGCGGGCCTGCTGGAGTATCCGCACTTCACGCGGCCCGAAGTCTTTGAGGATGTGCCCGTGCCGGATGTGCTGCGTTCGGGCGATCATGGCCGTATTGCCAAGTGGCGGCGCGAGCAGTCGCTGCGGACGACGCTGCGGGTCCGGCCCGACATGCTGGACGGGGCGCCGCTGACGTCGGACGACATGGAGTACCTGCGGGAAACGGTGGAGGTCGCTGGACGGCTCCGCCTTGGCCGCAACCTCCATTGTGCGCTGGTGCATTATCCCGTTTTCCTTGGCGATCGCAAAACCGGCGCAACCTCTTTGACAAACCTCGACGTTCACGATATAGCACGGTGTTCTCGCACATATGGACTGGGGAGTTTCACGGTTGTAACCCCCTTGAAGGATCAGCAGACCATTCTGGAAACGCTGGTCCGCCATTGGACGGAAGGGCCCGGCGGCGTCTCCAACCCGGATCGCGCCGAAGCGTTCAGCCTCGTCCGTATGGCTTCCGATGTGCAGGGAGCCATTGATCTTGTGGAAGCACGCACGGGACAGCGCCCGGTTCTGCTGGGAACCAGCGCGCGGGACAACGGCGTTATGACGCCTCAGGCTGTACGGGATCTGCTTGTGGACCGTCCGGTCCTGCTCCTTTTCGGGACAGGGCACGGGATGGCCCCGGAGATTCTGGATGCCTGCGACGGCATACTGAGGCCGCTGCGGTGGATGGATGCGTACAACCATCTCCCGGTGCGTGGGGCGGTCGCCATTACCCTTGATCGGGTGCTCGGCGACTGCTGTTAGAGCCTCTTCACGGCCGCGCCTTTGCGGTACGGTGCAATGCTCTGTGTTGATACCTCCCCCGGCGACGGGGCGAGAGAGCGCAAGCGACAGCCCGTTTCGGGAGTCACCGACAAACGAAGCGACATAACTTCAGGTTGCCCGTCAGACGGGGCAACGACTTCTTTGAGGAGAAGGACATGACCATCATCGAAAAGATCGAACGCGAACAGATGCGCCTTGATATTCCCGCTTTCAAGCCCGGCGACGCCGTGAAAGTGCACTTCCGTATCGTCGAAGGTGAAAAGGAACGTATCCAGGTGTTCCAGGGCAACGTGATCCGTATGCACCGCGGCACCGTGGGCGCTACCGTGACCGTTCGTAAGGTCTCCGACGGCGTGGGCGTGGAACGTATCTTCCCCCTGCACTCCCCCTTCATCGACCACATCGAGCTGGTGACCGAAGGTTCCGTGCGCCGCAGCCGTCTGTACTACCTCCGCGATCTCAAGGGTAAGGCTGCCCGTATCAAGCCCAAGAAGCGCTACTAGTTCCCCATCAGGGAAGAGGGGAGTTTTTCCCCGCAGTGAGGCGTTTCCCGCCCGGCGACGGGCGTTCTGGAAAAAGGGATCTTTCCTGCAAAGATCCCTTTTTCCCTTTTTGGTCTTTTGTTACGGAGAGTGTATGGCTGGCCGCAAAAAATCCGTATCCGTGCAGGAAGAGCTGCTTCTGTGCCCTTCCGCGAAGCCGGGCGACTGGTTCCCCGGCATACCCGTTTCGGCGGTTGCCGGGATCGATGAAGCCGGGCGGGGCTGCCTTGCCGGTCCCGTGGTTGCGGCGGCGGTGATTTTGCCCGAAGGCGCGGTTATTCCCGGCCTTGCGGACTCCAAGGTGTTGTCGCCTACCCGCCGGGACGGTCTGGCCGCCGAGATCGGGGCCGTGGCGCTGGCTTGGGGGCTTGGCGTCGTCTGGCCTCCCGAAATCGATCGCATCAATATTTTGCAGGCGACGCTCAAGGCCATGTGCCACGCCGCCAGCGTGTTGAAAGTCCGGCCCAAAGGGTTGCTCATCGACGGCAACCAGACGATCCCCGAGCCGCTGTTCCGGCAGCGCGCGGCGTGCTGGCCATCGTCCCCGCGCCAGAAATCCATTGTGGACGGCGACGCGCTGGTCCCGGTCATTTCGGCGGCGTCCATCATCGCCAAAACATTCCGTGACATGCTCATGGATAAGCTCGACCACCGCTATCCCGGCTATGGTTTTGCCAAGCACAAGGGCTACGGTTCCAAAGAGCATTTTGCCGCCCTGCGCGAGCTTGGGCCGTGCCCCATGCACCGGAAGACGTTCCGGGGCGTTTTGCCCGAACAGCAGACGGCGCGGCAGGGCTCGCTTTTGTGACCTTGCGGCAGGAAAAGGGGCGCGCCGGAGAGGATGCCGCCGCGGATTGGCTGGAAAAGGCCGGGATGCGGATACTCGCCCGCAATTGGCGCAGCGGTTCGTATGAACTGGATCTTGTCTGCCGGGACGGGGACGAACTGGTTTTTGTCGAAGTCCGTCTGCGCGGCAAGGGGAGCCTTGCTTCGCCCGAGGCGAGCATGACGCCCGCCAAATGCCGCAGCGTGGTCAAAGCCGCCCGAGCCTACTTGTCCGCAAGCGGGGAATGGGATGTTCCCTGCCGATTCGATCTTGTCTGCGTCCGTGACGCGGGCGCAACCTTCGAACTGGATTATTACCGCCATGTCTTTGACATCTCCGAAATTATGGGTAGTGGCGACGCCGCTTGGCAACCCTGGTGATCTTTCTCCCCGTGCGCGGGAAGTGCTGGAAGGCGCGGATATGGTCCTTGCGGAAGATACCCGCCGGGCGGGGCTGCTGTGCCAGCGCTGTGGGGTGAAAGCCAAGCGGTTCATGAGTTTTCATGACCATAACGAAGAGAGCAAGCTGGACGAAGTGCTGGGCCTGTTGAATGGAGGCCGGACGCTTGCGCTTATTTCCGACGCCGGGCTGCCGTTGGTGGCTGACCCCGGCTACCGGCTGGTCCGGGCCTGCCGCGCGGCGGGGATTCCCGTATCGGTGGTTCCGGGGCCGAGTGCGCCCGTGACGGCGCTCGCCGGGAGCGGCATCGCGCCGCAGCCGTTCGCGTTTTTGGGGTTCCTTCCCCGCAGCCGCTCGGATCAGGAAAAGACGCTGGCGCCCTTTGCCAATCTGGCATTGACGCTTATCTTCTTTGAACGTAAGGACCGATTGAGCGAAACGCTCTCTGCTGCCCATGCTGTGCTCGGCCCACGGGAACTTTGCATTGCCCGCGAACTGACCAAAACGCATGAGGAATACCTTCTCGGGCGGTTGGAGGACGGCGTCCCGGCGGGCGTTGAGTTGCTTGGCGAGATCACGGTGGTGGTCGGACCGGCGGAGGCCGGAGGCGTGACGGACAGGGAAGAGGTGTTTCGCCTCATCGCCGAGGAGCGGGAACTGGGCGGTTCGCCCCGGGACGTTGCGCGCCGGGTGCAGACCCGGACGGCCGGATGGACGGTCAAGAGCATTTACGCGCTGCTGTCCGCAAGGAGGTAAGCTATGAGCGCCAAGAAATCGGGCGGCCCCCTTATTGGGGATAACCGTAAAGCCCGTCATATTTATGAATATCTGGAAACCATTGAAGCGGGTATTTCCTTGACCGGGCCCGAGGTGAAAAGCCTTCGTGCCGGGCAGGTGAACTTCACGGACAGTTATGTGGAGTTCAGGCGCGGCGAAGCGTGGCTGATCGGCCTGCACATTGCCCCGTATACGAATGCCGGGTACGTGGAGCAAAACGCGGACAGGCCCCGCAAACTGCTGATGCACGCACAGGAAATCGCGTCGTTTGCCGCGAAAGTGGAACAGAAGGGCCTGACCGTGGTTCCGTCGAAGCTGTATCTCAAGTACGGGAAGATCAAGGTGGAGTTGGCTCTTGGACGGGGCCGCAAGCTGCACGATCACCGCGTGGAACTGAAGCGCCGTGCCGAGACCCGGGATATGCAGCGCGAATTGCGCGGATAACGGCGCCATCGGGAAGCATGACGGGAAGACGCTTTCGGAGCGCTTCGCCAGCCGTGTTCCCTTTGGGATGTTCACGGGATTGAGGGGTATACGATGGAGGCGGCGTTTGGGAAAGCCCCGCTCATTTCTCGCAAAGGGAAAAATACGGATGCCCTGGGCCGTTTTGCTTGACAGCGTGAGGGTGATCCCGTATAGAGATTCCCGTTGCTACGGCGACCTTTGGGGATGTAGCTCAGCTGGGAGAGCGCAGCGTTCGCATCGCTGAGGCCAGGGGTTCAATCCCCCTCATCTCCACCAGAAAGACTTCTCAAGAACTCCCGTGAGTGCTCATAAGTGCTCACGGGAGTTCTTCTTTTGTCCTTTTCCCGTGCTCAAATGCGCTCATGTTTTCTCGATTGAAACCATTGCAGCTCACATTTTTTTGGGGCAACAATGTCTCTGACAGATACGCGCATCAAGACTGCGAAGCCCGCTGAGAAAATCTACAAGATATACGATACCGATGGGTTCCACAGGCCGTATATTCACAAGAAAGAAAAATAAAAATGGTACGTGGTCGCCTTGGTCGTCAGTTATCACTGACTCTCAGATTGGCGACGGCATCACTAACACCAACGGCATCATCTCCGTCCCCGAAGTCATTTCTTCCGGCACACAGTTACTCCCGCTTTTGGGGCTCCTTGCGGGGAGCCTGATGCGTGTGTGTTTGCACCGTCTGTGGACTCACACTGGTTGCTTTCTGTGAATGCAAGCCGATCGCGCACAGGCAAAGGCCCCTTTCCGTTGTCGAACGGGAAGGGGCCTTTGCCTGTTTATGGATATTCCGGAGTGCGGTGGTAACGCTAGGCGTCGTTTCGTGGCCCTCGGGGCATGAGAGGCATCCCTTTGCCACCCGAGGGCAGGGCCTTTGTTTCCGTTTCTGGCACTTCCCCGTACACGGCGAAGTGACCGCGCCCGGTGTTTTTGATCTGGTACAAGGCGGCGTCGGCCTTGGCGAACAGTTCGGCGTAGGTCTTGCCGTCACGCGGGAACAGGCTTATGCCGATGCTTGCCGAGATGACATAATCCTGCCCGAGGGAGACATGGGCGAGCTCGACGGAGAGCCGCCTGCATTTGGCTTTGAGGGTTTCGAGCCCATCGGAAAGGGAAATGTCCTTGGCGAGCACGACGAATTCGTCCCCGCCCGTGCGCCCGACGATGTCCGTGGCGCGGAACGTCGCGCGCAGGGTAGCCGCCACCGCCTTGATCACCGAGTCCCCGAACAAGTGCCCGAACGTATCGTTTGCGTATTTGAACTTGTCGAGATCCACAACGATGAGCGCGTGGTTCCTCCCCTCCTGCAACTCAAGGGAGACAAGGTGTTCCGTAGTGATCTTGTTGTAGATCTGCGTGAGCAGATCCGTGCTTGCTTCGTGGCGGAGGCGGTCTTCCTCAAGCTTCTGGTGGTGGATGTTCGTGAGCTGCCCGATGAGCTTGATGGCGCGCCCGGTTTCGTCACGGATGCTGCGGAAGCGGATCGAGTACCACTGATAGCCTGCTTCCGGCTGAAGCAGGCGGAGGGTGAGGGCATAGGAATCGACCCCCTGCTCAATGCGGCGATAGGCCTCCTGAAGCGTTTTCGCGTCCTCGGGCAGGAGCATGTTGAGCAGGTTGTCCTGATGCCGCCTGTAATTAGGGATGACCCGGGGCTTATGGAAAATGGTTTCGTAGCGTTCCGAGCACGTCATCTCGTCGGTGTCGTAGTCGTATTCGAAGATGATGTCGTTGGTCAGCTCCGCGACGATGCGGTTCCGCTGCTGTTCCAGCTCCAATGCCCGCATGGTGTTTTTCTGCTTGCTGACGTCCACGAACACGCCCTGAAATACGGGCACGCCGTCGCGGTGTCCCACGAGGCTGGCTTGGAGATAGATCCAGACGACACCACCGTCCCTGCGCAGGATGCGGTATTCGGTATGCACCGGGATGTTGCTTGCGAGGCTGGAACGGAACGCGCCGAGCAGGTGTGCCCGGTCGTCGGGGTGCACCACAAGCAGGGCTTCGTCGTGCACGTCCTGCTCATATTCCGCGTGGCTTCTCCCGGCAAGCGCGTAAAAACCGGCGTTTGCCCAGAGCACACGGAGGTTGTCCGTGAGTTCGAGCCGCGCCACCCCGCCTCTGACGCCGTTGATGACGGCTTCAAGCTCCTGCGAGGTTTCAGTCGCCCGGGCGCTGGCCTCTTCGGCCTCCCGTGCCCGTTCTTCCGCTATGCTGAAGCTTGCCTTGAGCC
>ENA-UERW01001507-UERW01001507.1-human-gut-metagenome-genome-assembly--contig:-NODE-1507-length-15000-cov-4.517054_pt1 | contig 15000 bp, 10 predicted proteins | sample MGYA00242994_ERZ507995 | MGnify/ENA primary metagenome ERZ507995 (study PRJEB26167, sample SAMN06115492) | human gut metagenome | host: Homo sapiens | place: China:Chongqing | collected 2015-04-26...
TCAGCCGGGACAATACCTGAGAGCCTGTCAATAGAGCGGTGAGCTTTCCGCAGCGGGCAGAAAGAGCTTTTTCAATATGTTAAGCAGCCGTTTTCTTAATGAAGGCGGCTGTTTCTTGATTTGCGGGCGTGGTGCATAAGCCTGCAGGTTTTGGAACGTACGTGTCGAAACATGCTGATTGGGATTTTCAACAATTGCCGCAATCGATTACGTCGAAAATTCCATGAAAATACCAAGAAGTCCATGAGTTTTTTCCTATATCAGCGAAGTTTTTTCTATCGCTTTTTCAGGGGGGAGCCGATACAATAGCATCATAACGGCGAGGCGGCCTGGCCGCCTTGAACGGATGATCAATGATCTTGAGGAGGAACTAAGATGAAAAAGACACTTGCAATTCTCCTGTCTGCTGTCATGATGCTGGGCCTGCTGGCCGGCTGCGGCAGCAAGACCACGGAGCAGCCCTCTACCTCTGGCACTGAGAACACGGAGACCGCCGCGCTGAACGTGGCTGTGTTCTACTATGACTACTCTGACGTGTACATCTCCAGCGTCCGCAGCTCTATGGATGAGCAGCTCAAGGCTATGGGCGTGAACTACACCAACTATGACGGTGGCAGCAACCAGGCCCAGCAGACCGACCAGATCAACACCGCCATCTCCAACGGCGCCAACCTGCTGATCGTCAACATCGTTGAGACTTCCTCTCCCGATGCCGCTCAGAACGCTGTTGAGGCCGCTAAGACCGCCGGTATCCCCATCATCTTCTTCAACCGCGAGGTTTCTGACGATGTTGTGAACAGCTATGAGAAGTGCGCCTTCGTCGGCACCAACGCTCCCGAGGCCGGTCACATGCAGGGCCAGATGGTCGGCGAGTATCTGCTGGAGAACTATGACACCGTGGACCTGAACGGCGACGGCGTCATTTCCTACGTGATGTTCAAGGGCCAGGAAGGCAACGCTGAGGCTGAGGCCCGTACTCAGTTCGGCGTGGAGGACGCTAACGCTGTCCTGACTGCCGCTGGCAAGCCCGAGCTGGCTTACTACAACGCTTCCGCTACCGATAAGTATCTGGTCGACCAGGGCGGCAAGTGGTCCGCTCAGGCTGCTAATGACTACATGGCCACCATCCTCCCCGAGTATTCCGAGGCTAACGGCAACATGGTCGAGCTGATCATCTGCAACAACGACGGCATGGCCGAGGGCGCTGTCTCTGCTCTGCAGGGCGTTGGCTATAACACTGGCGACGGCAAGACCATCCCCGTGTTCGGCGTTGACGCTACCGATTCTGCCAAGCAGCTCATCAACGAGGGCAAGATGACCGGCACCATCAAGCAGGATGCCGAGGGCATGGCTTCCACCATTCTGAACCTGGTTAGCAGCGTTCAGGGCGGCGGCGAGCTGATGGACAACACCTCTTCCTTCAACGTGGACGAGGGCGTTGCCAAGATCCGTGTGCCTTACGCCACCTACACCGGCGAATAAGCCAGACCATCGCTTCTCTCGCCCCATTAAACAGTAAGGATAAGCGGGGCTGTCGATTCGACAGCCCCGCTTTACAATTCAAGCGGTTCCGGTTCGGGCCGCTTTTCAACCCGCAGTGGAACGAACCCCGAGACGGACGGAACGTGCCGCAAGGGGTCTGCCGCGGGAATCACGCAGATAGGAGGTAAACGCAATATGGAGCAGCCGGCATTGCTGGAAATGCGGAATATCACAAAGGAATTCCCTGGTGTCAAGGCGCTGGATGGCGTTTCCCTTACCGTCCGGCCCGGCACCGTCCACGCCCTGATGGGTGAGAACGGCGCAGGAAAGTCCACCCTGATGAAATGTCTGTTCGGCATTTATGCCAAGAATGCAGGTACCATCGTTCTGGACGGTAAGGAAGTTGATTTCAAAAGTTCAAAAGAGGCGCTGGAAAACGGCGTGGCCATGGTCCATCAGGAACTGAACCAGGCCCTGACCCGCAGCGTCATGGATAACCTGTGGCTGGGCCGCTATCCCAAGGTGGCGGGTCTCATGGTCAGCGAGTCTGTCATGCGCAAGCGCACCCGGGAGATCTTTGAGGAGCTGGATGTCCATGTGGACCCCAAGGCCATCATGTCCACCCTGCCCGTTTCCCAGCGGCAGATGGTGGAGATCGCCAAGGCGGTCAGCTACAACGCGAAGATCATCGTGTTCGATGAGCCTACCTCCTCTCTGACGGAGGCGGAGGTCGAGCACCTGTTCCGCATCATCAATATGCTGAAGGAGCGGGGCTGCGGCATCATTTACATCAGCCACAAGATGGACGAGATCCTCCGCATCAGTGACGAGGTCACCATCATGCGTGACGGTCAGTGGGTGGCAACGCGCCACGCCAAGGACCTGACCATGGAGGAAATCATCAAGCTGATGGTGGGCCGCGAACTGACCAACCGTTTCCCGCCCAAGGACAATAAGCCCGGCGAGGTGATCCTGGAAGTGGAGCATCTGGCGGGCAAATACACCCGCCTGAAGGACGCCAGCTTCCAGCTGCGCAAGGGTGAGGTGCTGGGTATCGCCGGACTGGACGGCTCCGGACGCACGGAGGTGCTGGAGAATCTGTTCGGCGCCATGACCAAGGAGAGCGGCACCATCCGCCTCCACGGTAAGGAGATCAAGAACAAGACCCCCCGGGAAGCCATTAAAAACGGCTTCGCCCTGCTGACGGAGGAACGCCGGGCCACGGGTATCTTCGGGATCCGTGACATCAAGGAAAACACCGTCATTTCTAACCTGAAAAGCTATCTGGCAGGCGGTTTCTGCCTCAGCGAAAAGAAAATGAAAGAAGATGCCGACTGGGCGATCCAGGCCATGCACATCAAAACGCCCAGTCAATCCACACAGATCCGCTCGCTCTCCGGCGGAAACCAGCAGAAGGTCATCATCGGCCGCTGGCTTCTGACCAAGCCTGAGGTCCTGCTGCTGGACGAGCCGACCCGCGGTATCGACGTGGGCGCGAAATACGAGATCTACCAGCTGATCCTCGACCTTGCCAAGGAGGGGAAGGGTGTCATCATGGTGTCCTCCGAAATGCCGGAGCTGTTGGGCATTTGTGACCGTATTCTGGTCATGTCCGGCGGTGTTCTGGCCGGCGAGGTGGATGCCCGGAACACCAGCCAGGAGGAGATCCTGACGCTGGCAGCCAAATATGTGTAAGGAGGAGCGCACTGTGAATCAAGAAACGAACGTACAGGAAAAGGAAGCCCGTGTCCGGCAGCCGTGGACGGCCCAGCGGGTGGGAGACATCCTTTTAAATAACGCATTGCTCATCATCATGGCCATTGCGGTCGTTTACATCGCCATCAAGAACCCCAACTTCATCAAACCCGCATCACTCATCAACATCCTCTCCCAGACGGCGGCCTATCTGCCTGCCGCATTGGGCATCGGCGGCTGTATCGTGCTGACCGGTACCGACCTGTCCGCAGGCCGTGCCGTGGGTATCACCGCCTGTATCTCTGCATCTCTGCTGCAGAACGCAGCTAACATGGCCAACAAGATGTGGCCGCAGATCGGTACTCTGCCCATTCCCGTGGTCATTGTGCTTGCCATGCTCATCGGCGCGGCAATCGGCTGCTTCAACGGCTTCTTCGTGGCAAAATTCAAGCTGCATCCTTTCATCGTGACTCTGGGCACACAGCTGATCCTCTACACCGTACTGCTTTTGTATGTCCAGCAGGGCAATAACAAGGGTATGGCTATCTCCAATCTGGACCCGTCCTACACCGGCTTTGTCAAGGGCAGCCTGTTCAGCATCGGCGGTACGCCCATTCCCAACTATGTGCTGTTCGCCATCGTGCTGACGGCGGTCATGTGGTTCGTCTGGAATAAGACTACCTTCGGCAAGAATATGTTCGCGCTTGGTTCCAATGAGGAAGCTGCCAGAGTTTCCGGCGTCAATGTGTTCGGCGTGACGGTGGGCGTTTTCGCCCTGGCCGGCGCTATGTATGGTTTTACCGGCTTCATCGAGGGCGCACGTATCGGCTCCAACACGGCCAACACCGGCCTGAACTATGAGTTGGACGCAATCGCGGCCTGCGTCATCGGCGGCGTGTCCTTCGTGGGCGGCATCGGTAAGATCAGAGGTATCGTTATCGGCGTTGTCATGCTGCGGCTGATCTTCGTGGGTCTGACCATGGTGGGTGTGCCGCAGGATCTGCAATACCTCATCAAGGGCGCTATCATCCTGTTTGCCTGCGCACTGGATATGCGGAAATACCTTGTGAAAAAATGATCTGCGACAAAGATGGCCCGCCTTTGCGAGCCATCTTTGCTTTATCTGGAACTTTTTGCGGCGAAACGGCGGCAAAAACCGCCGTTCTTCCTGCAATCCAGCCAATTCACGTTCGAACTTCCCCTTGAACTCGAAAAACATGGACATACCGTTTCGCTTCGCTTCACTTCGTGGTATAATAGCCGCAAAAGAGGCTGCTATCGGATCGCTGCTTTTCCATCCGGCAAAGCCGGAGGACCGGGCGGCGGAGGTGCCGTAGACAAGAAAGAAGGTCGGAGCCATGGAACTGTACCGGGTGCTGTTGGTAGATGACGAGGAGGATATCCGCGAGGGTATCAGCCGGAAAATGGACTGGCTGGGGCTGGGATTTTCTCTGGTGGGAGAGGCCGCCAACGGTCAGGACGCTTTGGAACTGGCGGAGAGTTTGCGGCCTGACGTGATCCTGACGGACATCAAGATGCCGTTTATGGACGGGCTGGAGCTGTGCCGCATTTTGACAGACCGGCTCCCGGCGGCCCGGTTCGTGGTCTTTTCCGGCTTTGATGCGTTCGAGTACGCCAAGCAGGCCATCCAGATGAACGTGGTGGAGTACATCCTGAAGCCCATCAACGCCGATGAGCTGTCCGCCGTGCTGCGGCGGCTGAAGGACCAGCTGGACCGGGAGCGGGCGGAACGGCGGAACGTGGAACTTCTCCGCAGCCGCTATATGGAAAACCTGCCTGTTTTGCGGGAGTTGTTCTACGCCAATCTGCTGGACGGCCGCATTGAGCCGGGAACGGAACGGGAACGGGCGGCGCATCTGGACATCGACCTGCAAGGCGAGGAATGGGCGGTGGGACTGGCCTACATCGGCAGCGACCGGAGAGACGCCCTGTCGACCCTGTCCATCCAGAACTTGCTGGAGGAGACCCTGACGGCGGATCGCTGCAAGCTCTCCCTGTATAATGACTGGGTAGCGGTGATCGTCAGCCTGACGGAATCATTTACCATCTATGATCTGATCCGTGTTCTGGACCGGGTCTGTACATTGGCGGCATCCTATCTGGGCCTGACGCTGACGGTGGGCGTGGGCGCCCCCTGCAAAGAGCTTTCCGGGATGGCGCGGTCCGCAGCTGAAGCGAGAACGGCGCTGGAATACCGCTCCATGGTGGGCCGGGGACAGGTCATCTACATCGGAGACCTGGAGCCGGACGGCGGTCAGGTGCTCACCTTTGAGGAAGCGGACGAGCGGACCCTGACTGCGGCGGTGAGGCTGGGCAGCGAACAGGAAGTCCGGGACGCGGCGGCGGCTCTGGCGGGCAAGATCCGGGAGGCGAACCCCTCCGCCGGACAGTACAACCTGTTCCTTATGGAACTGGTGACGCACCTGATGAAAATGACCCGGCGCTCCGGCGTGGGCGTGGAGGAGGTTTTCGGCACGGGCTTTTCCTTACCCATTCAGGACTCCGCGCTGCCCAGTCTGGAGGAACTGGAGGGCTGGTGTGCGGAGCGCTATCTGCGGCTCCGCACGCTGATCCGCCGCCGTCAGACGGATTCGGCGGGACAGACGGTGGAAGCGGCCAAGGAGTATATCCGGCAGCATTACGCGGAGAGCGACCTGTCGGTGGAAAAGCTGTGCGCGTATCTGCATTTAAGTTCCACCTATTTTTCCACGCTGTTCAAACGGGAAACGGGGACCAGCTTCACAGCCTATGTTACCACGGTGCGGATGGAGGCGGCTGCGGAAGCGATCCGCGGCACAGAGGAGAAAACGTATCTCATCGCCCAGCGGTGCGGCTATGAGGACCCCAACTATTTCAGCTATGTGTTCAAGCGGCATTTCGGTGTGACACCGACGAAGTACCGCAGCGAGGGTAAGTGACGGACGGAGAGAGGAGCCACCCGTGGATAAGAAATCTTCCGGCTTTAAAGCGAGGTGGAAAGCGCGTTATCACCATGCCAGTATTCAGTTGATCCTGTCCATCGCCTTTACGGCGGTGGCCGTGATTGGAATGCTGTTTCTGGGGATGGCGCTGCTGCTGCGCTTTTCCTCCTCCGCCAACGAGATGGCGGCGGAGAGCAGCCAGCGTGTGCTGGCACAGGTGAACTGGAATCTGGACAGCTATCTGCGGAACATGATGCGGGTATCCGACACGGTGTACTACCGGGTCATCAAGAGCGCGGATCTGGAGCAGAGTGACACGGCGCAGGAGCTGCGCGACGCTTTGAAGCTGCTGTACGCCAAGGACCGGGATGTACTGGTGTCTCTGGCGGTGTTTGACGAGAGCGGCGAGCTGATCTCCGCCACGCCCCTGACAGAATTGAAAAACAGCGTGACGCCCAGCCGTGAGGGGTGGTTCACCGCCGCCATGGAGCGCATTGAAAACCTGCATTTTTCCACGCCCCATGTGCAGCACCTGTTTGAGGATCCCGACGCGCGGTATCATTGGGTGGTGTCCCTCAGCCGCCATGTGGAGTTGACCCGGGGCGGCGTGATCCAAAGCGGCGTGCTGCTGGTGGATATGAACTTCAGCGGCATTGAGCAGATCTGCAAGGATGTATCCTTTTTCGACGGGCAGGGTTATCTCTACCTGATCGACGGAAACGGAGAGATCATCTACCACCCCCGTCAGCAGCTTCTCTATGCGGGCTTGCAGGAGGAAAACAATCTGACGGCCGCCGGGTATTCCGACGGGACGCATACGGAGATCTTTCAGTCCCAGCGCCGGCAGGTAACGGTGAAAACGGTGGGCTACACCGGCTGGAAGCTGGTGGGCGTGGTGCCGGCGGAGACGCTGCGGGACAATTACAGTCAGCTTTTGCTGTTTGCCCTGTTTATAGTGTCCTTCTCCATCTTCCTGCTGGTATTTGTGAACCTGCGGCTTTCGGAGTGGATCACCGCACCCATGAAAAAGCTGGACCACGCGGTGAGAGAGCTGGAAAAGGGCGTGGAGTCCGTTGACTTTAATGTGGACGGCCCCTATGAGGTGGAACATCTGAGCCATTCCGTGCAATCCATGATCTCCACCATGCGGCACCTGATGGAGGATGTTCTCCATCAGGAGGAGGAAAAGCGCCGCAGCGAGCTGGACGTGCTGCAATCCCAGATCAATCCGCACTTCCTGTACAACACCCTGGACAGCGTGGTGTGGATGACGGAGAACGGCCGGACACAGGAGGCTGTGGTCATGCTGACGGCGCTGGCCCGGTTTTTCCGGATCTCTCTCAGCAAGGGCAGCAACATCATTCCCATCGGGGACGAGATCGAGCATGCCCGGAACTATCTGACCATCCAGAAAATGCGCTATAAGAATAAGTTCTCTGCCGACATTTCCGTGGAGCCGGGGGTGGAGAAGCTGTATACCATCAAGCTCATCATCCAGCCGATTTTGGAAAACGCCATCTATCACGGTATGGAGTATGCCGACGGTGACGGCGAGATCCACATCCGGGCCTTCCGCGAGGGAGAAACGGTGGTCATCGAGGTGGAGGACAACGGGCCGGGTATGTCGGAGGAAATCGTGGAGCAGCTTTTGAAGCCCACCAGGGATGTGAGTGTCCCGAAGGCAAAGGGCTCCGGTATCGGCTTCCGCAATGTTCACCAGCGGATCCAGCTGACCTTTGGCAGCGCTTATGGCCTGACCATCCGCAGCGAGCCGGATAACGGGACGGTGGTGCGGATCTGCCTGCCTGTCTTGGAGGAAGAGGACGCCCGGAAGTACCGGAAGGAGGGGGAGCGGTGAGCCGGAAAGTATTATTGCAGCTGGTGCTTCCCTTGATTGGATTGAGTGTGCTGTTCTGGCTGCTGGCCTTCGCTCCCGGCGATAAGCATCACCAGCCAGCCCTGTTGGAAATGTCCGTTATTCTGCGGGATGGAGACGGCAATGTTTCCGCCATGCGAAAGGGCATGGAGCAGGCGGCCAAGGATCTGAACGTGGAGCTGCGCTTCCTGACCCCGGCGGAGGACGACAGTGCCGTTGAACAGGTGCAGTTGCTGGAACATGAGGTGTCGGGAGCGGCTCCGGCCATTCTGCTGATACCGGCGGACCGGGAGGCGCTGGGCGAGGCGGTATCCGCCGCCGCAGGAAAGACGACCCTTGTGACGGTGGAGAGCGATATGACTGCGTGGGGAGCCGATGCCTCTATCAGTATGGATCATCAGGCCCTTGGCGAGGCGCTTGGGAAAGCGGCGCTGAACGGTGTGCCCTTCGGCGGCACGGTGCTGCTGCTGGACAGTCTGCCCGGGGACAACGGCGTGCGGGAGCGTATGGAAGCGGCTAAGGCACTTTTGGAAGAAAAGGGCCGACAGGTGCGCATTTACCGGTGGACCTCTGACAGCACAGCCTTCGCCAATATTTTGCGGATCGAGCGCCCGAAGGCCGTGATCGCCTTTGAAGCAGCTGCGCTGACGGAAATGGCGGAGCTGTCACGGGGAGAGGAAGCTTTCCCGCTGCTCTATGGCTGCGGCTCCACCGCCGGCATCGCCGCCGCGCTGGAAAAGGGACGTGTGACGGCCATTGCGGCGGTCAACGTGTTCTCTGCCGGGTATCTGGCAGTGGAGGCTGCGGCAAAGCTGGCCCGGCATGAAAGCTGGACGGGGGCCTCCTCTGTGGGTTTTTCCATCGTCCGGCAGGAAACGATGTACAGCAGCGATAATCAGAAGCTGCTGTTCCCTGTGACCTGAGACAGGAAGGAGAGAAGACGGATGAAAAGAATCGGTTGTCTGATCGCCGCACTGTCTCTGCTGATGACGCTCTCTGCCTGCCATACAGGCGGGGAAGCTGAGCCAACGCTTCGGATCGGCGTGGCGCTGTATCAGCAGGAGGACACATTTATTGAGACCGTGACCAGAGAATTGCAGCGGGTAGCCCTGGAGAAAGAACAGGCGCAGAACTGCAAAATCAACTTATATATCACCGACGGCAAGGAGAGCCAGACCAGCCAGAATGAGCAGGTGGACCGCTTCCTGGAGAGGGGATATGACGTGATCTGCGTCAACATCGTGGATCGCACGGCGGCGGCGGTGATCGTCGACAAGGCACAGGCTGCGGGGGTGCCGGTGATCTTTTTCAACCGGGAACCGGTGGAGGAGGATCTGCGCCGCTGGAAACACGCCTACTATGTGGGCCTTCCAGCGGGAGATGCCGGAGTTTTACAGGGTGAGCTGGTACTGGACGCATGGCGGACCCAAAGAGACACGCTGGACCGTAACGGCGACGGCGTGATCCAGTATGTGATGCTGGAGGGAGAGCCGGGGCATCAGGATGCCCTGCTCCGGACGGAGTTCTGCATCTCCACTCTGGCAAACGCAGGCGTCTCTGCGGAAAAACTGGCCAGCGATGCTGCCAACTGGCAGCGGGGTCAGGCCAGCGTCAGTATGCGCCAATGGCTGCAGGAGTTCGGAGAGAACATCGAGGTAGTCTTTGCCAATAATGACGACATGGCATTGGGAGCGATTGACGCCTGCGCGGAGGCCGGCCTGGACAAGCGCTCCATGCCCTTCATTGTAGGCGTAGACGCCACGCCGCCAGCCTTGGAGGCACTGCGGGAGGGAACGCTGAAGGGGACTGTCCGCAATGACGCTGTCGGATTAGCAGAGAGCATGATGGAGCTGGCCGTTTCCCTATCCGTGGATGGAGAGCCTTCTCAGGATCTGGAATTGACGGATGAGCGGTATGTGTGGCTGCGGTATGAGGCGGTCACAGCGGAGAGCTTAGAAGATCAGGCCGTTTCATAAGAACGGCGGACATAGAATAGAAGCCCGCAGAGGGTTGGATGTACGAAGAAAGCAAGGAGGCGCGAGGTATGACATATACAGGGCTGGAGACCTATGTGCAGCAGGCTGCATTTGATCAAACACTCACTCGGCTATATGGCGCGGAGGGGGCAGAAAAGGCCCATTCCCGCTGCATGGAGGTCATGGAAGAGTTTTATAAGACCTTTGACCGTCCGGCGGAGGCGCTGTTCAGCGCACCCGGCCGTACAGAGATCGGAGGAAACCACACCGATCATCAGAAGGGCTGCGTACTGGCCGCTTCTGTTGATCTGGATATTCTGGCGGCCGTGGCGCCTACGCAGAGCGGGATCATCCGGGTGCTGTCTCAGGGATATCCCATGATCGAGGTGGATCTCCGCGAGCTTGACCCGAAGGAGGAAGAGATCAATACCTCAGCGGCGCTGATCCGGGGCGTAGCGTCCTGCATGAGCGCCATGGGCTGTGATCTGCGGGAGCGGGGACTGGATGTGTACATGACCTCCACCGTCCCCAAGGGCAGCGGTTTGAGTTCTTCCGCTGCCTATGAGGTGCTGATGGGGACCATGCTCAACGAGCTTTTCTGGGAGGGGCGCTGCACGGCGGTGGAGCTGGCCCAGATCGGCCAGTACGCGGAGAATGTGTTCTTCGGAAAGCCCTGCGGTCTGATGGATCAGATGGCCTCCTCCGTGGGCGGCGTGGTATCTATTGATTTCGAGAATACGGCCCACCCGGCGGTGGAGCAGCTGGATGTGGATCTCCATGCCTACGGCTACGCCCTGTGTATTCTGGATTCCGGCGCGGGCCACGAGGATCTGACCAATGAATACAGCGCCATCACCAACGAGCTGCGGGCGGTCTGCCGCGTTTTTGACAAAGCGGTGCTGCGTGAGGTGCCGGAGGAAGCGTTCCTTGCGGAACTGCCCAAGGTCAGAGCAGCGGCAGGGGACCGGGCGGTAAACCGGGCCTTCCATGTCTACGCGGAAAACCGTCGGGCACTGGCGGAAAAAGAGGCGCTCCGTCAGGGGGATTTCGACAAGTTCCTTGCATTGGTGCGGGAGTCCGGCCGTTCCTCCGCCATGTATTTGCAGAATGTCATCCCCACCGGAAGCACGGCGGCGCAGGAACTGATGGTGACCATCGCCCTGTGCGAGCGTATTCTGGAGGGCCGGGGTGCCGTCCGTGTCCACGGCGGCGGCTTCGGCGGTACCGCCCAGGCCTTTGTGCCGCTGGATATGCTGGACACCTTCAAGAAAGCGACGGAGGCGGCGCTGGGCAAGGACTGCTGCCATGTGGTGATGATCCGGCCAGCTGGCGGCGTCAGATTGGGATAAGGAGAACAGACGCATGAGTTACCAAGCCATCAAGGACCTGGTGGGCTACGCCCTCCGCACGAGACTGATCGATGAATATGACCGCCCCTGGGCGGTGAACAAGCTGCTGAAGGCTATGGGGATGGATGCATGGGAGGAGCCGGCGGAAACGCATGAGCGCCCCTTGGAGGACATCCTGAAGGAGCTGCTGGATGACGCGGCGGCCCGGGGACGGATCGAGGATGATACCACGAACCGGGATCTCTTTGACACGGAGCTGATGGGGCGGCTGACGCCCCGGCCCTCTCAGGTCATCAGCGAGTTCCGGCGGCGGTATCAAGCTGGCCCGAAGGACGCTACGGACTGGTTTTACCGTTTCAGTCAGGACACGGACTACATCCGGCGCTATCGCATCGCCAAGGATGTGAAGTGGAAGGCAACCACCCCCTACGGGGAGCTGGACATCACCATTAACCTCTCCAAGCCGGAGAAGGACCCCAAGGCCATCGCGGCGGCAAAGGCGGCACCTCAGACCAGTTATCCCAAGTGCCAGCTTTGCCGGGAAAACGAGGGCTACGCGGGACGGCTCAACCATCCCGCCCGGCAGAACCACCGGATCATCCCCATTACCATCAATCAGGAGGACTGGTTCCTCCAGTACAGCCCCTACGTCTACTATAACGAGCACTGCATCGTTCTGAACGGGCATCATACCCCTATGAAGATCGACAAAGCTACCTTCCGCAAGCTGCTGGACTTCGTTAAGCAGTTCCCCCACTACTTTGTGGGCAGCAACGCAGATCTTCCCATCGTGGGCGGCTCCATTCTGAGCCATGACCATTTTCAGGGCGGCTGCTACACCTTTGCCATGGAGAAGGCCCCCATTGAGCGGCCCATCGCCTTCCGGGGCTTTGAGGATGTGGAGGCGGGCATCGTCAAGTGGCCTATGTCCGTGATCCGGCTCCGCTGCGGAGACGATCAGCGTCTTGTGGAGCTGGCAGACCGCATCCTCACCGCATGGCGGAGCTATACGGACGAGGCGGCCTTTGTGTTCGCGGAGACCGACGGTGAGCCCCACAACACCATCACCCCCATCGCCCGGATGCGGGACGGAAAGTTTGAACTGGATCTGGTGCTGCGGAACAACATCACCACGGAGGAATACCCTCTGGGCGTGTATCACCCCCATCAGGAACTGCACCATATCAAGAAGGAGAACATCGGCCTCATCGAGGTCATGGGCCTTGCAGTGCTTCCCGCCCGGCTGAAAGCCGAGCTGAACGGCGTGGCCCGGGCGCTGGCCCGTGGCGAGGACCTGCGGGCTGATGAGACGCTGGCAAAGCACGCAGACTGGGCCGAGGAACTGAAAAGCCGCTATACGTTTACCGAGGAAAACGCGGAGGAGATCCTGCAGCGGGAGGTCGGCGCAGTGTTCGCCACGGTTCTGGAACACGCCGGCGTTTACAAGTGTACACCGGAGGGCAGGGAAGCCTTCTTAAGATTTGTTCAGAGCGTGTAAGCTGGATATAGACGTGAAAAAATAAGGAGGACGTGTATATGAAAACCATTCTGGTGGCCGGCGGAGCCGGCTATATCGGCAGCCACATGGTAGCGCTGCTGGTCAAGCGGGGCTACGAGGTCGTGGTGGCGGACAATCTGCGCACCGGACACTGGCAGGCCGTCAAGGGCGCGCGGAAGATGTATGTGGGTGACTTGCGGGACGGCGCGTTCCTGCATCAGATCTTCACGGAAAACAAAATCGACGGCGTCATCAACTTCGCGGCATTTTCGCTGGTGGGCGAGAGCGTGACCAACCCGCTGAAGTACTACGGCAACAACGTGGAGGGCGCGGTGTCCCTGCTGTCGGCCATGCAGGCTCACGGCGTGGACAAGATCGTATTTTCTTCTACGGCGGCGGCCTACGGCGAGCCGGAGAAGCAGCCCATTGAGGAAGGGGACCGCACGGAACCCACCAATCCCTACGGCGCGACGAAACTGGCCATTGAAAATATGCTGAAGTGGTGCGACTGCGCCTACAACATCCGCTATGTGGCGCTGCGCTACTTCAACGCCGCTGGTTCCGACACGGAGGCAGGCATCGGCGAGGATCACAACCCCGAATCCCACCTGATCCCGCTGGTGATGAAAACAGCCTTGGGTCAGCGGGATCACATCGGCATCTTCGGCGAGGACTACCCTACGCCGGACGGCACCTGCGTGCGGGACTACATCCATGTGAAGGACTTGGCGGAGGCTCATCTGCTGGCACTGGAATATCTGGAGCGGGGCGGCAGCAGTGACGTGTTCAATCTGGGCAACGGCGCCGGTTATTCCGTGCGGGAGATCATCGAAACGGCCCGCCGGATCACCGGCAAGGAGATCAAGGCCGTTGTGGAGCCCCGCCGGGGCGGCGACCCCTCTGTCCTGATCGCCTCCAACAAGAAGGCCGCCGAGGTTCTTGGCTGGAAGCCTGTTCTGGGTCTGGATCAGATCATTTCCGACGCGTGGGCGTGGCACAGCGGCCATCCCAACGGCTATGAGGGATAAGAGATGTATCGACTGAAGCCGTTTGGCGTGCTGAATGGCAGAGAGGTGCCCGTCATTGAGTTGTTCAGTGACAAATGTGCCGTGGAGCTGCTGCCCTACGGCGCGGCTGTCCGGGCTATCCGCGTGCCGGATCGAACCGGCAAACTGACGGACATCTGCCTTGGATATGACGAACTGGAGAGCTACCGGACGCTGGACGCCTGCTTTGGCGGAACCATCGGCCGCTGCGCCAACCGCATCGGCGGGGCACGGTTCACCATCGACGGCAGGTCGTACCGCGTCACGGCCAACGAAGGGGAAAACTGCCTTCACGGCGGAATCGAGGGCTTCCACAAGAAACTGTGGGAATTTACCTGCGAGGAAAACGCGGTCACCTTCTCCTACACCTCTCCCGACGGTGAGGAGGGTTTTCCCGGCGCTGTCCGGGTGGAGGTCACCTATCGCCTGATCGACAATCAGCTCACCATCGCCTACAAGGCGGCGGCGGAGCAGAGCACGGTGGTGAATCTCACCAACCATACCTACTTCAATTTGGGCAGCCACAGCAGCGGCACAGTGGAGAATCATGTGCTGACCCTGCGGGCCAGCCGGTATACGCCCATGGACAGCGGGAATATCCCCGTGGGGACGCTGGCGCCGGTGGAGGGAACGCCGCTGGATTTCCGGACACCTGCGGCATTTGGAAGCCGTCTCCACGATAAAGCCTTTAACGGCGGGCGGGGATACGACCACAACTATGCGCTGGACGGCGGAGAAGGCCCGGTGGCGGAGCTGTGGTGCCCCGCCACCGGCATCGGTCTGGAAATGACCACCTCGATGGAGGGAATGCAGCTCTACACGGCGGGTTGGCTGACGGAGCGCAAGGGAAAGGGCGGTGCGGTCTACGGTCAGGCCCACGGCGTCTGTCTGGAGACACAGCATTTTCCCAACGCGGTGAACTGCCCAGCGTTCCCGTCGCCGATCCTGCGCAAGGGAGAGACGCTGCAACAGTGGACGGCTTTCCGCTTCTTTGCACGATAAAATAATGACATGGCGAAAGAGGACAGTGCTTAAAAAGCACTGTCCTCAGCGTGTCGAAAAAGCCTTTTCTCCCCCGCGCGGGGCAGGAATACACCGTCGGCCCAGCCGGTTTCCGTGCGCTTTGCGCCCGGAAA
>ENA-UERW01001537-UERW01001537.1-human-gut-metagenome-genome-assembly--contig:-NODE-1537-length-14760-cov-6.928625_pt1 | contig 14760 bp, 14 predicted proteins | sample MGYA00242994_ERZ507995 | MGnify/ENA primary metagenome ERZ507995 (study PRJEB26167, sample SAMN06115492) | human gut metagenome | host: Homo sapiens | place: China:Chongqing | collected 2015-04-26...
GCAAAATATTGACCTTCACCAATAGCGTTCAGGATGCCGCTTATCAAGCAGGATTCTATGAAGCTCGCACTTTCCGTTTCCTATTCCGTCAAAGTATGCAGAAATACCTGAAGACATTGGATAGCCCCATCAACCTCGTGCAACTACAACAAGGATTTAAGGAATACTGGAAAACGAAATTGAATGAAGAAGATTATTATAACCGTTTCCTGCCTTCCGATTTGGCATCTCATATCGACCTACGCCATAACTATCGCGAAGGGCAAGGATTCATGCAACGTTTCAAAGATGAGTTCGACTTGCGTGTAGATTGGGAAATCACAAGTGAGTTCGGCCTCACAGCCCAACTGGGACGAACGCTAGAGAAAACTGGTTCTTCCGCCTCTTTCTTCCAAACTAAAGACATATATCAAACATTTCAACGGATGAAAGATTGGCTGATTGAGAACCATCTGGAATACGTAGCCAATGACGACAATAAATTCTGCCATTACGTGGAAGGCATCCTGCAACGGATGAGAATGCATGGAGCGGTGGATCATCCTTATCTGAATATGTATCGAAATGAAAAGTTGAACAGCTATGCCCTTAACTGGGTCTACGACCAACGACACTTTCTGAACAAACGTTTTGGAGGTGGTGTACAGTTTCCGAAACTGGTGGGAACTTACTACCTCGAACGAAACGGAGAACTACTTGATATGGCCGTCATCCGCAGAGAAGGAAAGCAGAACTGGTATAGCAATTATTTTCAGAACGTATATAACCTCAAATTCGCAGCGAATCCGTTTGCTCGAACCAATTTAATTGTTACGCGTGCGTGAGGCATCAGATTGAGGCCAATGATGCCTTAGTAATGCCATTATAGACAGAATTGCCCATATACGGATACACCTTCCCCCACCCAAAAGCTGGGAACGATGAGAAAATCCATAAGAGTTAGCGGTCAAAACAAGTTTAGTCTGTCGTATGGTCTGTCAGTAAATAGCCTGAGCACATGCGTCCTTGCTGTCCTCACCCATTTGGCAGGAACAGAGATGAAGCGGTAGATGAATTTCTTCAACCGATGTTTGGGTTTGATGTTGCTGAAGACCTTTCCGATTTCGTACAAGATAGCGGTATAGAAGTTCTTGCACATAGCCATAAGTAGCAGGAACACAGTGTTCTCGTTAAGGAACGAGCATGGCAGATGGCCCCATCCGAAATCATTGTTCAGCGCGTCGAAATCACGCTCTCGCGCACCACGCAGGTTGTAGTATTCAATGACTTCCTTCTCGCTCATCTCCCAGTCGTTGGTCAGTATGCATCGATAGACGTAGCTGAAAGTGTCACCGAAGAGGTCCGGCTCATGCTCAATGCGCGTGCGCTGAATGACGAGGCGATAGCCTTTCTCTTCCATGAACCTGTTGAACTTGAGGCTGCACACCTCGCATTTCTGGTAATTGATTTCAATGGTTTTCCAACCGTCCAGCTCTGCAAATTCCGTATAGGCGCTCTCGCAGTTTGACGCACGCAGATAGAACAGATTGCTGTGCGCGTCTATGGTTTCCACGATTTCTTTCGAATAGGAGCCGCAGTCGGCACGGAATCGGTAAATGAACAGCCCATGTTTGCGCAGGGATGCAAACAGCCGTTTCAAGGTTTCTGCCTGACAGAACTTTACCGGCGTATTGCCGTCTCGGTTCTCTACATGGACGATAACACCGCCCACGCTTGCCACACCGGGGAAATAACCGAACGCTTTCTTGTAGGAGTATGTGGCATCGTGTTTCTCCGTGGGAATGAATTGATGGTCAAAGTCCACATCCAGGAACTGACCACTCTTGAAAAGCCCCACGGCCATGTTGAGTTTCATCAGTAGGTCGTTCAGAAGCTCGTTGGTGTTGAATGCGTATGTATTTCCACTCTTGGCCGTATATGTGATATTGTCTGTTGCCAGTTGCTTGATGCCGCGCCCAATAGTGTCGCTGCTTGGAACGTGACTGTCAGGGGCTTGACTAAGACAAGGCATGAGGGAAGTAATGTCCTCTATATGGTCACTGCCACAAAGGTAGATGTCGAACAATGACTTGACGATCTCATCCCACTGGTAACCGTTGTGCGCAGTACTGCGCAAGCCAAGCGTGTCATTGATTACCTTACCCAGTGAAAACTGGTCAAATAAGCGATTGACGAAATAAATTCCGCCAAAAGATGTGATTCTATCGGATTTAATTTGTAACTTTGTCATATGCCAGCGAATACTTACTCGGTTGTGTCGTAGCACCAAGTTAAGTGAAAATCCTGACATATGCAAGTCTTTCCAAACAAATGTTTGTCAAGGACTTGCATTTATAACAAATAATTAAGCTGCGAATTTAAGGAGTTAAAAAACAGAGTGAATGGAGCAATTTAATAAGGGAACCGATCATGCATTAGTGAGTCAGCGATTCAGCCTCATTAAACGGTTGGGTCCGGAGCCTCATCGTCGTCGCCTCCGGGAGTGCTTCCTCCGCCGGGAGTGTCTCCGCCTCCCGAATGATTTTTATCATCGTCGTCCACAAAGCCGCCCGCTACGTCCTTGACGTGGACAAATTCTACTCCGGAAGTCAGTGCACGGGTAGTGACGCCATCGGCAGAACGGGTATATTCGGGAGTAAACTGACAGCGCAGCGAAACGATCTGCGAACTGCTGACTTTACTTTCCAACACGACTCCCTTTCCTCCGGCTTTGGCGATCATCGTAAATGTGCCCAAGCCTTCGAGACGTACTGTGCGGCTGTTGAGCAACTGTTCACGCATCACGGACATCAAGTTTCGAATCACGTTGTGGACATCACCCGGTGTCAGAGAAGCCTTCTCGGCGATCAGCTCCGCCATCTTCTGCGTGTTGACCATTTTCGAGAATTTCACGAGGCGGGGGTAATACAGTTTCTGTCCCGCTTTGTTGGCGATATTCGCCTGGTAAGGTTTGTAAATTAATGGCATAAGGTTGTTTTCCTTTCTTTTTTTAATGGTTGATGTAAGTTTTCTATGTGCAATCGATTACGGTGACAAAAGTAGGCGATGGCAAAAAAGTCCGGATACACGATGTAACGACTTGTAACGGAAGAGCACCAGTCGGCACGGCTTCGCACAAATACTGCCTCCAAGGACTTCTGTACAAAGCAACACCAAACGACTAAAAAAAGCGTACCTTTACATTGGCAACGAAAATGAAAGAAAGAAATATAGAAAAGATAGTAAAAGCAGTATCAAAAGACAATGAAAGCAAAAATCATGAAACCAACTTCCGAAGAAAATGCAACCCTGCCCCGCATACAGGCATACAGCAAAAGCCAACTGGCCACTCTCTACCTGCCCCACATACAGCCCGCCTCCGCACGCCGCACTCTCCGCAGCTGGATCGCCAAGAACACGGCACTACAAAACGAACTCGCCCGCACGGGATATTCCGAGAAAGCCATCCTGCTCACTCCGGCGCAAGTAGGGCTCATCTTCCGTTTCTTGGGGGAGCCTTGATTCGAGCTGACTATCCGCATGGCTTCCCCTCCCTTCGGGAAGGGGCTGACTAAAAAGTCCCATTCTTCGGGAAGCAAGTATATTTCCGTCACGCCACGTCCCTTTCAAACCTTCTCTTCGTTGGCCGTATAAGGCAGCGTGAACCAAAAAGTACTCCCCTGACCCAGCCGTGAGACAGCACCGATCTTTCCTCCCATCCTTTCGACGATTGCCCGGCAAATGGTGAGTCCGAGTCCCGTGCCCTGCACAAAGCTGTTGAGTTTGACAAAATTCCCGAAGATTTCTTCCAACCGTTCCTCCGGTATCCCGCAACCGGTGTCGGTGACATAGAAATGCAGGAAACCGTCTTCGCGCACATCAAACCCGAACTCAATGCTGCCTTCCCCGGTAAACTTCACGGCATTATTCATCAGATTCATCATCACCTGTACCAGACGGTTACGGTCCGCCTTTACGACACATTCGGTAGTCCGGCGGTGATAGCAGATACAGATGCCGGACTTTTTATTCCTCAACCGGAACGTATCTTCGAGTTCGATAAACAGGCCGTGCACATCTACCGGGGCGTAGTCGAACTCCATCGTTCCGGCTTCGATCTTCGAAAGGTCGAGCACATCGCTGATAAGCTGCAACAGGAGTGTGTTGTTGTTTTCAATGATGTTGATATATTCCTGTTTCTCTTCCGAAATCCCCCTTTCCGCCGACACCAGCAGCGAGGAAAAGCCGACAATGGCGTTGAGGGGAGTGCGTATTTCGTGGCTGATGTTGGCGAGGAAAGAAGATTTGAGCGTGTTCGCCTCCTCGGCTTTCACCTTTGCCTGTACGAGCGCTTCCTCCATTTCCTTTCGTTGGGTGACGGTCATCGAAGTGCCGATAAGGCTCAGCGGTTTTCCGTTCGCGTCGCGCTCGTCCACGGCTGCGCGCACTTCTACCCATTCATTCTGTTGCGGGGAAGGAAGCCACTGTCTGCCTACCCGATATTCCTCGCGCATTTTCTGCGTTTCGCCATTGGCGAGGCGCTCGAAGGCGTCCCGCACGCGTTCGCGGTCTTCATCGCAGATTTTCGCGAAACAGGCGGAGGTGGGCACGATAATCAGGTTGCCGTCATGCGTCACCTCCTCTTCGGTGACGTACAAGTCGTGGCTGACGTTGCACGAGAGGAGGCCGGTCTGCAAATCCCATTTCCAAGGGGTCATGTCGGCAGCGTCGAGGGCAGCGGACAACTTATGGTTGGTGGATTTCAGCATTTGCTGCGTCAGCACCAGTTCGGTATTGTCCACACCAAAGACATCGACGCAGCCTTTCGTTTTGGAATGTATGGAGATGACGGTCAGATGAGTTTTCGTCTTCTCCAGATAATACTGAAAGGTTATTTGCCTGTTGTCATTCAGTTCGCTGTACCTGTCGGGCAGTTCCGGCGAATAATCCGGATTGAGTTCGCTGTATTTCTTTCCCAGTATTTTTTCTTTGGGCAGGATGTATTTCTCGAAAGTGGGATTCACTTCCCGGTAGACATAGTCGATAATCCGGCCACCGGGGTCGAATATGAGCTCGACACGGGCATAGAGGACAGGCATGTTTTCGACCAGACTGCTATAGCTCCTCATGATCTCCAGCCGCCTGCTCCTCTCATGCAGCGCCCTCCGGAGCCATATCACATAGATGACGGCCAGTGCCATCAAAGAGAAAAACAGGGCCAGATAATATTTGTTCCGCTCGAAAAAAGTGGGGGGCTTCATACCAAAAACAGTGTCGTCGGGACACAGGCCGAGCAACAGTCCGCTCTCTACGTAGTCGGCATAATTGATGACGGATGGGGGCGTCCCCATCGCTGCCGTTTCCACTCTGTGCGGATGCGACGCTCCGTCCAGGCGGCTTTTGATCACCGGGAGCAGATGTTTCTTTATTTCACTGTCTGTCCAGAAATAGCCGCCGATCAACAGGAAAGGCATCACTTCCTCCGCTTCTTTCCTGCATTGCGCGCTGATCCAGCGCCTGTCGGACATGAAGACCTGTTTGCGCATATCCGGGACAACGGTCGCCATCAGTTCCATGTGCTCGGCACATATGTCAACCGGGCTGTTCTGGACGCGAAACTCTTTATAGACAGGGGCCATAAAGTCATCGCTCCACAGACAGTTTTCGGTATAGGAATTGATGATTAATAGTTGACAAGAAGAGGGGCGGCCGGCATAAATGTAAGTCTGAAATGCACTGATCAGAAAGATTGCAAGTGCCGCTGTTTTTCGAGTTATCCGCGCTTCCATAAATAGTGATTGTTTTGATTGTTTGCGGAACCGATCACTGAATATCTTAAAATATTGCTATTAAATCGTTAAATATTACTATACAAAAAGGTAAGTCCTGTAAGAACTTGGTAGAGCGACTTATCTGCCAGTTTATAATATATTACTAAAGAAATAAAAACAAACAGACTTATTAAAAGCCGTCATCTGCATTCTCAGCTCGGAAAACGGATTCGTTTTACCCGAACTGAGAATGCAATAATTAGAATTTGTAAATAATGACGAACGTGCAATACGGTAGAAACCGACAAAGGAAAACAAATAAATATCTAAAAGAGAAAACGTAGGATGTCAACATCGAATATGAAATCTGAGTGAACAATAAAACTCATTTTTCAGAATAAAAGCGTTTCTGCATGGTTTTCTCAATAATATGATTACATTTGTGGTGACATTATAACAAGGGAATAAAATGGAAATCCATCGCTGATATCGAATCGTTTTTTTACGAATACAGACTACCAAGTTCTTACAGGACTTACCTCATTCCGTCAGTTGTTCTTTCCTTTGTCCCGATCATTGTCGTCGCTCAAAGGTGTTCGTCGTCTTTACCTTCTTTTCCTTTTTCGTTCTTTTCCTCGTCTTTCATGCGCAATAATTTATCTTTACCGAAATTTATTTCTATCACCACTTTCTTGGGCGAGTCGATATGGTAACTCACAATTCCGGCATCTCTAATCAAGAACATAATAATGACAACCAGCATCCCGACCAGATTTTCGGCAAAGACACAATTGACGGACACGCAGTGCGCTAAATTAAAAATCGTCGTCCAATTGGACATTCTCTTTCCCATCCAGGCCGAGTGGAAGCGCTTGATCGACGATGCCGAACAGTCCGAATGCTGCTGAAGATAAGCGTCGTCAAAGCCGTTATCCCGGCTGACTTTCATAATCGAATCGATGACTTTCTGTTTTTCTTCGTCATCACTGTGCTGCAAGCCATTACATTGCTTTTTCTTCCATTGCTTCTCTTCGACTCTTTCCTGAAGGGCATCCCTGTTCTCGTCATACACGGACTTTTCGCCACTCTGATTTGCTTTTTTCTGACTCATGCTTTTCTGATTTGCTTTTTCCTGACTCATGCTTTTCTGATTTACTTTTTTCTGACTTGTACTTTTCTGATTTACTTTTTTCTGACTTGTACTTTTCTGATTTACAGTCCTTTTTACTTCAATGTGTTGTTCTCTTTCACTACTGTTCTGGCAGTTTTCTTTTTTGTTCATTACTAATTATATTTAAATTAATCCGACAAAATTCGGGATTTACCTTTAACATTTTGGGTCACGCGTGACTCTTTCTACATATTTTTTCATTTTAGTCAAGCGTGAACGGTTTTTATTCTACCCACAGTCTACTTTTGCCCCGAAATCAATAAAAAACAATTGAATCATATGACTGAAATGAAAAAACAACATTCCCTCCCACGGGTACGGCTCATGAGGCGGGCCGCCGTCATCCGTCGCAACAATGACATGAACCGGCGTGATGCGCTCATCATCGCCCACCGAATCGGTGGACTGATACGGAAAATGCACAGGGAGAACGTGAAATTCTGCTACACCAAGCAGGACGGAACCGTGCGCCACGCTGTCGGCACGCTCACCGGATATCAACACAGTTTTCACCGCCCCTATATGCCACGACCGGAAAATACGTTTGTAGTCTACTACGATCTCGAAGCCAAAGGGTGGCGCACGTTTCATGCCGAAAATTTCCTTTGCGTCGAATGAGTTCCGAAGAGCAGATGAGATTCGGAGAGCAAATGAGTTTCGGGCAGCAGATAAGTTTTGAAATGAGTTTCGGGCAGCAGATAAGTTTTGGACAGCAAATGAATTTCGGAGAACAAATGACTTCAGAAGAACGAAAAGAATGGGAAACGCTTTGCAGAATGTATCATGTGGACTCTTTGTATGAAGCCATTCAAGGGTGTCGGGAGGAGCTGGAGTTTCTTATTCACTGTGCCGAACGGCTCGAACCCCGTGCAGAGGAGAAATGAGAAAGGTCAAAGACCGGAGTAAGCGGGCGGAACCGCCTCATGTCAGCGAGGAGGCTACGCCGTTTAACAGTCCTTGTTTATGCCGTTTCTACCTTGCAGGCTACGCCGTTTCTACCATGCAGGCTGCGCCGTTTATCCCCGGTGGTTTCGGAAAAGGGATTTCTTTTTAACGAAGTATAATTTTATTAACAATATAAAGAATAAAGTATGGAAAATTGGAGATTTATCGAAGCAAATTCCGATTATATGGTTTCAGACCACGGGCGGATATTGAGTTTCAAAGGCAAATCGAAGTTGATAATCAGCAGCAGCATTACCGCAAAAGGTTATGAGTACGTGGCCATCCGCCAAAAGGGGATATACGTTGGCTACTCTGTACACCGCTTAGTGGCAACAGCTTTTATCCCCAACCCGAAGCGTCTCCCCCAAGTGAACCACCTCGACGGAAACAAGCTCAACAACCACGTCGCCAACCTCGAATGGTGCGATGCCTACGACAATGTCATGCACGCCATCCGGACCGGTCTGCGTCCGTCGTCACCCGCCCTCTCCCCCGTCCCCTGTGCCACAACGGACGAGGCAGGAAATATCCTGCAAGCCTATCCATCCATGAACGCACTGGTAAAAGGGGAACAAATGAACCCTAAACAACGTAGTTGGCTGGTGCTGCATTTATTACACCCCGAAAGACTGAAGCAATCGGCCATGAAGAAAAAGCCAAGAGCCGAAAGAAGCGGTTCGGAAGAATGCTTTCTGATAGCACCCGAAATACCTGTGCTGACCGTTAAAGCTGATTCAATCGGGGAGTCCGAAGCAGGCAATGTATGTGTGCAGTCAGTTTCTTCTCCCCTTGTTTCATCGCCTCTTCCTCTTATTTCTCTCTTTGTTCCCGTACACCATTCAGTGACGCAACACTATTACCGCCGCCTGTCTCCCGAAGAATCCGCCATTTTTGGTTTCAACACTTATATATTGCCCAGAGAAAGAGGACAAAGAAAGGAGTTTCTGCAATGAAAGACACCATCATCATCCACTGTTCCGCCACCCGTGCGGGACAGAACATCACCGCTGCCGATATCGACTGCTGGCACCGTGCCCGTGGCTTCTGGTCCATCGGCTATCATTACGTCATCCGCCTCGACGGCACCATCGAACCGGGACGAGACGTCACCCTCGACGGGGCGCATTGTATGGGCTGGAACCAGCGTTCCATCGGCATCTGCTACGTCGGCGGACTGGACAAGGAAGGCCGCCCCGCCGACACACGGACAGATGCACAACGCACTGCCCTCATCCGACTGGTGAAATCTCTGCAACTGGCCTTCCCCAACGTGAAACAGGTCATCGGACACCGGGACACAAGCCCCGACCTCAACGGAGACGGCATCATCTCACCCAATGAATACATGAAAGCCTGTCCCTGCTTCGATGTGAAAAAGGAGTTCTAGGGAGTAGTTGTACGCAATAGTAACTCTATTCTCCTCCTTCGGGAAGGAGGAGAATAGAGATAGAATCGACTTTTTAGTCACCCTCAGTTGAGAGACAGAACTGACTATCAAGTAGCTTATCACCATACTGAAATGAGCTAAATTAAAATTACCGATTCGCCTTATTCATTATTTATCATTCATTATTTATCATTCAATATCACTCTAAATATTCAAAAAGATGGCCCGTATTTCCAAACCCGGATTAGATTATTTCCCGCTCGATGTCAACTTCTTCCAAGACAGGAAGGTACGCCGCATTTCCAACCGTCATCATGCAGCAGGAATTGCCGCACTCACTTCCCTGCTCTGCCTCATCTACAAAGAAAAGGGATTTTATGTCGCATGGAATCAAGATACCTTGTTCGACATTTCGCAGGAAGTGTGTTGCGAGGAGGAGGAGATGCAGGCCATCATCGACGACTGCCTGTCCGTCGGACTGTTCGACACCTATATATATAAGGAGTACGGGATTCTGACTTCGCAAGCCATCCAAGAGCAATACCACAAAATCATTACCGACAGCCGAAGGAAATACAAACTTCCGCTGGAACAGTTTTGGCTCATCAAGGAAGGAGAGGATGGAACGGAAAATAATTCCGCAGAAATAAGAAATAATATAAATTCAAAAGGTACAGAAGTGTATGAAGCGGAAAGCCATATAGTAGGCGCAGAAGTCAACGCAATAAAAACAGGAATCAATATCACAGCTACAGAAGTTACTAAAACAAAGACAGGAATCGACACGACAGGCACAAATATCCATGCAGCAGGCACAGGAATCAATGCTACAAAAACAGTGACCGACGAAGCAGCTATGAAAATTAATGCTGCAAAAAACCGAGAAATTGCAGCAACAATCCCACAAACAAAACAGGAAACGGATACAGAAATCGAAAGTAAATCGGAAACAGATACTGAGATTAAAAGCAAACCGGAAAGAGAAAGAGACAAAGAAAGGGAAAGACAAAGCAAAACCGAAAATGAATGGGAGAAGGATAGAGAGCAGCCGCCCGTTCCGTCAAACGGCGTTTTTCAGGCTGCGCCTGTTGCTGTCAAAGGTTTGTCTTTAGAAATCTCGTCCGGAAAAAGAGGAGAGGAAAATAAGGAAGAAAGAAGAAATGAAGGAATAGATCAGAAGGGAGAAACTAGATATAACGGAATTCAGTACGAAAGAAACCAGCTAGAAGAAGCCAAGTACAACGGAACCCAATACGAAAGAAGTCAGCTAGAAGAAGCCAAGCACAACGGAACTCAGTACGAAAGAAACCAGCAGGAAGAAGCCAAGCACAACGGAACTCAGTACGAAAGAAGTCAGCAAGAAGAAGCCCCGAACGAAAGCACTGCTTCCGGAGGATTCTCCGAATCCCTGCTACGCCTCAACATGGACGCCATCGGCATCCGGAACGAACCAACCGTGAAAGCCATCCTCGCCCTCGCCCGACGCAGAAAGCTGGGTGGTCCCTGCGGCACCTTATGGAAAGTCCTCAGCTCCGAATACCGCTCCACCCTGCTCAAAAAGAACGAGCCGGGCGACTACATCCTCTGGGCACTCAACCACTCGGCAGAATTTGAAGACACCTACAACGGCATCCTCAAAAAGCGAGTTAGGGGAAGATGAACATTTTTAAGAGGAAGATGAACATTTTTGAGCACCCACGTCATTTATTTCTCCCGCCAAACGCATCATAAAACAATAATTTATCCTATCTTTGTAGAATAAAGAAAAGCCTCTTCACTATACATGCGAAGAGAAACATCTCTTTACAACATAAAAGAGAAACAACCAAAACAATGAGCAAATTTATCAATCCGTTCACCGACTACGGATTCAAACTAATATTCGGCAGAGAAGTCTCCAAGAATTTACTAATCGAATTTCTGAACGACCTTCTCGAAGGTGAACGAGTGATAACCGACTTAACGTTTTTGAACAACGAACAGCTGCCGGACTACCCGGAAGGACGAGGCATCATCTACGATGTCTACTGCACCACGGACACGGGCGAAAAGATAATTGTCGAAATGCAAAACCGCATGCAGAGCAATTTTAAAGAACGCTCCATCTTCTATCTCTCCCGTGCCATCGTCAACCAGGGCCGGACGGGGCACGACTGGAAATTTGAAATAAAAGCTGTTTACGGAGTCTTTCTGATGAATTTCATCATGGACAAGAACATAAAACTCCGGACAGACGTTATTCTTGCAGACAAGGAGACAGGTGAACTCTTCTCGGAGAAGTTCCGGCAAATATTCATCGCCCTCCCCCTCTTCAAAAAAAGCGAAGAGGAATGTGAAACGAATTTTGAACGTTGGATTTATATATTAAATAATATGGAAACTTTAAAACGCCTGCCATTCAAGGCACGAAAAGCCGTCTTCGAAAAACTCGAAGAGATCGCTGATGTGGCTTCTATGTCTCCAAAGGAGAGAGAGCTATACGACAATAGCGTCAAAGTGTACCGGGATTATTTGGTGACAATGGATGCAGCGGAAAAGGAAGGAATAAAGAAAGGGATGGAAGAAGGGCTGAAGAAAGGTCGCGAAGAAGCCTTGAACATCTTTCAGACAGCCATCGACATGAAAAAGCAAGGAATTGACAATCAACTCATTGCCGAAAAGACCGGTCTGCCCCTATCGCTCATAGAAAGCCTCAAATAAAGGTAGAACCTAAGCATCCGCCCCCTGAAAACAAGCCAAGTACCTGCCCGAAAAAGATGACTGAGATCGAAAAAGAAAGGGAAAAGGTTGCGATTATAGTAAGTGAGCCGGGAAGCCAAGTTGCGGAAAGAAGCACTTATATTCTGATTTACAATAAGATAGAATAAAAAAGGAGGAAAAAGAGAGGCTTTAAAATATCAATAAGTCTTAGAAGAACTTGGTACATTCGTGATTGTAAACTTACCATCAATATCCGTGATAGTACCAAGAGTAGTGCCATTCACTAATACCGAAGCACCTACAACAGGCAGGCCATCTTCCTCGGCGGTTACCACACCGGTAACTCGGGACGTCTGCGCTGTCACCAGACCTATACCCACAAAAAGGAAGGTCATAAAGAACATCAATTTTCTTTTCATAAATTCTCTCTTAAATTTAACCTATAAATAGACTTCTAGTCTCTAACAGGGTGCAAAGATAACACTATTTATATCAAAATTAAAAAAGTGTTACGTTTTTAACTATAAAGTATCATATTGAAAGAATTTAATCAGTATATTGATGAAATGAGAAGATTTGAGCACGATTTTAATAATATTCAAATTACATTACACGACATAAAGATAGTGTTAAAATCGTTATTTTCATAAAATAACATCAGCGAATCATTCGAAATGCTATCTTTTTATCATTTTATGCCTTAAATAGCCCCAAAAACACTTAACGCTTCCCGAAAGGACAACTCCCCGCCGTACCAAGTTCTTCTAAAACTTTGCGCGTTTCCTATGTAGGAATGGTTCCGCAGACAGTAACGATCAAACAGGGCGTTATCAACGTAGTATTAAAAAGTGACGCCAAGTCACTAGACGAAGTCGTAGTAACGGCCATGGGTATCTCCCGCGAAAAGAAAGCGCTGGGATACGCCGTTCAGGACGTGAAGTCCGAACAACTGACCCAAGCTTCCAACTCCAGCCTGGCAGGAGCGTTGCAAGGAAAAGTTTCCGGTCTGGATATCAAACCTTCGAGCGGTATGCCCGGAGCATCTTCACAGATCACGATCCGTGGCGCACGTTCTTTCTCCGGAGATAACACGCCGCTTTACGTAATCGACGGAATGGCAGTGACCAGTACTCCTGACGTAGATACGGACATACAGAACAACGGTAGTGTAAGCGGCGTGGACTTTGCCAACCGCGCGGTAGATATCGACCCGAACGACATTGAAAGTATCAACATTCTGAAAGGACAGGCGGCTTCGGCACTTTACGGAATCCGCGCATCCAATGGTGTGATCATCATCACCACCAAAAGCGGTAAGGGACTGGAAAAAGGCAAACCCCAAGTCAGTTTCTCATCCAATGTCAGTTTTGACGTAGTCGGTCGCCTGCCCGAATTCCAAAAGACGTATGCACAGGGGTCCGGCGGAAGATACAGCCCAACTTCAGGATTATCCTGGGGACCTAAGATTTCTGAACTGTCCAACGATCCCAATTATGGCGGCAACACCGACAACGAATTTACTCAAAAGTATGGCATGCAATCCGGCAAATATTACGTGCCGCAGCGTGCTTCAGCAGGTCTTGACCCTTGGGCTACTCCACAGGCTTACGACAATACAAAAGAATTCTTCGAAACAGGTATCACTTGGAGCAACTCGCTGAACGTGGCACAAACGCTGGAAAAAAGTTCATACTCCGTTTCTCTTGGAAATACGCACCAAGACGGTATTATCCCCAAAACTGGCATGGACAGATACAACGTGAAAGTAAGCGCCGAAACGAAACTGACGAATAACTTCACAACCGGTTTTGCAGGAAACTACATCACGACTTCGATTGACAAGGCGGTAACGTCCGGAAACGGACTGCTGAGAACTGTTTACGCTTCGCCCGCAAGCTACGATCTGGCAGGTATCCCCAGCCATGTAGACGGCGACATTTATAAGCAAAACTCTTTCCGTGGAAATTTTGACAATGCCTATTGGGCTATTGACAACAACAAATACACAGAAGACACCAACCGTTTCTTCGGAAATGTATATGCCACTTATCAAACAGATTTCGGAACGGCCAACCATAAACTGAACGCGAAATATATGTTAGGTGTAGACGCTTATACCACTCACTACTCTGACAGCTACGGATACGGAAGTAACACCGGCGGCGGTCGCGGCCAGATAGAAAACTACGGTTGGACAAACGCTACCTACAACTCATTGCTGACCATCAACTACGACTGGCGCATCAATGACGACTGGGGATTGAACGCTGTAGCAGGTAACGAATTTATCCAGAGCAACAGAAAGAAATACTACGAATACGGAACAAACTATAACTTCGCAGGGTGGAATCATATCAACAATGCAACCACTCAGCTTACAGAAGAAGAAAGATGGAAAAACCGTACTGTCGGTTTCTTCGGCAACGTATCGGCTTCGTACAGAAACATGCTTTATCTGACTGTGACCGGACGTCAGGACTATGTGTCCAACATGCCGCGCAACAACCGTTCGTTCTTCTATCCCTCTGTGTCAGCAGGTTTCATCCTGACAGAACTTGATGAACTGAAAAATGATGTAGTCAACTACGCCAAACTGAGAGTTTCTTATGCGGAAGTAGGACAGGCTGGTGATTTCCTTGAGAATTATTACTCGACTCCCACGTACGGAGGAGGATTCTATTCGCTGACTCCCATCATGTACCCCATCAAAGGTACTACTGCCTATACCCCGTACGACACATTATTCGACCCGAATGTGAAAGGGTAGAATACACGTGCGTACGCAATCGGTGCCGACGTGCACTTCT
>ENA-UERW01001554-UERW01001554.1-human-gut-metagenome-genome-assembly--contig:-NODE-1554-length-14626-cov-2.696886_pt1 | contig 14626 bp, 16 predicted proteins | sample MGYA00242994_ERZ507995 | MGnify/ENA primary metagenome ERZ507995 (study PRJEB26167, sample SAMN06115492) | human gut metagenome | host: Homo sapiens | place: China:Chongqing | collected 2015-04-26...
ATGCATAAGCGCACGGCCGTACTGGAGCGGGATGGATACCGGTGCAGGCTGTGTGATTTAGAACGGGAGCCACGGCGTTATAACCCCGGGCGGCTGTCTGTCCACCACATAGAGCCTTTAAAAGCACGATGGGACTTGAGGCTGGAGGACTGGAACCTGCTTACGGTATGCGATCGGCATCACGAAGCGGCAGAGCGTGGGGAATATGAGCAGGAAATGCTGCATTCACTGACGGGGGTACCCCCGGGGGGTATAGGCTGAGGCGGAGAGAGCGAGGCTAGACCACCCGGCCCCCTCTGGGCAGGAAAAAGTTTAGAAATGGGATTTTACGAGAATGCCGTGTGTGAGAACGCTGTAGGCGAGGGCACCGCAGGCGAAGAAGGAGGTGAGGCATATGGCGAGACCGGCGAAGTCGGTGCGGGTGAAATCGGGAGCGATCGCCAAGGAGGAAGCAGCTGCCCGTCTGGATATGGAGGACAAGCTACGGGGGGCGGCGGAAAAGCCGAGCCCACCGGAGAATATGCCGGAGGATCAGCGTGAGGTGTTCCAGTTCATCGTGGACGCGCTGGTGGAGAGCGACATTCTGGGGAAGCTGGATGTGTTTGTGCTGGAGAGCACCGCGGTGGCGGTGGCCCGGCTGCGCAGGATCAACAGGATGGTCGACCAGGATGACTCGCTCCTCTCGGATACCGCGCTCCAGGGTGTGCGGGCCAAATATCAAAGCGACCTGTGGAGAGGGTGCAGCGAACTGTGCCTGTCGCCTCAAGCCAGAGCCAAGATCGGGAACCTGGCGGCCCAGGCTGCAAAGGCGTCCAAGGACCCGCTGCTGGCGGCCATAGAGGATGATGATTGAAGAGAGCCGGGCCTACCGCTACGCCAAGTGGTGCATTGGGAGGAACAACCGAAAGGTGGGCAGATATGTCAAGCTGCAGGCCAAGCGCTGGCTGAAGATCGCGGACGGAAAGCACAAGAGCGCCTATGTCAGCGAGAAGGCGTACCGGAAGATATGCCGGCTGCTGAAGCTGATGGTCCACCCAGACCTCTCCTGCTCCATGTACGAAGGTCTGGAGGACTACGCCTGGTTCCTCGTCACAGCTGTGTTCTGCACCCGGAGGCGGGCGGATAACCGCCGGTTCTACCAGACGGCACTACTGGAGATCGCCCGCAAAAACTTCAAGACTTTCAACTCCGCCGTAATCTTCCTTCTCGGGATGCTGACAGAGCCCCGTTTTTCCCGTTTCTTCTCGGTGGCACCGGACTATAAGCTCTCCTCGGAACTGCGGCTGGCAGTGCGGAAGATCATCAAGGTGTCCCCCGCATTGACAGAGCACTTCAAGGTGAACCGGGATATGATTACCTGCCTCATCAACGAGATTGAATACACGCCCCTTGCCTACTCCAACGATGGGATGGACGGCAGGCTGGCCAATCTGTGGCTGGCGGACGAGGCGGGGGCGCTAGACAGCTACCCGGTGGAGGCGATGCGCTCCTCCCAGATCACGCTGCCCAACAAATTGGGCATTATCATCTCCACACAGTACCCCAATGACAATAACGTCATGATTGATGAGATCGATATCGCAAAGAAGGTGCTGGACGGCCTGCTGGAGAAGGAGGATGTATTCGCCCTGCTGTATGAGCCGGACGACGTCCTGCGGAAGCGGTGGGAAACGGACGACCTGGTGATCTATCAGGCCAATCCCGTGGCGGTAAGCAACCCGGATGTGTTCCATGCCATCCAGGACCTGCGGACGATGGCGGTGCTGTATGAGAACAAGCGGGAGAACTACCTCTGCAAGCACTGCGACATCCTGTATAAGGGCCTCGGTGTGGAGGGATATATCGACATCCAGAAAGTAAAGCGGTGCCGGGTGGAGGAGGACCCGAGTTTCTGGCGGGGCCGCCGTGTGTGGCTGGGGCTGGACCTGTCGCAGACGGACGACAACACGGCTGTGGCTATGCTGACGGAGGCGGACGGCGTGGTACACGCCAAGGTCTGGGGGTTCCTCCCCAAGGATCGGTTGGACTGGAAGAGCGCCAAGGAGGGCGTGGACTACCGAAAACTGATCGCTGCGGGAAACTGCTTTGCCTGCGGCGAGGAGGTCATCGATTATGGTTTTGTGGAGCGGTTTATCCTGTCACTGGCGGAAAGATACGGGGTAGAAATCGTGCAGGTGGGCTATGACCGCTATAACGCCATTTCCACCGTGCAGAAGCTGGAGGAGGCCGGACTGGAATGCGTGGAGATCAAGCAGCACTCCTCGGTGCTCCACCCGCCCACCAAGCTCCTGAAGGAATGCGTGCTCAAGCGGACGTTCCGCTATGACGACAACCGGCTGCTGGAGATCAACTTCCAGAACGCGCGGTGCACGGAGGATACAAATTTGAACAAATATGTAAACAAGAAGCGGTCCGCCGGCAAGGTGGATATGGTGGTGGCGGTCATCAACGCTCTGTATCTTCTCCAGTTGGAGCTGCTGTATGGGGCATATGACTTTGTTGTACAGACTTGAGGAGGGATTCTGTGGGATTATTTGGGCGGAGCAGACGGGAGGACCGGGCGGAGGGCGAAGTGCAGTTCGAGGACTCGCTGCTGCAGGCGCTGCTGGGGAGCGGAGATGTAACCCGCGAGACGGCGCTCCAGGTGCCGACAGTGAGCGGGGGCATCGACCTGATCGCCAATCTTGTGGCCGGGACCCCCATCAAGCTGTACCGGGACACCGGCGGAAAGGCGGAGGAGGTCCGGGACGACCCCCGCCTCCGGCTGCTGAACGACGAGACGGGGGACACCCTGAACGCCAACGAGTTCTGGCGGGCCATCACCCGGGACTACTACCTGGGCAAGGGCGGATACGCCTACATACACCGGGAAAAAGGCGAGGTGGTGGGCCTCCACTATGTGGACGAGAGAAAGATCTCCGTGCAGCGGAATACGGACCCAATCTTCAAGGATTTCAATCTTCTGGTGGAAGGGCGTCCTTACCAGCCCCTTGATTTTTTAAAGATCCTGCGCAACACCAGGGACGGGGCGGAGGGCGTGCCTATCACAAGGGAGAACAGCAAGCTCATCGAGGTGGCCTATCAGACGCTGTGCTTTGAGGGCTACTTGGTGAAAAAGGGCGGCAACAAGAAGGGGTTCCTCAAATCGCAAAAGCACCTCACCGACGCTGGTATGGACGCGTTACGGAGCGCCTGGGCGCGGCTGTACAGCAATGCCAGCGACAACGTGGTAATCCTCAACGACGGGCTGGAGTTCCAGGAGAGCTCCAACACTTCGGTGGAGATGCAGCTCAACGAGAACAAGGTGGCCAACGCGGAGGAATTTGCGAAGCTGTTCCACATCTCCACCGGTGCGATGTCGGGGAAGGCGGGGGTGGACGATGTGTCCAATCTGGCCCGGCTGGCGGCCATCCCCCTGATGACGGCCATCCAATGCGCCCTCAACAAGGACCTCCTGCTGGAAAAGGAAAAGGGGAGTCTTTACTGGGCCTTTGACACAAAGGCGTTGCTGCGCGGGTCTATGAAGGAGCGGTTCGAGGCCTACCAAGTGGCGCTGGACGCCAATTTCATGGGTGTGGACGAGGTGCGGTATGAGGAGGATATGGAGCCGCTGGGCTTGACCTGGATCAAACTGGGACTGGACACGGTGCTCTACGACCCCAAAACCAAGCTGATCTATACGCCTAACACCAATCAGGTGAGCCGGATGGAAGCGAAATCGCTGCATGAGCCGCGAGCAGAACCGGGGAAAGGAGGAGAGGACAATTGAAGATCGAGATCAGAGCGGACGGAGCCCACATCTCCGGATACGTCAACGTGACGGAGAAAAAGAGCCGCCCGGTGATCACGCCCCACGGGAAGGTGGTGGAGGAGATCGAACCGAGGGCCTTTGAGCAGGCCATCAGCCGGGCGGGGAACATCACGGTGACGGTGGACCACGACAACAGCCACGTGTATGCCAGCACCGACGAGGGGACGCTCAAGCTCTACGAGGACAATATCGGCCTCCACGCCGATGTTCTGGTGACGGACGACACCCTGATCGACCTGGCCAAGAAGGGAAAGGTAAAGGGCTGGTCCTTCGGGATGTACAACGTCCGGGATGAGCTGGAGCGGCGGGCGGACGACCTGCCCCTTCGGCGGATCAAGGCCCTGGACCTGGACCACATCACCCTGGTGGTGCGGAAGAGCCCCGTATATTCCGCCACAAGTGTGGAACTGCGCGCCGACGCCGAGGTGGATCTGGAGATCAGAAGCACGGAGGAAGCTCCGCGGGTCACTGTGGACGAGCCGGAGACGCCGGCCTACGACAACGCGCCCTTCCGGGCGCGACTGGAAGCCATCAAAAAACACTAAAAATTTGGGAGGTACGAACATGAAGAAGCTGAAAGCACTGTTGGAGAGACGGGTGGAGCTCCAGAACCAGATGGACGCCCTGGTAACCGCCGCCGACACCGAGGAGCGGGCCATGACGGAAGAGGAGACGACTCAGTTTGACGCCGCAGAGGCGGAGATCAGGGCCATCGATGCGACGGTCGCCCGGGAGGAACGGGCCCGGAATCTGGAGTCTCCCGCCGCCCCCACCGGCACGGTGGAGGAGCGGGCCGCCGCTGAGGAGCAGGCGTTCGCCGACTATGTACTGGGACGCGTGTCCGAGCTACGGGCGGGCGAACAGAACATGACCATGGCCAACAACGGGGCCATCATCCCCACTAGCATCGCAGACCGGATCATCAAGGCGGTCAAGGACCGCTGCCCCATTCTGGCGGGGGCCACCGTGTACAACGTAAAGGGCACGCTGAAGGTGCCTGTATGGGGCAAGGCAAACACCACCCATGACATCGCGGTGGGCTATCAGACCGAGTTCACCGAGATCACCGCCGACTCCGGCAAGGCCACCAGCGTGGACCTGGGCGGCTATCTGGCGGGAGCACTGACTCTCATCGGTCAGAGCGTGGAGAACAACGGAGCCTTCTCCTTGGTGAACGTTATCGTGGAACAGATGGCTGTGTAGAACGCCGTGTGGGTCGAGGGCCAGCGTCTGGCCGGTACCGGCAGCAGCACCGCTCAGGGCGCCCTGAACACCACCACGGGTCTGACCGCCGCCGGCGCCGCCGCCATCACCGCCGACGAGCTCATTGAGCTCCAGTCCAAGATCAAGCAGGCTCACCAGGGCAACGCCTGCTGGACCATGCACCCCGACACCTTCACGGCCATTAAAAAGTTGAAGGACGGAAACAACCGCTATCTGCTCCAGGACGACGTGACCGGGGCCTTCCCCTACCGGCTGCTGGGCAAGCCCGTGTACCTGTCCGACAACATGCCGGCGATGGCCGCCGGCGCCAAGGCGGTGCTGTACGGAGATTACTCCGGCCTGTCCGTCAACTTCAGGGAGAACATCTCCATCCAGGTGCTCCGGGAGAAGTACGCGACGCAGCACGCGATCGGCGTGGTCTCCTGGTTTGAATTTGACTCCAGAGTGACCGACCACCAGAAGCTGGCCGTGCTGACCATGAAGGCGTCTTAAAGGGGGATTTGAGCCATGAAGCTCTCTGAAATCATGGTGAGCGACGTGGCGGAGTATGTGCGGGAGGAGGGGGACGAGTCCCTTCTCCCCCATATCCTGGACGCCGCGCGGCGCTATGTGCTGGACTATACGGGACTGAGCGCGGAGGAGGCGGACGGACACGCCGATCTGAGCATCGCGGCGCTGGCGGTGTGCGCGGACCTCTACGACCGGAGGACCACTGCCATTACCGGCACGATCATTGCAGAAAATCCCGTGGTGGCGCAGATCCTGGGCGCGCACGCGGTCAATCTGTTGTGAGGTGAGGGCATGATTTACGGAGCCGGAGACCTGAAGGAGCGGGTGGAGGTGCTGGAGCTGGCCGCGGTGGAGGGAGGCTGGGCGTGGGAGAGCGTGCGGCGGACCTGGGCGGAGGCGGAACTGACGGACCGAACGAACCTCTTTTCCAAGGTGGGGATCGGGGCCCGGGACGTGCGCCTGGTCCTGCGGCGGCAGAACCTCACCCTCCACAACGCCTTGCGTTGGAAGGGACAGCATCTGTTTTTGACCTCCATCGTGGAGAACATCCCCGGGTGGCTGGACGTCCAGGCCGCGCTGGTAGAGCCGGCGGCGTGCAGAGGCAACGTCCACCGGGGAGAGAACGGCCCCACATTCCCGGGTGTCCTCACCGAGAAGTACCTGCGCCACGAGCAGGACCACCCCATGGCCACCACCACCGTGTGCTACGTGCTGGTGACGCCCAAGGCGGTGGAGATCGAGCCCAAGGGCCTGGTGGAGGCAGGCGGCACGCGGTATGTGGTGCAGGTGGCCCACACGCTGGACGGCTGGAAGAATGAGTACGAGATCCTGCGAAAGGGGGACCAGTGATGCAGACGGTACGGCTGGACGGGGGAGACCTGGAGCGGCTGGCGGCGGACTTCAACGACCTGCTGCGGGAGTACCCGGAGTGGCGGCGGGAGATGTACGAGGAGATGGGCCGGGCCGTCCTGGCGGAGGTCAAGCGGGGCCTGGGAAACGGCGAGGCGGCGGGCTGGCAGGAGGCCGTGGTGGGCTCCGGCGGCGGCTACGCCGCAGTCCGGGCCAAAAAGGAGACCTTCGCCCGGGACGGAGGCTCCGGCGAGCCCTACGCCGTGGGCTACGTCACCAAATCAATCGAAAACGGACACAAGCAGGAAAAGGGCCGGTATGTTCCCGCCCTGGGGAAAAAGCTGGTGGCGGACCGGGTGGCCGGGAAAGGGGCCTATCTCGCGGCACGGCAGCGGGCGGAGGAGATCGCCTACCAGGCCGCGGAGCGGTTTGCAAAGAAGATACAGGCCAAATTACAGGAGGGATAGCATGCTTTCATTTCTGGCGATTACGGAGGCGGTAAAGGGGGTGGTGGAGGAGCGGTATCCGGGGAATACGGTCTATATGGAGCGGGTACCGGTGGACTTTGCGCGGCCGTCCTTCCTGGTGGAGCTGGGGCCGGTGGAGATGCTGGACGCCTCGTGCGGCTGCCTGGAGGTCAAGGCCACGGTGGTGGTCACCGCCTTTGTGGAGGCGGACGACTACTATAACAGCCACGTGCCGGACCTGATGACCCGGATGGGGGCGGTACAGGAGCTCTTCGCGGTGGACGGACTCCAGGTGGAGGACCGGTTCCTCCACGTGACGGCCAACAAGGGCAACTGCCAATTCGACTACGCGGAGACCAGCATCACGTTTCAGTACCAGGACGACCGCCCGGGCGGGGACGAGTGGCCCCTGATGGGCGAGATACAGGCTCAATGGGGGCCCCCGCAGGGCGAATAAAGGGACCCCACCGAGCCGTGAAGCCCGGTGGGGGGAGGAGGGAGAACGAAGCGAAGCAGATATCCGGCGGACAGCCGGATGGAGCAAAGCGGAGTTTCTTCCGACGACGTGGGGGAGAGGACGAACAACGGAATGGAGCGGATATCCGCCTTTTGGCGGATGGAGCGAAATAGAGTTTGTGAGGACGAAAGGGAGATTAAAGAAATGGGACTGCCCAATATCAACATTGCATTCAAATCCACAGCGGCGAGCGCCATCGAGCGCTCGGAGAAGGGGGTGGTGGCCCTCATCATCAAGGACGCCAAGGAGAACGGCGGCCACGCCTACACCAACGCCAGCCAGATCCCGGCCACCCTGGGGACAGACAACCAGGCGTACATCCAGCGGGCCTTTACGGGGTATGTGAATCCGCCCCGGCAGGTGCTGGTCTACGTGCTGCCCGCAGCGGCGGAGGCGCTGACCGACGCCCTGACGTGGCTGGCCACCCAGACCTTTGACTATCTGGCGGGGCCACCCGACTGCACGGAGGCCGAGGCCACGGCCATCGCCGCCTGGATCGCCGGCCGGAGGAGCAACGACGCGGCCATCTGCAAGGCGGTGCTGCCGTCCAAGGCGGCGGACAGCGAGGCGGTGGTCAACTTCGCCACCGGGGATATCCTGGTGGGGACGACCGAGTTCACCACGGCGGAATACTGTTCCCGGATCGCGGGGCTCATCGCCGGGACGCCCATGACCATCTCCTGCACCTACGCCCCCCTCCCCGAGGTGAGCGACGTGGGACGGCTGACCCGTGAGGCCATGGACGCCGCGGTGGACGCGGGCAAGTTCATCCTCTTCCACGACGGGGAGAAGGTGAAGGTGGCCCGCGGGGTGAACTCCCTCCAGACCACCACCCAGGACAAGGGGGACGCCTGGAAGAAGATCAAGATGGTGGAGGTCATGGATATGATCCAGACCGACATCCGGACCACGGCCCAGGACTCCTACATCGGCAAGTACGCCAACAGCTACGACAACAAGTGCCTGCTGGTGACGGCCATCAAGGGCTATCTGGTGGGGCTGGAGCAGTCCGGCATCCTCCAGGCGGGGAGCTCCTCGGTGGGGATCGACCTGGCGCGCCAGGAGGCATACCTCCAGTCTGTGGGCACGGACACCTCCAAGATGAGCCAGCAGGAGATCAAGGAGGCCAACACCGCCGACAAGGTGTTTTTGGAGGCGTCCATCAAGATCCTCGACGCCATTGAGGATATCAGCCTCAATATCACAATCTGAGGAGGGCTAAAACATGGATTCTGCAAAGCGAGTGATTTCCGGGACCTGGGGCGAGGTGTGGCTGGACGGCGACAAGGTGAGCGAGTGCTACGGGCTCCAGGCCAAGGTGAGCTTCAACAAGGAGGACATCGCCCTGTGCGGGCAGATGGCCAGCGACAAAAAGGTGACAAGCATTGAGTGTACGGGGTCCCTGCGGATGCACAAGGTGACCTCCCGGATGGCGCTGGCCATCGGGGAGAACATCCGAAACGGAAAGGACGTGCGCTTTACCATTGTGAGCAAGCTGAAGGACCCGGACGCCTACGGGGCGGAGCGGGTGGTCCTGAGCAACGTCAGCTTCGACGACCTCACCCTGGCCGACTGGGAGGCCAAGAGCGTGGGCAAGGTGGAGTGCCCCTTCACCTTTACCGACTATGAGTTCCTGGACGAGATAGGGGTATAAAAAAGGCCGCCCCGTGAAGGCGGCGGTGGACAAAGCGCGGCGCTTATGGTAGAATGACTGCGGCGCTGTTGCATAAATGGCGGTTAGCCACTTCCCTGGGAAGGGAGGTGATGCGATTGTGGGGCACCGAGGAAAGCAATTTCTGAGGGTTTGCGTATGTCTTGGCCTCTTGGCCTACATACTCTCCATAAAAGCGTGCTAGCCGCTCGGCTGGACCCGAACGGCTAGCTTAGTTTAAGCTGGTAACTTTTAGGGGCTAACCGTCTTGCGACAGCGCCCTCTTTATCGTCATTATACCGTGCGGCCCCCGCTTTGTCAAGAACGACGGAGCGGGGGCCTTTCGCATCCCCCGGGAAGGAGAAGCAAATGAGCGAGAAAACAAGCATTCTGGACCTCCTCTTGAAGCCGGAGACGCCCAATGTGGGGAAAAGCCTGCCCACGGCGCGGTACCGTGTGAAGCGGCTGAGCGAGCTGCTGGGGGAGGACGTGGTATTTGAGCTGCGGGCACTGCCCTACGGGAAGGTGAGCGAGCTGAAGGAGAGTATGTCGGAGGATCTGAGCGTACATATCGTGCTCTCGGGGGTGGTCTCGCCGGACCTGAAGGACCCGGCGCTCCAGGCCAAATTCGGCGGAGCCACGCCGGCGGAGACAGTAAAGGCGCTGCTACTGCCGGGGGAGATCGAGGACCTGAGCCGTGCGGTGGAGCGGCTGTGTGGATACCGGACGGCGACCATTGAAGAAGTAAAAAACGCCTAGAGGACGGCAGCGACGCGGAGCTGGGTCTCGTCTACTACCTCTTCCATGTGAAGGGGTGGGCCCCGGGGGACTACTACCGAAAGTCCCCCGGGGAGCGGGACCTCATCTGGGCGCTGGCGTCCTATGAGGCAAATCATAACCCTCCGCAGGTGTGCCCGTTCCTGCGGCCAAGGGGATGAAAAAAGCCGCCCCGAAGGGCGGCGGGAATCAGGCATCTTCATCCGGTTCAATAAGCAGACTCGAATTGGTACGGGTATATACGACATTATCGACTATGACGCTTGACGTTACGCGGAACTTGGCGGAAAGGCTGAGTTTGCTGATCACATAGTCCTCCGCCCCAGGTGTGAAGATGCTGATTAGACTCCTGACATAAGGCTTTTTCTCGTTCCAGTCTCCCGATGCCGGAAAGTAAAGCTCCACATCTTCAAGATTGGTGAGCCAAGTTTTCACTTCCGGATACTTGCTCCATATATAATCGCTTTCTGCGTCCTCCGGGCAAATGTGGAATAAAACGGTCCAAGTCTCGCCGTTCGCTGTCAGCATTTTTTGACGCTCACTCTCTGAATAGGACTCCAAATAAGTAAGAGGAGACACATCGTATTCAGACAGCTTGCTGTTCAGCAGACTGACAAACTCGCTTTCCTTCAATGTCCAAATCCGCGTATATTCCATTCCTGTGATAGAATACGCTGCTTCCCATTTGGATGTGGCCCCAACATAGGGCCGGAACAACCACAAAAAGGCAAGCAAAATGCATAGAGGGATTCCTACATATATAGCCACTAGCCCCCAGCGCTGTTTTTTATTCGCCGCGAGATATGCCGCCATAAAGAAAAAGTCCGGCTTATGGTCGCCTGAACTCATAGTACAATCCCCTTTCTATTCATCAATACTCTAGCAAAGAAAAACGAATAAGTCAAGCGGAGGTGATATTATGCCGGACGTATCGATTGCAATTTCGGCGCAGGACAGCTACTCCTCGGCCATCAAGAACATGGCGCAGATCACGAAGTCGTTCAGCAAAGATATGGACGAGATGGAGGAGACGCTGCACAAGCTGAACACCAACAAGTACAGCCTGAAGCTGGACGCGGACGCCGCGCTGAAGGAGCTCAAGGCGCTGGAGAAGCAGTTTGCGGAGACGGGAGACGAGGCGGACGGGCTGAAGGCGCAGATGGCCAAGGCCAACTATGACAACATCAAGCGCAACCTGGACCTGGTGACCAAGGGCGCCAGAGAGGCCGAGACCCAGATGAAAAAGACGGGAGAGGCGTTCCGGAAGGCGGACAACCAGGGCGGGGGCGGCAGCTTCGGGAAAAATATCGTCTACGCGCTGGCGGCAAGCGGCATCGGAGACGCGGCAAAGCAGTTTGTGCAGCAGGGCGCCAATGCCCTCGTGGTCAGCGCGTTTGGAGATGCAGGCGGCGCCCTTGCCTCCAACATGCTTTCAATGGGTCTGACAGGAGCCTCTACGGGTTTTATGCTTGGCGGGCCGCTTGGGGCGGCCATCGGTGCGGCAGGAGGCGCAGTGGTTGGCATTGGCACGGGAACGCTCCAGAACCTTGAGAAGCGAGACGACGCATTCAAGAGCTATGTGCAGGAAGCGGCGGAGGAGGAGCAGACCAAGATGAGCGGCGACATCGAGAGCGGCTCCTCCATCGCGGCGGGCCGGGAGCAGAAGAAGCTGGCCTTTACCACCCTGCTGGGGTCGGAGGCAAAGGCGTCGGACTTTCTGGACGAAGTAAAGGCCATGGCGTCCACCACCAACTACACCTACGATGAGATCACAGGATACGCCAAATCCCTGGTGAAGCCCTTCGGGACGGGCCAGACGATGGATATTCTGACGGCCCTCTCGGACACCTCGGCGGCATTGAGCCTCAACGAGAGCGACAACTCCGTACTGATCGCGGGGCTTTCGCGGATGAAGCTCACCGACAAAACCACCCAGGAGTACCTCAACTACTTTTCCGAGCGCGGCATCGACGTATACGAGGCGCTGTCCAAGTGGGGCGACGCGGCCACGGTGGCGCAGAAGGTGAGCGCCGGGAAGATCAAGGGCTCGGAAGCGGTGGAGGCGCTGCTGGCCTACATGCAGGAGCAGTACGGCGGGCTGTCGGCACAGATGGCAAATACCTATGAGGGCATGATGGGCAACCTGGAGGACGCCAAGGCCAACGCCCAGGAGCAGTACGGCATCGGCTACAACGAGAACCGCAAGGAAGGCATCCAGGCGGAAATAGACTGGTACGAGGACGAGTCCGCAGACGAGGCCAATCAGGCGATTGGAGCATGGTACGCGCACCTGGACAACGAAAAAGAGCGGTACCGGCGGGAGGCGGAAGCCAAGATGAAGGAGTCCGACGAGTACCAGCAGGCGAAAGCCGAGGGGGACGCCGCCGAGATGGGGCGGCTCATCATGCAGGCCAGAGCCCAGGGCATGAACGAGTACAACGCATCGAAGGGGGCTCAACTGGCGCTGGAGTCGGAGCTGGCCCTGGCGGCCGCCATCCGGGACGATGCCAGATCCGATCAGGCGTACTGGGACGCCGGATACCGCAAGAGCCAGGAGTACAGCAAGGGCCTGGCGGCGGGAATGGCATCGGCACTGGTGGGGACCGGGTCGGAGACTACCACCGGACTGTCCGTGGAGGAGCGGCGGTACGGCAACTGGCGGCGGGGCGGCTACTACGACGAGGACGGCGTATGGCGTTCGCACGCCGCCGGGCTGGAGCGGGTGCCCTACGACGGGTACGCCGCCCTGCTCCACGAGGGGGAGCGGGTGCTCACTGCCCGGGAGGCCCGGCAGGCCGACCAGGGCGGCGGGGCGCAGGTGACCATCACCGGCAACACCTTCCAGGTGCGCCAGGAGAGCGACATCGACGCCATCGCGGAGGCCCTCTACCGGAGACTCCGGCTGGCACAGATGGGAGGGGTGCGGTAGTGCTGCGGCTGATCACCTTTCTGGAGGAGGCCTCCGGCGTGGAGCTGGTGCTCCCGGTGACCCCGGCCGGCTACCAGTGGGCCCATGAGGCCGCCATTGAGACGGTGACGGTGGACCAACTGGGGGATCTCAACTTTTTCGGCGGGAAAAGGATGGGGAGCACCACCCTGCACGACTGCCTTCTGCCCGCCCAGGCGTACCCGTTTTTGTCGCCGGGGGCGGGCACCAACCCCTGGCTCTACCTGGAGCAGCTGGAGCGGTGGGTGGACAAGGGGACGGTGGTGCGCTGGATGGTCAGCGGCACGCCGGTCAACGCCGCGGTGCTGCTGGAGGGGGTGACCTACCGGGAGCAGGACGGCACCAACGACCTGTACGCCGACATCACCCTGCGCCAGTACACCCGGCCGGAGACGCCGGTGCTGCCCGCGGAGCCGCCCGCCTCCAGCGCGGGGACGGCGGCCAGCCGGGACAGCGCCACCGGCACGTCCACGACCAAGACATGCACGGTGGCCAGCGGCGAAACCCTGTGGGGGATCAGCCGCAAATTTTACGGGGACGGCTCCCTGGCCTGGCGGCTGGCCGCGGCCAACGGCATCGCCAACGCCAACCTGATCCGCCCCGGCCAGGTGCTCACCATCCCGCCGCTGGCCCAGCTCCCGGCGGCCGCCGCCAAGCCGGCGTCGGCGCAGGGTGCGGCCGCCACCGAGGTGCGGGAGGTGAAAGAGGAGGCGAGCGGAACGGCGCGCCTTGTGCCCTGGGTGCCGGAGAACACGGTGAAGAGCCTGGTGGATCTGGAGCTGGATAAAATCGCGCCGGGAGGTGGCCTATGGCAGAGTACCAGGTGGTGATCGTCAGCCCCCAGGGGGAGACCTGGGACGTGACGGAGCGGGTGAGCACCCTCACCTGGTCGGGCAGCATCAAGCGGGTGTCCCGCTCCGTGGAGGCCGTCATGGCCACGCCCAACGACGGGAGCCTGCCGGAGCTGCCCTGCGAGCTGGGCAATGAGCTGCGGCTGTGGGCCGGGGCGCGCACCCGGTTCCGGGGGAATATCGTCACCCGGGAAAAAGCCACCGAGGGAGTGGCCGCCACCTTGACGGCCCTGGACCGGGGGCGCTTCCTGGCCAACAACGAGGGCTGGTACACCTTCCGGGGCGCGGCCCCCGAGGAGGCCGTGCGGGCCCTCTGCGGAGACTTCGGGATTCCGGTGGCCGCCCTGGCGGCCACCGGGACGGCGGTGAGCCGGAAATACCCGGGGGGGGCCCTGGACAAGATTGTGGACGGACTCTACACCCTGGCCGCACGGCAGAATGGGCGGCGCTACCTCTCCCGCTTCAACGGCCTGGGGGAGCTGGAGGTGGTGGAAAAACCAGAGGCCGCCGCCCTGGAGCTTGCGCCGGGGAAGAACCTCCAGAGCCTGCGGGTGACGGAGGACATCTCCAAGCTGAGGAACACGGTGGAGATCTACAGCCAGACAGGCGCGCGGGTGCGCACCGTGTCCGACGCGGAGAGCGCCGCCCTGTACGGGCAGTTCCAGCACATTCTCACCCAGCGGGACGGCGAGGACGCCGGGGCGGAGGCCCAGGCGTACCTGGAGGACAACGGCCTCCAGCAGACCATGACCGTGGAGTGCCTGGGTGACCCGGAGCTGATCTCCGGCAGCGCGGTGCTGCTGCGGGCCAACACCACCGGCGTGACCGGGCTGTGCTGGATTGACAGCGACACCCACACCTGGAAAAACGGGCAGTATTTCTGCCGCCTGTCCCTCAACTTCCGCAGCCTCACCAACGAGGTGGAGGCGGGGCAGGAGGTATAAAAACCGGATCGACCTCCAGGGCGGCGGCAACCTCACCTACACGATGAACCCGCTGGGCGACGTCCGCCTGTCGGGCAA
>ENA-UERW01001580-UERW01001580.1-human-gut-metagenome-genome-assembly--contig:-NODE-1580-length-14428-cov-5.911226_pt1 | contig 14428 bp, 10 predicted proteins | sample MGYA00242994_ERZ507995 | MGnify/ENA primary metagenome ERZ507995 (study PRJEB26167, sample SAMN06115492) | human gut metagenome | host: Homo sapiens | place: China:Chongqing | collected 2015-04-26...
TGAGCTTTTTTACTTTGATTACAAAAGTAATATCACATTTTTAGAATGAAAGGGGGAGTTTATCGAATGCTTACAAACGACGGGAGAAAGCTTCATCAATATTACTCTTTAAGTTTGTGGCCAAAACAACGGTTCCCGGGAAATCCTCGATCCGTTGCAGCAAATAAGCGATCTCTTGATTCGAATGGCGATCATTAGAAGTGTTCGTTGAGGTTCGTTTACCGAATAAGGCATCCGCCTCATCGAAAAAGAGAATCCAATTCCGGTTTTCCGCTTGGTCGAATACATTCGCAAGGTTCTTTTCAGTCTCGCCGATATATTTGGAGACAATCATGGAAAGATCGATACGATATACATCCATCCCGTTCTTCTTGCCGATCAAGGTCGCGCAAAGCGTCTTACCCGTTCCCGGCGGGCCATAAAACAAAGTGCGGTAACCGGCCTTCAAAAAACGACTCAATCCCCAGTCCGAAAGGATGACTCGATGACCCGTAATCCAATTATTTATCTCTTCCAACTCCTCACGCACATAATAAGGCAATACGGCATCTTCCCAATTCAAAGCCGTACTAATCCGTTTGGCCGGAAAACCCATATTATAGTCCGGCTTATATTCTCCCTCAAAAGATAAACGGTACAAGAAATCCTCCGATATACGCAGTTGTCCGCTCAAGAACGGTTCACCATTCCCGGCTCCTTCCAAGCCAACGACGTGATACATATGGAACCAATGCTCCTCACGAAATAGACGAACCACTTCCAGACGGCGTTCCACACGATCGCCCGCCAACAGGAAAACGGCCGTCTCGCCCGTTGGCAAGAATCCTCCGTGCGATAGTCCTTTCCAACCGCCAAATTCCGTATAAGGACGGTCAAAATTCTTATTATGCACAAAGAAAATATCCAACACCTGCGGAGAAAGATGAGGCATTAAGGCCAACATCAACACCATCCACTCATCGAAAGTAGGATCGACCTGTTCCGGCAACAACGCCTTCCAAAGCGGTCCTGCCTTCGGGAGTGCGATATCATAGACGGAAGATAAATCGCACTCCTGCCGGAAATACAAACGAATAGAGACATCCAATACCCGCTGGAACCAATCGATCCACTCGTTCATAAGACAGAAGCAGCTTTAGCGCCCATCACATCCGCCTCGTGTTCCAAGGATAAATCATCGTTAACGGCCATTCCACCTACCTCGGTAGTAGGCTGCACACGTCCCTCTGCTTGCTGGATGACGTGTGTCAACTCATGTCCCAATAGCTGCTGTCCGGCAGACGTATCCGGTTTGAATTGTCCCGGGGCGAAATGGATATCCGTACCTTGCGTATATGCCAAAGCCCCAACCTCCGGCGCTTTCGATGAATCCGGGTGTACACGTACCGAAGAGAAATCCGTCCCGAAGGAAGACTCCATGCCTTGGATTACATAATCCGGAATCCCTGTCTGGTTCTTCGTTTGCCGTTGGGCCACAAATTTTCCTTGAAGAAGCTCATCCTCATCTTCCACATCCCGCTGAACGGCGAACTTACCTTGCTGCAAATCATCCTCATCCATCGCGTCACGTTGCATAGTTTCCACCATTTTAGCCTGCAAGACAGATTGTACCCGATTATCTTCCATCAATTGTGTTGATTCACCTTTACGGTTTTGAAAGACCTGCGAAGGTCCTTCTTGAATCTGTATCCGATCCGCATTCATAATGTTATCATTTAATAGTATTTTACCGCCACTTTACTCTAAGCATTTTTTCCATCCATGGAGCTTTAACGAGCTTGAAGTTCCAAGGAAGCGAGTCTAATAAGATGTCAAAAGGCTTCTCCTCGACCGTTAGCATCCAATTATCCTCTTCCATTTTTAACATTCCCTTTCTCTGGATAAAAGTTTTTTGAAAACCTTCCCAGCTTGTATGCCTCATCTTGTCCCAATTCATAAGTACCGCTTTCTTCAATTGTTCCATGATCTCCAATTCATTCTCGGTTAAATCACACGAGCGAGGAAGCGGTTCCGGGCTGTTGTCATAGCCCGTCAAGACTTTGTTTAAGAATAATTCTGACTCCGGAATTTCCTTCTCATCCGTCACAAAACATTGGGACACAAAAATAGCTTTCACTTGGCATTCTTTCGATTTAAAGTCACGCCTGTCATCACTCAAGTAGCCTAACCGATTAAAAAGCATTGGCAGGTAGACGGCTATGATCACTAGGCCCGCATTGTCAATAGACACGCCATGGTCTTTTAACTGGCCATTCAAAACGTTCATATTCATATTATTTTTAAGTTGATATATAAAAACTGACAATTCAGGTAAATTAGTTATATGTCGCCCTATAAAAGTCTCGATCTTACGTAATTCCTCCTCTGGCACAGACTCCCTCAAACGCTGCCAAAAGAGGAACAACAATCCATCCTTGGAATAATTCCGGTAAACGTTGCCGGAAAGAGCCTGTAACCACCCCAACCAAAGGTTCTCTTCCAACCCGAAGCTATTGAGACGAAACAAGCGGATTACCTCCTCTACAAGTAAGCGCAAAGCGGGAGTCGCCCCTGTATATAATTCCTCCAATAATTCCATTTTTTTGGAATTGGACGGATAGATAGCGGGAAAAGCAGTACGGATGGGAAGCTCGGGCGCTTTCCCCGGTTTCGTGCCCAGTAAAGCATCCATGGTACGTGTAAACGCATCCATATTCTCCAACATACACTCATGCAATAACAAGCGCAGCCGAGCAGCATCTCCAAATGTACGATTCTCTTTTACATTCGTAAGGTATTGGATCAAGGATACCTGATTCGGAAAAGCCAGACCGTATTCACGGATGACAAGCAGTAATAAGGAAGCGAAGATACGAGCGGCCTCTATCGGTTCTTCCACCCTTATTCCGGATGAAGGAATATCCTTCAATTGCCGTAATTGGTCCAGTAAGACTTTCGGGTTCGTCTTCTCCAAGTCCCTCACGTACTCGAATAGATCGCCCAGCGGTTCATCGGCACGGCCCGTGATTATAAATTGCCCGAACCGATAGGCTTTCCTCTCCTCATTCAACCAAACAGAGAATAAAGGCTCGGGAGATTCCTTATCCATATCCTCGTACAGCAGATCTATTATCTCACGTAACTCTTCCGGGATCCATGGATGTTCCCCATGTGTTCCCTCATGGAAATAGGAGATCAGCTCCCGCACCGTGATATTATAATGGGCAGAGAACTGTCCCAACACCGAACGTACGAATTGTTTCCGGCTAAAAGCGGACAATGGCGCACTAAACAGCACCAGAAAGATAAATTCCCATTTCAACAGCCGGAACTCGTCACCCACCCTTCCTTCCAAACGCCCTTGCTCTTTCCCCTTATCCAGCGTCTGGGCATACCGTATAATGAAATGGCTTTCCACCGGAACGGTTTGCTCGACCACCGAATAGATTTGCTCCTCGCGCAAGAAACGGATAAAGCAACGGCACAAGCCGGGATTAGACAACCGATCTTTCAAATCTTCCGGGTAATAAACGGATATACCGGCGGGAGAATCATCGATAGCATTCAAGTACAAAGCAATGATCAATTCCCGAACGGCTGGATAAGCCGTTAGCAGTCCACTAGCCAAGGTACGGTAAAAATATCCCAACAACTCCATCACCGTCAGATTATAATGCGCCGCCAACTCCTTTAACACGGAGAAAGCGAACTGATGGCGGGAATATACGCTTCCACTTCTACCGAGAATAACCTCGAAGATAAACACCCATTTCAGCACCCGGAAATCATTCCCGGCTTTCCCTTCGAGCATGCCCAATTCCTTCTCCTTATCCAACGCTCTCGCATAGTCGATGACAAACGGACTCTCCGCAGGGATCACCTGTTCCACGATCAGGTAAATCTGTTCCTCATTATACCCGGATAAGAAAGTCAAGCTCTTCTCCCGCCGCACGAGCAAAGCCTTCAATTCTTCCAGAGAAAAAAGAGAGAAATTTTTAGTGAATTCCTTTTCCGATAATGTCTCTAGCCGGATATCCTTCAAAAGCGACAGTAACTCGGGCATGAACAAGCGGGTAGAGGCGAACTTATCTAAATCATACGTCAGCATCCCCAGTAAATCCACAAAATAAATGGAATAATAGCCGGATAATTCCCGCAGTGCGTACGTCACCATTTGTTTCCGGTTGAAATAGCCTTGATCCTGAGATAATAAATATCCCCATAGGATTATCCAGATAGCGTTTCTGTAATCATTCTTCCCTATCTCCGGACGCTTTATCTCGGGATAAGAGTCTTGCAAGAAACGGGCATAAGCGTTTATAAACGAGCTTTCCGAGGGTACCACCACATGTACCAAACGTTCTTGATAGATATCATCCAATTGAAAGACTAGACGTTTACGAATGGTAAGCGCCTTTCCCTTCTCACGCAGGAAATGACTTAATTCTATCGAAGATGTTCGTACTAATTTATCCAGAAGCTCCGGTAAGGTGAGTCGCTCCTCTTCCAGCCAAGGCCAATACCCGTGCGACATATAATAGGTAAATACTTCCAGCCAAGATTGCCTGATGGGAACAACTGCTATTCGGTCTGGATGCTCTTCTTTACTTCGCAAATAAGAAGCGAAAGTCTCGTCCAGTCTCTCCGCCAGTCTACGGGGGAATTGCTCATAGAATTCATCTTCTTCTAGCTCACCTAGATCCAAATCTAAACTCTCGATCCGGATCAACTCATCTTCCGTATCATAACGGCTTAAAATCTCATCCACGATCCCTTCTAAAGAGGTTCGGTTAAAGGTATCCCAACGACCATATAAATCATGAACGAAAGGTTCCCGATCCGCAACTAAATCTAGTTTTAAGGTGCCTATTGTTATCATATGGTTTGCAGGGTATTTCAGTCTTTATTAGATGCATGCAATATCTATATTATTCTTCGATTAAACAAGTATTATCCAGATTCTTTTCCACAAAAACATATAAAAGTTGATTGTGCCAGAATAAAACTTATGCGTACCTATAGGTAAACCTGATCGGTACCTATTCTATTCTTAAATTATCGCCACTGATTTTACAATCAGCGGCGGCATTTGTATATTCAGCGGCTGTGAATATAAATTCAGCGCCGCCAAATTAAGAAATAGAGCTTATCCGACAAAGAATATATAGGCTCTTGGAGAAGTATTTCCTAGGGAGAGAAGCGTTTTTCCTCCAACAGAGAGAGATATCAAAGATATTTACGTAAATTTGCCATTCAGTTACAATTTATCAACCTAAATTCTTTATTTACATGGAATCTGTAATGAAAAAAACAGCCGCCACAAGCTTGTTAGCCTCTTGTGCGGTATCGCTGGCCTTGTTTTCCTCTTGTGCCAGTCAAGAACAAAACACACTTACTCCCGAGGAAATCGCTGACGGATGGGTCCTGCTTTTTGATGGAAAGACATTGGATGGTTGGAAAGATTACAACGGGACTACATTGACACAGCCTTGGCATGTAGTGGATGGTTGTATCCAAGCCAAAGGTGATGGCAGCGACGCTAGTGGCTACATCGTAACCGATAAAGAGTATGAGAACTTCGAGCTTTCTTGGGACTGGAAATTGTCCAAGGGGGGCAATAGCGGTATGTTGTACCACGTGGTAGAGCGTCCCCAATACGCTGTTCCTTACGTAACAGGGCCGGAGTATCAATTGATCGACGAGCCGAACTTCCCGGAGCCATTGGAAGAGTGGCAGAAATTAGGCGTAGATTACGCGATGCACTTGCCGGATAAATCCAAGATGAAGGTGAATCCGCAAGGCGAATGGAACAACTCCAAGATCGTATTCGATAACGGACATGTGGAACATTGGTTGAACGGACAAAAGATCGTTGAGTTCGAGGCATGGACAGACGATTGGCACGCTAAGAAAAATAGCGGTAAATGGGCCAACGCACCGGAATACGGATTGGCGAAAAAAGGTGTGCTTTGTTTGCAAGATCATGGTTATCCCGCATCTTTCCGTAACTTGAAGATCAAGGAACTTCCCCGTAAGACCGGTAAGGAAGTGAACTTGTTCAACGGCGTGGATTTGACGGGATGGGAACCATACGGTACGGAGAAATGGTACGTAAAAGACGGCTTATTGGTCTGCGAAAGCGGTCCCGACAAACAATACGGTTATCTCGCTACCCGTGATTATTACGATGATTTCGATCTAACCGTAGAGTTCAAGCAAGAGGCTGACGGAAACTCCGGCGTATTCATCCGCTCTTTCGTAGAGGAAGGCGTGAAAGTAAACGGCTGGCAGGTAGAAGTAGCTCCGAAGGGTCACGATACAGGTGGTATCTATGAGTCGTACGGACGTGGCTGGCTGGTTCAGATTCCGGACGAGAAAGAGAATATATTGAAAGAGGGCGATTGGAACACGATGCGTATCAAGGTACAAGGCGACAACGTACAGACTTGGCTGAACGGACAGGAAATGGTAAACTTGAATGACGAGAAGATCGGAGCCGGCAAAGGCCGCATCGCCCTTCAGATTCACGACGGTGGAGGCATCAAGGTTCTTTGGCGTAATTTAAAACTTACGACATTATAATAGAACGAAACTAGATTATAAACCCAATAAGGTGTTTCAAAAGAAGTCTTTTTGAAGCACCTTATTTTTATCATTGATAACACGCTCTTTTATCACTGGATTTTATGAATAAACTTATCTTTACAGCTATCCTTTCGGGATTTGCCGGTCTCTACGCCATGGGCCAGAACGAGATCCGGCTTATGGACATGGACCTAAATAAATCCTACCAAACCTACGGTGGCGCCGTCAAAGGGAAATCAGTTACCAACGAGCCCGCCTCCATACAAGGAAAAACGTATGATGACGTGATCGGGGTACAAGCCAAAAGCCATATCAAGATCGATTTACACAAGAATGCGTCACGCTTTCAAGCACAGGTCGGGATCGCCGACTCACATATCGATTATACAGATAAAAGCCTCACGGTTATCCCTTTTGTTGACGGAACGAAAATGTATTTCGATACCCGAAAAAACGCCAAGACATTTGTTGGTCTAGAAGGTAAAGACGGAAAGGTACATCCGGGCTCGGTCTTATTTATCTTGAAAGGAGATGACAAGGAGCTTTATAACAGCGGTATCGTCAAACTTGGCGACGCCCCGAAAACAATCGATATCCCCCTAAATGGCATAAAGATATTGGACCTTATCGTAGAGCCTACCGACGATGGCCCCAGCGGAGATCATGCCTTATGGATCACGCCCCAAATAGAGTATATGGAGATCATCCCCTCGATCATCTCCACAAGCTATCAAGGGAAAGGGCCGGAGGTATCATCCGGTACGGAGAAGAAATTACTTGATAAAATCAAGCGATTGCCCCAACAAGGGCTTCCTTTGGAAAACACCTCTTTCGACTGGCTTTTACAACCCTCACGATCCAAAGCCGGCATATATGCGACTCCCGATGGCAAAAGCATCTTATTGTCAAACGGAATGGTAGCACGTATGTTCCGTGTCTTGCCCAATCTCTCCACTCTAGATATCTTTAACCGGATGACCGGAGAAAGTATGCTTCGTGCCGTAAGTAGCGAAGGCAGTTTGACGATTGACGGGAAACGTTGGGAACTTGGCGGGCTGGCCGGCCAGCCCGAGCGCGGATACTTCCAGATGGAATGGGTCGAGCAGATGACTACCCGCTCCGGTTCTTTTCTCATTGAGGATTTCCGCATAGAGGAGCTGCAGGAAGATATCAAATGGGCCAGAAGCCGCTGGGCACTGAATAAGAACGTACCCACAGGGAAAAGACTGACTTTCGTATTGAAAGGAGAGAAAGAAACAGAAGGTGTCACCGTAGAACTCCATTACGACTTATACGATCATATCCCGGTTATCCGGAAAAGTATGGAGGTTACCAACAAGACCCCGCAGTCCATAGATATCGATGCCTTTCAATTGGAATATCTGGCATTCGCCGAACCGGAGTCTCCCGGCGGTGGAGATCCCTCCAAATTCAGGCTCCCGAACATACATATAGAAAGCGATTATGCTTGTGGCGGAGAGTTTACCGAGCGGGAAACCGATATCACGGAGAAATGGGTAGCCGATCCGGAATATACCTCCCAACGCAACTATCCTTTGCTCACGCCTTGCATATTAGACGTATCGCCCAAGCTAGGTCCCGATTATACCCTAGCGGCGGGCCAGGAGTTCAAGTCCTTCAGCGTATACGAGATGCCGTTCGACAGCGATGACCGGGAACGGAAGGGCTTGTTCAAACGACGCTTTCATTATACGGTAGCTCCATGGGCTACGGAGAATCCGATCTTCATGCACCTTACCTCTTCCGATCCGGATGTTATTCGTACCGCTATCGATCAATGCGCTACCGTGGGCTACGAGATGGTGATCATCAGCTTCGGGTCTGGATTGAACGCCGAGGATATCTCGGAAGAAAATATCGCCAAATATAAATCCTTGGTAGATTACGCCCGCGGCAAAGGTGTAGAGTTAGGATGTTACTCCCTCTTATCAAGCCGTTGGATCAGCGACGAGGTGGATGTTATCAATCCCAAGACGGGCAAACGGGGAGGCATGCGTTTCGGTAGCGCTCCCTGCCTGTGCAGCGATTGGGGATATGAGTATTTCCATCATATACGAACCTTCTTCGAGCGTACGGGCATGCGTTGCTTCGAGCACGACGGCTCCTATCCCGGCGACGTATGCGCCTCCACCCACCATACCTATCATAAAGGGCTGGAAGATTCCCAATGGAATCAGTTCCATAAGATAACCGATCTCTATCGTTGGATGTGCGAGAATGGCATTTATATCAATGTTCCCGATTTCTATTTCTTGAACGGGTCTACCAAGACAGGCATTGGTTACCGTGAAGCCAACTGGTCGCTTCCCCGGGACCGGCAGATCATCCATGCCCGCCAATTGAATTATGATGGTACATGGGATCGGATGGCTTCGGCATGCTGGAGCTTCGTTCCTCTCGTGGAGTATCAAGGAGGAGGAGAGGCCGCCACCTTGGAGCCCCTCCACGAACACTTGTTCGAATACAAAACACATATGATGCAAAATTACGGAGCTGGTGTCCAAGCTTGCTATCGAGGGCCACGCCTATATGATACCCCGGAAACCCAAGCGGCCGTAACCGAGGTTATTCAATGGTATAAGAAATACCGCGATATACTCAACAGCGATATGATCCACTTACGCCGGCCGGACGCACGAGACTGGGACGGGTTCATACACGTCAATCCTCACAAGAAGGAGAAAGGTCTAGCCATGTTCTTCAATCCGACCCATCAAGAGATCACCCGTACGATCCATATTCCACTCTATTATACCGGCCTGACACAAACAGCCCGCATCCGGGAAAAAGAGTAAAAGCCTGTCACCTACAAACTGAACCGGGACTATACGGTGGAGCTTACGGTTAAAATCCCTGCCAACGGATATACTTGGTATGTGGTTGAAGCAGCCGATTAGAACTAAAATGGCCGGGATAATCGCTACCCCGGCCATTTTATCTATCTATAGACTTCTTTATCTACGTCCGTTACCTAGATGTTTTCTGCCATGTTTATTCCCTTTAGGCTGCTGTTTTTCCAGATATTGTTTGTATTGTTCCTCCGTCAATATTTTTTTCATCTGGGCGTTCTTATCCTCACGCATGGCCAACATCTTTTCCCGTTGCTTCTCACGCTCAGCCTTCATCGCCTCACGTTCTTTTTGAGCCTTTTCCATATACTCTTTTTGAAGTTTACGGAACTCCACCGCTTGTTTCTCATCCAGCTTCAAGTCGGCGATCATCTTCTCGCAACGTGCGGACGGATCCATCTTACGCTTGTCCATACGCCTGTTCTCACGAGCGAACACAGAAGTTGAACTCAACAATACAACCAAACACAATCCTATTACCTTTTTCATAAACTACTACTTATTACTTTTATTATAAATTACCTGTTTATGAAGCGCTTCGAAAGAATAGACATCGATAAAAAGGAAAGGTTTAATCGGAAATAACATTTAACATCTTACCACAGGCCATTTAACATCTCGGAATCTCCAAATCATCCTTACTGGGTAATGCCGGGAATTTAGCGTGTGGTTCCGCCTGATACCAGAAAGTAGTCGATGAGATATCCGACTTCTGGTTATTATACCTACCGTCGTGCCGCCAACCCAAATCTTGAATCGTAACCTTCAGATCCTTTTCAAAACGAACCGGGTCCAAGATATGCCAGCGATACAAGCCGAACGCCGTAACAGCCCGATATAGGCCATCCGGACGGATCACTTGGTGCATTCCCGCATAAGGAGTGGTGAATTCTTGGTACTGATGTGTTTTCTGATTCTCGAAGTTATACGAACCGCAGAAATAATCCTCCGTACCTGTTCCACAGATTGTCGGGTATTCCTTGTCGCCATCCATATAGAACTTGATCTCTCCTTCACCCCACCAACAGTTATCATTGACACGCCAAGCCAAATAAGTTCCAACATATTGTCCCTTTCCCTTGATTCCATCCACCAACGTATGGCTAGAGCCTTGTGTCGGGTTGGAACGACGGAACTGTGCATGGAAATATCCCTCATCCTCCGGCACTTCCGTCAAGGTATAATTAATTTGGTAATACAAACGCATCTCTTCCGCATTGTTAATATTCTCCAATGTTATGCGTGCTTTCTTACGGAACGGCATCTTCCAGTAGCAATTGAAAGCGCTCCCGGGGTTTACACAGACCGCTAACGAAGATAGTTGGGCATACTCATTAAAAGCACTGGCGAAGAAATCCCCGACCGGACATTCAACCGAAGGCTCTTTCTCGTCGTCCCAATACATACGGAGTATCGAGAATCGCCAGTTGCCAGTGGGAGTCATCCATATCTGCTGGATAGCCCCCGGGCCATCAATCTCCGCGATGGTAACTGTCTCCCCCGGTTTCACGATAATAAAAGGATTTACTTTCCAGCCTTTCCCCAAATCTTTCGCTGGGCCGGCCGCATTCGCCTTATTCCGGACATCCTTATCTCTCACGGGATCAGCCATCGCTCCTTTCCCTTTCTCCCCCGTAAAATTCTCCGGACTGATCGAACGACTCTGCGCATTCGACAAACGAGAAAGGTTTCCCATATTCATATCCAACCCGTTAAAAGGATACTGCTGGGCATTCGCCCAAAAACTTAACAGCAAAAAGGCTAACAGCAAAACATTGATCTTCTTCATAATGACTTTTATTATTTAAAATTTATACATCGTCTACCTATCATCCGCCTCCAAAATTAAGATCCAATCATTTCCCCTCTCTCCCGCTTCTCCGGGCGCATTGAATGTACGAATTCCCTTATTCTCGACCGGTCCGATCAAGGTTCTCGCCCCATTCCTCGGATTGAACCAATAAGCTTTACCTAAAGATCGCAATTTACTCATTTGTATTCTTACATCCTGCCCTTGACTCAAATAAACTAAAATAAAAGTCTTATCTTTTGCTAAAACGGGAGTGATATAGCTTGCGTCATTGTAATTAATTCCGAACAGGACGGATAGATCCGGACGGAAACGATCTAACGGATACATCGTAAACAAAGACTTTACATAGCGCATACATTCGGCTCCCGGCCTATCCAACGCACCATCCCAAAACGTAAGGCATGGTACATGATATTTACCACCCGGCTTATACATTTGCCAAATAGCGTTATTCCCATATGTATATCCGGCAGCTCCAGAGAAATAAGTCCAATAAGCCTGCATACGAATATCATAGTCATCGTAAATTCCATCCGTAAAATAAGTCGTATCCTTAATCAATCCGTTATCACCTATTATGTCCTCCTTTTTCTTCCCGAACTTAGCATAATCAAAATATTCCCAGAAAAGAACCGGTATGTCCTCGTATGAAGGTTCCGCGTTTACAAACGGTTTAATCGGGTTCAATTGAGCATACATACCCGAAAAACGATATACCGGATCCATCCGGCGGTAATGCCCGCTTTGGAGAATATTGAATGATAGCCAAGACTCATTGTGGAACCAATAATGCGAGGAAATCTCTCCCGTCGGATGATAGGACATTAGTTGTGTTCCTCCATTTCCCTCCTGAATTCCTTTCGCCATAGATTGCCAGATCTCGAACTCCTTATCCGTAACCACATTTCTATCACCACCAAGAATCCATATTACAGCTTCATTTTTATATCGGGTTCCCAGTATTTTCCCGTATGTATACGCATTATCTGGATTAAACAATGCTGGATTTCCGTCTTTCTCTACCACATTGTTTGCCCAAGTAGGTAGAAGCCCTATATACATTCCTCGTTTGCCGGCCTCTCGAATCACAAAATCCACCAACTCAAAGTACCCTTCCGTGATTTGGGTAGGGTCTTTATCAACCAAGGGCAAATATCCATACGCATTCGGTTTATCCAAACCATCCAGTTCAGATAAGATAACAGCCTGTATTACCGTAAAGCCCTTTTCTTGCCGGTTATCCAGATAATGAACGATCTCCTCCTTATCCAATACATGAAATAACTCCCAAGCCGTATCCCCCAGCCATAAAAAGGCACCGCCCTCTTTCTTATAAATAATAGGATCGTTCGGACGGACAATCAAATCTTGAGCCAAACAACCCAATACACAAAAAGCTAGACAAAACAAAAGATATTTTTGCATACTAATTCTTTTTAAGATTAAAAACTTACATTATAAATCTCCACGGACCCCACATTATCGAAACAAGAGGCTGGGCCAACTTTCCCATTCTCACAATCTAACCGAACATTCCGTAAAATCACTCGATCTAAATTATGAAGGTAAAGCCCCCAGCAAGGGAGCGCACGATAATCGGTCAATGGCTTCGAGGGAGTACGTCCTACTATTTCTTGATCTTTGTTTCCAACATACGATAAGGAAACATCCGAAAGCCGGACATCTTTCAAACTACTATCTCCCCAACTCTCTACCGAGGCGGCCGCTTTCATTAAACGTGTACCTCTTATATGCTCCAGACAGATCCGCTCTCCCCGGTTCCCCTCATTCAATGTGACTAGAAACGGATTATCCAATTGATCAAAAGAACAGCTAGATATCAATATATCCTTTACTTCCCCAAACGCAGGGAACCATGCGCCCGGTTGGAGCAATATCCCAGAAAGCATATTCCTACGTTTTTGTTCACCGGAAGTCCGATGTGGATATTTTCCCGGACCTCTAAATTCACAATCAACGATCTTTAAACCAGTAGCCGGCATTATCAACCTTATCCCATTGCACGATGAGTTCATATAGCAATTCTCTATTACCATATTCTTCCATAGCCCACCCGCAACAGCATCATCACCCGTATAAAAACGGCAATTTCGGATACGGATATCTTTTCCGCCACGAATATGAATCCCATCCCATCCTTCCTCCACTAAAAGATTATCGAAAGAAGCCCTTTCAATATCATAACTCATAAAAGCATAGTTCGATGCTCTTCGTAGTTTAACTCCCGATATCTTAATCCCTTTCGATCTCGACAAAAAGAGAATATGAGGGCCTCTCATCCCTTCTTCACCTTTTTTATCTTGAATATGGGCACCATCGATTACCCCCTCTCCTGTAATTGACACACCTTCAACTTGATCTCCTAAAAGCAATGCCTTGTTCCAATTCCGGGGTTTTACTTTATAATAAGCCTCATCTTGATTAAGATCGGATATAGAACGGTACTTTTCCAGATTATTTATGCCTTTCACTACGGCATTACTTTCTAAGAATAAGTTTACTTTACTTTAGGATGCCAGTTGCAGTGGGCCACATAGAAAGGTGTGTCCGGCAGGAATGATAACCGTTCCTCCCCCTCTCAAGGAACAAGCTTCTATTGTCCTGTTGATGAACTGGGTATTGTCTGTTATTCCATCTCCTTTAGCTCCAAAATCCACGATATTATAGGTGCTATCATCATTTGAGGCCCAACCTATCCGCATAAAGAGCATAAGCAATACAAAGAGACTCCCCCGAAAGACTCTTACTTTCGATACATCTATCATCTTCATTATTCAATAAGATTTAATATGATCATAAAGGAATAAAAAAAGAATAGGATTAGCGATCCCAAGAGAACTATCCTATTCCTTTTCTTTGATGAACTTTTCAACAAGTTATATCTACTCGTTCTCGTAACCTATGCTTTGTGTCATATTCGGATTATTCTCCATTTCAACCTTGGGTATCGGGAAATACAAATCTTTCGCATCATAATGCGGATTACCAACACGTGTCTTTCCATACCAACGGCTAATCTCCTCATCCAAGACCTTCCAGCGGCAAACATCTTGCCAATGTTGTACGCCCTCACCGCAGAACTCCATGAAACGTTCCTCCCGCCTCGCATCTCTCACAGCTTCTCCTCTCCTCTCCTCTCCTCTCCTCTCCTCTCCTCTCC
>ENA-UERW01001584-UERW01001584.1-human-gut-metagenome-genome-assembly--contig:-NODE-1584-length-14412-cov-3.507360_pt1 | contig 14412 bp, 10 predicted proteins | sample MGYA00242994_ERZ507995 | MGnify/ENA primary metagenome ERZ507995 (study PRJEB26167, sample SAMN06115492) | human gut metagenome | host: Homo sapiens | place: China:Chongqing | collected 2015-04-26...
TGTTCTGCGAGGACCTTGCCAACTACGCCGCTGGGCGGCCTCTATCCCACCTTGTAGACCGAAAGCGTGGCTATTGACCCCGGCGCGCTGCCCCATGTGACCACCGCCGGATTTCGTTCTTTTCTCAAAAAAAACGCTAAAAATCCCCCAAGGACATTCCTTGGGGGATTTTTTCGGCTGTTTATTACTTTGCGTATTCGACGCATTTCGTTTCCCGAATCAAATTTACCTTGATCTGACCGGGATATTCCATTTCTTCCTCAATCTTCTTTGCAAGGTCATGAGCCAGAATAATCATCTGATCCTCGCTGACCTGCTCGGGCTTCACCATGACCCGCACCTCGCGGCCGGCCTGAATGGCATACGCTTTCTCAACGCCCTGGAACGAGGACGCAATGCTCTCCAACTGCTCCAGCCGCTTGATGTAGTTCTCCAGATTCTCGCGGCGGGCACCGGGACGGGCTGCGGAAATGGCATCCGCCGCCTGAACGAGGCACGCGATGATGGTGCGGGGCTCCACATCGTTGTGGTGGGCCTCGATGGCGTGGATGATTTCTTCCTTCTCCTTGTACTTCCGGGCAAATTCCACGCCCAACTGCACATGGGTGCCCTCCATCTCGTGATCCACGGCCTTGCCGAGATCGTGGAGCAGACCGGCGCGCTTGGCGGTCTGGACATCGGCACCCAATTCGGCGGCCATCATGCCGGCAATGTGGGACACCTCGATGGAGTGCTGCAAAACGTTCTGGCCATAGCTGGTGCGGTAATGGAGACGGCCCAGCATCTTCACCAACTCGGGGTGGAGGTTGCGGATGCCGCACTCGAACATGGCGCGCTCGCCCTCGGCCTTGATGGTGGCCTCCACCTCACGGCGGGCCTTCTCCACCATTTCCTCGATATGGGTGGGATGGATACGGCCGTCAGCGATCAGCTTTTCCAGTGCCAGCCGGGCGATCTCCCGGCGGACCGGCTCGAAGCAGGAGACGGTGATGGCCTCCGGTGTATCGTCGATGATGAGATCCACACCGGTCAGAGTCTCGATGGTACGGATGTTGCGGCCCTCGCGGCCGATGATACGGCCCTTCATCTCGTCATTGGGCAGGGGAACCACACTGACGGTCAGCTCGGCCACGGAGTCCGCCGCGCAGCGCTGGATGGCCTGAGCCACCACTTCGCGGGCGCGGGTCTCGCATTCCTCTTTCATCCGGGACTCCACCTCTTTGATCTTGAGGGCAGTCTCGTGGGTCACTTCGCTCTCCACCTGCTGAATGAGGTATTCCTTGGCCTCGTCAGCGGTAAAGCCGGAGATCTTTTCCAGCATAGCCGTCTGGCTCTGCTTGATGGTGCGGATCTCCTCCTGTTCCTTCTCCATAGCCGCGTGCTTCTGAGCCAGAGATTCTTCCTTCTTCTCAATGGTCTCCAGCTTGCGGTCCAGGTTTTCTTCCTTCTGCTGCAAACGGTTTTCCTGCCGCTGCAGATCGGCTCTGCGGGACTTTTCTTCCTTCTCGTAATCAGTACGGCTTTTCAGGATCTCTTCCTTGGCTTCCAGCAGCGCTTCCTTCTTTTTGCTCTCGGCGTTGCGGATCGCTTCGTTGACGATGCGCCGGCCTTCTTCTTCGGCGCTGGAGATCTCTTTTTCAGATACTTTTTTGCGATAAAGGAAGCCACCCGCAAAGCCGCCGGCTAAGGCAACAACGCCTATGATCACGGTCAGCATAAACTGTGACTCCTTTCTTTGACTTTGGCGAAAAATGCCATAAAATTCACCGTCCGTCCCACCAGTCAGTGGGCCGGTACGGTTCAGAACACAAACAGGCGGACACCCCTTTTGCCGCCTATAATGATCCCTATATAGTTTAATCAGAAGGCGTAGTTATGTCAAGTCATTTGCTGCAAATTTTGACCGGATCAGCTTTTCCCCCGCAGCCGGTCCGCTTTTCTCCCTATACGTCGATATAGGCTGCTGCGGCGTATCCCACCTGATCTCCGTATTGCACCACATACCATCCATTCCACTCGCCGTAAACCGTCACCTCCGCGCCGTTTGGCAGGTTGGCGATCACCGTGCCGGAGGAGGATGGCGTGCTGCGGAGATTCAGTGTGCCGTAGCTCAGGCGGACCGTCCCCCGTTTCGGGTCCATAGGCTGGATGAAAGGCAGGCCGAAATACTCCGTCAATGCCTTGACAAGCTGCCGGGCCACATCCTCCACATGGCTCTCCAGCCAGAGGGCGTCGGAATAGTTGTCATGGTAGCCGATTTCCACCAGCACCGCCGGGAACCGGGACCGGGACACCTCTCCCAGTGCGGTGGTAGGGCGGGTGGTGACCATGTCGGGCAGCGGGTAGATCTCCCGCAGATTTTTGGCGATCAGCTCCGCTCCCCGCTGCCCGCCAGCGCTGCCGGGATAGTAAAAGGCGATAATGCCCCGGGCGGAGGTCTGGGCGGAGCCGTTTCCGATGGCGTTGGAGTGCAGTGCCAGATAGAAGTCGTAGTAGCCGCTGTTGGCCTCCCGGATGGCGGCTCCTGCCGAGGTGTCCGGATCGTTGCGGCGATAGCGGATGCCGTTGGACCGCAGATACGGCTCCATAGCGTCCACGATCCGGTTCATCCAGTATTCCTCGCTGCCGCTGCCAGTAACATAGGGGTTCCAGTCCTGGGTGGACGGACTTAAAAACACAATGGGCATCAGAGTTCCCTCCCATACAGATGATGAATGTGCAGAGTTTTTTGTTATAGTGAAATTCTGTCTGTTTCATGGTATGGTGTTTTTCCCGGAATTGTGCTATACTGGCCCGGAAATCAAGCTTAAAAGGAGCACAGCTTATGAAAATAGAGCGTGGCTATCCCATTTATACCGTCACCCCCAAGGCGGAAAATGCCATCGTTAAGGGCCACCCCTGGGTGTATGACGCGGAGATCCTGAACATAGAAGGTGAAACGACCAACGGCGGACTGGTGGATGTCATCAGCAAGAAGGGCCGCTATCTGGGCACCGGATTTTTGTCCCAGCAGTCCAAGATCCGTGTGCGGCTCATCTCCCGGAACGCCAACGACCGCTTTGACGAAGCCTTCTGGCGGCGAAAGCTGCAATGGGCGTGGGACTACCGGAAGTCCGTCATGGACCCGGCGGATCTGGACGCCTGCCGGGTGATCTTTGGCGAGGCGGACGCCTTCCCCGGCCTGACGGTGGATAAGTTCCACGATCTGCTCAGTGTGCAGGTGCTGTCCGTAGGCATGGAGAATTTACAGGACCTTCTGCTCCCCGCTCTGGTGGACATTCTCCGGCGGGACGGCCAGCCCATCCGGGGCGTGTTCCTGCGGAACGACGTGGCCCTCCGGGACAAGGAGGGCCTGCCCCAGGGCAAGGGCTGGTACGCCCTCCCCGGCGAAACACCCCCGGACAGTCCGGTGGTGGAAATCGTGGAAAACAGGGTCAAGTATCTGGTGGACGTGGAAAACGGCCAGAAAACCGGCTTTTTCTTGGATCAAAAGTACAACCGGCGGGCGGTGGGCCGTCTGGCGGCGGGAAAAACCGTTCTGGACTGCTTCACCCACACCGGCTCCTTCGCCCTGAATGCCGCGCTGGGCGGCGCGGCCCATGTGACGGCAGTAGATGTATCGGAATCCGCCGTAGAGATGGCCCGGGCCAACGCCGAGCGCAACCGTGTGTCCGACGTCATGGACTGCGTAGCGGCCAATGTCTTTGACCTGCTGCCCAAGCTGGAAAAGGAACCGATGAAGTATGACTTCATCATTCTGGACCCCCCGGCCTTCACGAAAAGCCGGAAAACCGTGGCCAATGCCATCACCGGCTACAAGGAGATCAACTACCGGGCCATGAAGCTGCTGCCCCGGGGCGGGTACTTGGCCACCTGCTCCTGCTCCCACTTCGCCACAGCGGAGAAATTTGAGGCCATGCTCCGCTCCGCCGCTCACGATGCCGGGGTACAGCTGCGGCAGATCGAATCCCGCCAGCAGAGCTGCGACCATCCCATCCTCTGGGGCGTGGACGAGACGGACTATTTGAAGTTTTATCTATTCCAGGTCGTATAAATTCTGTCGAATATTGCGAAAAGGACTCGGATGCTGCCGCATCCGGGTCCTTTTTCTCTGCCCCTAAAATAGCACCCCGGTGCCAAAGGGCACCGGGGCGCTGCTTTTTCAATTGGTTTTTATTGGGCGCACACCCGGAGATCAGCCGTATCCGCAGGTCACCAGTTCCCAGGCGCCGCCGCTGCGGCCCAGCCACCACTGCAAGCCCTCATACTCCGTATCGGCATTCCAGGCGTCCCGCTGCTCCACGGGGGAGTGAAAGCTGCTGAAAAACAGGATGCACTGAGTAAAAGGCTCAGTCTGCTCTTTCATTTCCAGCCCGTTGAGCCACTCAATGTTTTCGTCGCTGCAGGCCGCGTCGCCGCCGTAGGCCAGGCTGTGAAGTTCACAGCCTTCCCAGGTGGCAAACTCCGCTTCAATTACCTGGATGGCAGCGTCCATGTCCTCCTGGGTGTAGAGTTCGGAATTGCCGTAGTCAATTTCCACCTTGGGCGGGGCTCCTGGGTGTCCTGCTTGCCGCATCCGCCCAGAGTGCCTAAAATCATGATCGTCAGGGAAACAGCCAAAAGTTTTTTCATATCCATTCCTCCTGCATTCCTCAATCATTTACTTTTCAGGTGATTCTGTGGCCTGACGGCTGAGCCGTCAGGCCACAGGTTTTTTTACGCCTTGACCTCTACGATGCGGACCACGCCGTCATAAACATAGAGGTTCATGGTGCCGCCGTAGGCTTTGGCATCATCCAGCGTCATCCACTTGCCGGTATCATCGTTGTAGCACTGAACATTGGAGGGGACCTCGTAGGTCCGGCTGCCGAAGGTCACGGCCGTCTTGCCGATCCAGGCGCTGGAAGAAACGTTGCTCAGCTTGCTCATGGTGTCAAATCTGGTGAACATGAGGTTGCCCTGAGAACTGGTCTTGATGCTCACCGCCACAAAAGCGCCGTTACTGACATGATTGCCGCTGTTGATGGGGCCGTAGGTTTTGCTTGCGGTCTCGATAGAGATGGTCTGGGAAGTTGTTTCCTTATAGCTGCCGTTTACGCCTTCCTGCTGTTCCTCGTCATTTTCATGGCCGGGATACCATACCCAAACCTTACTCGTAGAACTGTTCACCACCGCACGGCCATAGATTACATCCTCGGCAAGGCCGCTATTCAGCACGATCAAGTCCACCTGACCGGCCCAGTTGGTCCGGGCATAGGAGACGCGGCCGGAGTTGACGCCGGTCTGGCTCAGCTCACTGAGGGCGATCTGTCTGCCGCCGTCAAAGAGCATAACGTTGTCCGCCAGCTTCTTACCGCCCAGCGTCCCCTCCATGGGCAGCAGGTCGCCGCCGGCACCGCCGGAGATCTTGTTGAGTTTTAAGCCGCCCTTGTCGGAGGACACCGCCACTGCCTGACCGGCGTATTCGCTCGCTGTGCCGATGTTCAGCAGCGCACCGCCGCAGACCAACTGCACATCACCCTTTTCGGACACCACCGCAACGGCGTTACCCCTGATATTACCCTTGTCGGCGTCCTCAGCACCGGCCACCTGACCGTCCGCCGTCAGCAGAAGGACGATCTGCTTGCCAGGCTTCAGCTTGGACAGGGAATCCACTGCCGTAGGCAGAACATTCAATTCCTTGCCGCCCAGCACTGTAATGGTAACGGGATTGCTGGGAGAGGGTTTGCAGCTTTCGTAATAGGTGGTCACCCGGGTATCGCTGACGATGATGGAATTGGTGGCGGAGGCGTAGGTCGCCACATCGTATTGCTTGAGGTCCTTCACCCTGGCAAGAGAGCCGTTCTTGTAGATGCTATAACTTGCGCCGCCCGCCAGCGAATCCAGTCCGGCAGCAGAGCCGTTGGAGCCGATGATGACTGCCGCGTTGGAAATACCGTTGCTGCCGGTGATGGGCAGGAAGGTCAGGATCTCGCCGGCGCTGTTGAGGACCGCCTTGCCCTTGGAACCGATGAGACTGGTCGATGCAACGGGATGCGCCATGGTATATGACTTACCGCCAGCAGTCATCGTACCCTGACCGCCGTCCACGGCGGTCAGGTAGACCTCCTCGCCCACTTTGTAGCTGAACAGGGCATCGCCCTTGCCGTGCTTGGCCTCAAAAAGGTTCAGGAACAGCTTGGCCGCCTGTGCGCGGGTCAGGCCCGCGTAAGCGGAGGTAATACCGGTGGACTTCAAAAGGCCGTTGGTCTGGGCCTCCGCCAAGTAGCTCTGGGGCCACACGCCGCCCATGTCCTCGTCCTTGTAGCCCAGGCCACGCATGAGGATCGTCACCGCCTGTCCGGCGGTCACGGTCTGGCCGGGCTTGAACTTACCGTCGGCAAAGCCGGAGATGATCCCCTTCCTCGCCGCCATATTGATGTAGGCGGACGCCCAGTGGGAGGGCTTCACGTCCGGGAAGATGGTAACGGTGGAATACCGTCCCAACTCGCCGCTGCCGTCCATGGCGTAAACTGCCATCTTGCAGAACTGTGCCCGGTTCAGGACGGTGTCCGGGCGGAAGGTACCGTCGCCGTAGCCGTCCAGCACGCCCATGAGCCGCAGAGATTCCACGGCGGTGGCGGTGTAGCTGTCGCTGACGTCGGAAAATTTGGTGACAGCTGCCGCCCCGGCAGGCACCGTCAGCAGGGAGCCCAGCATGCTGATCGCCAGCAGCCAGGTCAAAATTCGTTTTTTCATAAGTCTCTCTCCTTTAATCCGCCCGCAGGGCTTCCACAGGCTGGAGTTTCGATGCTTTTGCCGCCGGGTAGCTGCCGAACAGCACGCCCAGAGCCACCGACAGGCCGAAGGCCGCCAGCGTCACCCAGGTGGCGGGGAAAATGGTCATCTGGAACAAAATCTTGCCCAAAGCCAGACTGCCGATGGTGCCGAAGATAATGCCTACAATGCCGCCCATGCCGCAGAGCATACCGGATTCGATGAGGAACTGGGCCACGATGCTGCTGCGCTGCGCGCCAAGGCTCCGGCGGATACCGATCTCGCGGGTCCGCTCCGTCACCGTCACCAGCATGATGTTCATGATACCGATGCCGCCCACCAGCAGGGAGATGGCGGCGATGCCGCCCAGCACCAGAGAGATCATGGTCAGCTGCTGGTTCTGATAATCCTGCCAGTAGCCTTCCTTCTGCACCTGATAGCCACCCATACTCTGATCTACCACGCCGGAGAGGTACCCGCCGATCTCGGTGATGGCGGTTTTCATGCTGGCGTCATCCTTGGCCTTTACCAAAAATTCTGTGGGGGCCGTATCCCCCAGCAGCCGGGTAGCGGTGTAGGGAAGGATCATAAAGTTATCCGTCTGGTAAGCGGAAGGGGTATCTGGCTCCACGCGGGCGCCATACACGCCCACCACTTCAAAGTTGTTGCCGTTGACCTTCATGATCTGTCCCACAGGGTTGGCGCTGCCGAAAAAGACCCGCGCCGCCTGCGCGCCCAGCACGCAGATCTGATTGTATTTCTCGCAGTCCAGCCACGCGAGGTCTCTGCCCTTTGCGATTGCCAGATTGTTGCAGGCGCTGTACTGGTCGGAGCCGTAGTAGATCTGCGGGGGACCGCTGACCACGTTGTACTGCTGGTCATATTTCCACTCCATTGTGGAGCTGTTTTTCGTACCGTATACCACCGTAGCGTTGGATGAGCCCTTGGGGGTAATGCCAATAATGGACTCCTTCAGTCCGGAGCAAAAGCGGTACAATCCGGTAAAATAGTCCTTGCTGATAGGGTTGCCGGCCTCGTCGTACGTATACGCATACACGCTCACTTCAATGCGGTTGGCGCCCATGGCGGCAAACTGCTCCATGGTTTTGGCCTTCATACCCTCCATGGTGGAGACGATGGTCATAACGGCGGCAATACCGATGAAAATAGAGAGAATGGTCAAGGCGCTGCGGCCTTTTTTCCCGCAGATGGACCGCCAGGCCATCTTAAATGCCTGCCCGATGTTCAATACCAATCCACCTCCTGTGGGTGATCCTCGATGATCTTTCCGTCCGCGATCCGCACAATGCGCCGGGCCGTGGCGGCGATCCCGTTGTCATGGGTGATGAGAATGACGGTGCTGCCCTCCTTGTTCAGCTGCTGGAGGAAGCCCAGCACCTCGTGGCCCGTCCGGGAATCCAATGCGCCGGTAGGCTCATCCGCCATGATGATGGGCGGATGGGTGGAAATGGCCCGGGCGATGGCCACACGCTGCTGCTGGCCGCCGGACATCTGGGTAGGCTTATGCTGCGCCCGGTCGGCGAGACCCACGCGGGTCAGCGCCTGGATCGCCAGCTCCCGCCGGTCAATGGGATCGATGCCCTGATAGATCAGCGGCAGCTCCACGTTTTCCAGCACCGTCAGGTTCTGGATCAGGTTGTACTGCTGGAAAATGAACCCGATCTGCTTGTTGCGGATGCGGGAGAGCTCCTTGTCGGAAAGCTCCCGGACATCCACGCCGTCCAGACGGTAAGTGCCCCGGGTGGGGATGTCCAGACAGCCCAGCACGTTCATCATGGTGGACTTGCCGGAACCGGACTGGCCCACCACCGCCACGAACTCGCCCTTTTCAATATCCAGCGAAACGCCGTCCAGGGCCCGGACCTCGCTCTCAAGGCCCTCGCCGTAGATCTTATAGACGTCCCGCAGTTCGATCAGCTTCGCCATGGCTTAACCCCACGCCTGATCGGTTATCATCTGGGTAAAGACGGTGTCGCCGTCATTTACGCCGGACTTGATCTCCACGTTATATGTATCCTGAATACCGATCTCCACCTGAACGGGATAGAAGCCGCTGGGGATCTCCTCGTCCTGATAGGGCAGCTCCAGCGCGTTGTCCGGCCGGCTGTCTGCCTGCACATAGACCACGGTGGCGGAAGAACCATCCTCCAGCCCCACAGTACGCACCGCCTGGATGGGCACCATCAGGCAGTTGTCGTTCTGGCTGGCCTGGATCTGATAGTTCACATAGCTGTTGACCTGGAGGTTGCCATCCGTGTTGTCCGCGGAGATGGTGATGGGATAGGAGGCCACGCCGTTATTCACAGTGCTGGACAGGCTCACCGTCTCCACCGTGCCGAAGGCGCTGGTGCCCCACTGGTCCAGGTTCACGGGCATGCCGGTCTTGATATAGCTGATGTTCCGCTCGTCCACGGTGGCGCTAACGGTCACGGTGGAGGTGTCGGAAACGGTCACAAGGGTGCTGTTTGCCTGAAGTTCCTGCCCCGGCGTCACGGACAGACCGATAACCTGACCGGAAATGGGAGCCACCGCATTGCAGTTGTCCAGATTCTTCTGGGCGGCCTCCAGCTTCTTCTGGGCCTCTTCCAGATTCTGCTGTGCGGTGAAGATCTCCGTCTCGCTGTCCTCGCCGTCGATCCGCACCAGAATCTGACCGGGCGTTACGGCGAGATAGTCCACCAGATTACTGGAGATCACCGTGCCGCTGACGGTGGAGTTCAAATCTCCCACCCGGTAATATTGCAGTTTAGCGGCTTCGTAGGGATACACGGTATCGCCGTTCACAATCGTAGTGGCAGTAGCCACCATATCCTTGGCCAGCACACCCTCGTTGGGGATCACAATCTCGGCGGAAAACAGCTTAGAACCCTCCGGCGTGATGCGGCTGACCATGTGGACTGCCTCCACGGTGCCCTCCACGGTGGTCATCAGCGCAGGGATGGAGACCTGCACCTTCTGCCCCGCCTTCAGCTCCCCGGCGTAGGCGTAGCTGTAATACTGCTCCAGCCGCATCCGGGTATCGTCCGCGAGGACGGCGACCTTGGTGCCCTTGCTAATCTCGTCGCCGGGGTTCAGTGTCACAACATCCATCAGTTTTCCGGCGTAGGACGGAGAAAGATTCAGCCCCGCAATGTCCTTTTGCAGCGTATTGATCTGCTTCTGATAGCCCTCAACCTCATCGCGGGCCTTCTGGACCTCCGTGGCAGCATTGGGGGAATCAATGGTAAACAGAGGGTCCCCCTGCTCCACTTTCTGTCCCTCCTCCACGAATACATCCATCACCGTGCCCGCAGTGGTCAGGCTGATAGTCTCGCTGTTCTTGGCCTTTACCAGACCGCTGCCGTCCACCTCGGAGCTGATAGCGCCGTAGGACACCGTCGCCATGCCTACCTCGCTGCTGCCGTCCTTCTTTTTGAAGAATTTCACGCCGCTTGCGATCAGGGCGGCCACGACCACCAGCGCAACGATCCGCCGGATCGTACGCCGCCGCTTTTTCTTGTCTGCCGCACTTTTTTCCGGTTTTTTCGTCGGGGTCTCCGGTGACGCCGGAGCGGCTGTCTCCGCCGGGGTCAGCTCCTTTTTCTCTTCCATGATCTCTGCCATGACATATTCTCCTTTTACGATTCTCCAGGCCGAGGCCCGCTTGTTTCCGATCCAGTGCTGTCAGCGCCCAAACAGGGCTGCCGACAGGCATATTCACCTTCGCTCACTGATGTTAATATAGCCAATAGGGTAAATCAACAACAAAACAGTAACAAATTCCATCAAAACCGCTTTCATTTGTAATAGACGGATTCAACTGCGAAAAGGTTTCCTTTTTTGCAAAAACTTTTTGATAACAGCAGACCGCACCGCCCGGGATTGTGGGCAGTGCGGTCACTTTTGTTGTTTTCAGGAGATCAGGCAGCCAGCCGCCGGGCGCTCATGCGCTGGATCAGCACGATGCCGCCGACCATCACGAGGCCAACCACATCCGATGCGGTGCCGGGGATCATCATGCACAGACCACCGGCAGCCATCGCCAGACGGAACAGCATGGGGATCTTCTTATAGACGAAGCCGTTCAAAGCCGCAGCCACACCAAACAGACCGATGAGGGCGCTGACTACGATCTGCACTACTTCAAATGCGCTGCTCACATTGTCAAACAGCATAGCGGGGCTGTAGGCAAAAATGTATGGCACGATAAAGGCTGCGATGGCCAGCTTGGTGGCGTTGATGCCGGTTTTCATAGGGTTGGCCTTGGCAATGGCGGCGCCGGCATAGGCAGCCAGAGCCACCGGAGGCGTAATGTCCGCCACGATGCCGAAGTAGAACACGAAGAAGTGAGCCGCCACCAGAGGGAAGCCCATCTGCACCAGAATGGGGGCGCAGGTGGAAGCCATGATGCAGTAGTTGGCGGTGGTAGGAACGCCCATGCCCAGGATGATGCAGCAGATCATCGTCAGCAGCAGGCCGATCATGGTAGCGTCGCCTGCCATCTGCACGATGGCGTTGATGAGGATGGAAGCAAGACCGGTGACGGTGATGCAGCCGGCGATCATACCAGCCATGGCGCAGGCCACAGCCACGGTGATGGCGCCCTTGGCACCGGCCTCCAGCGCCTCCACGATTTTACCGAAGGTCAGCCGCTCATCCTTGTTCAGGAAGCCCACCACGATGGCGGCCAGAATGGACACCGCCGCGGAGAACTGCATGGTGCGGCTGCCGGAGGAGACCAGGAAGATCAGCAGGGCCAGAGGTATGATGAGATAGGCACGCTTGGCGAGCTCGCCCCAGGAGACCATCTCGGACTTGGGCATACCCTTCAGTCCCAGCTTCTTGGCTTCCAGATGGACGGCGATGAAAATGCCGGTGAAGTACAGCACGGCGGGAAGGATGGCCTTTACAGCCACCTTCGCATAGGGGATATTCATGTACTCTGCCATCAGGAACGCCGCTGCGCCCATGATGGGGGGCATGATCTGACCGCCGGTAGAGGCGGCGGCCTCCACCGCGCCGGCGAACTCCGGCTTGTAGCCGGTTTTCTTCATCATGGGGATAGTGACGGAGCCGGTAGTCACGGTGTTGCCCACGGAGGAGCCGGACACCATGCCGCACAGGGCGGAGGAAATGACCGCCACCTTGGCGGGACCGCCGGAAGACCAGCCCGCCAGACGGTTGGCGAAGCTGATGAAGAAGTTGGCGATGCCGGTGCGCTCCAGAAATGCGCCAAAGATGATGAACAGCACAATGTAGGTGTAGCAGACGCTTACCGGCGTACCGATGACGCCGCTGGTGGTGTAGAACAGCTTATAGACGATGTTCTTCAGCGCCTTGTAAAAGCTGGGGTCCCAGCTGAGCTGGTTATAGAACGTGTAGATCAGCAGCAGGCCCAGCACCACCAGAATGGGCAGGCCCACGCACCGGCGGCACAGCTCGATCAGCACCACAATACCGATGGCACCGACAATGATGTGGACGGGCTGGAGCTTGGTGGCCAGCTGAATGATGGAAAATGCGTTGATGGCAAAATAGAAGAAGCTGCCAGCGCCCAGAACCATCAGGAGCCAGTCATACCAGGGCACATGGTTCACCCGGGCAGCACCCTTTCTGGCGGGATACACCAGATAGCCGATGATGATGATAAAGCCCAGGAACAGGGACAGCCGCCGCTCCGGAAGCGCCTTGCTGAACAGGGTCATCAGGATACAATAGATTGAGAAGGCCGACATCAGCACCCGCAGGGCGATTTTCGGAGCCCCCTCCCAGATACGGGTGTTGGATTCCCGGTCATACTTCTTCATCACCGCATCCACGTCCGCCTGGATATCATGCTCCATCTCGTGCACCTCGTGGTCGAGTGCCTTTTCCACTTCAACAATGGGGTCTTTTTTCTTGAACAGGCCCATATGGTCTCCTCCTTGATCGTTTTCTCACATCCGCAGTTGACAGGGGCAGCGGATCTCTGTCCTTCTCAACCGGGGATCGGGGTAAATTCTTGTAAATTGGTCCGCAGCAAGCGCTCTGTTCTTCCATGCCGGGGAGCTGTGCTTCTCTGTAGAACCACTCAGGGCTGCGGCGGATTTCTCGGCCGCGGCTTTCCGGCGCATCGCGCCGAAAAGGCTGATTTTAATGGTGCAGGAATCCCCTGATGGGTTTCCCGCACACACCCTTCCTTTCCGTTCCGGAGAGCTGTGCTTCGCTTTAGAACCACTCACGGCTGCGGCGGATTTCTCCGCCGCAGCCTGAATGACATACTTATGGGTAAGGAAATGGCGGTGATGCTGTAAAGATCCCGTTCAGATCTTTACTTGGTTGCCACATCGAAGCCCTTCTCGGCGAAGTACTTGGCAGCGCCGGGATGATAAGGCACAGAGGTGATGGAAGCGCCGAACTCGGTGGACAGCTCGCCGTACTTGGCGTGGCTGCTGATCAGATCGGGGGCGTTGTCGAAGATGTCAGCCGTCAGAGCATAGATAGCATCCTCAGATACATCGTCACGGGCCAGGATCACAGCGCCCACAGCCACGGTGGTCACATCCTCGTCCTGACCGTTGTAGGTACCGGCGGGGATGACGTGCTTGGTGTAGTAAGGAGAGGCGGCCAGCAACTCGTCGATATGGGCGTCATCCAGAGACACCAGATAAGCAGCCTTAGTGGTGGACAGATCCATGATGGCAGTGGTGGGGGCGCCGGCCACGATGAAGGCGGCGTCGATCTTGCCGTCCTGCAGGGCGTCGGCGCTGGCGCCGAAGTCCTGGTACTGGGCGTTGATGTCATCCTCTGTCAGGTCATAGGCGGCCAGGATATCCAGGGCGTTGTAGTACACGCCGGAGCCGGAGGCGCCGATGGAGACCGTCTTGCCCTCCAGATCCGCCACGGACTTGATGTCCGGGTCACAGGTGACGATCTGCACCTGCTCCATATACAGAGCAGCGACAGTGGAGAAATCCGCATAGGGGAACCCCTCAAACAGCCGCTCGCCGTTATAGGCGTAGCTCATCACGTCGGACTGGACGAAGCCCAGTTGGGCCACGTTCATCTGCATCTGCTCGATGTTGTCCTGGGAGCCGTTGCTGACCACGGCCGTGACCTTGGTTCCGTTGCCGTTGGTGGTGATGGCCTGCGCCAGCACGCTGCCGAAGCCGTAATAAGTACCCTGGTCGCCGCCGGTGCGGAATTTCAGCTCCGTGCCGGTGCCGGTGACGGAAGAGACGTTCCAGTTGGTCTGGGCAGCCTGCTCAGTGCCGGTGTCGGCGGGGGTATCCGTCTCCTCCGTGGAGGGATTGCCGCCGCAGCCCGTCAGGACCGCCGCCAGCATCAGCGCGGCAAGAAGCAGGGATAAGCACTTTTTCATGTTTCCATTCCTCTTTTCCTGTTAGTCGATACAGCTCGTATGTCGCTTTGCATATCATACCTTATCCTCATTCATTTTACAAGGTTTTTTTTACAATTTTTTAATATTTCTGCAAGTCCAATTTGCACAACCTTCATTTTCCCCGTCCCACCTCTCTGAAATGCCGAAAGGCCGGCCCCACCGGGGCCGGCCTTCTGCGGCGTATGCTTATTTGATGACCAAGATGAGCTGGCCGCCCTTGACGGTCTCGCCCTCCTTCACCAGGATCTCCGACACCGTGCCGGACATCCGGGCGG
>ENA-UERW01001588-UERW01001588.1-human-gut-metagenome-genome-assembly--contig:-NODE-1588-length-14402-cov-3.809005_pt1 | contig 14402 bp, 10 predicted proteins | sample MGYA00242994_ERZ507995 | MGnify/ENA primary metagenome ERZ507995 (study PRJEB26167, sample SAMN06115492) | human gut metagenome | host: Homo sapiens | place: China:Chongqing | collected 2015-04-26...
CTGGTATTGCAATGAAAAGAGTAATTTTATATGGAATAGTGCTGCTTCTATGCGGGTGTGATTTAATCGAGTATCATCCGTACGATGTTCGTTTACACGGAGAGACGGGTGTAAACGCGAAGAATATAGCTCGTATAGAAGAAATCTGTGAGGGGAAAGACACCTTGCGGTTCGTGTTAATGGGTGATAGTCAGCGTTGGTATGATGAAACGGAAGATTTCGTGAATGCCCTCAACAAGCGGGATGACGTGGACTTCGTGATTCATGGCGGGGACATATCCGATTTCGGCTTGACGAAGGAATTCATGTGGGTACGGGATATTATGGGAAAGCTGAAGGTGCCTTACGTGGCCTTGCTCGGGAATCACGATATTCTCGGGAACGGGATGGACGTTTTCCTGAAGGTATACGGGAAAGAGAATTTCTCCTTCCGGGCGGGGAATACTAAATTTGTTTGCATGAACACGAATGCCTTAGAATTCGACTACTCGCATCCGGTGCCGGACTTCACCTTCATGTACAATGAATTGCAGGACACGGTGGGATGTTCCCGGACGGTTCCGGTGATGCACGTGCAACCTTTCAACGTGGAGTTCAATAATAACGTGGCCCATGGTTTTCATCTCTTGTTGCAGGAGTTTCCGGGAGTGGAATTCTGTTTGCACGCTCACAGTCACTCGCTACTTCATAAAGAGTTGTTTGATGACGGGATTCCGTATATCGGTTGTGCCGCGATGAAAGATAAGAATTATTTGTTATTCACCTTAACGCCGGGAGGATACGAGTATGAAGTGGTCTATTATTAGGGTCGGGATTATAACCATGTTCATGGGTATGACAACAATCGTGTTCGGAATGACGGATGATGACCGGGAACAACGACGGGCAGAACGACATCAGCGTAAATTGGAACAATATAAATCCGGGTGGAACCGTCTGATCCCGAAGTACCAGAACGTGCAATATGCCGGTTCCATGGGATTGCTTTCCCTTGGCGTTGGCTGGGATTACGGGCGAAAAAAACAGTGGGAAACGGAGATCATGTTCGGCTTGGTTCCTCGTTTTTCCTCCAACAAGGCAAAAGTAACTTTCACGTTGAAACAAAATTACGCGCCGTGGGAGGTTCATCTCGGCGGCAAGTGGTGGTTGGAACCACTGGTGACGGGGCTGTACATGAACACGGTGTTATCCGATGATTTCTGGGTGAAGGAACCGGAAAGATACCCGAATAACTATTATAAGTTTTCCACCCGTGTACGCTTTCATATCTTTACCGGACAGCGAATTGCTTTCGATCTTGGGCCTCATTCTCCCTTTCGTCGAATCACTGCATTTTACGAGTTGAGTACCTGTGATCTTTACGTCATCAGTAGTGCCACGAATAAATACGTGAGAACGTGGGACATCCTGAGTCTTTCGTTTGGCGTGAAATTGCATATCTTGTAATTATTTCTCGTATATTTGTTGAATAATGTAAACGAGAAATAGCATGAAAAGAGTATTTGTATCCGTATTTTTTGTCCTCGTGGCGATGATCATGAACGCGCAGGATATTGCCGGACATTGGGGTGGAACCTTGAATATTCAGGGGGTGAAATTAAGGCTTGTTTTTCATGTTTCCCGTTCCGGGGATTCATGGACGACGACGATGGATAGCCCTGATCAGGGGGCAAAAGGGATTCCCACGGGGAAAACGGAGTACGCGGATAGCGTGTTGACCATCACGGCACCGGCTCTTGGGATGAAATTCTCCGGGAAATGGCAGGGGACCGATAGGATACAAGGAACTTTCGTGCAGGGCGGGTTGACATTGCCGTTGGAATTAGCGCGAGTGGATGGAGAGGTGGCTCTTTCACGTCCACAAGAACCTAAACCTCCCTATCCATACCGGGTGGAGGAAGTGACCTTTGAAAACACGAAAGCGGGTGTGACCTTGGCGGGTACGTTGACTTTGCCGGAAAAGGGCGAGCATTACCCGGTTGTCGTGTTGATTTCCGGTAGCGGGCCACAAAACCGGGATGAGGAACTGATGGCACACAAGCCTTTTCTCGTGCTTGCCGACTATCTCACCCGGCAGGGGATCGGGGTGTTGCGTTTTGATGATCGGGGAGTGGGGCAGTCTACCGGGAATTTCGGGACCGCGACCACGCTTGATTTTGCCGGTGACGTGGAGGCGGCTGTGAACTTTTTGAAGAATGATCGAAAGATACGGAATATAGGACTTATCGGGCATAGCGAGGGCGGGATGATAGCTCCCCTCGTGGCCAGTCGTTCCGGGGATGTGGCTTTTATCGTTCTCTTGGCAGGACCCGGGTTGCGGGGTGACCGTATTCTACTGGAACAACAGAAAGAAATGGGAAAAATAACCGGGGCAACGGGGGAGGATTTGGAATACTCGTCGGTCGTGAACAGGAAATGTTTTGATCTCGTGCTAGAGAGTTCATCCAGCGAAGAGGCAGAAGTCCCCTTGAAAAAATACATGGATAGTTTGAACCAAGCCGGGAAATTACCGGTAAACATGAGAGATGAACGGGGTGCCGAACTTTGGCGTAAACAAGTGTTGTCCCCGTGGATGTATTTTTTCGTGAAATATGACCCTGTTCCCGTTTTGAGGAGTGTGAAATGTCCGGTACTGGCCTTGAACGGGAGTAATGACCTGCAAGTTCTGCCTGAAAACTTGGGGATCATCAAGAAAGGTTTGGAGGCTGGGAAAAACCGGAGCGTGACCGTGAAGGAATTACCTGGGTTAAATCATCTTTTCCAGACTTGCGAATCGGGTTCACCCGCTTTATACGGCACGATAGAGGAAACTTTCTCGCCCGTGGCTTTGCAAGAGATCGGGGATTGGATCAAGGGGAAGGGGTTTTAAATTTATGATTTTAAATTTTAGATTTATGATTTATGATTTCCACTCACGTGACTAACGCTTTAACTACCCCCTCCGGCTCCCCCTTACACAGGGGGAGAGACGGACGCGAGAAGACGTTTCAATATAACAATGCAGCCTGTCCTCCCCCTTTCCAAGGGGGAGTTAGAGGGGGTTCATTCTAAACTCTAAATTCTACATTAAAAAAATACACCATGCGATACTTGCGACCATTTTGCCATATGAGATTCCGCTTCCCGACACTCCGACGTTTGCTCTGCGTCGGGTTGTTGCTGCTGTTGGTGGTTCCGACCGTGGAGGCACAACGGAAAAAAGTGGGCATCGTGTTAAGTGGGGGGGGAGCGAAGGGTGTGGCGCACATCGGCGTGTTGCAAGTACTGGAAAAAGCGGGAATCCCCGTGGATGTCATCGTGGGTACCAGCATGGGGTCTATCGTGGGAGGCCTGTATGCCATCGGTTACTCGGCCGATCAACTGGATAGCCTCGTGCGTGTGCAGGATTGGATGTTCCTTCTAAGTGATAAAGTGAATCGTTATGACCTGCCTTTCGGGGAGAAGGAACAGGATGGCAAGTACCTGCTTTCCCTCCCTTTTGACCGGGGGAAGAAGCGTCCGTCGGGTTTTATCAGCGGGCAGAACGTGTATAATCTCTTTTCCGATCTCACGATCGGTTATCATGATTCCCTTGATTTCCTGCAATTGCCGATCCCGTTCGCCTGCGTGGCGGCAGATATGTTCCACCGGGAAGAGATCGTGATGAAGGGAGGGAATCTCGTGCAGGCGATGCGGGCGAGCATGGCCATTCCGGGCGTGTTTACCCCGGTGAGAACGGGTAACCGGGTACTGGTTGATGGGGGTATATTGAATAATTTCCCGACAGACGTGGCCCGCGAGTTGGGTGCGGAGATCGTGATCGGGGTTGACGTGCAGGCCGATTTGATGAAAGAGGATAAGCTGGAGTCTGTTTCCGGCGTGATCCCGCAAATCATCAACCTTCTCTGTATGAACAAGCACGAGGCGAACGTGAAACTTGCCGATCTGGTGATTCGTCCCGATATGAAAGGATACACGGCCGCCAGTTTCAGCGCCCGCTCGATCGATTCGCTACTGGCCCGGGGAAAGGTGGCGGCACTGCAACAATGGTCCGAGATCACGCGGGTAAAAGAATTGATCGGGGAGTCCGGGAATGTGGACAACGGGATCCCGAAAGCCCGTCAACCGGGGAAAATTCCTATCCGGAACATCATTATCCGGGGACTGTCCTCGCGGGAGGAAGGATGGGTGCGCCGGAAGATGCGGATAGAGGCGAATAGCGAGATCACGCTCGATGACATCCATCGTGAAATCGCGACCCTGTACGGCACGAAAGCATTCGTGGCGGTGAATTACCGGTTGCTGGGGACAGCTCCCCACGATTTGGAGTTAAGTCTGAAATCCAATCCCATGAGTACGCTGAATATCGGTTTCCGGTTCGATTCGGAAGAGATGGCAGCCATCTTGTTAAACACGACTTTCAACAACAGGAGCCTGCGGGGGTCACAGCTGGCATTAACCGGACGCTTGAGCAAGAATCCTTACGTGAAGTTGGAATATTCACTGGAAAATACCTTCTTGCGAGGGTTCAACCTCGCCTACATGTTCCGCTACAATGACGTGGATTATTACCGGAAGGGGAAAAAGACGAATAACGTGACTTATCGTTACCACATGGGTGAACTGGGATTATCCAGCTTGTACCTGCGTAACTTTAAATTCAAAGTTGGGGTACGTTACGAGTATTTTGATTACAATTCCTTGCTTTTTTCCAACGAGGACGAGGTGATGAGTGTTCGTCCCGAGGGCTTTTTCAGTTATTACGGGGTGGCGGAACTGGACACGTACGATCGTCGGTTTTATCCCTCCCGGGGAGTCTCCTTGGAGGCCGCTTACTCGTTATACACGGATAACTTGGCGACGTATGACGGGGGATCGCCGTTTTCCGCCCTGTCGGTTCGTTTCTGCCCGGTTGTATCCCTTTCCGACCGGTTGAAAGTGATCCCTTCCGCATTCGGGCGGGTGTTGATCGGGCATGATCCTGCCTATTCTTATTTTAATAATCTCGGGGGAACGGAGTTTGGACGTTACAACACGCAACAGATGCCTTTCGTGGGCATTAATCACGTGGAGGTGTTCGAGAATGCCGTTATCGTGGGGAAATTGGAATTTCGCCAGCGCATGGGACGAAAGCACTATCTTTCTGTTATCGGGAACTATGCCCTGCAAGACGATAACTTCTTTGATCTCTTCGGTCGTAAAGGGATATGGGGCGGGGGAATCGGTTATTCCCGGGATTCTATGCTGGGACCGGTTGATCTGGTCTTTAGTTTCTCCGACTGGTCGGAAAAGTTAGGGTGTTACTTTAATCTGGGATTTTATTTTTAATGTAGAATTTAGAATGCCCTACTCTTGGAATTTAAAATCTAAAATTAGTAAGGCCCCGTGTGGCTGGAATCATAAATCTAAAATCCTTTCCCCTTGCACCACTCCCCGATATTTCTTTCCTTCGGGTCGAAGTTAACGCCGATTTTGACTAGTTTCCGGTCATCGGCGGTGTAAGGGATGAGGTAGCCCCGGTTGTCAATCTGGGCGAGGGCCTCGTCGGCGGAGCCGTCAAGTTTGAACTCGAAGACGTAGATGTAGTCGTCGGTTTTCACCACGGCATCGGCTCGTCCCTTGGCACTTCGTACTTCTGCCTCGGAGAATTGTCCCATGAGTTTGAAGACGAGATAGAAAACGGTCTGGTAGTGGCGTTCCGTGCGGTCGTTCAGCTCGTAGGGAATCCCGGCGAAGAAGGCCCGCAGGCGGGTAAGGAAGGCGTCGGGATCACCTTCTCGTAGTTCCCGGATGAATTTGCTGATATAGAAACTTGTCTCGGTTTCGGCCACGGGGGTGTAGAAAGGGGTGACGAAGTTGAGGAACCCGTATTTCACCTCGTCGTTGGGGAACCCTAGGGTATATATCTGAAAACGTTCGTCATAAGCCTTGATAGTGAGGTAACCGCTCTGGTAGATCATGGGGACGGGGTTGTTGATGTTGGCCCGGTCGGCGGAGAGTGACGCGGCGGAGACCTCTATGCCGTCGAGTTCTCGTAGGTTGAAGTCGGTTTTCTTCAGCATCTCGGCGAGGAAGGTGAGGGTACCCGTGGCGAACCAGTAGTAATCGAAATCGTGGAAGGTCAGCACGCATAACAGGCCGAAGGGGTTGAACACATGGGCAACGTTGCCCGGGCTGAAACGGTAGCCGTCATACCGGCGGGTGAGTCGCGCAAGCTGTTCCTTGCGGGGAAGGCCGTGGCTTTCCATCAATTGCTTGATTTCCGGCTCGAAGTTCTCCTCGATCTCTTCCCGGGTGATGCCGCAAAGCGTGGCGTAGTCAATATCGAGACTGATGTCGTTAAGCTGGTTGAGGTTACTGAATATTCCCATTTGGGCGAACTTGGTAACGCCGGTGATGAAGACGAATCGCAGCCACTGGTCGGCACTTTTCAGCACGGAGTAGAAGGCGGTTAGCGTGTCGCGGAAGGAACGTTGCAGGTCCTCGTTTTGGAAACTGTTGAGCAGCGGCTTGTCATACTCGTCGATGAGGACGACGACACCTCGCCCGGTTTTCTCGTACGCTCTTTGGATGACTTCCATGAATCGCCCGGAGTGGGTGATGCCCTTGCCTCCCGTTCCGTACGTTTCTTCCCATCCCCGGAGCTGGAATTCGAGCATGTCGTGCAACCGTTCGGGCGAGTCATATTTCTCGGCGTTGAGGTCGAGATGCAACACGGCATGGGTGTTCCATTCCGTTTCGAGCCGTTCGATGGCGAGGCCCTTGAAGAGATCACGCTTGCCGAGGAAGTAGGCTTCCATCGTCGAGAGCAGCAGACTCTTGCCGAAGCGGCGGGGACGGCTCAGGAAGTAAGGGTTCGAGGTGCTAACCAGCTTGTAAACCAGTTCCGTTTTGTCGACGTACACGTAGTTTTCGCGACGAAGTTTCTCGAAACTCTGTATGCCGATGGGCATCTTGCGGGGGAAGGACGATGGTTTGTTCATGACCGTTGTGTTTGCTTTCATTTACGCGAAGTTACGAAAAATTTGCCGGAGTTTGAAGATAACGCGGAATTTAGATAAAAGCAGGAAATCAAGAAACGTTGATCGGGTGGGTGGAAATCTAAAATCTGCAATCTAAAATTAACGGCAGCGCAAGCTGCCGTTAAACGCCATGTGGATCTCACGCTCCCAACGTGGTGTGAACGGAGTTGGAGGTGATTTTCCCGTCGGCGGTCATGGCGAGACTGTAGACGTGGATGTTCTCCGGCTTGACGAAAGAAGGGACGGAGATGGAGGTCACGCCGTTCTCGCCCCGGTCGCGTAGTTGCTTGACAAGGGCGAAATGATCGTCGGGGCTGTAGAGGACACCGTAGAGGCGATCGTTCGTCCAGCAGTAGGCACCCTCGTAAACGTTGGCTTCCTGCGTGAAGACAACGCTGTACGTCTCGCCCGCCTCGGTGGTCTTGCTGACGGTAATGGAAGGAACGAGCAACGGGCCGGCGGCGAAAAGGACTTTCGTCCAGTCGATCTCGCTGGTGTACTCCTCGTTGGCCTTTTTCTTCGGGTCGACGGGAGTGTCCGGATTAATCTTCGTGGTGGTTAGCACGCCCTCGCGTTTCTTGTTGACGCTCGTGAAACGATTGGCCCATTTGGTGCCGTTCGTGTCACGGGGAAAGGTCACGCGGAGCACCGGGTTCAGGTAGCGCACCTCGGCGTTGAGGGCCGAGAAGCCCGACGCGTTGATTTTCTGCTCCGCGTTCAGGGGCGCTTGCTTGCTGTTTTGGGCGCGACAGCCCACCACGCCGTTGCCCAGGTTGGAGAATACCTCGTTAGCGACTTTCCCGCTCTTCTGGTAAAAGTTGGTTGATTTTATTCGTGCCATACTTTCGGGTATTAGATGAGTATTTCAAAACGCCTTTCCTCACGCTTCGAGGAAAGAACATGGTAAAGGTATGACCCTTTTTTGACTTGAACAAGAAAAAATAAAATTATTTTTAATAAAAATTAACATATTTTGTGTGTCTCCGGTCTCTTTACCGTTTGGTAACGGGAGATGTACGTGCAAAATGCTAGCTATCTTCGTGATAAGTTAACTACACGTTTTGTTAGTTACCGGTAAGTTACCGGAAAGTCACCGGAAAGTTACCGGGGTAACCCGGTAACTTAACGTTCACGATTTGGTAATTTCCCTAAAAAAATGTAAACTTGACGTTAAGGTGTGTTTAAGCATTATTGGAGGTTTATCGAATCATTTAAGAGGAGGCATCATGAGCAAGAAAAAGAAAAGGAAAAAGAAGACCGTACTACCGGTCAGACAACTGGCGACCACCCGTTCCGGCGGTACTACCACGTATTACCGGAAAGGCAAGGAATGTCATTGTGCCAGCAAGCGCCCCGCCGGGTCGACGGAGGAGCGTAATCATCGCCACACCAAGCGATCGGAGAGGCAACGACTGTTGACAAGTGTTTTCACGTTCGTTAGTCGGCTTGTGAAAATCCTCTTGCGGAAACTCGCGGACACGAACTCGTGGATTGCCTTCGCCAAGGATACCCCCATGACCGCCCCTAATCTGTGCCACAAGGTGAACGCCACGGCCTGTGACGAGCATGGTGTGGCTAACTTCCGGGCTTTCATGTTCAGCGTCGGGTGGCTCGCCGTGCCGCTTTACACCCGCGTCCGTCGCGACGCTTGGACTTTCACGCTCGAATGGCGCCACCACGGCATACTCGACGAGACAAGGGACAACGACACGCTCGTCGTGGGGTACTTTTACGACTGCCTGCCTGACGCGCCACGCGTGCTTCACCTTCCCGCAGTGACCCGTGCCGCCGGGACGGCTACTTTCACGTTGCCCGATCCGGAGGGGCCCGGTAGGGAACCTCTCTCCCCGGACACGGTGGTGCATATTTATCCTTATCTCGCCGGCCCGGACACGGACGAGTACACCCGTTCCGTCTACCTGCGCGTTCCTCCCGGTGCTGACGACACGCTTGGATGATTGGGGGTTTTAGATTTTAAATTTTAGATTTTAGATTTTAAATTCCGGCCGCACGGGGCGGACGCTTCCAACTACCCCCTCTAACTCCCCCTTGCACAGGGGGAGAATATGCTGCATTGTTACATTGTGATGCCTTCTTGTGCCCGTCTCTCTCCCCGTGGAAGGGGTAGTCGGAGGGGGTAGTCTTTTCCATTCTAAATTCTACATTCCAAAACTAAACATCCCGATGTTCTCGTACACGACGCTAAGGATTCCCGCGAGCAGGATTCCGGTGCTGCACGCGACGAGGCTTATACGTGAATAATTGTCAGAGTTGAATCTGGCGATGGGTTGCTCGTTCTTGTTGATAAACATGGCCTTTACCACTCTCAGGTAGTAGTAGAGAGAGATGATGGTGTTCAACAGGGCGATGAAAACCAGCACGTAATATCCTTGTTGTGCTGCGGCGGCAAATATGAAGAACTTGCTGAAGAACCCGGCAAATGGCGGGATTCCTGCCAACGAGAACAAGGCGATCATCATCACGAAGCTCAAGCGGGGATTCGTGGTGTACAACCCGTTGTAATCATCAATCGTGATCTTGCCGGAGCGATGTTCCACGACAGCGATAACCCCGAAGGCGGCCAAGTTCGACAGCATGTACACCAGCACGTAGTACACCAGCCCGGTCATACCCATGGCTGTTCCGCTGATCACCCCCAGCATGATGTACCCGGCTTGAGAGATGGAGGAATAGGCGAAGAATCGTTTCAGGTTCTGTTGCCGTATGGCGAAGATGTTGGCCAGCGTGATAGAGGCTATGATTACCCAGTAGAGGATGGCCTGCCATTCGTTCACGAGCGGGGCAAAGACTTTATATAGAATGACCATCAGCACGAATGCCGCGGAACCTTTCGAGATTACCGACAAGTAAGCGGTAACGCTGGTCGGGGCGCCCTCGTACACGTCCGGGGTCCATTGGTGGAAAGGAACGAGTGATAACTTGAATCCCAATCCCACGAAAAAGAACACGAAAGCCATCATCTGGAGCGGGCTGCTGTTTAGCCCGGCGGGGATGTCCTCGAAATACAGCGTTCCCGTTGTCCCGTAAATTAACGAGATCCCGTACAACGATAAGCCGGACGCGAACACGGCGGTAAGGATGTATTTGGCTCCCGCCTCGGCCGATTGTTGTTTGTACTTGTCAAAAGCGGCAAGTGTTGCCATCGGTATGGATGCCGTTTCCAGCCCGATAAAGAACATCAGGAAGTTCCCGGCCGAAATCATGAAGTACATACCTAGCAGCGTGGCCAGCGTGATCATGTAAAATTCTCCCCGGCGGATAATAGTGCGTTCGCTAGAAAGCCAGTTGTTGGCTTGCATGAACACGAGCAGTGTCCCGATGCTCAGGATGGATTTCATGACTCCACCCATTGCCGTGCTGTGATACATCCCCCCGAAAGCTGTCACGTCCGGGCTGGGCCAGATATTCAGCAGGATATGAATACCCACGAGAATACAAGCTATCGGTTGAAAATACTTCAAGCTTTTCGGGGTGCCGAATATGTCGTAAATTAAGAGTATAACGATCACCGCTACCAGTGATATTTCCTCCTTCATTAATAAGAAATTAGCGTAAACCATGTTTTGATTTTAGATTTTAAATTTATGATTGAACCCCCTCTAGCTCCCCCTTGGAAAGGGGGAGGACACGCTCCATTGTTATATTGTAGCGCATTCTCGCGTTAGTCTCTCCCCCTGTGTAAGGGGGAGTTGGTGGGGGTAGTTTTTTTCATTCTAAATTCTACATTTTAAATTCTACATTCTCTCAATCGAAGCCCGGATCATGTCGGAAAGCCATAGAGGTGCCAGACCGATTCCGGCGATGGCAGCAATCAGTATGATCGTCGAGAAACGTTCATACCAGTTGGCATCGGTGAGGGCATAGTGATGCTCGTTGACCACGCTCCCGTAGAGTAGTTTCCCGACCACCCGCAGGATGTACACGGCCGTGATCACGATGGACGTGCAGGCGATGATCGTGAATACCCGGTGGAAGGTGTCCGTCTCTTGGAACGCTCCCACGAACACGGTCATTTCTGCCACGAACCCGCTTAATCCCGGAAGACCGAGGGAGGCGAGACCGGCGATCACGTAGCACACGCCGAGGTAAGGCATGATTTTCATCAAACCGCCCATTTCCCGGATGTCACGGGTATGCGTGCGGCCGTAGATCATACCGATCAAGGCGAAGAACAGGGCGGTCATCAGGCCGTGGGAGAGCATCTGCATCACGGCTCCCGTCATGGCCGTCTGGTTTAACATCAGGATGGCGAACAATACCAGCCCGCAGTGGCTCACGGACGAGTAGGCGTTGATGTATTTCAAGTCCGTTTGCACGATGGCCGAGTAAGCCCCGTAAACGACGCTGATGCCCGTGAGGATGATGAATATCCATGAAAGTTCTTTAGCGGCCTCCGGCATCAGGTGGATGGCTACCCGGAAACACCCGTAACCACCCAGTTTCATCAATACCCCGGCATGGAGCATGGAGACTGCCGTGGGGGCAGAGGCGTGACCGTCGGGTGACCATGTATGAAACGGGAATAACGCGCCGAGGACCCCGAACCCGGTGAATACCAACGGGAAGAACCAGCGTTGCAGGCTTTCGGGCATGGCGTGAGCTTGTGCGATTTCCTGCAAGTTCATCGTGAACGCTCCCGTCGTCGAGGAGTGAAAGTAGATACCAAGAATCCCCACGAGCAGTAGGGCAGAGCCGCCCATCAGCATTAATGTTAGTTTCATGGCAGCGTATTCCTTTTTCCCGCTACCCCAGACGCCGATCAGCAGGTACATGGGGATTAGGGCCACCTCGTAAAACATGAACATGGTGAAGAGGTCCACGGAAATAAAGAACCCGAATACCCCGATGGCCAACAGGTTAAACCACAAGAAATACTCTTTTTGCAGGAAATCCATTTTCCATGACGCGAATGTTCCCGTGAAGACGATAATGGCGGAAAGTAGCAACATGGCTACCGAGATCCCGTCAACTCCCACGGAATAGTGTATGTTCAAGGGCGCGTACCAAACCGTGCTGGCGGTAAATAGCATTTCTGCCGTGTTACCGGCTCCCCGTTCTCCTAAATATGCAAATACCAACCCGACGGCTAAGGCCAGCAACAGGGAAGCTCCCGTGGCTACCGCTACACGAATTTGTTGCAGGTTCTTTGAAAGAAATAACCCGCCCATCGTGAGTATTGGTATTAGAACGAATAATGATAAAAAGTTCATATCTATTTATTGATTTTAGATTTTAAATTTTAGATTTTAGATTGAACCCCCTCTAACTCCCCCTTGGAAAGGGGGAGGACACGCTGCATTGTTGCATTGCGGCGCGTTCTCGCGTTAGGCTCTCCCCCTGTGTAAGGGGGAGTCGGTGGGGGTAGTTGTTTTTTCATTCTAAATTCTACATTATCAGTAAAACTGCAACCAGTATTAATAGCGAGCCGAACAGGATCACGTAAGCGTATTGCTGTACTTGTCCGGATTGTAATCCCCGGATAGAGTAAGACAATCGTTGCGTGACGTTTGCCAGACCGTTCAGCGATCCGTCGATCACGTGGCGGTCAAACCAAGCGATGGGGCGGGATACATAGTTGAAGATGATACGTTTCGTGATGAAGAGGTACAACTCGTCCATGTAGAACCGCCGGTAAGCGGCGCGATGCAATCCGCTGAACGTGGTGGCCAAACGATCCGGTATAGGATTGGAGCCTTTGTAGAACCACGTGGCAAGAGCGATGGAAACCACGGCGACAACGATGCTGGTGCCGGCTACCGTCCAGTCCAGGTGGATGATGTATTCCATCCCGTTGCTGCTGATAAACTTCCCGAAAGGAATGAACCCGGCGAAAAGTGTTAACACGGCAAGGAACACGAGGGGCAGGGTCATGCTCTTCGGGGCCTCGTGTGGGGCATGTTCGTGCGTGCTTTCTTTACCCCAGAAGATGTTGTAATAGAGGCGGAACATGTAGAATGCCGTCAGGGCCGCGATGAAGCTCATCACTACACCGAGTACCGGGCTGAACATGAACGTGGCAGTCAAGATTTCGTCCTTGCTGAAGAACCCGGAGAAGGGGGGAATACCTGAGATGGCGAGGCAAGCCACGAGGAACGTGACGTGCGTCACGGGCAAGTATTTACGAAGACCACCCATGTGGCTCATCTCGTTGCTGTGAACGGCATGGATGATGGCTCCCGCACCGAGGAATAACAAGGCTTTAAACATGGCATGCGTGAAGAGGTGGAACATGGATGCCATGTAGCCCAAGCCTTCGTGTCCTTCCATCCCGGAAACACCGAGGGCTACCATCATGAAACCGATCTGCGAGATCGTGGAGAAGGCCAGCACTCGCTTGATGTCCGTCTGCACGCAGGCAACTACCGCGGCGTAGAGGGACGTGACCGCTCCCACGACCGCAATTAGCACGAGTACCTCCGGTGCCTCGAAATAGTACACGGGGAACAAGCGAGCCACGAGATAAACCCCGGCAACGACCATCGTGGCCGCGTGGATCAGTGCCGACACGGGGGTAGGACCTTCCATCGCGTCCGGTAACCAGATGTGTAACGGGAACATGGCCGACTTCCCGGCACCTCCCATGAAAATCAGGGCCATTGCCCAGCTCATCACGGAACATCCCATGAAGGTCGTCCCGGCAGCCCCGGCAAAGAGTGAAGAGTCGCCTGAAGTTAACAGGTCGAAAGAGAAGGTTTTCGTGTAGAACGAAAGCAACAGGATGCCGATCAAGAAACCGAGGTCGGCGAACCGGGTGACGATAAACGCTTTCTTGGATGCGGCGATAGCCTCCGGTTTCGTGTAGTAGAAACCGATTAACAGGTAGGAGGAAACACCCACCAGCTCCCAGAAAATGTACATCTGGAAGATGTTCGTGGCTACCACGAGACCCAGCATCGAGAAGCTGAAAAGGGAAAGGAAGGCGTAATAGCGCTGGAAACCTTTTTCCCCGTGCATGTATCCCAAGCTGTAAACGTGTACCATCAACGATACGGTCGTGATTACCACCAGCATCATGACGGAAATCGGGTCTAGCAAGATACCCAGATCAATATGCAGGTATTGCGTGAAACGCAGCCATTCGAAGTTGAACGGGATGACCGGGAGGCGCACGCCTTCTACCCGGGGCATCGAGAAATATTGCCATGCCGTCATGTAAGCCAGCAAGGCACATATCGCCAAAGACAACGTTCCTATGCACCCGGCCGTGGTGGGTTTCAATTTCGTCCCCAACAAGCCTAACGCCAGAAATGTTAGCAATGGTAGTATCAATATTAAAACTGTCTATTCCATGTTTCGATTTCTTGATTTTAAATTTTAGATTTTAGATTGAACCCCCTCTAACTCCCCCTTGGAAAGGGGGAGGACACGCTGCATTGTTGC
>ENA-UERW01001593-UERW01001593.1-human-gut-metagenome-genome-assembly--contig:-NODE-1593-length-14371-cov-2.730586_pt1 | contig 14371 bp, 10 predicted proteins | sample MGYA00242994_ERZ507995 | MGnify/ENA primary metagenome ERZ507995 (study PRJEB26167, sample SAMN06115492) | human gut metagenome | host: Homo sapiens | place: China:Chongqing | collected 2015-04-26...
GAGAGACCGGCGTGGGTAAAAGCGCCATCGCCAAGGCCATTCACAAGATGAGCAACCGTGCAAACGGGCCCTTTATCGAGGTAAACTGCGCGGTGCTCCATGAAAATCTCATTGAGTCAGAGCTGTTCGGCTATGAGAAGGGCGCCTTCACCGGGGCCTCCTCCTCCGGCAAGATCGGCAAGATCGAGCTGGCCAACCACGGCACGCTGTTCCTGGATGAGATCGGCGAGCTGCCCGCCCATATCCAGTCCAAGCTCCTGCAGCTGATTCAGGAGAAGACCATTGAGCGCCTCTCCGGCACCCAGAAGATCGAGCTGGACTTCCGGCTGATCGTTGCCACCAACCGCAATCTGGAGGAGGCGGTGCAGCGCGGTCTGTTCCGGTCCGATCTCTTCTACCGGCTGAACGTCATCCGCATCCACATCCCCCCCCTGCGGCAGCGGAAGGAGGACATCGTCCCCATGGCCCACCAGTTCCTGGCCCGCTTCTGCGGGGAGTACAACAAGTCCCTCACCTGCAGCCCCCGCTTTCTGGCTTTTCTGGAGCAGTACGATTGGCCCGGCAACGTGCGCCAGCTGGAGAACCTGATGGAGCGGCTGGTAATCACTGCCCAGGACCCCATTCTGGACATTCCTGCCCTGCCGCTGGAGTACACCGCCGACGCGTCGGCCCCTGCGGAGCTGCTTCCCGGCGGCACGCTGGCGGAGCGGATGGACGCCTACGAGGCCCAAATCATCCGGGATTCCTACCAGCGGTGCGGCACCACAGTGGCCGTGGCCCGGGAGCTGGGCATCTCCCAGGCCACAGCAGCCCGCAAGATTGCCAAATACGTGACCGCCCGGGCGTGAGAGGAGGTTCCGGTCCATGAGTTTGATCCATCTCAGCACAGAGCTTCGGCAGGAGCTGAAGCTCACCCCCCAGCTCCTGCAGTCCATGGAGCTTCTGCAGATGAACTCCCAGGAGCTGCTGGACTATCTGAACCAGGTCAGCGAAGAAAACCCTTTGGTGGAGCAGACTGATCTGTCCTCCCTCCACAAAGCCTATGAGGCCCTGCGGCAGAAGGTCCACTGGATCAATGGCGGCCTGCCGGAGGACGGCCACGGCGCCATGCCGGACCGGGGTGCCGCGGACCGGGAGACGGAGAGCCTCTCCGCCTTCCTTTGCGACCAGCTGGAGCGCCGGCGCCTGCCCAAGCCCCTGCTGGCCCTGACCCGGTATCTGGCAGAGCTGGTGGACGAGGAGGGCCGCCTCAGCCAGGAGGACCTGGACGGCGTGGCAGATCTGAAGATCCCCCAGGCCCTGACCCAGCAAGCGCTGGAGACCCTCCAGAGCCTGGACCCCGCCGGCGTGGGCGCCCGGTCCCTGTCGGAGTGCCTGCTGCTGCAGCTGGCCCGGCAGGATGCTCCCTCCCCCCTGGATATGGAGATCGTCCGCCGCTTCCTGCCGGACTTGGGCAAGAAGCATTACAGCCTCATTGCCCGGGAACTCCATACCACGCCAGAGGAGGTCCGGGCGGCGGAAAAGCGGATCTCTGCCCTGGATCCCTGCCCCGGCCGCTCCTTCCAGCCGGCGGAGCCCACACTCTATGTCCGGCCGGATCTGTTCATCGCGGAACTGGACGGAAAGCTCCAGGTGATCCTGAACGATTACTACCTTCCCCGGGTGTCCATCAGCCAGTACTATGTGCGGCTTCTGAAGGAATCCGACGAGCCGGAGACCCGGGCCTATCTCCAGCAAAAGATGCAGCAGGCCAAGTGGCTGCTGAACAGCCTGGAGCGCCGGGGCAGCACCCTCCGCCAGTGCGCGGAGGCGATCCTGGAGACCCAGCGGGCCTTTTTTGCCGGCCAGACCACAGAGCTGGTCCCCATGACCATGGTGACGCTGGCGGAGCGACTCCACCTCCATCCCTCCACCGTCTCCCGGGCCACTCGGGAGAAATACCTCCAGTGCCGGCAGGGGACGTACCCCCTCCGCTATTTCTTCAGCCGCGCTCTGGGGGAGCAGGGTCCCTCCCAGCAGACGGTGAAGCTGCGGCTGCTGGAGCTGATCCGGCAGGAAGACCACAGCCGCCCGCTCAGTGACCAGAAGCTGGCGGAGCTGCTGGCGGAGCAGGGCATCCGCATCGCCCGCCGCACGGTGGCCAAGTATCGGACGGAGCTCCGCCTGGGCTCCGCCGCCGCCCGAAAGCGGGACTGAGGGCCTACTGGCCCGCAGAGGCCCGCAGGATAGAAACGGAAGCCCCGGACGGAGTTTCGTCCGGGGCTTCCGTGTTTTTCCGATTTACAGGGTCCGCAGGACCTCTTCATATCCCGGCACCGCATCCGCCGCGCCGGGCCGGGACACCGCCAGGGCGCTGGCCGCCGCGGCCAGGGACAGTGCCTCTTCCAGTGTGCCGCCCTCCAGCGCCCGGCGCAGGAAGTAGCCGGTGAAGGTGTCTCCCGCCGCAGTGGTGTCCACCACCGCCGTTTTCCGGGCTGGGCCCCAGGCCCGCCAGCCCCCTCGCGCTGCAGCAGCGCCCTGTTCTCCCAAGGTCAGCACCACAGTGGTCTCCGGGTACCGCGCCGCCAGCGTGTCCAGAATCGCCTCCGGCGCCTCCGTTCCCGCCAGAAAGGCGCCCTCCACCTCGTTCACCAACAGCCAGGACAGCGCCTCCAGCGGCAGGCCCACCAGCTTCTCATTGGCGGGAGCCGCATTCATGGCCGTCCGCATCCCCCGGCGGGCCGCCCGGTGGATGATTTCCTCCACGCAGCTGGTCTCATTCTGCAGCAGCACCGTGTCCCCGGCTGAGAACTGATCCAGCACCGCCGTCACAAAGTCCGGGGTCAGGCGGCCGTTGGCCCCGTCGTGGAGCAGGATGCTGTTCTGGCCGGTGCTGTCCACCTGGATGATGGCGTGGCCGGTGCTGCCTGCGGACTCCTCCACAAACCGGGTGTGGACGCCTGCCCGGTCCAGCGTCTCCTTCAGAAAATGCCCCTCCGGCCCGATGAGGCCCGCGTGCCAGGTCTCCACCCCGGCCCGAGCCAGAGCCACGGACTGGTTCAGCCCCTTGCCGCCGCACTGGATCTGCAGGGACTGGGCGCTCATGGTCTCTCCGGGCTGGACGAAGTGGTCCACCCGGTAGACGTAGTCGATATTCAGGGACCCGAAGTTGACAACGCGCATGTCCTTCTCCTCCCTCATGCCATAAAGGTGGTGAGCAGCTCTTCCAGGGCCCGGCGGCTGTCCACATCCACGCAGATGGAGACGCCGGGAGCCTCGATGGGATGCTCCCGCAGATCCGCCACCACCATGCCCCGGCAGAAGCTGCCGCCGCACTCCACCCGGGCGGGGATGGTCCGCACCGTCACCACACTGGGATCCACCGCCGCCAGCATGGCCAGCGGGTCGTGGACCGGGCAGTGGTCCAGACAGTTGTTTTGCAGTCGGTTGAACCGGAAGTAGAAGGGCAGTGCCTGCTTCAGATAGTCCACAATGGGCCGGTTCTCCGGCGCGGCGTACTTGTCCAGGATCGCCACATGGTCCGTGGTCAGCCGCACCTTCTGGGTCACATCCAGCCCCACCATGGTCAGGTCAAAGCCCGCCTGGAACACCCGGTCCGCCGCCTCCGGGTCCCCTGCGATGTTGGCCTCCGCTACCGGGGACACGTTTCCCGGCGCGTGGAACGTGCCGCCCATGAACACCACCCGTTTCAACAGCCGGGGCAGATCCGGCTCTATCTCCAGAGCCTTTGCCAGATTCGTCATTCGGGCCAGCGTCACCAAGGTCAGCTCGCCGGGGTGCTCTCGGGCCATTCGGGCGATGAACGCCCAGGCCGGTTCCTCCAGCGGCTGCTGGGGCGAAGGCGGCAGCTCCACCCCGCCGATGCCGTTGGGCCCGTGGATGTGGGGATCCGGCCCCTTCCAGTTCCCCGCCAGCGGCTCCGTGGCTCCAACCGCCACCGGCACCTCATAAGGCACACCGGCCAGTCGGATCAGCCGCAGACTGTTTTCCGCCGCCTGCCGGGCTGTGGTGTTGCCGAAGCCGGTGGTGACGCCCATCACCCGGACGTCCGGCCGCTTCAGGGCAAACAGAATGGCGATGGAATCATCAATGCCGGTGTCGGCGTCGATCAGGATCTGCTTCAGCATATTCCTTCCTCCCTGTTTATCTGTTTATGTAGTCTCTCCGCCGTCTTTGGCGGCGGCAATCCGGACCCCCAGACCGTTGACCTCCACACTCTCGTCCGCCGGGACCAGCAGGTAGCGCCGTCCGTCGATGATCCGGGCCTCCACCAGATAGCTCCGCTCCGGGTCCACCTGGATAGTGGCGTCGGCGGTCTTGACCGCGAAGTGCTTGGCGTCGATCAGGTTGGCCGGGGTCAGCGCCCCCTCGCCAAAGGACTGGCCGCAGGCGGTTTGGAACGCCTCCACCCGCTCCTCCGGCACGCCGCAGTTCCGCAGCACGCCGCTCACCTCGCCAGCGGCTCCGGGTCCCGGCTCTCCTTGTGTTCCTGGATCCGCTGGCGCAGGTAGTCGTGGACAGACTGCACCACCTCCATGCTGCACGCCCCCTCCAGAGTGCCGCACAGGGCGGACTGAAAGGTCTCCCGCTGCTCGGCGGCGGACATGGGCGGCTCTGTGCGGAACACTGCGTCAATGAACTCCTGATGGAGCTCGTCCGGCTTCCGGCTGTAAAACAGGGCGTTGTAAAGGTTGGCCGTCCGGTCATCAAAGGCCGGGAACAAAAAGCCAAGCTCCGGCTGGCCCACGATCTGCTTCTCCATAGAGATGTGGAACTCGTTCTCCCCATGGAAGTATCCCAGCTCCGGCGTCCCATCCTTCACCGGGCAGACGCAGCAGACGAAGTAGCGGAACACCTCTTCGCAGGCATCCCGGTCCACCTCGCCGTCCTTGCCCCGGGGGGGCACATCATAGGCGTCGGCCCCCAGCAGGATCAGATAGTTGTTCTCCCCCATGTCCAGGGAGCCGGTGACCTGCTGGTAAAAGGCATCCCGGGCCTCCGCGTCCTTCAGCTCGGACGTCCGCAGGGCGGAGAGCAGGCGGTGCTCCTCGCTGTCCGCCACCTGCTGGGTGGAAAACACGATGTCAATCAGGTTCCGGCCCAGGGTGCCGGACAGGGCCTTTTTCAGCAGGCCCAGGTATTTTTCCGCCTCCTCCTGGGGCATGAGGCCTAGGGACTGGTCGATATAGGCGATGATCTCGCGGCTGCTGTTCACATAGCAGCCGTAAACACGGCTGATGGCGCTCTTCTCCGGCCGGAACCGGCGGCGCAGCTCACCCAGCTCTCTTTGGTTCATGGGGGACACCTCGCTCGTTCAAATTGATCCCAGCGGGACTACAGTCCTGCCGGGTCTCTATCTTAGCACATCTCCGCCGTCTTGTCACGCCGAAAGGGGCGGACAGGAAAAACGGCGGGAACCGCAGTCCCCGCCGTTTCACGTTTCAAATGCGCTCCAAAGGATGTCCGCTTACTGGGCAGCCATCTTCCGGGCCCTGGCCTCAGCCTTGTTCCGGAACACGTCGATGGTGACCGCCAGAATGATGACGGCGCCGATGACGATGTACTGAATGTCGTTGGAGGCGCCCATCAGGTTCAGGCCGTTGCGGATGACCGCCATCAGCAGGGCGCCGATCAGGGTGCCCCAGATGGTGCCCTTGCCGCCGGTGAAGGAAGCGCCGCCCACGATGCAGGCTGCGATGGCGTCATTATCATAGGTGGAACCGGCGTTGCCGTTAGCGGAAGCCAGACGGCCAACAGACACGATACCAGCCATACCGGCCATGAAGCCGGACAGGGTGTAAACGAAGGTCAGCACGTTTTTGGAGGGGATACCGGACAGACGGGCTGCCTCGGGGTTGCCGCCCACGCAGTAGATCTGGCGGCCCAGAGCGGTCTTGCGCAGGAAGATATCAAAGATGATGAACACAATGATAACCAGAATGAAGCTGAAGGGGATACCGGGGAACTTCACCTTGGTGGTGCCCTCATAATAGGTGGTGAACAGAGAGCCGCCGCCGATCCACATGAGTCCGTCAATGCCGGTATTGGTGAAGGCGATGGACTTGGAGCCGGTAATGACCAGCGCCAGGCCCCACAGCACGTTCTTCATGCCCATGGTGGATACGAAGGGATGGGGCAGGTCCAAACGGGTCAGCAGAATGCCGTTGACAAAGCCCGCCAGCGTGCTCACCGCCAGGCCGGCGATGATCAGCAGCGGCATGCTGGTGATGCCGAAGTTCTGGACCAGCACGCCGATGGTGCAGGTGCACAGCACGCAGTTGGAACCAACGGACAGGTCGATACCGGCGGTAATCAGGGCGCACAGCATACCGGAAGCGATCAGGCAGTTGATGGATGCCTGCTTCAGGATATTCATGAAGTTACCGACCTTCATGAACTTGTCCGGCATGGTGATGCAGAAAATCAAAACCAGGATGGCAAGGGCCATCAGTGTACCGAGCTTTTGCAGAAGCTCTTTCATTTTCGTGTTTTTCATATCAGTCTAACTCTCCTCCCCAGGCCGCTTTCATGATGTCTTCGGAATTGAAGTGCGGCGTGTCCCGGTCAATATCAGCCATCACTCGGCCGCCGCGCATAACTACCACATGGTCGCTCATAGCCAGGATCTCCGGCAGCTCGGAGGAGACCATGATGACGCACTTGCCGGCCTTCACCAGATCGTTCATGACCCGGTAAACCTCGATCTTGGCGCCCACGTCGATACCACGGGTGGGCTCATCGAAAATAAAGATGTCGGCGTCGGTATTGACCCACTTGCCGATAACCACCTTCTGCTGGTTGCCGCCGGACAGCTGGCCGACGACCTCATTCAGGGAGGGGGTCTTGATCTTCAGGGCGCTGACATTGTCATTGCCCGCCTGCTCAATGCGATCCTTATTCAGGAAGGGACCGTCGGAGAAGCCCTTCATATTGGCCAGGACCAGATTGGTCCGCACATCCAGGTTGAGCACCAGGCCCTGACCCTTACGGTCCTCTGTCAGGAAGGCGATTTTTCTCTTGATAGCGTCCTTCGGCGTTCTGATATGTACCTTCTCGCCCTTGACGTAGATCTCGCCGCTGTCCAGCTTGTCAGCGCCGAACACCGCCCGCATGGTCTCCGTGCGGCCTGCGCCGACGAGGCCCGCAAAGCCGGTGATCTGGCCCGCATGGGCCTTAAAGCTGACATCATGCAGGACGCCGGCCTCGTTGAGGCCCTTGGCCTCCAGCCACACCTCGCCCTTGGTGCCGAATTCCTTGGGATACAGGTTATCCAGAGTACGGCCCACCATGGCGTTGATGAGGGAGTCCTCCGTGAGGTTCACGGTATCCTCGGTGATGATGTGCTCGCCGTCACGCATGACGGTCACACGGTCGCAGAGCTCAAAGAGCTCTTCCAGTTTATGTGACACGAACAGGATGGCCACGCCCTTGGCCTTCAGGCCCCGGACGGTCTCCATCAGCTGCTCGATCTCTTCCTTACCCAAAGAAGAAGTGGGCTCATCCATAATAATGAGCTTGGCATCCAGGGATACAGCCTTGGCGATCTCCACCATCTGCTGCTGACCCACGCCCAGCTTACCGCACTCCAGATGGACGTTGATCTCCGGATGTCCCAGTGTTTTCAGCGCTTCTTCCGCCTCGGCGTGCATCCGGGGATAATCCAGCAGCAATCCCTTCTTAACGGCACGCCCCATAAAAACGTTATCCGTGACAGGCAGCTGCTTGACGATGTTCAGCTCCTGATACACACAGGCGATGCCTGCCTCGCGGGACTGAACAGGGTTTTTGAAAACGACCTTCTGGCCGTCCACAAAGATTTCCCCTTCTTCCGGAGTGTGAACGCCGGTGAGCACCTTGATCAAGGTGGATTTACCTGCGCCGTTTTCTCCGATCAGACCGTGGATCTCACCGGGTCTGATGCCGATAGACATATCTTTTAACGCGACAACACCAGGAAAACGTTTGGTAATATGTTTCAGTTCGACGACATACTCGCTCATGGAATTACCTCGTTTCTGTTTTTCCTGATTTCCGAACCGCTCCCGCCGCAGCGGAAGCGCTCTCTCGATCCCGATTCCCGGGGTCATTTTCGTTGAAATGTGCTTGCTGTTTAATCGTTTTCTTCTGTGCGTATTGTAACCGGGATCAGACAGAGAATGGTTCCTGCCAGATCCCGGCGTGCCGAAAATTTTCCGTTCCGCCGTGGGAACCCATCAGGTTTCCGCTTGCAGGCACGCGCATGATCGGCTTTTCGGAATACAGCGGCAGAAAACCTGCCGCTGTATTCCGGCTTTTTCGCTTTTCAGCTATGGATAGCAGTCAGGCTGAATTAGCCCTTCATGGCCTCCAGGTTGTCCAGGTAAGCCTGGCCGTTCTCAGCGGTAACGACCTGAACGGGAGCATTGATGACTTCGTCAACGGGCTCGAGCTTGACAGCCTTCACGGCAGCCTCGACCACCTGATAGCCCATCTCATAGGGCTGCTGAGCGACGGTAGCCTTCACCAGCTCGCCGTCCAGGATCAGCTTCACGGCAGAAGCGTTGCCGTCGAAGCCAACGATGGTGATGTCAGACACGCCGGCGGACTTGCAGGCGTTCATGGCGCCGATAGCGGTATCGTCATTGTGGCAGAGCACGATGTCGATCTGATCGGGATAAGCGCTCAGCAGGTCTTCCATGGCCTTGGTAGCGCCGTCGGTCAGGTTGTTGCCGGACAGCTTGGCCAGAACTTCCACGCCAGCCTCGGTGCAGGCCTTCTCATAGCCTTCCATACGCATGTTGGAGGTGTTGTCGCCTTCCTGACCGTAGATAATAACGGCCTTGGCGTCGGTACCGGCCTGCTCGATGGCCCACTTGCCGCCCTCATAAGCAGCGTCCACGTTGGAGGTGCCCACGAAAGAGGTCTGGCCAGCGATGCCAACGTTGGTGTCAACAGCCAGCACGGGGATGCCAGCGTCGATGGCAGCCTGCAGAGCGCCCTGAGCGGCACCAGCATCGTTGGGAGCGCAGACGATGGCGTCGCAGCCAGCGCCGATCTGCTGCTCGATCATGGAAACCTGACCCTCGATATCGCTCTCAGCGCCGGGGCCAACCACGACCACTTTAACACCCAGATCATCAGCGGCGGCCTTGCAGCCGGCCTCCACATAGCCCCAGTACTCAGAGGCCAGGGTCTTCAGGACAACAGCGACCTTGACATCGCCGGTAGTGGGGGTCTCGGTCTCGGTCTTGTTCTCGGTGTCGGCAGGGGCCTCGGTCTTCTTGCCGCCGCAGGCAGCCAGAGACAGAGTCATTACCAGTGCGAGAGACAGTGCAAACAACTTCTTCATTCTTCATTTGCTCCTTTTCATTTTTTTCAGGATGTTTCCGGCAAAAAGCCGAATTCCTGACAGTATTAATTTAGCACAAACATGGCAAACATTCAATCTTAAACTTTGCTCAAAGTGTAAAACTGTTATCGTGCACAGGGAAAATCGTTTTCGTTTGGCACTTTTCACAGTTCATTTCAGAGGTCAGCCGCCGCAGGCATTAACCGTACTTATGAATATACCATCACGATTTATGGCTGATTTCAGGTTGCGGCGCATCGTATGTCTGCCGCGGACATTCTTTGGTCAGTTTGCGCACACAGTATGTCTTGCCGTTGGTTTTCTCCGTTTTTTTGTCCGCTTTGTCAATAGGCACATCCCCGCTTTACCACTTATAATCAGGAATAGAATGTCATACTATAAATGAGATGCATACCTGGTCCGATGGATACTTCGGGCAGAAAGGGATCTGATATGAACATTTTCTCTCTCTTTACCCTGTGCGGAGGGCTGGCCTTCTTCTTATACGGCATGACGGTCATGTCCAAAAGTCTGGAAAAAATGGCCGGCGGCAAGCTGGAGCGGCTGCTCAAGCGCATGACTTCCAACCCCATCAAAAGTCTGCTGCTGGGCGCCGGCATCACCATCGCCATCCAGTCCTCCTCCGCTATGACGGTCATGCTGGTGGGTCTGGTGAACTCCGGTGTCATGGAGATCGGACAGACCATCGGCATCATCATGGGTTCCAATATCGGCACCACCCTGACAGCGTGGCTGCTGTCCCTCACCGGCATCGAAAGTGAGAACTTCTTTGTCAACTTCCTCAAGCCCAAGAATTTCTCCCCCCTGCTGGCTCTCATCGGTATTCTGCTCATTATGGGCTCCAAGCGGCAGCGCCGCCGGGACGTGGGCCGGGTGATGATGGGCTTCTCTATTTTAATGTACGGCATGGAGCTGATGAGCAGTGCGGTGTCTCCGCTGGCAGATATGCCGGGCTTCACCCACTTCATGACTGCCTTCACCAATCCCTTCCTGGGTGTGCTGGTAGGCGCCGCCTTCACCGGCATCATCCAGTCCTCCGCCGCCTCCGTTGGCATTTTGCAGGCACTGGCCATGACCGGCTCCGTCACCTACGGCATCGCTATCCCCATCATCATGGGCCAGAACATCGGCACCTGCGTTACGGCTCTGATCTCCTCTATCGGCGTCAGCCGCAATGCCAAGCGGGTGTCCGTCATCCACATCTCCTTCAACCTCATCGGCACCGCTCTGGGTCTGCTGGCCCTGTTTGGCGGTGAGATGTTCCTGAATCTGCCCTTCCTGACAGAGCCCATCGGCGCTGTTGGCATCGCATTCTGCCACACGATCTTCAACGTCTGCACCACCCTTGTGCTACTGCCCTTCAGCCGGCAGCTGGAGCGCCTTGCCAACAAGGTGATCTCCACGGAGGACAAGCCCTCTGACTTCGCTTTCCTGGACCCCCGGCTGATGCGGACCCCCGGCGTGGCTGTCAGCGAATGTGCCGTCATGACCAACCGCATGGGCGCTCTGGCGCTGGAAAGTATGCAGCTGGCTCTGGCCCAGTTCATCCAGTATGACGGCAGCCGGGAGGAGCAGATCCTGGCCAACGAGGACAAGCTGGACACCTATGAGGACCGTCTGGGCGGCTATCTGGTCCAGATCTCCCAGCACGGCACCTCCTCCGCCGATATGCGCACCGTCTCCCGCCTGCTTCACGCCATCGGAGACTTTGAGCGGATCGGCGACCACGCTCTGAACCTGCAGGAATCCGCCAAGGAGCTTCACGAAAAGCAACTGGCCTTCTCCCCCATTGCCCGGGAAGAGGTGGATGTGCTGACCTCCCTGCTGGAGGATCTGCTGAACAGCGCCCTGCGCAGCTTCCAGTCGGACGATCCCCAGATGGCCCGGCAGGTGGAACCTCTGGAGGAGACTATGGACCTCCTTACGGAGGAGATCCGCAGCCGTCACATCCGGCGGCTCCAAAGCGGCCAGTGCACCATCCAGCTCGGCTTCATCCTCAATGATCTGCTGAACAACGCCGAGCGTGTGGGCGATCATTGCTCCAACATCGCGGTCAGCGTCATTGAGGAGCAGGAAAAACAGGCCGCCTCCCACGCCTATCTCCACAGTCTGAAGAAGAATGACGAGTTCTCCTTCCAGCTTCAGCAGAACCTGAGCCGGTACGTCCTGCCTGCGGAAACCTCAGAGGACCAGCCTGCCGAATAAGAAGCCTTGCCAGCGTTCCCTTACGGGAGCGCTGGCTTTTTGCGTTTCCGGCCGCATATTCGGTTGAAGATGGCCCGTTCTGTCCGGGAAATCGAAAAATCAGCAGTCTCAGCCGCCGAAACAGTCCCTTTCTGTATAAATATGTGCTTTACCTTCCGGTGTTTTTCTGCTATACTGTATGTTTGTTAATGTGGAACATTGTTTGTTCCGCCTGATTTGAGAATGGGGGTGTCCGAATGAAGTATCAGAAATGGCATATCGGTACGGCATCAGAACAGGACACTGCCCTTTTGAAGGAAGCCGGCTACCCCAGTCTGCTGGCCACGGTGCTGGCCGCCCGGGGCATCACCACTGCCGAGGCCGCTGCCGAGGCGTTGGAGCGGGAGACCTCTCTGACGATCTCCCCCATGCTCATGCGGGACATGGACAAGGCGGTGGCCCGGATCCAGAAGGCGCTGGCCAACGATGAGACCATCGCTGTTTTCGGCGATTACGATGTGGACGGCATCACCTCCACGGTGCTGCTTCTGGACTATCTGAAAAACTGCGGTGCCAAGTGCCTGCGCTATATCCCCCGGCGGATCGAGGACGGCTACGGCCTTTCCAAAGACGCCATCCAGGGCCTGCGGGACAAGGGCGTCACCCTGATGATCACCGTGGACTGCGGGATCACCGGCAATGAGGAGATCGACTTTGCCGCATCCATCGGCATGGACGTGGTGGTGACAGATCACCATGAATGTAAGGAAAACCTCCCCAGGGCCGTAGCGGTAGTGGACCCCCACCGTCCGGATGACACCTATCCCTTCAAATATCTGGCTGGCGTGGGCGTGGCGCTGAAGCTGGTGCTGGCTCTGGGCGGACCGGACCGGGAAAACGCCCTGTTCGCCCGGTACTGCACTCTGGCCGCCATCGGCACCATTGCCGACGTCATGCGGATGGAGGGGGAGAACCGCACCATCGCCTTCTGCGGGCTGGAGGCCCTGCCCCACACGGACTTCGTGGGCGTCCACGCCCTGCTGAAGGAGGCGGGGCTTCTGGGCAAGCCCATCACCTCTGTCCAGATCGGCTTTGTGCTGGCCCCCCGGATCAACGCCGCCGGCCGCATGGGCGCGGCGGATCTGGCCGCGGACCTGCTGGAGACCGATGACCCCGCCCGGGCCGAGGAGCTGGCAAAGGCTCTGTGTGACCTAAACCGGGAGCGGCAGGCGGTAGAGCAGGCCATCGGCGCCGCCGCCACCGAGAAGATCGAGCGCCTCCGGGCCGAGGACCGCAGCGCCCTGGTCCTCTCCAGCGAGGACTGGCACCAGGGCGTGGTAGGGATTGTGGCCTCCCGCCTCAGCGAGAAGTACGCCTGCCCAAGCTTCATGATTCATCTAAAAGACGGCGTGGGCAAGGGTTCCTGCCGGTCCTACGGCGGGTTCAACCTGTTTTCCGCGCTGGAGTCCTGCGCCGACCTGCTGGAGGGCTTCGGCGGCCACGAGTTGGCGGCGGGCTTTACCATCTCCGAGGAGAACATCGACGCCTTCCGGGCCCGGATGAACCGGTATGTCCGCTCCGCCTCCGGCGGGGAACGGGCGGTATCCTGCCTGGACGTGGACGCGCCCATCTCCTGCCCCGGCGAGGTGACGCTGGCGGAGGTGGAGCAGCTGGACCAGCTGGAGCCCTATGGCGCGGGCAACCCCCGGCCGGTGTTCGCCCTGCTGGGCGCCACGGTGGACGTCCTGCAGCCCGTGGGCCAGGGGAAGCACCTGAAGCTCCGCCTCTCCAAGGGCACGTGCCGGTTTGACGCCATCTTCTTCTCCATGACGGAGGAGACGTGCGGCGTGGCGGCGGGCATGCGGGTGGACGCGGCCTTCTATCTCCAGGCCAATACCTTCCGGGGCAATACCACCCTGCAGCTTCAGCTCATCGACATCCGCCCCTCTCTGACCCCCAGCCGCCATGAGGCGGCGGACCTGGACCTGCTCCACCGCCTCGTGGCGGGAGAGGGCCTCACCGGGCAGGAGCGGGCCCGGCTCCAGGCGTCCCGCAGCCAGTTCGCCGCCTTTTGGACCGTGCTGGAGCGGCAGCTCCGCCGGGGAAAGGCGGAGGAGGAGATGCTGCCCTTTCTGCGGCGGCTGTCGGCACTCTCCGGCGGGTGTGAGAGCTTCCTCCGGGCCGGCCTGGCCCTGGCCGTGTTCCAGGAGCGGGGCCTGATCGCCCTGTCCGTCCAGGGGGACCAGGTGACGCTTTCGCTGAATCCCATCCAGGGGAAGGTGGATCTCTTCGCCTGCCCCTATCTGTCCCGCCTGCGGGAGGACGCCGCCGGCAAGAGTGGAGGTGTTGTGTCATGACCATTCAGGAACAGTATGAGAACCTGGAAAAGACTGTCCGGGGCTACAATCCTGCGGCAGACTTCCAGCACATCCGGGCGGCCTTTGAATTTGCGGCAGAGGCCCACAAGGACCAGAAGCGCAAGAGCGGGGAGCCCTATATCATCCATCCCCTGGCGGTGGCGCAGATTGTGGCGGAGGAGCTGCGGCTGGACAGCGAGTCCATCGAGGCCGCCCTGCTCCACGACGTCATCGAGGACACCGCCGCCACCCACGAACAGGTATCCAAACTCTTTTCACCCACCATCGCCGACCTGGTGGAAGGCGTCAGCAAGCTGACCCGCATCCAGTACGCCACCAAGGAAGACGAGCAGATGGAGAACCTGCGGAAGATGCTCATCGCCATGAGCAAGGACATCCGGGTGATCCTCATCAAGATCTCCGACCGGCTCCACAATATGCGGACCATGGAGTATCAGACCCCCGCCAAGCAGAAGCAGAA
>ENA-UERW01001596-UERW01001596.1-human-gut-metagenome-genome-assembly--contig:-NODE-1596-length-14354-cov-5.184282_pt1 | contig 14354 bp, 8 predicted proteins | sample MGYA00242994_ERZ507995 | MGnify/ENA primary metagenome ERZ507995 (study PRJEB26167, sample SAMN06115492) | human gut metagenome | host: Homo sapiens | place: China:Chongqing | collected 2015-04-26...
AGGGTTCGGGAAGAGTGCAAAATCGGTGATGAACTGATTTTCGGTGCCGATTTGAAGGTTGTAACCGGGCTTCGTCTCGTTTTGCACAAATACCGCCAACTGCAACTTTTCGTCCGGTCCTTTTACAACCACATCCTGTGCTGCAAGAGTGCTTATACCAAGAATCGCTGTCAAAGTGCTTACAAGTTTCTTCATAATATTATTTTTCTTTTATGATTAAATGTCCTCATTGTAACAAAAGCAAAAATAGGGAATATAATTATATTCGCATACAAACTTTCATCGTTTGCATGATTTCCCCCCTTTTTTGATTGATATGCAGACATTCCCTCCCGAAACCCTTTACAAAAAGAACAGTTTATCCAAGTATAACCCCGACTTTTTTTATCTTTGCATCATCGAACATCATAATCCTTATCCCAATGGCGGCAAATAACCAGAAAAACACCCGAATACTACTATTCCTCCTCCTGTGTATCAGGATAACACTGACGGTGGACGCCAATGACTTCCTGTTTACATCGATCAACACGGCACAAGGATTGAGCGACAACCAGATACGCTACATACTCCAACTCCCCGACGGAAGAATGGTATTCACCACCAACGGGAATGTCAATCTGTATGACGGCGTACATTTCAGCTACCTTCACCGCACGGCAGAAGACATTTCCCCGCTGAAACAGTATGAAGGATGTTACCGCATCTATCAATGCGGAGATTCACTCCTATGGATTAAAGATTATCATAAACTGATGTGCATCGATCTCCATCAAGAAAAATACATACCTCACCTTGACTCCTATTTCCGGGGAAAAGAGATACACGAACCGGTAGAAGACCTTTTCGTCGACAATTCGGGACGTATCTGGCTACTTACTTCTCAGGAGTTGCGGGAAGTGGAAACGGGCATCCGCCTCACCCTGCCGGAGAATGAACATCGAAAGCTACAGGACATACATTCGGATGAACTTGCGGTTTACCTATTCTATCATACCGGTGAAGTCGTTTGCTACGACCCGAAAACCGGGAAACAGTTGTATGACAGAGCTGCTTATCCCGCCTCGGAACAGGAGGACTTCAACCGTACTTCTCTCGTTGTCAAAAGCCAAAAAGGATTCTACCAGTTACGCAACGGCCGCAAAGGAGGATTCTTCTACTTTAATCCCCAAAACCGGACATGGGAGAAGCTGTTCGAACAGAACTACACGCTCAACACCCTGATCATCACTCCACAGGGCGATAAAGCTTATATCAGTTGTGTTCACGGTTTCTGGATCATCGACCTCCAAAGCAGGGAACAGCAATACATCCCCGTACTGGAAACAAAGAAGGGAAAGCTCGTTTCGACCGAAGTCAGCACCATCTTTCAGGATGCCCAGGGCGGATTATGGGTAGGCACACTCAATCGGGGATTACTCTATCATCATCCTGCCACACACAAACTGATTCACGTCAGCCGCACTGCTTTCCCCGCATCACCGGAAGAGGACATCGCCGTCAAAGCTTTTGCAGAAGATGATAACGGCAATATCTATCTGAAAAGCCATTCCACAATCTATCAGCTAGCTGTCAATCAGGACGGTTCACGGACTCTGCTGCCTGTACCAGCCTTATCGGTCTCTGCAGAATTGGCAAAGGAATTAGATCAAAGAGGTGGAAACAAATATTACAGAAGGCAATCATACACCGCTCTATGCACTGACACACGGGGCTGGACATGGGCAGGGACAGCCGACGGACTGGAACTCTTCACCGATCAAGAGCAAACACCGGATAGCAAACCGACCACACAAACAGCAGATAATCACCCCGCCTCATCCAATACCCAAGCCCACCGCATTTTCTATCGTGAAGACGGACTGAGCAATAACTTCGTACAATCAATCATCGAAGACAGAAACAACTATATCTGGGTAACTACCAGCAATGGCATTTCACGCATCCATATCAATCCGGAGAATCAGGAAATCGGCTTTACCAACTTCAATCAACTGGACGGGGCTTTAGAAGAGGAATATATACAGGGAGCTATCTTTGAATCTTCGGATGGTACACTCTATTTCGGAGGCATCGACGGCTTTACCATTTTCCGTCCCGACCATGAATCCGCCACTCCGGGCCTGCCTTACAAACCGGTTTTCACCAACTTACATCTCTACGGTGAAAAAGTAAACACGGGAGAAAAGTACGGAAACCGCATCATCCTGCCACAAGCCGCCCCTTACACAAAGGAGCTAGAACTGGACTATAACCAGAACTTTCTGACCTTCGAATGTTCGGCACTGAACTACGTGAACAGCGAACGCACCTACTACCGCTACCAACTGGAAGGCATCGACAAACAATGGATGAACGCTTTCGCCAGCGGACAAGGGAATGCAACAGTCGGCAACGGCATCCTACAGGCCTCCTATACCAATTTACCGCCGGGAGAATATACATTCAAAGTCGCTGCATCCGACAACCAGTTACAATGGAACGATAACATCACAAAGATACACGTCATCATCCACGCTCCCTGGTGGAAAACGACTACCGCCTACGTTCTGTATACGATCATCGTGTTACTGATTGTCTTAGCAAGCATCCGCCTCTATATCTATCAGACCAAGAAAAAGATGAAACAGCAACATAAAGAAGAAATCCTGCTGCTCCGCATCCGCAACCTGATAGAGCAATGCAACAGCTATGAAGCCGAACAGAAAGCCCGTTCGGAGAAGAAAAGCCACCCTTCCGTCTGCGACAGGAACGAAACGGCAGATGATAATGAAAAGCCAAACGGCATAGAACCGGACAGTGCAGAATCCGCCTTTTTAGTGCAAGCGATAGAACTGGTAGAAAAGAACCTTGACGTCAACGGCTACTCCGTAGAGCAACTAAGCCGTGACCTCTGTATGGAACGTACCGGACTCTACCGCAAGCTGGTGACTTTGCTCGACCAGTCCCCCAGCCTCTTTATCCGCAACATCCGCCTCCAACGGGCAGCGCAACTACTTGCCGAAGGCAAACTGAGCGTAACCGAAATAGCGGAGCGTACCGGCTTCAGCAGTTCCAGCTACCTAAGCAAATGTTTTCAAGAAATGTATGGATGCCGTCCCTCGGAATATACGGAGAAAGCGAAGAAATCAACCTGATTGTTGTTTGTTTCAACATAGCTATTGTCCGCAAAACGTCCTTCCATCCTACCTTTGCCGTATCATAAAGCACTTAAAGAAACCATGAAAATGAATCTAAGAAAAACAGGCATCCTGTTGGCATGGGCCATGATCATTGCCGCAAACGGTACGGCACAAAACGTACAACGCACTTCTCAAGGCATCAAGTATGCAGCACAAGGGATGAACGTCAGTGTAGAATTTTATTCGCCTTCCATCATCCGGGTATATAAAACGCCCGGCGAGACAGCTTCCGACAAAGAAAGCCTCGTTGTCATCAAAGCACCGGAACAAACCCCGGTTTCCTTCGGTGAAAACGGGAAAAATGTAACATTGAGCAGTCAGATGATACAAGTGGAAGTGAACCCCGAAACAGGCGGCATCCACTTCTTCGACAAACTAGGGCAACGGCTGCTGACCGACAAAGACTACGGTACACAGTTTACCCCTTTCAATGACGCAGGCGTCCCCTCCTACAATGTCCGTCAGGCTTTCCTGCTGGATAAGGACGAAGTGATCTACGGTCTGGGGCAACAGCAGACCGGCAAAGTGAACCAACGCAATCAGAAACTCTTTCTCCGCAACCAGAACATGAGTATCTGTATCCCCTTCATCCACTCCATCAAAGGCTATGCCCTCTACTGGGAGAATTACTCTCCTACCACCTTCCTCGACAATCCGCAAGAAACCTCCTTCGACTCGGAAGTAGGCGACTGTGCCGACTACTACTTCATCTACGGCGGCAACGCCGACGGAGTCATAGCCGGAGTACGCGACCTGACCGGACAAGCCCCGTTGTATCCTCTCTGGACACTGGGCTTCTGGCAATGCCGTGAACGCTACAAAAGTCCGGACGAACTGTGCGAAGTCGTAGACAAATACCGGGAACTGAAAGTTCCTTTGGATGGAATCATCCAAGACTGGCAATACTGGGGCTGCAACGAGAACTGGAACTCCATGAAATTCCAGAATCCACGCTACATCAACAAGATGGGTGACCCGGAATACATGAAATTCCTCCCGAACGGAGAAGACAAGAATGCCGACTACGGCACTCCCCGCATCAAAAGCCCCAAAGAAATGATCGACTACGTGCACAAGCAGAACGCCCACATCATGATCTCCGTATGGGCCTCCTTCGGTCCGTGGACAGAAATGTATCAGAAGATGGACAGTCTGAAAGCACTGCTCCATTTCGAAACGTGGCCGCCCAAAGCCGGAGTCAAACCTTACGACCCGTATAATCCGGCAGCACGGGACATCTACTGGGAAGCAATGAAAAAGAACATCTTCGACCTGGGTATGGATGCCTGGTGGCTCGACTCCACCGAACCGGACCACATGGATATCAAAGACCAGGACTTCAACACGCAGACCTATCTGGGTTCTTTCCGCAGGGTACACAACGCCTTCCCCTTAATGTCCAACAAAGGCGTATACGAACACCAACGCGCCACTACTTCCGACAAGCGCGTATTCCTGCTTACCCGTTCCTCCTTCCTCGGACAGCAACGGTATGCTTCCCATTCATGGAGCGGAGACGTAACTTCCGAATGGTCCGTCATGCGCAAGCAACTAGCGGCAGGACTGAACTATGCGTTATGCGGCATCCCGTACTGGAACACAGACCTAGGTGGCTTCTTCGCATGGAGATATAACAATAACGTAAACAACATCGCCTATCATGAACTGCACGTCCGCTGGTATCAGTGGGGAGTATTCCAGCCGATCATGCGTTCACACAATTCCAGTCCGGTAGCCGTAGAAATCTACCAGTTCGGCAAGAAAGGCGACTGGTCATACGATGCACTGGAGAAATACACTCACTTACGTTACCGCCTGTTGCCATACATCTACAGCACTTCCTGGGAAGTGACCAGCAAAGCAGGCAGTATCATGCGCCCTCTCATGATGGACTTCCCGAAAGACAAGAAAGTGCTCGATATGGACACCGAATATATGTTCGGACGCAACTTCCTGGTTCGCCCGGTGACGGATTCATTGTATACATGGCAAGACAAGAAGCAAAACGGTCATCAGAAAGACATGAGCAAAATCGGAAAGACCGATGTTTACCTTCCCCAAGGTGCCCGCTGGATCGACTTCTGGACCGGGCAAACACTGGAAGGCGGACAGACCCTGCAACGTGAAGTCCCGATTGACATTATGCCGATCTACGTCCGTGCCGGCTCTATTCTCCCCTGGGGGCCCGCCGTGCAATACTCTACGGAAAAGAAATGGGACAATCTGACCATCCGTATCTATCCGGGAGCGAACGCGGAATTTACCCTTTACGAAGATGAGTTCGACAATTATAACTACGAAAAGGGAGCTTACTCCACCATCACCTTGAAATGGAACGACCAAGACCGTACACTGACCATCGACGACCGGAAAGGCAGCTATAAAGGAATGCTGAAAAGCCGCAAATTCAACCTCATAGTTGTAGAACCGGGAAAAGGCTGTGGCGACGGAGACTCAACCACCTTTGACAAATCCATCTCCTATAGAGGTAAGAAAGTGATTGCCAAGCTATAAACTGACGATAATCAGATAACTAACACGAGTTCGATATGGTCCATCTTGTTGGATTATATCGAACTCGTGTTCCTTAGTAAAAAACATACTTCTTATTGTCACTTATCACCTTTTGAGGATAACCTACTGATTATTAGCCATCATTGGGTGATAATAAGTGGTGATAATAGGGTGACAATAGCCATACATCACACATTTTATTGTCACCTTTCCCCATCCTATTACTTGTTACTTATTACGTTCCCCTATATCCAGCCCCTAACCTTATACAACAAATACCATATACTACCGGTATCTTTCACTTATAGTGCCTTTATTCTTCCATTAAGACACTGATATTGTTAGTTGTTCACGGCCGTGGCAAGAGTTGATCACGACCGTGAGCAATGCTCTTCACGGATGTGATCAGACCTGTTCACGGCCGTGAACAACTAAAGATATCGGTGTCTTATTCCTACTTTCCCTATAGGAAAAAGCAAAGATGCAAGAGGTTAAAGAGAACTTTAGTACTATCTTACGGCTGATTACACTATAGACAGCAAACGAACTACCCATTCGGTGAAAGATGAAAACCATCTTTTCTATTATGAAGAAGAAAAGAGAAGGTACAAAAGTCAATAATACCTAAACCTGGACTTTTTAGTCAGCCCCTACTCACAGAAGGAGGTGATAGGTGAGCACCCCTCCCCAAAATAAACTAACCCCTATTGAAAACCAGTTTATTGCTTATTTTTTCCCTTTTGTGTCTTCAAGCGGATGACCGTGAACGAATAAGCAGGCAATTCCTGCTTGAAGCTGGTTCCTGCCTCTATCGTATCCGTCACCGGAAGCGGAGTCGTCTCGGGTGCACCTGCCAGTACAGTCCGCGTAGCGGAAGACTGGATACCATCCATTCCCGGTAACCGGACATCCGTCTCTATGCTGACAGGCAACAGATTGACTAACTTTACAATCACATCCCCCGTCTTACTGTCACGAACGATGGAAGAACCAACACGGAGTTTTACGCGACCGTCCTGATTATCAAGGTTTATCTGTGAAGGGATGTAATGGTCGCCTGCGTTCTGACCGTACAGTTTCTGCACATAATATCCCGTTGTCGGTCTTACTTCCCGATTGTTGAAGTAGATCAGGTCCGGATTCCACTGCGTCCGTCCGTCTTTTGCCAGCAGAGGAGCATAAGAACTCATGTGCACTACATCTCCATTCCGTTCCAAAGCAGCCAGATAAAGTGCTTCGGTCAAAGCTGTTTCCATATTCGCTCTGCGTCCGGGGATGTGAGTGGCATATTCGCCCAGATATACTTTCGTTTTTTTAGAGCGATCGTACTTGTCATAGAAGTCCTGATTGTGCAGGAACCATCCCGGAGACTGATAATAATGTTCGTCTACCATCGGAACACCGAGTTTGTCCGCCAGTTTCCAGCCTTCCACATAGTCTGTTCCCTCATTGAAAGGACCTACTGTGCCGACAACGATTATCTCCGGATATTTCTCTTTGATAGCAAGGTATATCATCGTGAAGCGTTCTTCGAAGACATCGGTGATCAAGTCTTCATTGCCGATGCCGATATATTTCAGATTGAAAGGCTTCGGATGACCGGATTCGGCACGTATCTTGCCCCATTTGGTTTTCTTTGCATCACCGTTCGCCCATTCTATCAGGTCGAGGATATCCTGAATGTAAGCACCCATCTCGCTCATCGGGATACCGCCTTGCTGACCGCCTCTCAAATCGCCATGACAAGCGGAATTCTGACAAGGTACACCTGCCGCCAGCACCGGAAGCGGTTCCGCACCTATATCTTCGCAGAACTGGAAGTATTCATAATAACCCAGTCCCATGCTCTGATGATATCCCCAAAGGTTACGGGCAGGTTTACGGGCTTCCAGCGGTCCGATAGTATTTTTCCATTGATAGATGTTCTTCAAACCGTCTCCGTGAGCCACGCAGCCTCCGGGGAAACGGACAAAGCGCGGGTGCATATCGGCAAGTGTCTGGGCAAGGTCGGGACGCAAACCGTTCTTTCTGCCTTTGAATGTATTCTGCGGGAAGAGAGAAATCATATCCAGTTCGATTTCACCTGCCGATTGCGGACGAAGTTCCAGACGGGTATCGGCGGACGCTTTTGCTGTCAGCACTGCTTTATACGTTTTCCACGAACGGGAAGAGACGGTAACTGTCGTTTCACCCTGTACGGTGCCGTCAGCATCTACGAGGTGTACCAGTAGTTTTCCGGACTTGCTGCCTTCCGGAATACGGGCAAACAAGGAGAAATCATACTTCTCGCCTGCTTTCAAGGCGATTCCGTCAAAACCGGTGTTGGTCAGGGCAGCTCCCGGCTGGTTCGTCTTCAAGACGGCATAATGCGGATTGTTCGGATGGATAGGATCCGAAGTCGATATGGTAAAGGTGGCGTTTTCTCCTTCCAGCTTCCATGAATGGGTGCTGTTCCAGTTCTTGTCCCCTTCACGGTCGGACGGCTCGTATTCGAAGTCCCGGTTCTGGATCAGTTCGGCATACAGGCCGCCGTCGGCGGAGTAGTTGATGTCTTCGAAGAAGATACCCATCAATAAGTCGCTGATTTCTTTTGTTTCTTCCGGTTGTGCTGTGACGGTGGCTTTGACCGGTTTCAGTCCGGCAAAACGTTCTTTATCCTGTACAGGGCGTTCGCCATACAGGGAATTACGGTATTGGTTCCGTTCGTAGATTTGGGTCAGTCCGTCCACTACCGACCAGGGCACTTGGCTGACAGTTCCCGTTTCTTCGTGTCCGGCAATCTTTGCTTTGACTCTTGTTCCTTCAAAATCGGGAGTCGTACGGGGATATTGCTGGGCTTCCCAGTAGATCAGGTCTTTTGATCTGGCCTGACCGTATCCGTCGTGGTCGTTCAACTTCCAGACACAGAGCCATTCTCCGCCGGGGAGTTGTTTCAGATTCGGATCGAGCATCTTCTTCTGCGATCCCCAACGGCTGTAATCGCAACGAAGATAGCCGTAGTTTTGTCCTATTTCAAACCAATGTTTCCCGTCCATGCTCCATGCAAAGCGGAGTCCGCTACGGCCGTCGTCACCTCGGGTGGCGTAAGCAAAAAGGGATACTGAATCGGGAGTAGCAGTCGTTTCATGCGTTGCGGCAAATGCGGCCGGCTGCAACGATAGTAGTAATACACTAAATAGTAGAAGTAAATGTTTCATGGTATAAATTATAATATAAGATCTCTGCAAAAATAGAGTATGTATTCACTAAAAAAGGTCTGATACTCTGTCATTTCCTGTTTTCCCAATGACTTCTCAGTCTGGCGGCTTCTTCTTTTGTCAAATGGATCACCGCGCCGTGTTTGGGCGACGAGAAATTAGTCGTTTTCATCACTCCTTCGTTGAAACGTCCCAAGTTCTTGAAATTCACGAAGTCGGAAGTCTCGATGAAAGCGAAGTTATGGGGGTTGATGCCGTAGACGTCATACATCAATACCCATTTGTCTTCTCCGATACGCTTCCAGAGGTTGGGAGCTTCGCAGGCCCTGGGTTCGAAGTCGTACCAGCGAGGGTCATATTCGTAATCACCGTTGATGCGGTCTGACACGGCCTGTTTGATTCCGGCGCCTCCGTCGTGCGAAACGTAGAACATGCGATACCGGTCGCCTACCTTGGTGATGTCACCGTCGATAGCCGATATTTTCTCGTTGGGATACTCGAAGAGGATTTGCGGGAGTGTCTCTATCCGGTCGAAGTCATCATTGACATAGACATAGTACAGTTTGTTCGCCTCGTTCTTGAAACGCATGGTGAAGTAAATCATCAGTTTGCCTTTCTTGTCATCGTAAGTCACTTCGGGCGCCCATACGCAGCCGATTTCACCCAAGCCTGCCGATAACAGGTCGAAACGGGCATTGGTACGTTTCCAGTTGATCAGGTCCCACGATTTCATCAGTACGAGTCCGCGGTTGTTTCCCCAGCCGTATTCTTTTCCGTCACGTTCCCATTCGGTATCACGGAAGCCGTCTTTCTGCGCATAGATGTGCAGGTCGGTCATGGAAAGGTAGAAAGCTCCGTCCGGTCCGCGGAAGATGTGCGGGTCACGGATACCTTTTTGCAGGGCGATGGTATCTCCGGCGATCACCGGTTTGCCGTCGTTCAAGGCAGTAAATGTATATCCGTCGTCACTGACGGCCATATAAAGGCTGTGCGTCTCGTCTTTATGGAAGACCATCAAGTAAGCCCCCATGTCCTTTTCCTGCGGGATGGCGTTACGGTAACGGAACTGACGGAAGCCGGCGCTGCCTTTTCCTAAGGAGAGCAGTCCGATGCGTAAAGCGTAGAAGCCGCCGTAGTTGTTATGGTGCAGCTGAGATACATCCATGTTTTCTACCAGCGTAGTCCATTCCTTGCCGTCCTTGCTGACTGCTATCCGGACACTGTTTCCCTGATTCTGTATCTTGGCGAGGAAACGTTTGCCCAACTTGTTAGGGAGGGTAAAGCTGTTTTCCGCGTTTCTGTAGATAGTGAAGTTCTTTCCGTCAGACACGACTCCAGCGTATGCCTTTTCGCTGTAATATAGAAGAAGTCCGGCTGTGTTACCCTTGCCTACGTTGACTTCCACCTGTGTTTCGTAATTCTTGTCTTCGGCGGTGGCCAGCAGTAAGCGGGCATCGGAAGGGGTACTTCCTTTCGCATCTATCCATAAGGTCTGTTTCTTGAAGCTGAGCGACTGAGGGGCATATTCTTTCCAAAAAGTCCATTGGAGTCCCGGTTCCGGTCCTTCGAAGTCATCCGAGAGGCTGAGTCCGTGTTTGATGGACGGATCGGTCTTGATGGGAGTGGCGGTGGATTTGGTACGATACCATCCATCGGCGGTCCATTCAATCGGTTCGATGAGGGTGGAGCGTCCCAGGGTGTGATAGCCTTTGGCATAGGCATGATATACGATCCACCAGTTGCCGTTCACATCGTCGATCAGTGTGCCGTGTCCTTTCGACCACCAGTTGTCATGGGCACTATAGGTATGCACTACCGGATTATAGGGAGAATTTTCCCACGGTCCGGTGACACTCTTCGAACGGGCGGCAACTGCCATGTGGCTTGTTGCCGGACCTGCCGTTCCTCCCTGTGCGGAAGTCAGGTAATAATAACCGTTATGGTAATTCAGTTTCGGCGATTCCAGACACATACATTCCGTTTCCCAGTGATTGGGATATCGCCAGCCTTCGTACACTTTCTGTTTTTGGCCGATGGTGGTCAGTCCGTCGGCCGTCAGTCGGATGACTTCTCCTTTGTCGACATATAAATATCTGTTCCCCTCCTGATCGGCTATGTGTCCGGGGTCGATGCCACTCACTTTCAGGTCGATGGGTTTGCTCCACGGGCCCTTGATGTCATTTGCCCAGATCACCCAGTTTGTTCCTTTGGCCGGATAATAGATGTAGTATTTTCCTTTGTACTTCAATAAGTCGGGCGCCATTGCAGAGCCTTCGTATTCGGGCATTACGCGACAGACGGGTTCCCAGTTCATCAAGTCACGGGAGTGCCAGATGAGAAATCCGGGAGCGTAGTAAAAAGGAGAATGAGTCATGTAATAATCCTCACCATCGCGCATGACAGAAGGGTCCGGATAGTCACCCGATAAAACGACTTTCGGGTATTCTTGCGAATAGGCCTGTACTGTTGCACAGACAAGCAAAATGAACAACAGGAGTTTTTTCATGGTATTTATTTATGGGATATTAGATGGTGCATTGACGGCTTTACATCTTGTCGGGCTTGCCGTAGGCCTTGTACAAGCGTTTCAGTTCCTTGTCAGTAATTGGCATTACAGTGCCGTGGCGCGGATGGAAGTCCATGCTAATGGCATTGTCTATGACTTTGAAATTCTCCAAATCGGTGCTTTCCGTAAACTGATACTTGCCTTTCATATATACATCGTACATCAGGATGTACTTGTCCGTACCTATCAGCGGGAAGATGCCGGCACCTTCTACAGCTTCTTTCGTCTGTTGCTTATAATCTTCCGATTCTGTCCATTGTCCGGAAGTCAGGGAGGCGGTGGTTGCTTTTTTAATTCCATTGCCGTCTCCTTCCGTTTTATAGAACAGGTGGTAAAGTCCGTCTTTATAAATGATGTCTCCGTCAATACAGGATTTGCCATTCTTCGGGAGGAACAAAGTTTTGGGTTCTCCCTCTATATCGGTGAAATCTTTGTTGGCGTATGCGTAATAAATAATGTCCGGGCCATTGCCATGCTGCATTGACCAGTAGACCATGTATTTCTTCGCTTCTTTATCATAAATAGTTTGCGGTGCCCATACCCGCTTCAAATCTTCCTGATTCGGGTATTTCTTCTGGATATTCACGATATTGGAGGTCCAGTTGACGAGATCTTTCGATTTCAACAGTACCATGGCACGGTTGGAACTCCATCCGTTGCCGGAGACCATGTCGGTTACGACCATGTAGAATGTCTTTCCGTCTTCACAACGAAGAATGTGCGGGTCACGCACTCCACCCGTAGAACTGATTTCACGGGAATCGATGACCGGTTGGTTTCCGTTTAATGCATAGTAGTTGTATCCATCGGGGCTGACAGCCATCCGGATGGCTTCCTCACTCATCCTGTTTCCGGTGAAATAGACAAACAGGTAGGCAGACTGCTGGCTGTATCCTGTCAGCACTCCTACTAAAAGGAGTGCCAGAAGTAAAGTATATTTTTTCATATTCATTTGAGAGTAAATGCTTATTTATAAAGTGAATGCTTTATTATCAAAAGGCCGATATTGGCTTATTATTGGTTTAATACTTGAAATCAGACGGTTTCACATAGACGCGGTATTCACGAATCATGCCCGGAAAGTCCTTCTCGGCACGGGGCAGATAACGGAAGCCAGTCACTGTTTCCACTTTGCTCAGGTCGATTACCAGTTGGTGGGGATAAGCGACATTATCAACGGTCATCCAGAAAGTGGATTCCTGCAAGTCGAATATCTTATCCGCCGTACGGTTTCCGCTGCGTGTCTCTTCGCTATCGGCATAACGGATTTTCCAATGTTCGCGGGATACGGGTTTGCCGTCGGCTCCCAGCACATCGAACTCTGCAATAGCGGCAATATTGTTATTGGCTTGCGGAGAGAGTGCTTCCAGACAGAAGAAACGTCCTTTTACCGGAGCGTCGAAACGTACTTCCTGCCAGCCGTTGCCCGGCGTGAGGGCTCCTTCGTGCGCAACCTTTTCTCCTGTCAGTTTCAACTTTTCGCCATCCTTGCGGTGTGTTTCCGGCGCTTTCTCGCGGAGTACGTCGAGGATCGGTTTCTTCAGACCCTTGATTGATGCTTTCGACCTGTACCTTTGACAGGGACGAGGACGAGGGAACGATCGAGTATATTCTGGAGAAATATCCGCAGATGGCGGTCGTGCCGCAGAAACCGGAATATGGCTTTGAGGGAAGCCGTGGCATTGAGGGCTGTCTGAGATTGTTTCCGCACCGTCTGGAGGGCGAAGGACATTTTGTTGCGCTGTTGGAGAAGCGGACGGAGAAACCGGACGCAAATGTCAGGGATTTGGAAAATGCTGGTGAGAAAGCATTGAGCGCTCCACTTTCGGTAGAGAAAATAGAAGCGCGGTTGTGCCGTGTGGCGCAAGATGGTAAGTCCAGACAGATGGCTTCTGGAAAAACGGAAGGGAAAACATTTAGAAAAGGAAAAAACGGGATGCAAAACCAGACAGACGAGGACTTTTCCCCCCTGTTCGATCTTCTGCGCCAGCTTCCGGTAAGAACCTGGAATCCCGATCAATTCTACCGTGACAGCGAGCGCATCTATTATCTCCCGGCAGCGCTGGCAGGCGAAAATACGCGCTATTTTAAGCCGCTCCGCTGTCTGCGTACCGGGCTTCTGCTCGGAGAACTGAAAAAAGGGCGGTTTGAACCATCTCAGGCGTTAGCGATGAACCTGCGGATGCAGGAATTTGCAAATTATTTAAACTTCAAAGCCTCGGATGAGCGCACGATCCGCTATTTAAAGGGCGAGACATTGACAGCTGCAGAGGAAGAGGCGGCAGATGGTCTTGTACTAATCTGTGTGGATGGATTTCCGCTTGGCTGGGCGCAGAAACGGGGCGGTCAGCTTAAAAATAAATACAATCCCGGATGGAGGTGGCAGTGATGGGACAAGGTAAAAGTATACGTTTAGACCGTTTCCTGGCAGAGATGAAGCAGGGAACGCGCAGTCAGGTCAAAGTGATGATCCGGATAGGGCGGGTTCGGGTCGATGGAACCGCCTGCAGCGAGTCTGACCGGAAAATATTCCCGGACGAAACCCGGGTTACACTGGATGGACAGCCGGTTGGCTGGGCAGACACGGAATATTATATGTTAAATAAACCGCAGGGCGTCGTTTCCGCAACGGAAGACGGGCGCTATCAGACTGTCATTGACCTTATTGATGAAGCAAAGCGAAAAGACCTCTTCCCGGTCGGACGCCTCGATATTGATACGGAAGGACTGCTTCTCATCACGAACGACGGTGCGCTGGCGCATGAGCTTCTGGCACCGAAAAAACACGTGGATAAGGTCTATTTTGCACGCGTAAAGGGAACTCAGGCAGGTCGGTAGAGAAGCGGGGAACGGTAATTTGGTCGGCCAGGTAGTTCTGGATAGTATAAGGCAATA